>SL_3KL_010_SEDDRAFT_10001386_pt1 | contig 21974 bp, 21 predicted proteins | sample SodLakKL_010_SED_2_FD_10381 | JGI IMG/M metagenome (IMG submission 10381) | reverse complement strand
GGCCATGAGCCGGTCGCCCAGCCACAACTCGCACCAGCGTTGCACCAGGCGTCGTGGCAGGTGCTCGCCCAGCACATTCTTCAGGCGAGTACGCGGCCGCTGTTGGCGCTCGGCACGCAAGTACTCGACCAGGTCGAGATCCGGCAGCAAGTCGATGGCCACCGGCTCGCCGGGCTTCCAGTACGACGATACCTGCAGCATGGCCGGGCCACTCAGCCCCTTGTGAGTAAACAGGATGTTCTCCCGGAACACTGCACCACCGGCCTCGCTGGAAGTATCGACCGATACTCCGGCCAGCCCCTTGATCTGGGCCAGCTTGCGCCCCTCGAAAACGAACGGCACCAAAGCTGCTCGGGTCGGCTGCAGCGCCATTCCCAGCGAGCGGGCCAGGTCGAAACCGAACCCGGTGGCACCCATGCGGGGAATCGAGTATCCGCCGGTGGCAATCACCAACGACTCGCACCCGATGGTTTCCGAGCCCGCTCTCACGCGATGCGGCGGACCGAGCTGTTCGATACCGACCGGAGAATGCGTACGCACTTCCACACCGGCCGATTCACATTCGGCCAGCAACAGCGCGACGATGTCCTTCGAAGACTGATCGCAGAAAAGCTGCCCGAGTTTCTTCTCGTGGTATGGCACCCTGTGCTTTTCAACCAGCGCGATGAAATCCCACGGTGTATAACGGCTCAGTGCCGACTTGCAGAAATGCGGGTTGGCCGAGAGAAAGTGCTCCGGCGTCGAATACATGTTGGTGAAATTGCAGCGCCCACCGCCGGACATCAGAATCTTCTTGCCAACCTTGTTGGCATGATCGAGCACCAGTACCCGACGGCCGCGGGTCCCGGCGGTGATGGCACACATCAGTCCAGCCGCGCCGGCACCGATGATGACGACATCGACATGCCAGTCCGGCACTGAAGCATTCGTCATGGCTACCTGAACCTGGACGTTTCGGTTCGGATCGAAGTATTTCCGGAGTTGAGGATCAGAAGGCAGGCCGACACCGACATGCCGGCCTGCCGCGGTTCAGGTGAATCAGAAACCGAAACGCATTGAAACATTGAACACGTCGGCGCTGTCGACGCGCTCCCAGGACACTTCTGCTCCCAGGGCCTGGCTGAAAGCCATGCCCACGCCGAGACCGCCACCGAATTCCCAGCTACTGTCGGAAACCGAAATCCCCATCGTGGATCCCTTCACACTGTAGTTGACGTAGGACGCTTGCACGAAACCGTAAAAGCCGGTATCAGCCTCGTACTGGAATCGCGGTGCCAGACCATAGTAATTGTCGATCTCGACCTTGACGCCACCCACGGTGTCGTCGTTGATGCCGACGCCGGCGCGCAACTCGGGAATGAAAAAGCCGCTGCCGGCAGTCCCTTCCATCACCGGAAGGCGGTAGCCGATGGTCCCCTGCAGCGCGCCAACACTGACTTCCTCGTCCAGGTGAGTGTAGCCCACGCTGCCGGTCACCTGCGCGGAGGCGGCAGAGCCCATCAGCAGTGCAAAACTGGCGAAAACACCAACACACATCTTTCTCATGGCTTGCTCTCCTTGGTTTTTCTTGAACATTGCAGAAACCTGCCAGATACCCCCACGATCACCGGCGAAACCGATTATACATTGATGCTTTCCTGATCTCTTTGCTTGCCGGCTTCCGGGTTGCTCACAATGCCTGCAGCAACCTCCCCGAACAGCTGCTGACCGTCGATCGATTGCAGTATCGGCCGGCCCGGGGATACCCGCCCCCCGGCCAACGCATCGATGCAGCGTGACCGACCCGATCAGTCCCGTGATCCGGGCTGCTCATCGGCGAAGTCGGCCAGTTCCACTTTGAGCCAGGCGCGGGCGCGGCACAGGTCGCGCACGACAGTGCGGCTGGACACACCGAGCATTTCCCCGATTTCCTCGACCGTGTAGCCGGCATAGAGATTCGCCGCTGCCGCTTCGGCCATGCGCCGATCCCGCGCTTCCAGGGCGACCAGCACTTCCTCGACGGCCATGATCCGGTCAACATCTTCTCCCACCAGGCCGTAGCGGTCCTCGTTGTAGGTTGCCCGAACCTGGTCACCGCCACGCTTGGAGGTCAATCGCTTGCGCGCATAGTCCAGGATGAGCTGGCGCATGACGCAGGCCGCCAGGCGCTGAAAGTGAAGTCGATTCTCGATCGGGTCGGTCATGCCACGACGCAACTTGAGAAAAGCCTCGTGCACCAGTGCCGTGGTCTGCATCGTTGGGCTGGCACCCAGGCGCTGACGCTGTGCATGACCAATCCTCTTCATGTCGTCATAGACCATCGGAACAAGCTGGTCGAACAACTCCGGCGATGAGCGGATCTCTTCCAGCAATTGTGTGACGTCCGCTTGCGCAACCTCCTTGCGTAACTCACCTTTTGACACAACACGTTCAGACCAAGAGGATTCGGTGACCAGTCTAGCAGGCCCGACAATCACGCAAGTAAACAGTCTCGTGTCCTCCACGTGGATCGTTTCGCGTAAACCTCATTAACCCGTGATCCAACTCCAACCGCAGGGTTCCCGACATCAACGGCAAACCAAGTGCCCCAGTGGAGAAACCTCATTATGTACAAACAGCCGATGGTGATTCTTTCCGGAACCCTGTTGCTGGTTCTTGCCTGTGGTGATGAAAGTCGGAATTTCCAGGATGAAGGCGGCAACAACCATCTGTCCTTCAATGATCGCGACTTTACAGTGGACACCGTGTACTGCTCGGAAAGAATGGGCCGAGTGACCGTACGTTTCGAGCAGGGCGCTCTATTCGTGAGCCGGCGGGATGAACCTCCGGGCTACGAAGCCGTACTACGCTTCACGTCACCGGAGCGCAGCGAATACGTCAACCGAGCAATCGGCGAACAGCCTGGAGAACAACTGACCACCGAGGGTCTGTACCTGGACCTTCACCGTGGCGTTCACGGCGAAATCCTCCTGATGCGTTCCATGATCCTGCTCAATCCCGATCGATTTACGGATACAGCATCACAAACAATGCGAGTTCGTGCGGCTTGTCCAAAATGATTTTTCCTGACTTCGATTTTCGTGTTCTTCGTGGTTCAAAGATTGAGACTGGCGCTCATTGATGAAGCAGGACTCTCACTCTCCGGCAACTCTCAGACGCCAAGCTTCGCTTTCACTATCGTGACCGGAATCGGGGGCAGACTCGTGCAGAGCCGCATACAGGTCAGCCAACTCGTTCGCGATATCCATGGTTCGGCTGTGGTCGACGCCCAGCGCGGCCTGGTAGATCTCGTATGATTTGAGCAGGGGCGACCGGGCCTCCTCGTATCGTTCCTGTGCAACCAGGGTCAATGCAAGCCGCGCTTCGAAGACCCCCAGGTGCCAATGCCCCTGCGGCAAGGTGCGATGGCCACGTTCGACCACTTCGGCCGCCAGCTCTTCAGCTCGCTCATGGCGCCCCAGCGACTGCAGGAGCGAACTGCGGTTGTTGATGAAAATCAGTGTGCGATGGTGGTCATTGCCATACATGCGGCGAGCATTCTGCACGACCTCGAATGAGAACGGCTCTGCCTCTTCATTCCTTCCCGTCTCACCAAGAATGAAACCCATGTTATTGACTGAAACCATGGTATTGGGATGATCATTTCCCAGAACCTGCCGGCGACCGTCCAGTGCTTCCTGGTAATAGGGCAAGGCATCTTCCAGGCGCCCCTGCTGTTGCAGAAGCCAGCCCATGTTGCTGACTGACCTGAGTGTATCCGGATGCCTGTCACCCAGCGTGCGGCGGCGAATGTCCAGTGCCTCGCGGAAATGGGGTATCGCCTCATCGAAACGTTCCTGGTCACCGAGCAGCGTGCCCATGTTGTTGAGCGCGGCCAGGGTCTGTGAATGATCCGAACCCAGACTTTCACGACTCTTCTCCAGCACATCGGCAAAATATTGCTCGGCCAGATCAAACTCGCCAGTCCTGCTGTAATGCGCACCCATGCTGCCCGTGACAATCAATGATTGCAGGTGGTGTTCGCCCAACAGCTCCCGATACCCATGCATGGCCTCCTTGTAAAGTCGACGCTGCTGGGCATACTGACCCATTTGCCCCCGCAACGCGCCCAACTCGCTGACCGATTGCAATGTATCGTAGTGCTGATCGCCGAGCAGCTCTCGACGAATCTGCAGGGCCTGGGTCTGCGGCGCTTCGGTCCGGTCACTGATACCCAGCTCCCGCATGGTTGTTGCCGTGACCTGCAAAAGTCTTGCCCGCAACAGTGGCTGACCGGCAAATTCACGATCGATCGTTTCCAGGGTCGGTCCAAACAGGTCGCGGTGCATGGAATTCAATGCAGCATCCGTGAAATTCACGCCAGCCAGGGACCGGTCAAGCGTCTCGAGCTCCCTTTCGATTTGCTCTGGATCTTCGGTCAAGACCTGCAGAGCCGACCGGCGATCGTCCATGATTTTCTGCCGCCAGCCGATTCCCATCGCCGCCGGATCAACCGCTGCCAGACGGGTGGATTGAAAATCCACGACCTGCTGGAGTTCTTCGGCCAGCCGCTCGGATTGCCGCTCGGCCTCGATCGCTCGTTCTGCCTCCATCTCGGCGCGGTCGCGCTGCTGCGTGGCCAGATGTGCTTGCCAGAGCGCACCGACCAAGGTCAGGCAAAGCATTGCCGATACGGCAGCGGTGGCGCCAGCGACCAGCCAGTGCCGGCGAATGAATCGCGACAGGACATAGGCGGTGGTCGGGCGACGGGCCCAGACAGGAAAACCCTTGCGGCATCGCTTCACATCGTCCAGAAACTGCGGAACGGTGGCATAGCGTTCTTCTGGATCCTCAGCGCAGGCTAGATCAATGATTGCGGTCAGATCCTTTCCATTCTTCAAGTCGATCGGCAGCTCGCCATAAATCGACTTGCCCGGCCTGGCCCGCCGAACCTCGCCGCTCAGCAACCATTGCAGCAGGATTCCCAGTGACCAGATATCCGACTGGGTGGATACACTCTCGCCGTGTAACTGTTCGGGAGCACAAAAGGCCGGAGTCAGCGCACCGCTTCCGGTACTTTTCGCATCACCCTCGTCCTCAATCAGCCTCGCCACGCCAAAGTCGACCAGCCGAACCCGACCGGATTCGGTGATGCGGACATTGGCCGGCTTGAGATCACCATGTACCACCTGCCGTTGATGCGCATGCCCGACCGCTTCGGCGACCTGCTCGAACAGATCCAGCCGTGAAGGAATATTGCAATCATGTCGGTCGAGGTACTCATCGAGATCATGCCCCGCGATCCATTCCATGACGAGATAGGCATGACCATCCTCCGTTGTTCCACCATCGATCAGCCGTGCGATGTTGCGATGATTGAGACGTGCGAGTAGTTGGCGCTCGATTCTCAGGCGCTCGTCCAGGTTGTCCCGACGGACGCGGATCAGCTTGATGGCGGCCGTCATCTCGAAGGCGCCGTCGGCACGCTCGGCCCGGTAGACCGACCCCATGCCGCCACTACCGATCGCCTCGAGCACGCGCCAGCGACCAAGCCGCGTCCCCGCGGCGAGCACCAGTTCTTTCTCTCTCCGGTTGTTTCGGGCAGCGCTACCGGCCCGATGGAACAAGTCGTCGATCGTGCCGCCCGTTTCCTCGCTCGCCTGAAGCAGTACCACCAGCCATCGGTGGATTCTCGGGGCACGCCTTGAAATGGTCTTGAGATAGCGTTCCCGAGCATCCTGATCAGCCTCGATGAGCTGATCGAACAGTCGATCAAGAAGGTTCCGGCGGGCACGGGTCAGGCGCGCTTTGGAGGGGGCATTCGACACGGCGTGGCTCGCGGGTGACGGCAGGAAGCCTCACCTTACTACATGGCTCCCACCTGAACGCAGGAGAGCCGGATCGACCATCCCTCGGAGGCATTCCGGGTCGAGAAGCTTGCACAAGCATCACAAGCAGGCTAATCTATTAACTTATCTCTCCATCGCGATAAAAGGATATTGTCATCGACCTTGAACTTGTCAGTCGCCACTGCAGCCTGCTCGGGGATTCGACGCGGCTTCGCTTGCTGGCGCTGCTGGAGGCCGAGGAACTGACCGTGGCCGAGCTGGCCGAGGTAACCCACCTGGCCCAGCCGCGCGTGTCCACGCACCTCGCGCGGCTGCGTGAAGCCGGGCTCGTGGTCGACCGTCGCGAAGGGGTGTCAGTCTACTACCGGCTCGGCAATCCGGATGACAATCCGGAGCTGCATCGCCTCTGGGCCCTGTTTCGAGAGCATCTGGACGATGCACAGGTCGCGGCCGATGCCGAGCACCTGCCCGAAGTCCTGGCGCGGCGTGCGGCGGGACGCAACTGGCCCGACAGTGTCGCCGGTGACATGGAAAGACATTACTCCCCCGGGCGCACCTGGGAAGCAACGGCCCGGGCGCTGGTACAGTTGCTTTCGCTGGGCAAGGTGCTCGACATCGCCTCCGGCGACGGCGTCATGGGCGAGCTGCTGTCCAGCCAGGCGGAGTCGATCGACTGCATGGATGTATCGGAGAAGGTGGTCGCCGCCGGTCGCAAGCGGGTTGCCGGACTCGACAACGTGCATTTTCACCTGGGCGACATGCACAATCTGCCGTTCGAACATGAGAGCTTCGATACCGTCCTGATGATGCATGCCCTGCCCTACAGCCCGAAGCCGGAACACGTCATCGACGAAGCAGCTCGCGTACTCATGCCCGGAGGACGCCTGGTCGGCGCGACGCTCCGGCGACACCGCCATGCCGGTCACGTCAAGACTTATGGTCACGCCAACAGTGGTTTCACCACCCGCCAATTGGCCGGGTACTGTGACCATGCGGGGCTGGACGTGCACTTCTGCGACGTCACCTCCATTGAGCGCAAGACACCGAATTTCCACATCATCACACTACTTGCCAGAAAACCATGAATTCACTTCCCTGGCACGACCCAGAGCGTGTCGACCAACTGATCAAGGCGCTTGACGAGCGCATCCTGCTGCTCGACGGCGCCATGGGCACGATGATCCAGGCCGAAGCCCTTGGCGAATCCGAGTTTCGCGGCGAACGGCTGGCCGATCATGACCATGACCTGAAGGGAAACAACGACATCCTGACCCTGACCCGGGCGCAGGTGGTCGCCGATATTCACCGCCGCTTTCTCGATGTCGGCTGCGATCTTGTCGAGACCAACACCTTCAATGCCAATCGAATCAGCCAGGCCGACTACGGACTGGAAGCACTGTCGGAGGAGATCAACTTCGAGGCCGCCCGTCTGGCACGCGAACTGTGTCGGGAATACGAAGAAAAAGCACCCGATCAGCCCCGCTTCGTCGTCGGCGTGATCGGTCCGACCAACCGGACCGCCTCGCTTTCGCCGGACGTCTCCAGTCCGGGCTTTCGCAATGTCGATTTCGAGCAGCTGGTCGAGACCTACCGCGAAGCCGTGCGCGGCCTGCTTGACGGCGGCAGCGACCTGATCATGATCGAAACGGTGTTCGACACCCTCAACGCCAAGGCCGCGGCATTCGCCGTGCAGGAGGAGTTCGAACAACGGGGCGAGCGTTGGCCGCTGTGGATTTCAGGCACGATTACCGATGCCAGCGGCCGCACGCTCTCGGGACAGACGCCGGAGGCCTTCTACTTTTCGATTTCCCATGCCGAGCCCTTCCTGGTCGGATTCAATTGCGCACTCGGCGCCGACCAGCTCAAGCCCCATGTCAGGAATCTGGCGGCAGTGGCCGAATGCCGCGTCAGCGCCCATCCCAATGCCGGGCTACCCAACGAACTGGGTGAGTACGACCAGTCGCCCGAAGAGATGGCGGACATCGTCGCCGGCTTTGCCCGGGAAGGCCTGGTCAACGTCATCGGCGGATGCTGCGGCACCACGCCTGAACATGTCGCTGCCGTGGGCCGGGCCGTCGCCGGCTGCCGCCCTCGATCACAGCCGGAGCGTTCAGCGGCATGAGCACGGTTCGTCATACCCGCCTGAGCGGCCTGGAACCGCTGGTGATTACGCCCGAGCTCGGTTTCGTCAACGTTGGCGAGCGCACGAACGTCACCGGCTCGGCGCGCTTCCGGCGCCTGATCGCGGAGGAAGAGTACGAAGCAGCGGTCGAAGTCGCCCGCCAGCAGGTCGACAACGGCGCCCAGATCATCGACGTCAACATGGACGAGGGCCTGCTCGATTCCGAGCACGCCATGACCACTTTTCTCAACCTGATCGCCGCCGAACCCGACATCGCCCGCGTGCCGGTGATGGTCGACTCGAGCAAGTGGAGTGTCATCGAGGCCGGCCTGAGATGCCTGCAGGGCAAGGGCGTGGTCAATTCCATCAGCCTCAAGGAGGGCGAGGAAGCGTTCCTCGAACAGGCGCGCCGCATCCGCCGCTATGGCGCTGCAGTGGTGGTGATGGCCTTCGACGAGCACGGACAGGCCGACCAGGCCGAGCGCATGGTCGAATGCCTTTCACGCGCCTACCGACTGCTGATAGAACGGGCCGGCTACCCGCCCGAAGACATCATCTTCGACCCCAACATCTTTCCGGTCGCCACCGGCATGGCCGAGCACGACAACTACGCGGTCGAGTTCCTCAACGCAACCCGCGAGTTGAAGAAGCGTTTTCCGTACTGCCATGTCTCCGGCGGACTATCCAACCTGTCGTTCTCGTTTCGCGGCAACAACGCCGTGCGCGAGGCCATGCACTCCGTGTTTCTCTACCACGCCATGAAAGCCGGCATGGACATGGCCATCGTCAATGCCGGCCAGCTGGCCGTCTACGACGAGATCGATCCGGCGTTGCGCGAGATGGTCGAGGATGTGGTCCTCAACCGGCGAGCAGACGCCACCGAACGCCTGCTGGAAGCCGCCGAGCAGTACAAGAGCGAAGGCAAGCGCGAGGAAAAGGACGAGGCCTGGCGCGAGAAACCGGTGGCCGAACGCCTGAAGTATGCCCTGGTCAAGGGGATCGACAAATTCGTGGTCGAGGACACCGAAGAGGCGCGACAGCAATTCGACACCTCGCTGGAAGTGATCGAGGGACCGCTGATGGACGGCATGAACCACGTCGGCGACCTGTTCGGCGACGGCCGCATGTTCCTGCCGCAGGTGGTCAAGTCGGCCCGGGTGATGAAAAAGGCAGTGGCCCACCTGGTGCCCTACCTCGAAGCCGAGCAGACCACGCGCGAGAAAAAGGGCAAGGTGCTGCTGGCCACGGTCAAGGGTGACGTCCACGACATCGGCAAGAACATCGTCGGCGTGGTACTGGCCTGCAACGGCTTCGACGTGCATGACCTGGGCGTGATGGTGCCGGCCGAGAAAATTCTCTCCGAGGCCCGGAAGGAAGAAGTCGACCTGATCGGGCTTTCCGGACTGATCACGCCATCGCTCGACGAAATGGTGGATGTCGCGCAGGCCATGAACGAGGCTGAATTCGACCTGCCGCTGCTCATCGGCGGCGCGACGACTTCACGTGCGCACACCGCGCTGAAGATCGACCCGGCCTATGACGGGCCCGTGTGCTGGGTCAAGGACGCCTCGCGCTCGGTGGACGTGGTGCGCAAGCTGGCCAGTCGCCAGCATCGCCAGGCCTATGCGGCCGACATTCGGTCCGATTACGAGTCCTACCGCAAGCGACAGTCCAGCGGACGCAAGCGCAAACCCCTGGTCTCCATTGATCAGGCACGCGACAACGCCTTTCAATGCGACTGGGACGCATACGCCCCGGAAACACCCAGGCAGCCCGGCCTGCATGTCATCGAAGACTGGCCGCTGGCCGAACTGGTCGACTACATCGACTGGACACCGTTCTTCCAGTCCTGGGAACTGAAGGGACGCTACCCCGACATTCTCGAAGACAAAACGATCGGCGAGGCTGCGCGCAGCCTGTTTCACGATGCACAGGCCATGCTCGAGCAAATCGTCAACGAGAAGTGGCTGACGGCCAGGGCGGTCTTCGGACTGTGGCCGGCGGCAGCCCACGGCGACGATGTGCTGCTCTATCCGGACGAGTCCCGCAGCCAAAGCATCGAGCGTCTGGTTTTCCTTCGCCAGCAGGCCGACAAGAGCAGCCCCAACCTGTGCCTGGCCGATTTTGTTGCCCCGGCCGACTGCGATGTCGACGACTGGATCGGCCTGTTCGCCGTTACCGCCGGCGTGGGCCTGGAAGAGGCCATCGACCGGCATCTGCCGGCCAATGACGACTATGCCGCCATCCTGCTCAAGGCACTGGCCGACCGCCTGGCCGAAGCACTGGCCGAGGCGTTGCATGCGAAGGTACGCCGCGAGACCTGGGGCTACGCCGCTGACGAATCACTGGATAACCGGGACCTGATCCGCGAACACTACCGTGGCATTCGCCCGGCTCCCGGCTACCCGGCCTGCCCGGACCACAGCGAAAAGGAAAAGATCTTCGCCCTGCTCGATGCACCGGAGCGAATCGGTGTGACACTCACTGAAAGCTTCGCCATGCTGCCCACCGCTGCGGTCAGCGGTTACTACTTCGCCCACCCCGACAGCCAGTACTTCGTCGTCGGCAAGCTGGCCCGGGACCAGGTGAAAGACTACGCGCGGCGCAAGGGGGTGAGTATTGAACAGGCCGAGAAGTTTCTGCGGCCGAACTTGGAATGAAGGTCACGGGTGACAGGTAACGGGTGACAAGGTGGGCTGGCTTGACGTTTTTTGACAGTCGCGGGTGGCCGACGGCAATGCATCCGCCATTGGCCCGCATCGGCTAAAGACAGCCTACCCGCTTACCCCCTGTCACCCGTCACCTGTCACCTGCCGATCACCACACCAGATCGTCCGGTACCGGCGGGTAGTGACTGCCGTCGTCTTCCGGTTCTTCCCGGCCTTCCAGCGAGGGCACCAGGTCCGGGGCGAGCTTGCGGTAGGCCTGCAGTGTCTCCAGCGACACCAGCAAATAGGTGCCGCGCAAGTTGACCACGCCGATCTCGCCACTATTGAGTTGCTCGCGCTGCTCGGGCGTGCACAGGACACGACGAATGCGCCCCATGTGCTCGAAGTAGCGTGGAAGCTCGGCATCCTTGCGGTTGAGGGTATTGCCCTTGATGAGGCGGTCGAGCTCGATATTGCGCCGACGACGCTCTTCCTGCTCGGCCACCCGGCGCTGCTTCTCGGCTTCCTTCTGGCGCTTTTCCTCGCGCTGGCGAGCAGCATAGGCACGCGCCAGGTCCGACTCGGCATCGGGCTTGCGCTGGCGCTTCTTCCTGCTTGGCGCCCCTTTCCTGGCCGAAGCCTTTTTTTTCGAGGCAGCGCCGGGTTTTTCCCGGCGCTGCTTTTTCTTGAGCTGCTCTTCGTCAGCCAGCCCCGACTTGAGCAGGGCGTCCTGAAGTGATCCCATCGTGGTCGCTACCGTTCTCCGGTTCGATCAATCGTCGTGGACTTCGATCAGTTGGACTTCAAAGACCAGGGTTGCGTTGGGACCGATCGGCCCCGGACGACCTTGTTCACCGTAGGCCAGGTCGGCGGGGATGAAGAACTCGTAAGTCGCACCTTCCTGCATCAGCTGCACGCCTTCGGTCCAGCCCGGAATGACCTGGTTCAGGGCGAAGGTGGCCGGTTCGCCGCGGCTGTGGGAACTGTCGAACTCGGTGCCGTCGATCAGGGTGCCACGGTAATGCACCGTTACCCGATCGGTTTCCGCCGGGCGGGGACCCGACCCTTCCTCGACGACACGATATTGCAGGCCCGAAGCCGTTTCGGTGACGTCGCCACGCTCGCGGTTTTCAGCCAGAAAAGCCTGGCCTTCCTCGAGATTGTGCACTGCGTCCTCGGCCTGCTGAGCCTGCATCTGCTGCTGGCGGCGCTGCATGAACGCATCTCGCTCGGCCAGGGCTTCCTCGTCGGTCAAAAGGGTCTCTTCACCGCGGTAGGTGGCCTGCAGGGCTTCCACCAGCAGCTCGAGGTTGAGATCCATGTCCTGCTCGGCCAGGGAACGGCCGATGTCCATGCCGATGGTGTAACTGATCCGATCCTCGGGGGACTCCAGTTCGCTGGCAACAGCGCTGACGGAAACGGTAGCGGCCAGCATGCCGCCGACGATAATTCGAATGCTCTGCATTGGATTGGCTCCTTGCAAGGAATGACGTTTCTGGTGAGTGGTCCGACCGCCCTCCCCCGGAGCGGTTCAATCCTCAAGTTTAACAGAATGCCCCGACGGCCCCAAATGGCGTCGCCCTCGAGGAAACTTCAGGTTGGGGTTGACTCCGTAGTGGTGTTTTACTAGACTAGTACACCAACACGACGGCATAAGGAGGCTGACCATGTTGCCAATCGCCAATCGCAAGACGCTGGAAATACCGCATGGCCTGGCCGCGCTGGCGGCGGTCATCTGCCTGGTATTGGCATTTGCCACCGATCATGCCTCCATGCAACAGGAACGCCACGCCGACCATGCCGGCACCAACTCGTCGTTGCAACAGTCGGTCGAAGCACCCCGCAACAAAGACGACGGACAAAAGAGCTCCCGTGAGCGTCGTGACCACCACGGAAACCTGAGCCTGATTCCCTGGTTCCCGGTGCCGGGTGGTGGCCGCGGATGACAGCCCACTGGGAAGATAACCAGCCGATCTACTGGCAGCTTCGGCAACGAACCGTTGCCGCCATACTGGACGGCAGCCTGGACGAAGGTCAGCCCTTGCCCTCGGTCAGACAGGTAGCGGTCGATTTCCAGATCAACCCGCTGACCGTCTCCAAGGCCTACCAGTCCCTGGTCGACGACAACCTGGTCGAAAAGCGCCGCGGGGTCGGCATGTTCGTGCGCGAAGGTGCGCGCCACAAGCTGCTGGAAAGCGAGCGTCGCCACTTCCTGGAAGAAGAATGGCCGCGCATCGCGGAACGAATCGAGAAACTGGGCCTGACGATGGAGGAACTCGCCGCCATGAATTCGAACCGGGAGAAAGAACTATGAGCCTGACCATTCGAGCCAGAAACCTGAGCCGCCACTACGGTCGCACCCGCGCCCTGGACGGCATCGACCTTGACGTTCCCTCCGGGCGGATCGTCGGGCTGATCGGGCCCAACGGCGCCGGCAAGACCACGGCGCTGAAAGCCATACTCGGACTGACCGCTTTCAGCGGCGAACTGGAAGTGCTGGGACTGGATCCTTCCCGGCAGCGAGACCGGCTTATGCAGGATGTCTGCTTCATCGCCGATGTCGCCGTGCTGCCACGCTGGGCCAGGGTCTGGCAGGTCATCGACATGACCGAGAAGCTGCACCCGCGCTTTTCGCGCGAGCGTTGCATGTACTACCTGAATAACACCAAGATCCAGCACAGGCAGAAGGTCAAGACGTTGTCCAAGGGCATGGTGGTGCAACTGCACCTGGCGCTGGTCATGGCCATTGACGCCAAGTTGCTGATTCTCGACGAGCCCACCCTGGGCCTGGACATCCTGTTTCGCAAGCGCTTTTACTCCAACCTGCTCAACGAGTACTTCGACGAGCAGCGCACCATCCTGATCACCACCCACCAGGTCGAGGAAGTCGAACACATCCTCACCGACCTGATGTTCATCAAGGATGGCCAGCTGATTCTCAATTCCACCATGGACGACGTCCACGAGCGTTACGTCGAAGTGATGGCCAAGCCCGATCGGGTGGATGAGGCACGACAACTGGGCCCACTGCATGAACGGGTCCTGTTCGGGCGACACATCTTCCTGTTCGATCGCACCGATCTCGGGTCGCTGGGTGAATTGGGCGAGATCCATCGTCCCAGCGTGGCTGACCTGTTCGTCGCACTCATGGGCGATGAGTACAACAACGGACTGGCCGGGGAGGAAGCGGCATGAGCACGCATACCGTCTCGACACTGTGGGCCCTGATGCGACGCGAGCTTTGGGAGAATCCGGGCACCCTCAAGTGGGCACCGGCCATCATCGCCGCACTCACCCTGTTCTTCATCGTGATCAGCCTGATCATCGGTGCACGCTTCGATGCCGAACTGGCATTCACGCTGGATGCGATTCGCGAGTTCGCCAACCAGCCGGCCGACCAGCGGCGACTGTTCATCAGTGGTGTCCTGTTTTCCACCTCGGCACTGTTCTTCCAGTTCCTCATCCTGCTGGTGCTGTTCTATCTCTCCGGCAGTCTTTACGAGGACCGAAAGGATCGCTCGATCCTGTTCTGGAAGTCACTGCCAGTATCCGATCATATGACCGTAGCCTCCAAGTTGCTGACGGCGTGCCTGCTGGCGCCGGCCATGTACCTCGCCGCCGCACTGCTGACTCAGCTGGTGGTACTCCTGATCGCGACCGGTTACGGCCTGGCCGCCGGCGTCAACCCGATCACGACCTTCTGGCTGCCCTCCGGCCTGCCCAAGCTCTGGGTGGTGCTCGCCGCCGGCCTGCTGGTACAGGCTTTGTGGTTCCTGCCCATCTACGCCTGGATCATGTTCTGTTCGTCCTGGGCGCCGCGCGTGCCGATCCTGATCGCGATTGCCATCCCTCTCGGTGTGTCGCTGCTGCAACATGCCTGGAGCCTGGTCAGCGGTTTTCGCCTGCCGGAATTCAATATCGGCCTGATCATGCTCAAGCGACTGGCTACCGGCATCGTGCCAACCAACGTCAACATCCAGGTCGACAGCGAGAGTCACCGGGCCGACTTCACCGACATCGAGTTCAGCGAGGAGTTGTTCATGAACCTGTCGACCGTGTTCAGTCACCTGCTGAAACCGGAGATGTGGATCGGCGTGGCCATCGCCCTGGTCCTGCTGGCCGGCGCGGTCTGGTTCCGGCGCCGGGCGACCGACAACTGACCGGGCATGGCACGCACCCTGCCCTTCATCGCCGGCCAGCTGGCCCTGCTGATCACCGGCACCTGGCTTCTGACCACGCCAATGCCGCTACAGGTCGGCAGCGGCCTCGCGCTCGCTGCGGCCGCGCCATTCGTGTTCATGGTCACGACGTTGGTCAGCGGCACGGAACCCGAGCGGCGGCATCCGGTCATGACATCGGTCATCTGCGGCTTCGGCTGCGTGATGACCATGTTCGGCGTCCACCGCTTCGGCGATCAGCACCAGTGGGTGCTGTGGTTGGCCCTCGTCGCGCTGTGCCTGTGGATGGTCTGGCAACGCTATGTCTGGCGGCGACCGCCAGCGGCCTGAGTCAACTGGCGCTCAGCTCTCCGGCATCCAGGGGGGCAACGGCAAACCCTTTTCCCGCAGGAAGCGCGGGCTGAACAGCTTCGACTCGTAACGGCTGGCCGAGTCACAAAGCACGGTGACAATGGTGTGTCCGGGGCCCATCTGCCGTGCCAGGCGAATGGCGCCGGCCACGTTGATCCCGCTCGACGCCCCCAGGTACAGCCCTTCCTTGCCGATCAAGTCCCACAGCACCGGCAGCAGTTCGGTGTCGGGAATATTGAAGGCGTCGTCGATGGGTGCGCCGTCGAGATTGCCGGTCACCCGATTCTGGCCGATCCCCTCGGTAATGGAGCTGCCTGACGACTTGATCTCGCCATGCTTGATCCAGTGGTAGATACCGGCGCCGTCGGGATCGGCCGCGGCGGTGACAATACCCGAGCGCTGTTCCTTGAGCCACATCGACACACCCGCCAGGGTGCCGCCGGTACCGACCGCACAGGTAAAGCCGTCGATGCCCCCGTCGAGCTGTTCCCAGATCTCCGGTGCCGTCGAGCGCATGTGGCCCTCGCGGTTGGAGAGGTTGTCCCATTGGTTGGCGTAGAACACGCCGTGGTCGCTGGTCAGCGATTCGGCCAGGCGACGTGCCTGGTGAACGTAGTTGTCGGGGTTCTTGTACGGCACCGCCGGCACCGTTTTCAATTCGGCACCCATGCCCCTGAGCGCGGATTTCTTTTCCTCCGACTGGGTCTCTGGCATGACGATGATGGTGCGCAGGCCCAGAGAGTTTCCGGCCAGGGTCAGGCCGATGCCTGTATTGCCGGCAGTGCCCTCGACCACGACACCCCCGGCCTCGATCTTTCCGGCCTTGAGCGCATCCTCGAGCAGGTAACGTGCCGCCCGGTCCTTGACCGATCCGCCGGGGTTCATGAACTCGCACTTGCCCCAGATTTCGCATCCGGTCTGCTCGGAAGCCAGCCTGAGCCGCATCAACGGCGTGTTGCCGACCGCCTCCAGAAAATCGCGTGTCTGCGTCATTTCCGTCTCCTGGCGAAAGAGCCGACATTCTAATCCCCGCACGATGCCGGCCAAGTGACCGAAACGCATAAGGATATGAACAAGCCGTCTTTCCGCATTCACAGTTGCGGCAGTAATCTGACAGCTCCTCAAGGCAATACGGCAAGGTCAATCCGATGAAAGCAAGCCTCCTAGTGATCCTATTGTGGATCATCACACCCCTCGTTGCTCTGGCCAACTCCGAGGCACTGGTCGATACCGACTGGCTGGCCGATCGCCTGAACGATCCGAACGTCCGGGTCGTGGAAGTCAGCGTCAACCCCGGCGTCTACGAACAGGGCCACATCCCCGGCGCGGTGAACTTCCGCTGGCACACCGACCTGGTCGATACCGTCCGACGCGACCTGGTCTCACCCGAGCGTTTCGAGCAACTGCTGTCGGAGGCCGGCATCGGCAACGAGACCACGGTGGTGCTCTACGGTGACAACAACAACTGGTTTGCCGCCTGGGGTGCCTGGGTATTCGACCAGTACGGTCATGCCGATGTCCGCCTGCTCGACGGCGGGCGCAAGAAATGGGAGCTGGAACGCCGCCCACTGTCGACGATCCCCCGCAGTCATCCCCGTGCCAGCTACACCATCTCGGAGGCTCGACCCGAACTGCGCGCGCGGCTCACCGACGTGCTCTCCGTGGTCGAGGGCGATACCGAAGCGGCGCTCATCGACATCCGCTCTCCGGACGAGTACAGCGGCCGGGTGATCGCACCGGCCGGCGTGCAGGAGCTCGCCATTCGCGCCGGCCATGTACCCGGAGCGGTCAATGTCCCCTGGAGCCGGGCGGTCAACGAGGCCGACGGGACGTTCCGGCCGGTCGACGAGTTACGCGAGCTTTATGCCGGTGTCGGAATCGATGGCAGCCAGCCCATCATCGTCTACTGCCGCATTGGTGAGCGCTCCAGCCACACCTGGTTCCTGCTCAAGCATCTGCTGGGTTACGAGGTGCGCAACTACGACGGTTCCTGGACCGAGTACGGCAACGCCGTGGGCGTGCCCATCGACAACCCGGCCGGCCGGATCTGGACCGGCACCTGACGGCATCGCCCACGCTCCATGCATGAACTGAACAGCGGGCCCCGCACGGCGGGGCCTTTCCGCTTGCAACACGGTCTGGCGCTGCTGATCGTCGCCGCCCTGGTGGCCGTCGGCCTGTGGCTGCACGAGCAACTCGGCCGCGCCGAAGCCTGGCTGTTGATTACCGGAGCGGCCTTCGGCTGGTTGTTGCAGCGCTCGCGTTTCTGCTTTTTCTGCATCCTGCGCGAGTGGTTCGAGGAGCGCGACCCGCGCGGGCTGCTCGGCATTCTCGCCGCACTGGCCGTCGGCACCCTGGGCCATGTCGTGCTGTTCGGCGCCTGGGTGCCCGACCCGGCCGCCGGCCACCTGCCGCCGCGTGCGCACATCGGACCGGTCAGCTGGGTGCTGCTGCTTGGTGGACTGACCTTCGGTGTCGGCATGAGCCTGTCGGGGTCGTGCATCAGCGCCCATCTCTACCGGCTCGGCGAGGGTTCGCTGTTGTCGATCTTCGCGCTGGTCGGCACGGTCATCGGCTTCGTGCTCGGCTTTCGAACCTGGAATACCTTCTGGAACGCAGGCGTTGCCGAGGCACCGCCGTCCTGGTTACCGGCCTCGCTGGGCTACGCCGGGGCAACGGCCCTGCAACTCGTCGTGCTGGCGGTGGCCGCCGTATGGCTGCTCCGCCACCTTCGTGCCCCGGAGCCCGGTCCGCCGGCTGGCTTCGACCTTGCCGGGCTCTGGCAGCGGATCATGGTGCAACGCTGGCCGGCCTGGCTGGGCGGAACCGGTATCGGCCTGGTCGGGACGATCGCTTACCTGCGCACCGAGCCGCTGGGCGTGACCGCCGAACTCAGCCGCCTGTCGCGCGAACTGGGAGGCGGCATCGGCCTGGTGCCGGAAAGGCTGCAAGGGATGGATCGCGTGGCCGGTTGCATCGTCACCGATACCGTCCGACTGATCGGTGACAACGGCATCTTCGTGCTGGCACTCGTCGCCGCGGCATGGGCCAGCGCCCTGCTGGCCGGCCAGTTCCGGATCGAGAAGAAATCACCACGCGCCATTGCTTCGGCTCTGAGCGGCGGCATCCTGCTGGGTTTCGGCGCCATGATCGCACTGGGTTGTACAATCGGGACTCTGCTTTCGGGCATTTCCGCGCTGGCGGTGTCCGGCTGGGTATTCGCGATTGCCATGGTCATCGGCGTCCGCCTCAGCCTGCCCCTGCGCCGAGCGCTGCTCGGAACGAATTGAAGCGCCGCCGATTGATTGATCGAGGAGACCACGCAATGACTGCACGCCTGATGATTGTCCTGTTTCTGAGTGTCTTTCTCGCCGCCTGCGCCAACTGGGTCAAGCTCGACGAGGGCGCGGAAAACATCCGCCTGGTCGGCAGCGGTGAGGTCGCCAATTGCGAGCGCATCGGTCAGACCACCGCCTCGGTGCGCGAGCGCGTCGGCGTCTACCAGCGCCGCCCGGGCAAGGTCGAGGAGGAACTGGCCAACCTGGCCCGCAACAGTGCGCTGGAAATCGGCGGCGACACCATCGTGGCCGATGGTCCGGTCGATGACGGCCGCCAGCGCTTCATCGTCTACCGCTGTCTGCGTTGAGTCATCCCAGCAGCGGCAGCACGCCCGGCAGCACACGAACACGAATCTCGACGGCATCGCCGGCCAGCACTTCGCCGTCGGCATGCACCATGCACCCGTCCGGGCAATCGATGTCGATCGTCGTCACCTGCGACATCCGCACCTCCCGGAAACGCGCGTGCCGGCCGCCAAGCACGGTCGGCAGGATACGCAGCAGGCGCAATCGCGACAGGGTATCGACCCGGCAGACATCCAGCATTCCGTCGTCGATACGCGCGTCGGGTGTCAGCCGGAACCGCCCACCCGCGCAACAACCGTTGCCGATCGCGACAATGAACTGCCGCCGGCAACCGGCATCGTCATCGCCCCGGACCCGCAGGCAAGGCGGTTGGTAGACAGCCAGGTGCCACAACGCGGCCGCGAGGTAACGGGCAAAACCCTTGAGATAGCGGGCATTACGGGCCGAGTTGGCGACCACGGCTTCCAGCCCGAGTCCAAGTCCGTTGATGAACCGATGCCGCTCACGCCGGCCGTCAGCGCGGGTCAGCGTCACCTCTCCGACATCGCTGTAGCGGCGGGCTGCGCCGCGGAACCAGGTCACCGCGCTTTCGGGATCGCGCGGACTGGCAAGCATCTTGGAAAAATCGTTGCCCGAACCCACCGGCAGCACGCCCAGCATCGCCCGGCCACCGACCAGGCCGTTTCCGACTTCATGCACCGTGCCGTCTCCGCCCACGGCGATGACGGCACGATCGGAGTGCCCGGCACGCTCGGCCGCCCAGTGACGCGCCTGGCCCGATGTCTCGCTGACCAGCACTTCCCCGTCGGGGCAAAGTTCGCGCAGGCGATCGAGCATCTGGCGCATGCGATGACGACATGGGCCGGCAGCCGGATTGACGATGAAGGTCAGCTTGCGCAAGAGGTGGGCTCAAGCAATGGCGGAAGACGCGGCATTATTGAACAGCCTCGTCGCTGCCGGCAACTGCAAGCTGGTGGAATCAGGTCGTGCCGCCAATCGCCGAAGGCAAGGACTGATCGCCGTGTTTTTCCCTGGCGATCCCGCGCAGCAACCGCCCGAGGATATCGGTCCCCGTGACGACTCGCGGCTTGTCGCCCCAAAGCAGGATGACATCGTCCTCGACGATATCGTCGCCGTTGTCGTCACTGCGAATGTGGAACCGGCCGATCAACTCTCCCAGTTTTCTCTTGCCGTGCTCGACGATGATGGGTCGGTGACAGTGCCGTCCGGGCCTGAACCCTTTCGGATCGAACAGCGCCCCACGCAGGAATTCGTTGGCACTGAGAACCACCTGCGGCCGGGACGCCTCATCGACGATGACCACCCAGCTCTTGCCGGAGCGGTTGACCCGCCTCAGAAAAGGATCGTCGGGATCGGGGCGGATCTCGGGAAAGACGGGGCGGCGATCCTCGAATGGCAACGTGATGATGCTGTCGGGGTCGATCGGCTCGCCCTCGTCGTCTAGCGGCACATCGTCGATCTCCAGGAAGTTGAGTGCCCCTTGCCCCTCGAGCCGGGCGATGTCGCTCTCGCTGGCTTCCATGTGCAACCTGATGACCCGGCGCAGGTCGCGTTCCGGGAAGTAGCGGATACTCTCCCCTCCCAGCCAGGCGTCCAGCGCCCAGGCGGTGGGCCTTGCCACGGGATAGAGCACGACCTGGTAGACGCGCAGGACGGGCGCGAGCAGCGCGGCCATTCGCAATGCATGACGCGTGAAATAGGACTGCGGAATGATCTCGGCGAAGATGGTGATGATGACGGTGGAAAAGACGAAAGCCGCCACGCCGCTGAGCACCGATCCCGACAGCAGGGCCAGTAGCACGTTGACCCCGACATTTCCCCACAGGATGGTGACCAGGGCGAAGTTGGCGTTCTCTCGCAGCGCCAGCACGCGGCGGGCCCGGGCACTGCCCTTGTGCGCCTCGACCTGGAGCTCGAGCTTGCCGAGTGAGAACAGCCCCAGATTGAGTCCGGACAACATGGCCGATTGCGACAGACAGAGAAAGATTCCAATCCAGGTCAGCAGCGTCATCGTCGGATCCCTCCAGAAAAACGTGGCCGGTGCATACAAACGATAGCCGGCTCAGAAACGGATCGTCATGCCGCCAAGCACCTCGGCCTGGCCCAGTACATCACCGCTCCATGCCAGCTGACAGAAGGCATCGCCCGGGCCACTGAAGCACAACAGCCCACGATCGCCGCCGCCCATGGTGAGGTAACCGCGCGCTTCCATGCGCAATGCGAAATGGCGAGTCAACGGCCATTCCAGCCCACCGGCCACCGACAAGCTGGGGCGAAGCTCGCTGGCACTGCCGATCCCGCGGGCGCTGATACGGGTCGCCCCCACACCCCCGGAAAGAAAGGGCACCAGGCGATACCCGGCAAAATCCAGCCGCCCGCCCAGGTGCAGGTAGGCGATGTCGACATCCACCCCCGCCGTCGGCAACGAGCTCTGCTGCCGCGAAAAGAACACCTCCCAGGCGTTGCCCGGCTCGAACTCGTATCCCAGCGCGATGGCGTGACTGACCTCACCGTCGAGATTCGAACGCTGGCTGCTGCCAGGCAACTCGAAGCGTCCGCCATCGCGATATCCGAACATGGGCGAAATGGTCAGCGGTGCTTCGGCTTGACCGGCCAGCACGACGGAATGACCGGCCAGCAGATTGAACACCAGGACCGTGACCAGTGCCGACAACGTCGCCACCGTCCTCGCTGCAACACCCACCATGACGAAACGCTCCAGGAAACCGTTTCGGTCAGACTATCAGACCGTCGGCTGCGGTGCCGTCTATAATCCGGCAAGGGAAGCGCCGGACTTGCGGGCAAACGGGCCGATGGCGCAGGGACATGACTGGTGAGAGGGAGAATGGACAAGCACTCGTACGTACCGACACGGCGCCTGAACTACCGGCTCAGCCCGGTGGAGCTGGGCGGCAGCTTCTGGCTGCTGGGCGTCGGCCTGCCGCTGGCGATCGCGGCGCTGGTCATCATGCTGCCCGGCGAAACCGCCTGGCAGGCACTTGAGGAAACCGTCGCCGAGATTCCAACCGCCATCTGGATGGTCCTGCCACTGGCGGTCATTGGCAGCCTGGCCCTGCTGGCCTTCTACCGACGGCAGGCGCAAGAGGCATGGCTGGAGTTGGACGATACCGGCATTCGCTGCCGGCCGCCCGGTCACCACGGCCGCCGCTTCTGGACCCGACACGAGTGGCGGCTGCGCTGGG
>SL_3KL_010_SEDDRAFT_10001385_pt1 | contig 21975 bp, 8 predicted proteins | sample SodLakKL_010_SED_2_FD_10381 | JGI IMG/M metagenome (IMG submission 10381) | reverse complement strand
CACGCCCCTGCCAGAACTCAACGGAGTCAACTAACAAGCGATATCCTCCCCAAAAACCGGGGCGGGGAATTTCCCTGCCGGCAAATTGCTCGGCGCATTGACAGGCCTTTTTTTCAAGCTCCTCCCTGGAACTGATTATACTGCTTTGTTTTGAGGCCCAGGCACCTGTTTTACTGTCTTCGGGCCGGGAAGAAAAATACTGGTCCGATTCAGTCGCCGGCAGCTTTACCGTATGACCCTCAAACCGCACCTGCCTTTCCAGCTCGGGCCAGAAAAACACCAGTGCCGCAAAAGGATTAGCCTCCAGTTGCCGGCCTTTTCTGCTTTTATAATTAGTATAAAAAGACAACCCCTGTTCGTTCACATCCTTGAGAAGGACAATACGGGCCGCAGGTTTACCGTCACTTCCGGCCGTGGCCAGCGTCATTGCAGTCGGCTCGTTTACCTGTGCTTCAAGGGCCTCGCTGAGCCATTTTTTAAATTGTACCAGCGGATCAGGATGAACAGAATCCCTGGTGAGCTGCTGAAGAGAGTACTCCCTTCTTATTGATGCCAGGTTATGTCTCATAAAAAATGATATTTATACAGCAAATTTACCCAAAAGTATTTATCCGCAATAACAAAACCCCTGCCAGTATTATCGCTGACAGGGGTTTTGAGTACCCGGAGCGGGAATTGAACCCGCACGGCCGCAATGGCCACAGGATTTTAAGTCCTGCGTGTCTACCAATTCCACCACCCGGGCAGACCTGAGACTAAAATCCCGGAATAATTTCCGGGATCTGGAGCGAAAAACGGGACTCGAACCCGCGACCCCGACCTTGGCAAGGTCGTGCTCTACCAACTGAGCTATTTTCGCGATTAGTGATTGCAAAGTTAATTCATTTTTCTTTTATTCAAAAAACATTTTGAATAAAATACTACTACGTATGAAACTGACAATCTTTTTTTTGATATCTTGTCATCTCTATACATTAATCAAAAGAATTCATCGGGGCTATGCCCGGGGTAGGAAAAAATAATTAAATGAATTTATGGTCACACGAAGTTTGAATTTTTCATCGAAATACCTCGCAGGCTCTGTCTCGAGGATAGACGAAAAGTAGTAAATTCTTTATTTAATAATTAATGTTATGCTGAAAAAACAAGTTTATATTCAGAAATCCTTTTTTGGTTTTATATCCATTATTATTGCTTTAACATCACTTTTATCCTGCTCTGTTGAGACCCGGGATACAACCGTTAACTCAACTGGTATTGACATAAGTGAAAAATACCCAACATACTGGACATATAATGGAAAGGAGATACTGCTTTTGGGAGGTTCTGTTGAGGATAACCTTTTCCAGATACCAGATCTAGTTGAGCATCTCGATATGCTTGCCTCTGCGGGAGGTAATTATGTGCGAAACACAATGTCAAGCAGGGATACTGGAAATGTGTGGGCTCACAAAAAGCTGGAAAACGGTCTTTACGACCTGAGTCAATGGAATGATGAATACTGGCGAAGGTTTGGGACATTCCTGGAAGAAACGGCAAAAAGGGATGTCATCGTTCAGATTGAGGTATGGGCAACTTTTGATTATTATACGGATGATTTTTTCAGGCCAAACTGGGACATAAATCCCTTTAATCCAAAAAACAATATAAATTACGATGTATATTATTCTAAACTCCCCGAAACGGTAGACACCCATCCCGTCAGAACAGAGAACAATTTTTTCCGGTCTGTTCCCTCTCAGATGGCCCTGTGGCTTGTACTCTGGTACCAGCAGAAATTTGTTGACAAGATACTTTCCTATACTCTTCAATATGACCATGTATTATATTGCATGAACAATGAAACATCAGTCACATCCGACTGGGGAAAATACTGGGCAAAATATATTCAGAAGCGTGCATTTCTGGCTGGTAAAGAAGTCCATACTACTGATATGTGGAATCCCCGGTGGCTCAACCATCCTTTTCATGCCGAGACATTCGATAACCCTGATATTTTTACTTTTATAGAATTTTCACAGAATAATCACCAGTCCCACGATGTCCACTGGAATAATGGTATAGTCCAGATGGAAGAACTAAAACAAATGGGTTTATTAAGGCCAATAAACAATGTCAAGATATACGGCCATGATGAGGGGCTATACAAAACCACCCGGGATGCAATTGAAAATTTCATAAAGAACTTATTCATGGGTTGTGCTTCTTCAAGGTTCCACCGGCCACCAGCAGGCCAGGGGCTGAATGAGACAGCACAGGCAGTCATTCGCAGTATGAGGGATCTGGGTGATAAAATGGATTTTTTTGAAGGTAAGCCAGACAACAATATTCTTCAGTCGAGAGAACAGGATGAAGCTTATTGCAGGGCAATACCAGGAAAGGAGTATGCCGTTTATTTTCCCGCAGGCGGATCTGTAGAACTTGATTTGAGCCATTTCAGATCAACACCCGAGCTTCAATGGCTCGACGTACTCAACTCCGAATGGCTTACCCCTTTAAGACTTGATAAGGAGATGGTCAAGCTCAAGACCCCGGGTAAAGGCCATTGGGTGGCATTGATAAGATAGTATAAACCGGGGTAATTATATAAACTACCTAAGGGTATTAAAAACCGAAGATTTTTAATACCCTCAATTTCCAAACGTAAAGCCGAAATGAGGGTTAATAAATAATAATATTGAGATTACCTGAAATCCAAATCCATATTAAGGGAAATTGCTTTTATCAATTCAAACTCTGTATCTGCATATCTCGGATCCCATGGTGTACCGCCTGTCTCAGTTTCAATTTCTCCTTCAACTATTTGTGCATTAACCCTGTCATTAGTAATCATAGCCCTGGTCCATCTTAAGACAGGATCATCGGGTGAGTTTTGCTGCCATTGTTCCAGAAAATTCTCTGCTTGTTCATTTCTGCCCAGACGCTTCAGTACAATTAAATACAAAAAGTCAGTTGAACTGTATCTTCTTTGTCTATCCTCAGTAAATACTATTATATCTGTATAAAGATCAAATGCTTTTTCTTTATCATTAAGATTTAAGAATAGCTTAGCTTCCAGAAAATCCTCAATTCGTTCATCAACAGTATAAGGCCTGCCAACTCCAAGATTCTCAGGCCAAAGCCGTGCTTTATCTATGGATTTAATGGCCTGATCGAATTTATTCTCATTTAAGAATTGCAAGCCCTGCATTATAGCAGCTTGCCTGTAGGCAATTCTCCCGTGTCTGGCACCTTCATGTGGCAGTATGACAGTGTTTTCAAGTTTGTTCAGACTGGCGGAATAATAGCCATTTATCATTAAACACTTTGCATAATTAAAACTCACCACATCGTTTTCAGGAAATATTTCTGCTGATTCTTTTGCAAAGTTCAATGCTTTCCCGCTATGATTCCGTTCAAGATGATAATCTATCAATGCAATATAAACTCTCCATTCATCGCTGCCTAATTCATATGCTTTAAGAAGGTCTCTTTCAGGGTTATATTCAGATTCATCTTTGAAAAGATCAGTCCTTGCCAGATAAAAATAGGGAGAATCAGGAGCCTGGCCGCACTCATAGAATAGTTCTTTGGCGGGATCCTTGCTTCCCAGGCTCCAGTGGAGCAATCCAAGGTAGTATTTTGCTTTCCAGTCGTCCGTCCTGCTTACTGCCCATTCCAGGATCGGCACAAACTCTGTTCTGAAGGGAAAAACAAAATCAGGAGAATGGGAAATAGCCTGATTAAAATATTGATTGGATTTTTCCCTGTCGCCGTTATCATCATATAAGTACGATAGTTTAAGATAAACCATTGCAGCGCCAGGTGACATTTCAAGTAATCTGATCGCCTTGTTTCTGTCTCCAATATATTCATACCAGAGGGCCATCTCCGTATAAGTCTCATATGGCAGTTCGCTTCTTATAAGAGAGGTGAACCTGTCGGCCGACCGCCTGTCTTCGTTTAATAACATTTTTTCAAACCGGATAAAATGGTTCAGTGGAGATATGTCCTCTAATCGACTAATAAGCTTTTCAGCCTCATTATTGTTGCCGTTCTTTCTTGAAATCACTGCTGATAACAAAAGTGCTTCCTCATTATTGACATCACTATCCAGAATTCTCCCGGCATATTGTTTTGCCTTATTCAGTTCATTTTTTAAAATGAAAAATTTAGCCAGTTCAATATTTGCGGCGACCCGATAGGAAGGTGATAAGGAAGCGACAGCAAATCCATCCTGTGAATCAACCAAATTATTCATCTGCCTGCTTATAAGTCCAAGCAAAAAATTGGCCTTAGGGTCATAGGTATTTATTGACAAGGATTTTATTACATTATCCAGGGCACTGTCAAAATCGGATTTTCTGTAATACAGCTCTGCAATATGATTAAGTGCGGGAGCATATAACGGATCCTTTTCAAGACAGGCCTTAAAACTGAGGTAGGCCATGTCTAACCTGTTCTGATAAACCCAGTTCACACCATCGGTGAAAAGACCATAGACAGAGTTCCAGTCAAAATCTTCGGGGGATTCAAGAGGCCGGCTGGTAGCAGCCTGATCTTCACCCTCGAGGTAAATAAATTCCTGATTTTTTCCGAAAATAACCTTTAATGGCTCCGATTCCGGGTTTTTTGATATGTTCATCTCCCAGGTTTCAAGGGGCTTCAGATCAACACTGAAACTATATTTTAATTCATCTCCAAACCAGACCTCTATCTCGTCTTTAATTGATTGCAATGGTGACAAATAGAGGTTCTGATCATTTGCCCCTTTTACCACATTCAATGCACCCAGGTAATTCGCCTGAATGACTCCTCCGATATCCATAATGGGATACCAGTATTCCATGAAGGTATCAGTGGAATATGGTGCAAAGCCAAAATGTTTAAAGGGAGTTCTTGTGCTGGAGGTAGTGGCCTGATTAAATAATCTGCCGGACTGCAGCTCAAGATACTGACCGTCTGAATCGGTTAGTAAATCTTCCCAGATTCCACCCGAACGGGCAAGTGACCATATAAACACTTTTTTCCCGAGCTTATCTCCGTACATTGAATAATGTCCTGAGCCAAAATCCAGGTCATGCCAATAGGCTGCATAGAAATCCTGAACTCCACCTACAGCATGCTCAGAAAAACTGCCTCCGAAATTATGATTTTTATACCATGATAAATCCCTGCCATTTTCATCAATCGGCCAGGGAGAAGGTTCTCCGCCATGACCAATCGTATGGGAGCGGGGAAATATAAATTCAAGATCACCCTCGACCTGATATGCTGCATTACTCCATTGATAATATGGCTGCAAAAGCGGGGTTGAATTATTCCACCTGGTATTTGTGGTAAAATATGCGTTATCAGGATGAAGGCTGACCTCGGTTTCCCATCGGGTACGTGTAAGTAAATCTATTGCACCCACAAAGCAACTGACACTTCCATCATCATTTTCCCTTATCATATAATCTACCGGTGTTGATACAGCGGGAGTATGACCGATTATACCAAAGTTGAGCTCCACCCCCCCGGCAGTCCATGCGCCACGCATCGCAATATTGCGGAATTTGACAACCGAGTTATAATAAAGAAATTCATTGCCGGTTGATTTCTCTATCGCACCCCATATTTTACCTCCGATCTTGGGGAAGATATCTACTTTGATATACTTGTTCTCCAGAGTAACTACCTTCCATTCAGATTCTTCAGATTGATGTGAAAAACCATCGAATCTGAAATAAGGGTAATAATTTCTTTCAGGCCTTGGTACGGCATCCGGGTCTGAAAAAGGGTAGGTAACAAAGGTTGCAATATTCTCCCTGATCGTTGCAGGCTCATGTGAACAGGCATATATTGCAGCAGAGAGAATAATCAATAAAATTTTTGTTTTCATTTTTTTGTTTTAGGACTAATAGATTCAGCACCCATGCCCGAAAGGCTCTGCCCGGAAACAGGAAAATGGCTGGAAAACAGAAAAAGCAACGAAGATAATGGCGCTCCCAAAAAATGATAACGATCTCATAATGAAATTATAAGTAATTGTCATCTGGAACTATTTCTAATCCTAATGCCTGCCTGTATCACGTTCTTCCCATCCACTCTTTCCATCATCCATATATACTTCAATAAGCGATCTTGAAACACGCGAATCAACTTCTTCAACCAACTGGATTTTTAAAGGATTATTCAACTTATCTTTCCACTCAAAAACAGGTTTATAAGGAATTTCCTTATCGGTTTCATAAATAAGGTAAGCCCACTTTTCCATGAACATGCTGCCTTTCACGGCTGGAATAACCTGTTGCATATTGGATGAACCAAAGCTCAACGACAGAGCCCGGGACCAATAAAGCCAGGGTCCGACATTTACATACATATATGGATTAAGAAGCCTGGGACGTGACTCTAACCCGGCAGTTGCAAATTCCAGGTTAATCCCTGCAAAACCCACTCCCGCTTCTTCGTCATAGAAAGTGATCCATGGTACATCAGCATCAACGATCAACTCAGTCAGGTCTGCCAGGTTGCTGACATCAAAAGTGATAACCTCATCACGGATAACATCGTACCAGGCGGCATATTTCATAAGTTCGCGTTTAAAAACAATTGAAGCATTCCGCAGGGCAAGAGTCTGAACCGTTTCATTGATCCGCATGCTGGTAGTATTGATAAAATAGGGAACCCCCGGATAGAAATCATATCTTACAGAGGCATCCACTTCGGGCACTCCACGCAAGGCACCCCATACTTCGCTGGTGGTCAGTACCGGTCCTGAAACAGAGTGCATATTCTGTTCAAGTTTCCAGTCGGCGGTATGCGTCCAGGGCCGTGGCGGTACGTAAATACCGGGGTTCCAGTGAATGGCCCCGTTGGTTTCCATACGATGAAACAGCGGATATTCTGGCTTGCTCTTCAGGGTAAACTGATCCAGGTGACCCGATCTGGGGTGCAGGACAATATTATAATGATCATTTTCGATCCTTAATCCCGGAAGTTCGCCCTGAACAACAAGATCGGTATGATAGGTGTTTGCCATAGCATCTACATTGTTATAAAAAACAAGGAATACCTGGCTGGTTCTGGCTGGCACATCAGCCAGAAAAGCCAGCTTGCATGTTGTCGTAGGCATCCAGAGAGGGATTTCCCTTTCAGGGTGGCCCTCTTCCAGTGGTGCCATATCATCAGCGACCAGGTATTCCTGGATATCGAATACCTGACTCGGAACTTCTCTCAGGCTGAAATCATCACGGTTTACCGCCACAACACGTATTTCTCTTTTCAGGTCCCAGGCTTCATCCGGGTAAAAGGGCAGCAACACTTCCACTGGTTCATTTTGCCGGTCAATGCCTGCTGTTTCGCTTACTACTACAGATTTGTAATTCTTCCATGCATGATCAAAAAAATCTCCTTTATCGGGTCCGGTCAAATTTGCAGTCACCGCCACAAATCTATCATTATCAGACTGATGTACTGATTGCTTTAGCCTCACTGTTATTGTGACTTCGTAATTTTCACCGGGCTCCCATCTTACCCAGCCTGTGATAAGCGGGTTTTGATACCGGTTATTGTCATAGGCCATTGCATAACCCGATGGCGGGCGGTGTACAAATGACGGCCTGTCAAGGTCTTTTTCCCTGTCGCCGCGATAAAGATCCACTAACCTCAGCGTTTCACCGTTTACAGAAGCTTCAACCTCAATGATCGATGGTTCGGATAATTCAAGCCCGGCTTTGAAATGATAATAAGGGATTCCCGGAACCGGATGACCAAGTTCTATATGTGAAATATTTACTGATTGGGAATAACTATTTGCATTGATAAACAAAAATAAAACCATGCACCCAAGCAAAAATTTGGAATATTGAAATACTGATTTTTTCATAACTTTTAAATTTTATTTAATTTAAAAAAAGATAAAATTACCGGTGTTGCCTTGTTTTCTGAGTGGTTATCAGATTCCTTTTCCTTAATTCTTCAACACCATTTTGCCAGGCGCCTCCACTACCCCACAAATAATATGTGAAATACATGGTGCTTTTCTGTATAATAGGCGTCCAGGGTTGAAATTCATTATAATAATGAGGTGCCTCCCGGTTATGTATGGTGTTCATCCACATATGCAGGAATATTGGTTGCGTAACCGGGAATGCTCCCACAAAGGTAATGTCTTCCATAGTGTCGTATCCTGCATTCCAGCCCTCTTCCAGATCAATTGCCGCCCCGTAATATGCCTCCGGCACCATCCGGTACTCTTTATGTCCACCTATGGCCGGTACAATAAACACATCTTCGGGACCATGACTTTCACCGAGTTCCAGAATAGGCTGGGGCCCGATCACATTTGCTTCCTGATTTTGAAAGGTTAATTCAAACCTGACCTCGAGCAACGGGGAATTTCCATACAGAGTAAATATTTTCTTCAGGTGGTTGCCATAAAAATCAGTTTCCATCTCGACCTGCACATAATCGCCATCTTCTTTAATAATCCGGGCGTCATAAACTCTGTGGGTTTCCATGCTGGCCTGTCCGAGAAAATCTTCAAATCCGCCATAGGGATAAAACCCCCTCATCCGGTAGGGAGCTCTATGGTTGGAGGCTTTCTCCGGCCATATTTTGAATAGCACATTGTCGTCCCTGCTTTTTACAATGTACTCGATTACCCGTGCACCAGTTCTGAGCAATGAGATTCGGACCGAGTCGTTTTCCATCCGGTATTCATTGACTCCATCGCTGTTTAAATCAATTTCATAAACGAATGCTCTTCCTTCTGGTTTGCCGACTCCCAGCTGACTATCCGAGGTCGTACCCAAAGCATTCGCCCTTAAAATGTAATCACCCGGATCTAATTGTAAATTAAAGATCATCTGTTTAAATGACGCAGTTTCTGTTTCACAGGTTTTTGTCTGACGAAAAACTTCCCTTTGCCGATTATCCTTCTCATAAACCACTACTTCAACGGGAAAGGACTTTTTCCCGGAAAAATTATGAGCAGTTACCGGGAAACTAACTTCCGGGGCATGTGCATAAAGCAGTTTATGAAGTGAAACTGCCGGAGGCAGATCCAACATTGCAACTGTGCCTTTTTTCTTCTCACCCCATGAAAAATCAACAGCCACAGGATTTGTTCTTCCCATGGCATCCTTGTTCGGTTGCAAAGGAACACTAAACTGCCTTGTCTCATTCCCTGCTAAAGTGATAGAACCTGGCAGGATATCATTTACCTCTATTGCCTGCGATGTAGTGATCTTAAGTCTCCCGGTAATAGGAGAAGATGAATAGTTTTTCAAAGTGACAACCAGATTATAGCCATCAACAACTTCAGCCTGCATGTCCAGCTTATCATTATAATAGTCTTCAAGATATTCCTTGTCCAGATAAAGAAGCTGCAAAGCATTTCTATATTGGGCAGGCCCCATCATTTTCGCCTCTTCCAGCACAGCCACGGCTCTTCTGTTCATGATGGCATCCCATATGGATTCGTGTGTCAATGACTTTTCCTTCTCAATAAACAATACCATGGAGTTTGTCATATCCCCGCTTAACCTACCGGCTATATTTATAAATGGAACATCCTCGTTATCTATCTGCTCTTTATTTCCCGGATGGACGAGGTGCCCATCATAATTGTAATTATCGCTGGGGGGATCATAAACCGGACGGAAAATATATCCTCCCCCTTCATGCGCGTAATCAATCATCTTCTGAGGCGATGCCAGGAAATCCTGAACCTGCAAACCTTCATAATTCTCACGTCCGAATACGGGTGAATATCCAACATTGGCAACAACAGGCAGATCCACCTCGCTCACCCAGCCCTCCAGCTCTTCTTTGCCGTAACGGGCTATATATCCGTTAAAAATAAACCATGAATTTCCTTCATTCATTCCCTTTCCGATCAGCTCCAATGGGTGCCCCGGTGTACAGGTCACTGTTTTCAATAAAGTGGTGATACCAAGCCAGCCCTTATGTATATTGTATTTGTTCAAAAAGTTACCTGTGTTTTCTATCAACCCCTGAAGATGCTTTATCTGTTCACTTATAGAAGAAGAGATTACAAACAAATGGTTATCTCCATTGACAAGATAGAAGGCTTTGATCATTTCAAGGTCAGCCGCATTGTACTGGTGACTTCCCAGGTTGTCTGCCCATTCAAAAATAATTTCTGCCTTTTCTTCCATGACCTTACCAACACTCGTTGAAGGATCTGTAATAACCAGAATATTACCCTTACCGATCATTTTTTCCAGTTCATCCAGAGAAGGATTTTCGACCGTATTGTAAGAATTTGAAAACAGATGGGAAATAAACCCTTCCTGCATTAACAAGCCGGGCATCCCCAGATCTTCGGCAGTGTCAACTTTACTTTGCAGTATTGTTGATTTTAATTCAGGCACTGCAATCTTAAATAAATTTCCATACCTGTGCCATTTAGTATAATAATCGTGCCAGTGGTTGGTGTAACCATTAAAACTTATGTTTTTGATAACAGTTGATTCACCGGCTCTTTGCGATGGCTTAATATCAAAGTCGGAAAGGCTTTGTCCTGAAGCCGGAGATTGTGCTAAAAAAAGAATAGCCAGTGAGAAACAGATAGCCTGGAGAAATAACATTGATCTCATAATCTAAAGCTTAGGGATTTGATTTCACATTCAAAATTATTGATAAGTTATACTTGTAACATACTGAACAGTAGTTATATGGGAACCTTGTCAACGTTATTGTAAGTTGTTAATAATCAGCAATTAAATTGTTTCGCTAAAACATAAATAATTGTTTATCAGTCGTATAGAATTTTTCTTTGTTTGCGAAACATAAACAAAGGAAATCATGTTTAAAGCAACCCGGAAGTAACACGGGAGGTGTTGAGAAAAGAGGCTGCTCTTGCAGGCAGCCTCTTTGAGCACATATTATAAAATATTATATTCTATTATTATTTATCAGAAGTTTGGTCCTGGAACATCCCACCACAGGCGGGTGCTTATCAAATCGGGTCCGCCCAGTTTCTGGGTAGCATCGGCAACCCCCTCTGGGTTATTGTTACGCTCAGCGTTAACAAAAGGCATTCTTTTAATAAACTCTTCGGCTCCGATAACGCCCCAGTCCGCCCTGCTGTCATTCTTGGCATTATAGGGAATTTTGGGATACCCTGTTCTGCGGTGGTCAACCCATGTTTCAACACTGTTCAGGTAACCGGCAATCCATTTCTGTGTCATGATCCTCTCGAGCTTGACTTCATTGTCGGCGCCTTCATCCCATTTCACGGTAAGGCTCATCCTGGTATTAAAATTGTTACGCGGATCTAACGGGTCAACGTAATCAAGGGGAACTCCTGTATCATTCTCAAGGTATGCATCAGCCCCGCCTGCGCCCCATTCGGCAAATGCTGCCCTGACGCCTGCCTCATAATGATGCTGGGCTGTTTGCGTTCCTGCAAAACCCCTGAGTGCTGCCTCGGCCAGCATGAAATTAACTATACTGGCCTGCATTGTCATATGGTAATCTAGATTTTCAAATCCCCGGTTTGTCCCTGAAAAGGGCATCCTCTGGGCTTTGGATTCCAGGTATGCTCCGCTTCTTACGCCTTTATACGGCCATTCAGGATTGTCAACAAGGGTCAGATCTTCTGCAGGTTCAAAATATTCATGTACCCGCGGGTCTTCATATCCCAGCAGCACCGATTCCATTGTGGCTGCCATCCTTGTATCGCCCCAGGCCCAGGTAAAGACGAAATGGGGGAATAATTCTCCATAAGTACTGACGTTCAGGTTATCCCCGACTTCCAGTATCAGTCCCCCGGGCGCGCTGATAGCCTTTTCCGCCTCTGCCTTTGCCAGTGCCGGGGCAACATTCACCAGTCGCATTGCTATCTGTAAACGCAGGCTGTTGGCATACCTGATCCACTTACTGATATCTCCTCCATAGGAAGCATCAAAGCGGGCCAGCCCCGGGTAATCGGTATTGGCATTGAGCACCGCCAGCACTTCATCCAGGTCGGCAAACAGTGAATTGTACAGATCCTGCTCAGAGTCATAATAAATAGTCTGATCAGGAGATCCGTAATCTGAATAGATTATCGGCCCGTAATAGGATGTTAATCTGTGTGCGGAAGTTATCTGGAACAGCTTGGCCATGTACTTGAAAACCTCGTACTGGCCGTCCGGATCCTCATCGGCAATCCGCATAACCTGCCTGGCCGGAGCAAATACGTTGCCGTATTGATGGCCCCAGAAGGGATTCCAGGTGATGACATAGGTGGTGTTATTAACGCCGCCCACAAAAGGGGTAGGCGTGGCCAGGTGGCGCATAAACTGTTCATGTGCCAGGTTGTGCTGGGTTTGATCGCCGAAGCCGCCGGTCCTGATGTTGCGGATCAGCGTTGGGAAGTAAGCGCCCAGGTGGTTGTAGTCCTGTTGAAGCGACCCTTCCGTCAAAAGATACGGATGCTTGTTTATTTCTGCAAAGTCATCGGTACAGGCACTGAAAACAAGTGCCAGCACTATTATTGAGAAAACACAAATTATTTTTTTCATAGTTATGGCCGTTTAAAAAGTTAAGTTAAGGTTAAAACCGATCCTTCTTGTTGATGGCAGGTTAAAGTTATCCAGTGATTGATAGTTCCTGGTGGTATTCATGGCCATGTCAGGATCAAACGGGGCTTCCTTGTAAATAAAGAACAGGTTGTGTCCCACAGCAGAAAGGGTGATACTTTCAACCGGCAGGTTAATTGTTGCCATATCAAAAGTATAGGAAAGAGCCATCTGGCTCAGCCTTACATTTGTCCTGTCGTATGTATAGTATTCCTTTATACCGTTCCTGTCACCAGTGGTGGTGTACCATAACCTGGCGTCAACTTCACTTACGGGAACTCCGTCACGCACAGCATTTACCTTAACTACGCCGCCATTATCGCGGGCCTCACCACTTCTCTTGCTTACACCGTAACCATCGAGTATGGCCTCGGTCTGGCTTACCGCTTTCCCGCCCACCTTACTGTTGATAAGGAAATTCAAACCAAAGTTGCCAATTGAAAAACTGTTGTTCCATCCCAGCAACCATTCAGGATCGAGGTTTCCAACGTATTCAGTAAGCTGCGTTTTCAAAGGCGCTCCGGTTTCAGGGGAGAGAATGATGCGGCCCTGGTCGTCCCTCAGGAATTTATGAACGTAAATATCGCCTATCGATCCGCCTCTTTCAAATTTTGAATCATACCCTTCTGAAATTCCGGTACTAATAGGACTAGTCAGGTCAGGGTGTGTTTCGACCACTTCATTGTTATTGTGTGAATAATTAAAGGTCGTGTGCCAGGTTAGCCTGCTTGTCCTGACAGGAAATACATCAACACTCAGTTCTATCCCTTTGTTAACAATTTCCCCTGCATTGACAAAATACTGGGTAAAGCCCGATCCTGAAGGGGCCGGAAGCTGAATAAACTGATCCTTGCTATTGATGTTATAATAGGTAAAATCGAAACCCGCTCTTCCGTTAAATAACCTGAAATCGGCACCGAACTCGGTACTGGTGAGCATTTCCGGCACCAGTGTTCCAAAGGGCATCTGGGTATTCCGGGCCACCCCACCGGCTGCAGTAATGCCATGCTGGGGGAAGATCCTGTTAAAAGGCACCTCATTGCCCACCTGTGTATATGATACCCTGAGCTTGCTGAAACTGATAAATTGCGGCATTGTTATCATCTCGCTTACAATGGCCGTTAAGCCGACCGCCGGGTAAAAATAGGACTCATTGTCTGTGCCTGCCAGCGTTGATGCCCAGTCGTTCCTGCCCGAGACATCAAGAAACAGCATGTTCCTGAAACCAATCGTTACATTTCCAAACAGCGCCTGCTTTTCAATTGTTGAGCTGAACGATGACTGGATCTGAACATTCTGGGGAACATTCTGAAAGAAAAATTCATTGGGATAAATCAGTCCCGTAGTACCTGTATTGACGCTCACCCCGCGGCCGTAGTCACTGTACTGGTAACTTGCACCGGCCATTGCAGTCAGGCTGAAATCGCCAAAATCATCATTGAAGGATAAAAGGGCGTCCGTATACCACAATTCATCATTGTACTTGTTGTAATCCCAGCGGCCGTTTGAATGCACGTTGGTCTGGTTTGATCCTGCTGCATGCTGCCTTTCGCGCTTATGATCGGCATAGTCAAGATTTCCCCTGACCTGGAAACTAAACTGCTCGCTTAAGGCGTAATTCAGTGTGAGGTTACCAATCATGCGCCTTGTGTCATCCCATAATGGCTGCTTGTTATTTATCCAGTAGGGGTTGGACTGAAAATGGTCGTTAACATGCCAGTTTTGCCACATCATATTCCTGTCCTGCCTGTAATACTCATATTCCTTCATTTCGTCCCAGTCCATATTCCGCGGAAAACCATAAAGGCCAACCAGCGGGTTAAGGTAATATCCTGCAGGCGCCCTGTTCTGGGTGTGCTCATCGGTAAGCATGACATTTGACGAAATTGTCAGCCTGTCATCAAGTATCTTGGTGGATTGCCTGAAAGCAAGGTTATTCCTTCTGTATTCATTTGTGGGAACAATGCCTTCGGAGGTAACATTGGAAAATGAGAAATAAGCGGTTGTCCTCTCGGTACCCCCGCTGATGGAAATTGAATTTTGCAGCTGAGTTCCGGTTTGAAAGTATTCATCAACGAAAGTGCTGTTGTAACTTCCGGGTGTATAAGACCAGCTTTCCATTTCAGTTCCCACAGCACCGTAATTGAACTGAAGCTGAGGCCTGGCCATGACATTTTCAAATGATGTTGTGGAGTTGAGGCTTACCTTAATGGCTCCTTCCTCGCCTTTCTTGGTGGTTATCAGTACAACCCCGTTGGCACCCTGGCTGCCATAAAGCGCAGCAGCATTGGAACCCCTGAGTATACTGATGCTTGCAATATCATCAGGGTTGAGCTGTGACATACCATCTCCACCGTCTTCGCCTCCCCACATGCCTGGCTGAGAAATCCTGCGGTTTGTCATTGGCACACCGTCTATAACAAACAGTGGCTCACTGCTTCCGCTCAGCGACTTGTTGCCCCTTAAAAGGACGCGTGTTGAACCACCGGCACCTGATGCACTCTGCTGAATATGCAGACCCGCGGCCTGACCCGAAAGGCTGCCCAGGAAGTTCATGTCCCTTGTCCTGACCAGGTCTTCGGCAGAAACAGTTTGCTGCGCATAGGTCAGTGTCCTCTCCACCCTTGATATACCAAGGGCGGTTATAACCACCTCATCGAGCAAAACATCACTGCTGACCATAGTGACATTAATGGTTGACCTTCCCTCAACGGCTACCTGCTCTGTGCGCATTCCCACGAAGGAAAACACCAGTGTGGCATCTGCGGGAACACCCGAGAGGGAGTACTGACCGTCAATATTGGTTACAGTTCCTGTTGTAGTGCCCTGCACCACAACAGTGACACCGGGCAGGGGAGAATCAGAAGCATCTGCAACCCGCCCGGTTACAGTCTGTGAATATATGCTTGTAGCATATATGTTCACAACAGAAACTACAATCAGAAAAAAGGATATTTTCATATTTAAAAACTCTTTTGCGGTATCTTTTAGTAAAAAAATACCTGGTTTGGGTTTGGTTTTCATAAGTTTTAGATTACAGGTTAAACATTACAATCCTGAATTAAGTAAGCATTTCTGTAATTTGTTTTAAATCTTAAACCGGAAAATTTTTCCTCATTTTTCTTAATTTTGTTTTCATTAGGCAGGTGTTTTCAATAGGCAGGTGTTTTTTAGGTTAGGGTTTGTTTTATTAACTTTAATCAAAGTAATTGACAGGAACTCTACCTCGAGGATATTTGAAAAACAGTAAATTCTTTATTGACTTTAAACTTTTCAGAAGCAATTTACAAAAAAAATATAACAGGCAACAAATATTATTCTATTTTTCAGCTATTTAGTAATTAGATATTAATCAACGGCCTGTGTCACTTATCCCGGCACATAATTCAGGACTAATCTCCATGTTTGTAAGGTGTACAAACCTTTGCTGGATTATGTTACCTTGTTGCCCCTGAAACCTTTTTTTCAATACATTCTACCCAGTTCAATGAATTATTACGACAGGTCAGTCCACTGAGCCGGGTATACAGCCCGTCTGCAACTATTGCCATGGGAAGGCGTGGGTAATTTGACCAGAACTCATAAAAACATGTTTCTTTAAAAAGGATTAATCAGTCCCTGAAATACTAGCTTATTTAATTGTATTTCAATTATATATGGTTTGAAAAAAAATCTTATCTTTATTATGACATTAAAAATTAAAAACCTGCTAATCAGGAAATTACTGTAGCGGACTTTTTAAAGCACTAACAAGTTAAGAACAATGCTTTACGGAGAAACACCGGCCGTGGCCGGTGCCATGGCATTTGATGTAAATTCAGTGCGAAAAATATTTTTTACAAATAAACACCCTACATTGCGTTATAATAGATATATTAAAAACCATGCTTAAAGGAATATCACCACTTGTTAGTCCCCGATTACTTGAAACCCTCGCCAGGATGGGGCACGGAGATGAAATTGTACTTGCAGATGCACATTTTCCGGGAGAATCCTTCAGTAAAAATGTACTGAGGGCCGACGGCATAATTGTAACAGATCTTCTGGAAGCTATCCTGCCGCTCTTTGAACTTGACAGTTATGTTGAACATGCCCTGGTCATGATGGCGCCGGTTGAGGGTGATACTGCAGATCCACAAGTAGAGAAGGCTTATCTCTCCTCTGTCCGGAAAACAAATCCGGGTATAAACGAGATCGGTAAGACGGACCGGTTTGCGTTTTATGAGAGGACCAGAAATGCTTTTGCCGTTGTTATGACCGGGGAAACAAGGAAATACGGCAACATCATTCTTAAAAAGGGTGTTACTCCAATCACTTCAATCCGCTGATCTTTTTTATCTCGTTAAGGATATTGAGGGCTTCAACAGGTGTAAGATTGTTTATGTCGAGATTAATTATCTCATCTCTTATCTGTTTCAGTACCGGATCGTCCATCTGGAATATGCTGAGCTGGTATCCTTCGCGCTTTTCTGCAAGAGACCCCACCGGTTTGGCCAGTGAATGGCTGCCGGAAGATTTTTCCAGCTCCCGGAGGATCTCGCCGGCCCTTTTAACAACACTTTTTGGCATGCCTGCCATCCTGGCTACATGAATACCAAAGCTGTGTTCACTCCCCCCGGCGATAAGCTTTCGCAGAAAAATAACCTTGTTGTCTATCTCTTTAACCGAGACGTTGAAGTTTTTAATCCTGCTGAACGAATGCTCCATCTCATTGAGCTCATGGTAATGGGTTGCAAAAAGGGTCTTTGCTTTTCCATGAGGGTATTCGTGTATGAACTCTGCCATGGCCCATGCTATTGAAATTCCGTCGTAGGTACTGGTCCCGCGCCCGATCTCGTCCAGCAGAATAAGACTCCTTTCTGATACATTATTAAGGATGCTTGCAGCTTCATTCATCTCCACCATGAATGTTGACTCGCCCATTGAAATATTATCTGAAGCACCAACCCTGGTGAAGATCTTGTCAACAACCCCTATGGCTGCAGATGCCGCAGGTACAAAACAGCCCATCTGTGCCATAAGCACAATAAGTGCCGTTTGCCTGAGCAGAGCAGATTTTCCCGACATGTTCGGCCCTGTAATAACTATTATCTGCTGGTTTTTGTCATCCAGATAAAGGTCGTTGGCAATATACTCCTCTCCGGGTGGCAGGGTTTGTTCAATCACGGGATGCCGTCCCTCCTTTATATCAATAACCAGACTGTCATTGACCACGGGCTTTCTGTAGTTATTATCCTTAGAAAGCAGTGCAAAGGAAACCAGGCAGTCGATCCGGGCAATAAGTGATGCATTTGCCTGGATTGACGGGATAAAGCCGGCAGCTTCATGTATCAATGAATTGAAAAGCACGGTCTCCAGCTTCAGTATTTTTTCTTCTGCCCCGAGAATCTTCTCTTCGTACTCTTTAAGTTCTTGTGTGATATACCGTTCTGCACTTACAAGTGTCTGTTTCCGGATCCATTCGCCGGGAACTTTTTCCTTGTGGGTATTTCTGACTTCAATATAGTAGCCGAAAACATTGTTGAAGTTTATTTTAAGGGAAGGGATCCCGGTTCTTTCACTTTCTCTTTGCTGCAATGCGATAAGGTAATCCTTTCCTGAATAGAGTATCTCACGCAATTCATCCAGCTCGTCCGATACTCCGGCGGCAATAACTCCTCCCTTTTGAACAGCATTGGGAGGATCGTCGCTGATTTCGGCTTCAATCCTCTCTTTGAGTGCATCGCAGGGTGTTATATGCCGGCCGGTATCAGCGAGTGACTGCTGTCCCGATTTCATGCAGACATCTTTTATTCTTACCGAACAACCCAGGGCTGTTTTGAGCTGAACAATTTCACGGGGATTGATCCTGCCAACCGATATTTTTGTTGCAAGTCTCTCAAGGTCGCCGGTCTGTTCTAATTCTGCCCTTATAAGGTCTCTCTGGTCCGAATTATTTATAAGATATTCGACTACATCAAGGCGTTTATTTATCTCATCAGGATTTTTCAGCGGAAGGCCAAGCCACCGTTTGAGCATCCGGCTACCCATGGGGGAGACGGTTTTGTCGATAACACTGATAAGTGTTTTGGCTCCCTCATTATAAGTGTAGTATAATTCCAGGTTCCTGATTGTAAATTTATCCAGCCATACATAATTATCCTCTTCAATACGCGATATTGATGTGATATGACTCAACTGATCGTGCCTGGTAAGCTCAAGGTAATGCATTACGGCTCCGGCTGCTGTAATTCCCAGACTAAGCTGCTCAATACCGAACCCTTTCAGCGATGAAGTCTTGAAATGTTTGAGAAGTTTCTCATATGAAGTCTCCCTGTGAAATGCCCATTCATCCAGTTTATATGTATAAAACCGGGTTCCGAATGCACCGGTGAACGCCTCCTGCTTTCCCTTCTCGAAAAGCACCTCTTTAGGTTCAAAACCATTCAGCAGTTTGTCGATATACTCAAGGGTCCCCTGGGCCGTGTAAAACTCTCCTGTTGAAACATCCAGGAATGCCACTCCTGCACTGCCTTTTTCTATATGAACACAGGCCAGGAAATTATTCTTTTTGTGTTCCAGTACATTTTCATTAAATGCCACGCCCGGGGTTACAAGCTCGGTAATGCCCCTTTTTACTATTTTTTTTGTCAGTTTGGGGTCCTCCAGTTGCTCGCAGATGGCAACCCTTTGACCTGCCCTGACAAGTTTCGGAAGGTAATTCTCAATTGCATGGTGAGGAAACCCTGCCAGCTCAACATATGATGCTGCTCCGTTAGCCCTTCTTGTAAGTGTGATTCCAAGAATCTCCGCAGCCTTTATGGCATCCTGCCCGAAGGTTTCATAAAAATCACCTACCCTGAAAAGCAATATTGCATCAGGATTTTTTGCCTTGATGTTGTTATACTGCTTCATCAAAGGGGTCTCGGCATATTTTGTCTCTTTACTCAATATTATGGGTATTCTTTTTTTTAACAAACTAAATTCGTGATCCTGCCGCTAAATTAATATTTTCTTTAATAATGGGTTCTGCGTGTATTTATTGTAGAACAAATAACTGATTTTACAGGTCAGTTTCCATTCGCCCCTGTTGAGCTCCGCTGGTTTTTAAAATGAACTAAATTTAAATTAACTAAAAATAATGATGATCGGATGAGTAATTAGGGGGGGTGTAAATAAAAAAGACAAAAAAACAACAATTGTTGATAGTAGAAAACGAGTAGTTAGCAAAAAAAAGCTATATTTGCCGTGTCGATATCGAAATCAGATTCCGGGCACAGGTTCAGCTGCAATATGTTTTACATGCATGTCTGACAAAAATCAGTATTGAGGTAATTTTAAATTAGATAATAAAATTTTCCGATTATTTACAGGTGATATTTGTCATGTTAAGCGGTTTTTTATTATCTTGCCTTGCTGATTATTAACCCGGAAACTTGTGTTCGGTTATGATAATTAATTGATTACCCATTTTTTTAACCTAAAAACCAATTAAAGTATGAGAAGAATTACGATTTTTCTGTCGCTTCTGCTGTTCTGCAGCGTTTTTTCGCTGCAGTCGCAGACTGTGCAGATCACCGGAACAGTTACAGACGCTGATAGCGGTGAGCCGGTTCCCGGTGTGTCGGTGGTTGTCAGAGGAACAACCATCGGTACGGTAACTGATTACAATGGTGTTTACACCATTAATGCGCCAGCGAGTGCAAATTTCCTTGTCTTCAGTTTTGTTGGGATGCAGACCCAGGAAATTGCCATTCAGGGGAGGACAACAATTGATGTTGTGATGGAGCTTGAAGTACTCGGGATGGAGGAGGTAGTTGTTACTGCCCTTGGTATTTCAAGAGAGCGCCGAAGTCTCGGATATGCTGTACAGGATGTGTCAGGTGCTGAAATTGCCGAGGCTAAAGATATGAATATAGTAAGCTCTCTGTCCGGGAGGGTTGCCGGTGTGCAGGTGACAAGAGGTGGCGGTGCCATAGGTGCGTCCTCCAGGATTACCATAAGGGGGAACAGTTCATTCGGTAACAACCAGCCTATGTTTGTTGTTGATGGGACTCCTATCAGTAACTTTGCCACTGATGTATCGCAATGGTCCGGTGCTGATTATGGTAATGCAATAATGGACATTGACCCTGCCAATATTGAGTCGATAACCGTACTTAAAGGAGGTATGGCAGCAGCACTTTACGGGCAGAATGCCGCAAATGGTGTCATTATCATTACAACTAAAGACGCACAACGCAGGCCTACGCAGTCGGGCGTCAATATTTCCAGTTCGGTAACCTTTGAAGACCCTTATATTTTTCCTGATTACCAGGATGAATATGGTCAGGGCCTAAACGGAGAGGAGTTCATATATCAGCGGTTCCTTACAAACAATAACCTTACAGAATCCGATTTACCCTATCAGCAGTGGGCATATGAACGGACTTTCAGGTATTATGACGGCCGGGGAGGCGGATTATATGACGGAAGGGACGAGAGCTGGGGTGCCAGGCTTGACATTGGGCTCAGGCTTCCGCAGTTTAACAGTCCGTATACACTTGATGAGAATGGCCTTCCCATATATGAACACACTCCATGGGTATCCAATCCAAGTAATACGAGGGACTTTTTTGTAACCGGGGCAACATTTGACAATTCTGTTGAGGTATTCGGAGGTTCCGGAACACAGACATCGGCGAGAATAAGTTTCTCAAATATGACTTCCTCAGGAACAATACCCAATACTGACCTTACTCGGAATTCTGTCAACTTTTCCGGTTTAACGCATATTACAGACAACCTTACCGCCCGGGTTAATGCTACCTATATTAAAAATTCCAGTGACAACCTTCCGGGTGGAGGTTATAATAGTGACAACGTGATGCAGTCAATTGGCGGATGGTTCGGAAGACAGGTTGATATGAATTCGTTGAAGGAGAACTGGGAGACCCGTGATCCTTTCGGATACTATTACAACTGGAACCAGACCTATTTCAGCAACCCGTATTTCATTGCCAACCGGATGTTGAAGCCCCGGCAGCGTGACAGGGTTTTTGGCAATATGGAGGTATCCTATCAGTTAACCGACTGGCTGAGTATTATGGGCCGGGTAGGTAATGATTATTTCACTGAAAACCGTAAGAGTGTATTGCCGGCAGGTTCGATTGGTGTTGGCCTGGTAGCAGGCAGTGGTGGCCGCTTCTGGGAGAATGAACGATCCAATAACGAATTCAATGCCGACCTTTTCCTCAATTTTGATGGCAATATAAGTGATGATATACGTATTGACGGTATGCTAGGAGGAAATTACATGAACAGGACATACCGTTTTATGAACATTCAGGCCAACGATGTGACGGTACCTGACCTCTTTACCATAGGTAACGTAGCTGGCTCGCCTATTGCCGGTATGTATAATTCTGAGGTGGTCAGTAACAGTCTGTTCGGTACTGTT
>SL_3KL_010_SEDDRAFT_10001384_pt1 | contig 21977 bp, 14 predicted proteins | sample SodLakKL_010_SED_2_FD_10381 | JGI IMG/M metagenome (IMG submission 10381) | reverse complement strand
ACCATTTCTCCTGTCGTTTTGTCCACCACTTCTTCAAAAGTCCAGATCCTTGAAAGTTCGGTAAAAGCCTGCTGCCCTTTTGCTTCATGGCTGGCACTGAACAAAAAAACCGGCAAAAATACCAGCCATAACAATCCGGAAAATTTTTTTTCTAGGTTCATAAGATTTTAAGCTTAGGATGATGTTCTGCAGCTGCGTTTCAAAAAAAATTCCTGAACTGACAGAACCTGAAAAAATCAAAAAAGACCAGTCCCTAAGGAGGGGAATGGGATTTATCAGGTAAGCCAATCTCCCTCACAAGGCAGGTTGCAAACCTATTAAATTTTTTCAAAGACAGGAAAAATAAATGGAATAATTTTGGAAAAAGCCGGATTACCTATTTCTTTTTTTTGCGGGATTTTCTTTTGTTTATCTCATCCCTTATGCTGGAAGCTTTTTCATAGGCTTCCTGGTCAATGGCAGCCATCAGCATCTTTTCAAGTTCTTTAACGGATAGCTTAGAAAATTCTCCTTCCTCAACTTCTTTTTCTTCAAAGGTTTCTTCAGGTTCAACGGCTTTGTCTTCGTCCTGAAGAACAATACCGGCAGCACTCAGAATATTTTCATAGGTGTAAATGGGGCATTTAAACCTCACGGCGATGGCTACGGCATCGGAGGTTCTTGAGTCAATCTCCACTTCTTTAATCCCGTCAAAGCAAATCAACTTGGCAAAGAAAATACCTTCACTGAATTTGTAAATGATTACCTCGGTAATGGAGATATTAAAGGTAGTGGCAAAATTTTTTAATAGATCATGAGTGAGTGGACGGCTTGGTTTCATTTTTTCCAGCTCAATGGCAATGGCCTGGGCTTCAAAGCTCCCGATAATGATGGGAAGTCTTCTTTTTTCTCCGGATTCGCCTAAAATAAGGGCATAAGCACCTGACTGGGATTGACTGTAGGATATACCTAAAATTTCAAGTTTAATTTTCTCCATGGGCTCCTAACCTTCAAAAATGAAAAATTGTCCGAAATGTTTAAAATTAACCCGTATGGTTAAATACAAAAATACTGATTTTTATTACAAATGCATATTTCTGTAAGGGATTTTACCCGTTTATAAAGGGTTTTGACTTTGCCTTAGGTTCAATGATCTCCCCAACCTTAAAAGGGGTTCCTCAGAAAGAAAATGGCATTTATTAAAAAAGGGTTTCATAAAGGTTTTGTTCGGTTTGTTTAATTGAGGACAAAAATTATTTTCTGTTCAGAGATACCAAATGGGGATTTCATGTTTTGAATAAATTATCCCGGGTGTTTGTAATTCAGGTAGTTGTGTATTTTTTGTTGTGTTTAATCCAATTATAATTTTCCCTTATTGAAACTTTTTTTCATTTTGTTCAGAATTAAGAACTAATGGAAGAATTATAAATGAAATTAATTTTTATTTTTGTCGCACTACTTATGCAAGGAAATCTTTATTTGTCTAATCAAAACAATTCAAGGAGGGAATTATGCCTGTTATTTTTTGGTTGGTGCCGGTAAGTTCAGTATTGGCACTCGGGTTTGCTTATTATTTTTTTAAGCAAATGATGGCCTGTGATGAAGGAACCGATATGATGAAAAAAATTGCTGAGCACGTGCGCCGGGGAGCGAGTGCATACCTGCGACAGCAATACAAGATCGTTATATTGGTATTTTTGGCAATCACGGTAATTTTTTCAATACTGGCTTATGGTTTGGGAGTCCAGAACCCCTGGGTGCCTTTTGCCTTTATAACCGGCGGTCTGTTTTCTGGATTAGCCGGTTTTTTTGGCATGAAAGCGGCCACTTTTGCCTCGGGAAGGGTTGCCAATGCCTGTCGAACCTCCCTTGACGCAGGACTGCGGCTGGCTTTCCGTAGTGGGGCTGTTATGGGATTGGTAGTGGTTGGCCTGGTTTTGCTGGATATCTCGGGATGGTTTATCATCCTCAACTATTTTATCCCTGAAACCGGTGATGGTTATAAACTCATGACCATTACAGCCGTTATGCTAACCTTTGGGATGGGGGCTTCTACCCAGGCTTTGTTTGCCCGTGTTGGCGGAGGGATCTATACCAAAGCTGCGGATGTGGGTGCCGATTTGGTTGGAAAAATTGAAGCAGGCATTCCTGAAGATGACCCCCGAAATCCGGCAACCATTGCCGACAATGTTGGAGATAATGTAGGCGATGTGGCTGGTATGGGTGCCGACCTTTTTGAATCTTTTGCGGCCTCTATCCTTGCCACTGCTTTGCTTGGTTCGGCCGCCTTTATGAATTACGGGCTGGAGGTGCAGACCAGCGCAGTGGTGGCTCCAATGATCATTGCTGCTATGGGTACTCTCCTTTCCATTGCGGGTGTTTTTATGGTGCGTACAAAGGAAGGGGCTACTCAAAAACAATTGCTTCATTCCCTCGGTTTTGGGGTGAACTTTAGCGCCGTATTGATTGTGCTGGCCTCTTTTGGCATACTTTATTTTCTTGGCCTTCCCAACTATCTTGGGATATGGGGAGCTATTGTTGTTGGGTTGTTGTCCGGGATTGGTATTGGTCAAAGCACCGAGTATTTCACCGCCTCAGCTTATCGTCCTACTCAAAAAATTGCCATGTCCAGTGAAACAGGTCCTGCTACAGTGATCATCAGCGGTATCGGCACCGGGTTGATTTCTGCCGCCGTACCACTGGGCATCATTGTGGTGGCCATTACCCTGGCTTACTCCTTTGCCACCGGCTTTTCCTTTGATGTGGCAAGCCTTAATTACGGCCTTTATGGGGTGGGGGTTGCTGCTGTAGGGATGCTTTCCACCCTTGGAATCACCCTGGCCACTGATGCATACGGGCCAATAGCCGATAATGCCGGAGGAAATGCCGAAATGAGCGGGTTGGGACCTGAAGTACGAAAACGAACCGATGCCCTGGATGCCCTGGGAAATACCACTGCCGCAACTGGAAAAGGCTTCGCCATTGGAAGTGCAGCCCTTACCGCACTGGCTTTGCTGGCCTCCTATTTTGAAGAGGTCAGGATCATGTTTGTTAAGTTTCTCGACAGACCCAATGAACTCATAAACGGAGTCCCGGCTATTGAAGCACAGTTTATTGACTTTGTTCATCATTATGAAATTCACCTGATGAACCCTATTGTTATCGTGGGGATTTTTCTGGGGGTGATGTCGGTTTTCCTTTTCAGCGGCATGACCATGAACGCCGTTGGGCGGGCTGCACAAAAAATGGTTTCGGAAGTTCGCAGGCAGTTTAAATCCATTCCCGGCATCATGGAAGGCAAAGCCGAACCCGATTATGCCCGCTGTGTTGCCATCTCCACCAAGGGTGCTCAAAAAGAAATGATGTTCCCTTCCCTGATTGCCTTATTCATACCCGTGTTGGTTGGTATTGTATTTGGTGTAGCGGGGATTGCCGGCTTGTTGCTAGGAACAATCTCTTCGGGTTTTGCCCTGGCTATTTTTATGGCCAATGCCGGAGGAGCATGGGATAATGCAAAAAAATATATTGAAGAAGGACATTGTGGCGGAAAAGGCTCTGAAGGTCATAAAGCCGCCGTTATCGGCGATACCGTTGGTGATCCGTTTAAAGATACCTCCGGGCCCAGCCTCAATATCCTGATCAAACTGATGGTAATGGCCTCAGTGGTTACCGTTGGGGTCGCTGTTTCTTACCATATACTCTAAATGAAATAATTTCTAAGCATAACGAAGTCAAAACTACCTTTGCATTTTTGACTTCGTTTTTTTTGGAACCCTTTTTGCATTGTTATGATAATAAAACCCGTAAAAATTTTTAAACGAATGTTTATGGATTTTTAAGAAATAAAAGAATTTTTAGGTACTTTTGTGCCTTATAAAAAAATTATGAGCTTACCAAACAAATTTACATTCCGCAGTTTACTTGAAAACAGTAACCGACTTTACCAAGACCTCCCTGCTCTTTCATATGTTGATGAAAAAGCCCTTACATATGGTGAAGTTAACAAGCTGGCCACAAATTTATCGGATTCGCTTGCAGCCAAAGGAATAAAAAAGGGAGACCGGGTTGCCATACTCAGCCAGAACATGCCTAACTGGGGTGTTGCCTACCTGGCCATTACCAGGATGGGTGCCGTTGTGGTACCTATTCTTGTGGACTTTAGCAATCCTGAAATAGAAAAGATTCTTGGCCATAGTGAAGCCAAAGTCATTTTGGTATCTGAAAAAATGGTGGATAAGCTACATCAACCTCTTCCCCAAACCCTGAAATCTGCTTTTCTGATTGATGATCTGGGTGAAATCAGTGTTTCCGATCTGGAAATAAGAGGTAAGGCGGTAAAATGCAACGGAAAAATAAATAACCTGCCACCCAAATCTTATGAACCGGAGGAAAACGATCTGGCAGCCATCCTCTATACCTCGGGTACCACCGGTAGCCCCAAAGGAGTGATGCTTAGCCATGGCAATATTATTTCCAGTGCGGTAAATACCCTGGGTATTCAGGACGTAAATACCAAGGATCGATTATTGTCGGTTTTGCCTTTGCCTCACACTTACGAATGTACCATTGGGTTTGTCATACCCTTTATGCGGGGAGCAACGGTTTATTATCTGGATAAACTGCCTACTCCAACGGTTCTCTTGCCAGCCATGGAAAAGGTTAAGCCCACCATGATGCTTACCGTACCCCTGATCATCGAAAAGGTTTATCAAAACAAGGTATTACCCAAACTTACCGGAAGTGCATTTATGCGCTCCATGATGAAGGTGAAGACCCTGCGTAAGTTTTTACATAAAATGGCCGGTAAAAAAATCTATAAAGCTTTTGGTGGGCATTTGCATTTCTTTGGAATAGGAGGGGCCAAATTGGGCGCTCCGGCCGAATTGTTCCTGCGGGATGCAGGCTTCCCCTATGCCATTGGATATGGTTTAACGGAAACCTCTCCCTTGCTTGCAGGTTGTAACCCAAAACTTACCCGTTACCGCTCCACTGGCTTCTGCCTTCCCAACCAGCAGCTTAAGATTAATAACCCTGATCCTAAAACCGGAGAAGGAGAGATCCTGGCCAAAGGACCCAACGTGATGATGGGTTACTACAAGGATGAAGAACAGACACAGCAGGTTTTTACTCCTGATGGGTGGTTTAAAACCGGCGACCTGGGAGTGATGGATAACGATGGCTACTTATATATCCGCGGACGCTTAAAAAATATGATCTTAAGCCCAAGTGGAGAGAATATCTATCCTGAAGATATTGAAGCGGTATTAAACTCCCAGCAATATGTCCAGGAATCCCTGGTCTATGAGATGAAGGGCAAGTTAATCGCTAAGGTGCATCTTAATTATGAAGAGCTTGAGAAAAAATACCAGCACCTGAAGGCCACAGCCAGGAATTTCCAGGAGGAGTTACAGCAAAAAGCAAGAGAAAGATTGCATGAGATAAGGGAAAAAGCCAATGCCAATCTTAGCAGGTTTTCCCGTTTGAATACTGTAGAAGAACAAACTGTTCCTTTCGAGAAAACTCCTACCAAAAAGATCAAGCGCTTCCTTTATTTCAAGTCCATGGAAGAAAATTGATCCTGAAATTTAAAAACAAAAAAAAGAGGCCGCCCAAAAAGCAGCCTCTTTTTTTGTTGAATCCCTTATAAAGGTTATTGCTGATCGTAGCTTTCGATGGGCTCGCAGGTACATACCAGGTTACGGTCACCATAGGCATCATCAATCCGGGAAACTGGAGTAAAGTATTTGGCCTCCTCCAGCCAGGGAAGCGGAAATGCTGCTTTTTCCCGGCTGTAGGGCTTTTCCCACTTGCCTTTTATGACCATGCTTGCCGTATGGGGCGCATTTTTGATCACATTGTTATCTTTGTCTGCCTGGCCGTCTTCAATTTCCTGGATCTCTTTCCTGATCGCAAGCATGGCATCAATGAAGCGATCCAGTTCTACTAAAGGTTCACTTTCTGTGGGCTCCACCATCAGGGTTCCGGGAACCGGGAAAGCCACGGTTGGAGCATGAAAGCCATAATCCATCAGGCGTTTGGCAATATCAATGGCGTCTATCCCTACGTTGCGCTTAAAGGGGTTGCAATCCAGGATCATCTCGTGGGCGGCCCAACCTTTCTTACCGGTATAAAGCACCTTATAATCTTTTTCCAACGAAGCTTTAATATAATTGGTGCTCAATATGGCAATACGGGTTGCTTCCTTTAATCCGTGGGCCCCAAGCATTTTAATATACCCATAAGTTATGGGCAGGATGAATGCACTTCCGAAAGGTGCTGCCGAAACAGCAGGTATCCCCTTTTCTCCACCTGTTTTGTGGAGGGGGTGGGAGGGAAGGAAGGGCAGCAGATGCTCTGCAACGCCAATGGGCCCAACCCCGGGTCCGCCTCCACCATGAGGGATGGCGAAAGTTTTATGTAAATTCAGATGGCAGACATCCGCCCCGCAAATGGCCGGATTGGTATATCCTACCTGGGCATTCATGTTAGCACCATCCATATAAACCTGCCCTCCGTGGTCATGTACGATTTTGTTTACTTCCAGGATGTCTTCCTCAAATACCCCATGGGTAGAAGGATAGGTTACCATGATGGCGGCAAGGTTGTCCTTGTGTTCTTCGGCTTTTTTGCGAAGATCTTCCACATCAATATTTCCGTGTTCATCACATTTTACCACCACTACCTTTGTGCCTGCCATAACGGCACTGGCAGGATTGGTACCGTGGGCCGATGAGGGGATCAGGGTTATGTTGCGGTGGCCTTCTCCAAGACTTTCATGATAGGCCCTTATGGTCATCAGACCGGTATATTCTCCGGAAGCCCCGGAATTGGGCATAAAGGAAATTCCTGCAAAACCGGTGATCTCACAAAGATCCTGCTCCAGCTGCCGGATCAGTTCAAGGTAGCCGGTTGCCTGGTCTTCAGGGACAAAAGGATGAATGTTGCCAAATTCCGGCCAGCTAAGGGCAAACAATTCCGAAGCCGCATTCAGCTTCATGGTGCAGGATCCAAGGGGAATCATGGTACGGTTCAAGGCAAGATCCCTGTTTTCCAGCTTTTTTAAATACCGCATCATTTCGGTTTCCGAATGATAGGAATTAAAGCAGGAGTGGGTAAGGTATTCGCTCTTGCGGTGAAGATTTTCAGGGAAGGTAGTGATTTTCTCACATTCCTTTGGATCGCATACAAACTTTTTAAAGGTTGCACCTGCTGCCGTGGCAAAAATTTCCAATATGGTATTGATATCTTCCAGTGAAGTGGTTTCATCAATACTGATCCCCACATGCTTGTCACCAATCTGGCGGAAATTCATTTTCTTTTCACGGGCCAACTGGTGGATGCTGTTGGCAAAAACATTATCCGGCAATGCGATGTGCAGGGTGTCAAAATAATGTTTATTTAGTTGCTTGTATCCGTATTGTTCAACTTCCTGTGCCAGCACCCCGGTAAGTATGTTGATGTGGCGTGCAATCTTTTTCAGTCCTTTGGGGCCGTGGTAAACGGCATACATAGCTGCCATGGAGGCAAGCAGGGCCTGGGCAGTACAAATATTGGAAGTAGCTCTTTCCCTTTTGATGTGTTGCTCACGGGTTTGCAGGGCCATGCGCAAAGCATGGTTTCCCTGGTTGTCAACCGATACCCCGATGATGCGGCCGGGAACCTGCCGCTTAAACTCATCTTTGGTGGCAAAAAATGCGGCATGCGGTCCGCCATATCCCATGGGTACGCCAAAACGCTGGGAAGAACCCACCACCACATCGGCTCCCCATTCTCCCGGAGGGGTCAGCAGGGTAAGGCTGAGCAGGTCGGTGGCTACGGCAATTTTAACATCCAATTCTTTGGCTTTGGAAACAAAGCCGGAAAAATCCTTAACCTCACCCTTGTCATCAGGGTATTGGATCAATGCACCAAAAAAGCCGTCATCCAGTTTGGCGGTTTCCGGATCTCCAAATACCAGTTCAATCTCAAGAGGGGCAGCACGGTTTTTCAGCACATCGATGGTTTGGGGGAAGCATTTTCCGGAAACGAAAAATTTTGCGACCCCTTTTTTCACTGCGTCACGTTTGCGTGCGTTAAACAGCATGATCATGGCTTCAGCAGCTGAGGTAGCTTCGTCAAGCAGGGATGCATTGGCGATCTCCAGCCCGGTCAGGTCGGAAACCACTGTCTGGAAATTCAGCAAAGCTTCCAGCCTTCCCTGCGAAATTTCAGCCTGGTAAGGGGTATATGCAGTATACCAGCCCGGGTTCTCCAGAATGTTGCGCTGAATCACTCCCGGCAAAATGGTGTTGTAATAACCCATGCCGATATACGATTTGAATACTTTATTTTTTAAAGCAAGTTTCTTCAGATGATCGATATATTCGTATTCATTGAGTCCTTCTGGTAAATCCAGTTCTTTTTTTAGACGGATGGTTTCCGGAATGGTCTGGTCAATCAATTCATCGGTTGATTTTAAACCGATCTTTTCCAGCATTTTGCCTTCGTCCTCTTTGCGAATACCATTGTGTCGAAAAATGAAATTGTTTGTTATCATATTGTCAGGATGTTTATGGATGTTGTTTTTAGATTTACTTTCCTGCTCAAGCAAAAATCTTATAAAAAAGATCCCTTTAACCCCTGCTTAGGGCAGGCAAAATTAATAAATTAAAGCCGTTAGTCTTATTACATAAATGCGTGAAACAGGGTATTTGTTTGAAAGCCAAAAATATTTTACCACAGTCAATCCGTTCTTCAAATATGAAAAAACCTGCCGTAAAAGGGGCAGGTTTTTTTATATTATTTGTTTTCCTGGGCAAATTTACGGCCGGACCGCAAGGCTTTCAGGTTGATATCGACCAGCTCTTCTCCTTTTTTCCCGAAAATAAATCGGATGGCATTTTCCAGTTTTTCAAAATCCATATCCAGGAATGGAGAAGCCGCACCAAGGATGACCATGTTGGCTGACTTTTTACTCCCTGCTTCGTCTGCCAGGGCTTCGGCATCCAATGCTACATACCTGGGCTGCGATTCAATTTCCTGCATAACTTTTTCCTGGTCGGGATAGTTTGGAATATTGATAAATGGTTTGGTATTGGTGATCAGCCATCCTTCCTTACCTAGATAGGGCAGGTAGCGAAGCGATTCCATGGGCTCCACCGAAATGATCATGTCGGCCTTTCCCCGGGGTATAAGGTCAGAAGCAATTTCGTTGGAAGAAAGCCGAAGGTGTGATTGCACATCTCCTCCGCGCTGGCTCATGCCATGTACCTCGGCCTGCTTCAGATAAAGCCCCAGCTCAACCGCCGCATAACCAATGGTGGCTGCAATGGATAAAATACCTTGTCCTCCTACACCTGCAAGAATTATATCTTTTTTCATTATGGTTTAAATTTAAATTATTCCCAGAAATTTATGCGTTCTTATTTGCCGCTTTGGCCTTTTCTTTCTCCTTGAATTTTTGCCGCATCCTTTTGTTGAGGGTTTGTATGCACTCCCGGCGGGGAATGATAACCGATACCCCGTCATATTCAAGCTCTTCCTTCATGATGCGGGTGTTTTCCTCATGATGCTTCCGCAATGGTTTCAGCACCCTGATATGTTCTTCTTCAACCCCGATGCCACGGCAGATGTCTTCGATCTTCCCGTAGGCAGAAGAAGGCTGACCGCCGGTCATACCCGTAGTGGAATTGTCAAGGATAAATACCGTGATGTTTGTTTTTTCATTCACAGCATCCAGCAGGCCGGTAATCCCGGAATGGGTAAACGTACTGTCGCCGATTACCGCTACCGAAGGTTTCATTCCGGCATCGGCTGCACCTTTTGCCATGGTAATGGAAGCACCCATATCCACACAGGTGTTAATGGATTCATAGGGTGGCAGGGCACTGAGGGTATAGCATCCGATATCGGAAAAAACCCTTCCCTGTCCATAAGATTCAAGGGCTTCATTAAGGCCAAGGAAACTGTCGATGTGAGAGCATCCTTTACAAAGGGATGGAGGTCGGGAAGCTACAAGGGAAGGAATCTCCGCCAGTTTCTCCTGCGGGAAACCCAAAGCCTTGCCAACAATGTTGGGATTTAATTCCCCGGCTCTTGGGATGGCCCCGTCCAGACGTCCTGTAACAGGTTTGCCGTGATCCATGAACCCTTTTATCATTTCTTCCACTATGGGATAGCCTTCCTCCAGCACCAAAATCTTTTCACATTCTTCGTATAATTTGTCAATATGCTTATGGGGAAGCGGGTACTGGCAAATTTTTACTACCGGATGGGGTACTTTCCTGTCGGGGTAATTCTCCATCAGGTAATTGTATGCCAATCCGCAGGCAACAATCCCCAGGGTTTTATCTTCACCGGGAGTATAGGTGTTGTATTCCGATTCTTCCGACTCCTTTTGAAACAAAGGTTGATTGTTTAGCAATCCCTGGTATTGTTTTCGGGCAATGGCCGGTAGCAGGACAAATTGTCTGAGGTTTTCCGGAAGTTTAAACTGGTTTTGCTTCCTGCTTTGTTTGCGGGCAACCCCGGAACGTGAATGTGCCAGGCGGGTGGTGATCCTCAACATGACCGGGATCTTGTACTTTTCGGATAGCTCAAAACCCAGGTGTACCATGTCGTAGGCTTCCTGCTGGTTTGAAGGTTCGAGTACCGGGATCATTGCAAACTTTCCGTAATAGCGGGAATCCTGCTCATTTTGTGAGGAGTGCATGGAAGGATCGTCTGCCACAACAAATAAAATTCCTCCGTTGGCCCCGGTAATGGAAGCGTTGAGAAAAACATCGGCGGCAACATTCAGGCCCACGTGCTTCATACAGGTCATGGTGCGCTTGCCGGCATAAGACATCCCTAAAGCAGCCTCCGCAGCGGTCTTTTCGTTGGCACACCAACTGGCCACAACGCCTTTTTCTTTGGCTTCTTTCGAAACTCTTACATATTCGGTAATTTCAGTGGAAGGGGTGCCAGGATAGGCATATATTCCCGACATCCCTGCATCTATTCCTGCCTGGGCAATGGCTTCATCGCCCAATAACAATGATTTTTGCATGTTATATTATAATTTAATATGATGAACTTTGGTTTTTTTGCAATCCCTACAAAACTATAAAATTTCTGCATCTTCAAGCCACAGATTGATTGTAAAAGCAAGCAAATTCCAACAATTTTTAACCCTTAGGTGTTTTATGTTTTAAATTTTATAACCTATCTTTACTTTTCAGGGTAAAATTTTAAACCTGTTGTAAAGGTTTTTCTTAGTTAAAAATCCTCATTATGGAGGGTTACAAAAAAAAACTGCATTTTTCTCAGGCATATGAATTTTTTGGCACATCTTTATTTGTCCGGCGAAGATAAGGATCTGATGGTTGGGAACTTTATTGCCGACATGGTGAAGGGGCGGCAGATCGATGGTTTTCATGCGGGAATCGTTAAAGGCATTTACCTTCACCGGAAAATTGATTCTTTTACCGATTCCCACCCGATTGTAGAGAACAGTAAAATGCGCCTACGCAATAAGTACCGGCTTTATTCCGGGGTGGTGGTGGATATGTTTTACGACCATTTCCTGGCCAAAAACTGGCAGGACTATTCCAATCATTCCCTGCATCATTTCGTGAGGGATGCATACAATGTTTTGCTGAAAAATTATTTTCTTTTGCCTTTGAGGGCCAGAAACCTGCTTCCCTATATGGTGTCCTCCAATTGGTTGGTGAGTTATGCCCGCCTGGACAGCATGCAAAAATATTTCGAAGGCATGGCAAGACGCACTCCTTTTAATTCCGGGATGGAAAATGCTGTAAGTGACCTGGAACGGTATTATGAAGAATTTGGCAATGAATTCAGGATCTTTTTTCCGGAACTGGTTGGGTTTGTTGAGAAACAGGGAATCTCCCATGCACATCACCAAAATGGGAGCAGGTTTCAGTAATGCAGACTGGCAACCAGATAGCCATTCACATAATCCTCAATGCCATCTTCCAGGGAAAAAAACGGAACCGTGTAGCCAATTGAACGCAATTTAGAAATATCTGCCCTGGTATAATACTGATAATTTTCCCGGATGTCTTCCGGGGTATCAATAAAGGTGATCTTTGGCTTTAGCCTTAATGCAGAAAAAGTGGCTTTGGCCAGATCCAGGAAACTGCGTGTCTTCCCCGTGCCCACATTGTAAAGGCCTGGGTCTTTTTTATGCAGCATCAGAAAAAAACAGATATTGATCACGTCCTTCACGTAAATGAAATCCCTGAGTTGTTCACCGTCTTTGTAATCCGGATGATGGGACCGGAACAACTCCATTTTCCCGCTTTCTTTGATCCTTTTGTAAGTATGATATACCACCGAAGCCATCCGGACTTTGTGGTATTCATTGGGTCCGTAAACATTAAAGAATTTCAAACCGGCCCAGAAATAAGGAGCAGATGGCCGGCTCAGCACCCATTGGTCAAAATCGTTTTTGCTTTCTCCATAGGGATTCAGGGGTTTGAGCTTTTCAACCAAGTTATGATCGTCGCTATAGCCGTGCTCGCCGGCTCCATAAGTTGCTGCCGATGAAGCATAAACCAAAGGAATATCAAACTCGGTGCATATATTCCAAAGGCTTTTGGAATAGTCCAGGTTTAATTTGTTCAGAACCTCCCTGTTGGTTTCTGCAGTGTCGGTGCGGGCGCCCATGTGAAAAATGAAACTTACCCGGTAATGGTTTTCCCTGAGCCATTCAAACAACACACCCCTGTCAATTCTCTGACGATAGGTTTTGTTCTGAATGTTTAGGTTTTTGACGGCGTTGGAAAAATCGTCAACGATCACAATGTCTTTAAACCCTTTATTGTTCAGCTTATTAACCAGGCAACTTCCTATAAACCCCGCAGCTCCCGTAACAACGATCATGTTTTTTTCAATATTTTAGGTATCTTCTGCTGAAAAGTAAAAAAATAGATATTCCGGCCAGGAATCCTTTCTGCACTACTTTGATGGTTGCCGGATTTATTATTTTTTCAAAATTAAGGAAAAATTAAATAGGCCATTAATTTATGTTGAAGAGGCACAGGGTTGACAAAACCGACACCTGGGGGAGGTTTTTATTCGTTGATAATAGACAGAATGGTTTTATTCAGGTTTTCGATAGCCAATGGTATGTTCCAGTGATGATTTTCGCGATACTCCACATGGTTGCATATGGCCCGTATCTGCGCAAAAGGAAGGCCTTCATAAATGCAGGCGTAGAAAAATGCAGCTCCTTCCATACTTTCTGTAACCGGTTCGTATTGTCTTTTAATGGAACCAATGATTTCGCTGCTTTCGTTTATGGTATTTGCCGTAATCCCCTTAACCTTCTCCAGTTTCTGGATGACCCTGCTTTTTATTGGGTTGTTATTTTCCAATACTCCTTTTTTGAAAGGGATATTGTCTTCTTCAATCAATTTGAGGTCGATCATGGAAAGCATGTATTCTCCATTCTCTTCACCCATTTCAGGAAGCCGTTCCGTTACCACGTGCAATACTTTTCCTAAGGGGATCTGGCTGTTAAAGCTACCGGCAATACCAAGATTCAGGGCTGCATCATACTGGAAGCGACAAAAGGCCCTTCCCATCAGGAAAGCTGTTTGCACCATACCCACCCCGGTTACCAGGACATCAATATGAAGGTTCCGGTATGAATAACTGCTCAGGCTCGCATCGATTCTTTTTTCATTTTTGAGAAATTTAAAAAGGGGCTTGATTTCAAGACTGGTGGCCGACACGATCAATATTCTCATAACGGTTTCTTATTTTTTCAAAATTACGAACAAAACAGCATAAAAACGAACAGAGGCTGCCGGAAAAAACAGCAGCCTCTGTTCGTAAAGGAGGGAAAAAGACTAAACGTCCTTGTTTGGCAATTCCAGTCCATAGCCTGAAGTTTTGTCTTCACGCTTCAGCAGGAAGGCAAATATCAGCCCCACAAAACCAAGCAGGGAGAAAACCAGCATGGCATTGGTGTAGTCAAGGGGTTTAATGATCTCGGCTTCGTGCCGTCTATGGTCTATGCCGAAATATTCAGGATTGGCATAAGCCAGTCTTCCGTATCCCATCAGGATCTCAAACCGGCCTTCTTCATCAAGGTAAAACCGAAGGGATTCTTCCCACACTTTTTGTTCATCCTGATCGAATAAAGTAATGGCTCCCCGGTGGGTATTGTCGAAGAGTGCCCTGAATTCCGGGCCAATTTCCGATTTAAAATACAGGTCTTCATCAAAATGAAAAGGACCGTCATATACGATGGCTTCCTGATCTCTCCTGATCCTTATCACTTCAGCCCGGTATTCGAGGGTGTCGTTGATCTGACCGAAATCCACATTGGAGATCACATCTCCACGGCCAAACTCAATGGTAAATTGCCCGTTCTGGTCGGTTTCCACCATATGTATCTCCCTCCAGATTACCGCCCCACTAATGGAATCCTTGAAAATAGAGGTGTTGATGTTTATGGCCATGTTTGCATTGGGTTCTTCATGCCGGTCGATATAAGTACCCGTGTATTGCATCTCTTGCTGCTGGATGTCTTTAAACTGGTCCATTCCAATTTCCGAGCGGTAGAATGGGTTTGAGCTGTCAAGAACCAAACCGATAAGGATGGGGAAAATCCATAACCCGATATTTTGCACAGAGAACATAAAGCCATAGGCTGTCCCAAGTTTGCTCTGCTTAACGATTTTGGTTACAGCCGGCCACATGGCTGCAGGGACAAGGGAAAAGGCAACTCCAAGCAGCACAATGGGGATGCGCGGCTCAATGTAGGTTTTGGCAAACACCAGGTGGGCAACGATCAAAAGGGCCGAACCCAGATACATCAGGGTAGCGCTTTTCCCTTTGTTGTCGGCCACCCATCCGAAGAGCGGTGTCAGCAAAATGGTTCCATACATCAGGTAGGAGGTCACATCTCCGGCCAGGGCCCGGGGCATGCCGAACTTATTCATCAGCAGGTCGGGTGCAAATTTCAGGAAGGGAAAAACCGCCGAATAAAAGGTGACACAAAGCAAGGTGATGTAGATGACCGAACGGTTGGTAACCAGATCCCTGAGGTCGCTCCATCGAAAATCGTCTTCCGGGTCTTTGATGTCAATGTCTGCCTGACGATCCAGCTTCACATCCAGTATCATGTAAAACATAAACGCCACCAAACCGACCCAAAGCAGTAGCACACCAAACCAAATGGCGGTGGTCCATTCAGGATATATCAGTCGGGGAGAAAGGGTAAAGGCAAGGGCTGCCCCCAAACGGCCTATGGCAAGATTTAGTCCCAGTGCCAGGGCGAGCTCTTTTCCCTTAAACCACTTGACAATAACTTTGGAAAGCACTACAATGCTGGTTTCAGCGCCCAATCCAAAAACGAAAAACCCAAGGCTCATCATTTTCAGGGCCGGTGAATAGCCTGTAAGAAAAGAATTCATGAAGTTATAACCAAATCCCCCGCTCAAAAAGGTATCTGACGCACCGTAGGCAGTAATGGTACCCCCAAGGCCCATGAGGAAAATAAAGGAAAAGCCCGTAACCCTGATGCCGATCCTGTCAAGAATAATGCCGCCTATAACAGCCATGGCCAGGAACACATTGGGAATAGAATAAGCGGAAATGAAAAATCCGTACTCTGTGGAGGAAAAACCAAGGTTCATCCTGATAAGGTCAGCCAGGGGCGCCAATGCATCATAAAAATAATAATTGGTGGCCATGGCAAAACTGGCCAGTATCAAAACGCCCCATCTCGCAGCTTTTGACTCATTAAGTTTTTTCTTGACGCTTTCTACCATAGTTTTAAATTTAATTGGGTTTTTTAGAACTTATTTGGATTCAATCATTTTTTTAACTTTTCCCGGATTACAGTTCTTTTTTTATGGACAACAAGAAATCACGCATTTTATCGAGTGTTTTTTTTATTTCAAATTCCCTGGCCACATCATCCGGATTTTTTTTGATCTTTTCCCTTGCCCCCGAAAGGGTATAACCCCTCTGTTTTACCAAATGATAAATCAGGTGAAAATTGTCCACATCTTTTGGGGTAAACAAACGATTGCCTTTTTTATTCTTATGCGGGCGAATAACATCAAATTCTTTTTCCCAGAAACGGATCAGGGAGGTGTTTACGTTAAACATCCCGGCTACCTCACCAATGGTGTAATAAATTTTTTCAGTACCGGGCTTGTTTTTTTTCATTGGGAAATAAGCCTTTGCTTTTTTTTAAGTTAACCATGAAAAACCTGATGGTAAACCCTTTTCCTGCTGTGCTTCTTACAAAAAAAATGGGTCATTGGTTTTTTCCGGGTTGGTAAAAATAAAAAAACCTTTTGATATGCATTCCATGCGGCTTTTGTTTTTTTAAAAAATGCCGGAAAACTTTTAATTTTGGGGTGCTTAACATTTCAATACAAACCAAAATTATCCGGCTTGCAGTTCAGGATTTATTGAATCCTGATCACCGCCCGCTCCAGAAATACCGGCCCATTTTTTTTTGAAATACATGATTTTAAGGTTTAATCTTATGAAAAACTTCTTATTTATTTTATTACTATTCCTGATCCTGTTTTTTCCGGGTTGCAGGCTTAATGTGCTGATGCCGCGGTATGAGCAAAGGGTTGCCATAAGAGATAGCATTGCCCGTGCCGATAGTATTGCCTTTGCCGACAGCATGGCATGGGTTTCCAGCATTGCCCGGACCGAAAGCATTGCTTCCCGCTATTTTCTTGAGAGTAAAAAAAACGCTGTTTTTACCGATAGTTTGGTCTTTAATAGCATCCAGACGCATTTGCAAGGCTTGTCTGCATTTGAAGAAAAAAGCTTTTCAGTAATAGGGGTTGGGGATATTATGCTAGGAACCAATTATCCCAACACTTCCTACCTTCCTGCCCATGACGGAAAACATCTGCTGGCCCCGGTCGCGGATGTGCTGAGAAATGCCACGGTTACTTTTGGTAATCTTGAGGGAGTGCTTTTGGATGAAGGAGGGGAAGTGAAAGATTGCAACAACCCGGATCTTTGTTTTGCCTTTCGCATGCCGGAGCATTATGCCCGGCATCTGAAAAATGCCGGATTTGACATGCTTAGCCTGGCCAACAACCATGTGGGGGATTTTGGAGAAGAAGGCCGGCTTTCTACTGTGCGCACACTTGATGAACTAGGCATTGCTCATGCAGGACTCCTTACTCACCCCTATTCAGTGATTGAGCGGGATGGGATCAGGTTCGGACTACTGGCTTTTTCTCCAAACAGGGGAACCCTGAGCATACATAACTACCTGCAGGCTCAAAGCCTTGTGCGCCAATTGAAACAAAATACCGACATTGTCATCGTATCCTTTCACGGAGGTGGAGAAGGAGAGGATGCGCATCGGGTAACCTGCGAAACGGAATTCTATTATGGAGAGAACCGGGGTAATGTGTGTGAGTTTTCAAGAGCAGTGATTGATGCCGGGGCAGATATTGTATTCGGGCACGGGCCTCATGTTACCCGGGCAGTGGATTTATACAAGGATCGGTTTATTGCCTATAGTCTGGGAAATTTTTGTACTTATGCACGATTCAGGCTTACCGGAGAGAGAGGGATTGCGCCAATCATAAAGGTTTTTGTGGATCATACCGGGAAGTTTATTCGTGCGGAAATTACCCCTATCCGGCAAACGGGCCGCGGTGGCCCTTTTATTGACCCAAACAACAGGGCTGTTCATTCCCTGCAAAGAGTTACTAAGGACGATTTTCCCGACAGTCCTTTAACCATTGGCAATGATGGCCTGATCGAAAGGAAATGAAAAAGGGCACCGACAGGATGCCCTTTGCAAAATATTTTTAACAATTAAGCGGTTATGAAAGCGATTGATTAACCCTGGAAGCAACCTCGATGATGTATTCGAATTCTTCCGGTGTCAGGTCGTTGTAAAAGTAGTTAACAGGATTTACCTTACGACCGTTGCGGACAACTTCGTAATGCAGGTGAGGGGCTGTAGATACTCCGGTGTTGCCTACCAGGCCGATAATTTCTCCGCGTTTGATTTCCTGTCCTCTCTTAACTTTGATTTTGTTCATATGGGCATAAACCGTTTCGTAGCCATACCCGTGATCAATTACCACCATCCTGCCGTATCCATGGCGGTTCATCTCGGCGATTTTAACCACTCCATTGCCGGTGGCATAAATCGGAGTCCCGGTTGGCGCTGTGAAATCAACCCCGGTATGCATTCGCATGGTCTTATAAATAGGATGAATGCGGTAGCCAAATCCCGAAACCAGCCTTTCGGTACCTTTTTCAAGAGGTACAATGGCCGGGATGGAAGCAAGCATGTCCGCCTTGTTTTTGGCCATTTCAAAAACTTCATCGTAAGACTTTGATTGGACGTACAGCTGTCGCGATATCCTGTCAATGCGCTTCAGGGTAGAGGAAATCAATTCGCTGTTTTGATACCCTTCCAATTGGGAATAACGGTCAACCCCACCATAGGCGGCTTCTCTGTATGTCTGGGGGATGGGATCAGCTTCCAGGATCACCCGGTAAATGTTGTCATCCCGCTCCCTCATGTCATCAATTACGCTGACAAGGATATCCAGGCGATCATTAATTTGCTGATATTTGGTCTGAAACTGACCAATTTCACGGTTAAGCATCCTTTCTTTGGGCGACTCAAAAAAAGTAAAGAAGATCAGAAGAACCAATACTGAAAAAACAATACCTGCCAATACAATTCGCAGAAAACCTTTGGCTTTATCCCAAAAGGTTTCTTTTACTTTTTCAACAGCAAGAGAGTGGGTGTTGAATTGGTATTTTATTTTCCCCATATTAAATGATCTGTTCTTTTCCTACTTTTTATTCGAGCAAAAAGAATGAAGAAATGCCCTGTTACCAGCATAACCCTGTAGGTGTTTACGGCATAACGGGTGCTTTGGTTGCAAAACTAAGGAAAAATAATTTAATTTTGCGGTTCAGTATTAAAAAAATTATTTAAATATTCAGTAAAAAACCGCTCATTTTCAATGAACTCTGCCAGCATTCGCCATACCTTTCTCAAGTTTTTTGAATCAAAAGGGCACTTTATCGAAAAATCTGCCCCCATGGTTGTAAAAAACGACCCGACCCTTATGTTTACCAATGCGGGAATGAATCAATTCAAAGATATTTTTCTGGGCAATTCTCCTGCGACCCACTTAAGGGTGGTTAACTCACAGAAATGCCTCCGTGTTTCGGGAAAGCATAACGATCTGGAAGAGGTCGGTCACGATACTTACCACCATACCATGTTCGAAATGCTTGGCAACTGGAGCTTCGGGGATTATTTCAAAAAAGAAGCCATTGCCTGGGCCTGGGAATTGCTTACCGATGTCTATAAAATGGAAAAAGACCGGTTGTATGTTTCGGTTTTTGAAGGCGATAAATCAGACGGCCTCAAACCCGATCAGGAAGCCTATGACATCTGGAAAAATTTTGTGGAAGAATCCCGCATCCTTTACGGTTCGAAAAAAGATAACTTCTGGGAAATGGGGGAAACCGGTCCCTGTGGCCCTTGTTCGGAGATCCATGTAGATTTACGCAATGTTGAAGAGCGCCAAAAAATCGATGGGCGTGAACTGGTAAACCAGGATCATCCGCTGGTGATAGAAATATGGAACCTGGTGTTTATTGAATTCAGCCGCATGAGCGATGGCAAGCTGAAAAACCTTCCCGCAAAACATGTGGATACGGGCATGGGATTCGAACGTCTTTGCATGGCCCTGCAAGATAAGAAGTCCAATTATGATACCGATGTTTTCCAGCCTTATATTTTGAAACTGTCTGAAATGACTGGCAGAAAATACGGAGAATCCCGGGAAACTGATGTGGCCATGCGGGTGATCGCCGACCATTTGCGTGCTGTTGCTTTTGCCATTGCCGATGGAGAGCTTCCCTCCAACAGCAAAGCCGGTTATGTGATCCGCCGGATCCTTCGCCGGGCTGTTCGCTACGGATATACCTTTCTGGGTTTTAAAGAACCTTTTGTAAACCGCCTGGTGCCGGTGCTGGTCAGTAATATGGGTGAAGCATTCCCTGAAATTGCATCTCAGCAGGACCTCATTGAAAAAGTAATTTCCCAGGAAGAACAAACTTTTCTTCGTACCCTTGAATTGGGAATCCAGAAATTTGAGCAGTATATTGCCGCCAATCCAGATAAAAAGGTCATTGACGGTGACTTCGCTTTCGAACTTTTTGATACTTACGGTTTCCCGGTAGACCTTACCAACCTTATGGCCCGTGAAAAAGGATGGGAAGTGGATATGGAGGGTTTTGAAAAAGGGATGGCCGTTCAAAAAAACCGCAGCCGGGCTGCAGCCACAATGGATACCGGAGATTGGATTGAACTGCAGCAGGGTGGGGAAGAAAGCCGCTTTTTGGGTTATGAAAGCCTGGAGGCAGAGGTGTCGGTGGTGAAATACCGTAAGGTAACCAGCAAAGGAAAAACCTATTATCAGGTTGTGCTCGATCAAACCCCGTTTTATGCCGAAGCCGGGGGGCAGGTCGGAGACCGCGGAGTGATCATTGCCGGAGACGAAAACATACCGGTAATTGACACCCGGAAGGAAAACAACCTTACCGTGCATATCACCCAATCCATCCCTAAAGAATGGCCTTCAAAAGTTATTGCCCGCGTGGATAAAGAAAAACGTTTGCTTACAGAAAACAACCACACGGCCACCCACCTTTTCCATTCGGCCCTCAAAGAGGTGCTGGGAGGCCATGTGCAGCAAAAGGGTTCGCTGGTAAATGAAGAACGGTTGCGCTTTGACTTTTCTCATTTCAGCAAGATGACGGATGAAGAAATTGAAGCCGTAGAATTCCTGGTCAACGAAAAGATCCGTGAAAATATTTCCATGGAAGAGCATCGCGATATGTCCATGGAAGATGCGCAGGAAATGGGTGCCGCAGCTCTTTTTGGAGAAAAATACGGAGAAAAGGTCAGGGTGGTGGCTTTTGATAAAGACTACTCTGCCGAGCTTTGCGGGGGCACCCATGTGAGTGCAACGGGGCAGATCGGTTTATTCAGAATAATTTCCGAAGGAGCCATTGCTGCCGGTATCAGGAGGGTTGAAGCCATTACCGGCAGAAAAGCCGAAGAATATGTGAATGAAAAGTTTCATGAACTGGAGGAACTTAAGACCCGATTGAAAAACCCAAAAGACAGTGTCCGTGCCCTTGAGCAACTGTTGGAACAAAATGAAACCCTGAAAAAGAAAGTGGAAAGCCTTGAAAAACATAAGGCAAAGCAGATGGTAGACGATCTTGCCGAAAATGCAGAAAACATCAATGGGGTGAATTATATCGGTGTGCGCCTGGAAATGGATGCCAAAGCGGCCAAGAACCTTGCTTTTGAATTAAAAAAGAAGGTAAAGGACCTGTTCCTGGTCATCGGTCACTTTCAGGAAGGAAAACCCGGGATCACCGTTATGATCGCAGAAAACCTGGTAAAGGAAAAAGGGCTTCATGCGGGCAACCTGGTTCGGGAGCTCTCCAAACACATACAGGGAGGAGGAGGCGGACAGCCATTCTTTGCCACTGCCGGAGGGAAAAATCCCGATGGGTTGGATAAAGCCCTGAGCGAAAGCAAAAAAGCCATTCAATAATTCCGGTAGTTGCTGCTTTCAGAACCTGCGACACAACTTTATAAAAGCGCACCAGCGGCAGTTCTTTTCATTCTCTGTCCGGGTAAAAGGGATCTCAGGATCCATGATCTCACCCATGAAGGTTTTTAACCCTTTTTCAAACCCGCTCATGTGTTCCTTGTTCAAAGATCCTTTTCCTTCGGGGAAGTTTAATGTCTGTGATCCCATACCCAGGCTGCGCATGGAAATGATGCCCGGCTCCACATTTTCTGCCCCGGGGTTTTGACGGTGATACAGCCAGGCATACATCAACAGTTGAAAACTTTTCCCTTTNTCCCCGTCTCTAAAAGGCTCTTCCCATTCTTTAAAAGTTAATTCCCGGCCCTCTGTTTTACCGGTTTTATAATCAATCACCCTGATAAGGCCATC
>SL_3KL_010_SEDDRAFT_10001383_pt1 | contig 21978 bp, 20 predicted proteins | sample SodLakKL_010_SED_2_FD_10381 | JGI IMG/M metagenome (IMG submission 10381) | reverse complement strand
CATGATGAGGTTGTTCATATGAAGCAATCGCTTTTGGCTAAAATGCCGGGTGATGATTGGCAACGATTCGCAAATCTAAGATTACTTTATACATACATGTACGGGCATCCGGGCAAAAAGCTCCTCTTTATGGGCGGCGAGTTTGCTCAGTGGAGCGAATGGACCGAGGCACATTCCATCGACTGGCATCTGCTTGAATGGGAGAATCATAAAGGGGTTCAAAACCTTGTGAAAGACCTTAATCACGCGTATGTGAGCGAACCTGCCTTTCACGAAGTAGACTCAAACTGGGAAGGGTTTGAATGGATTGATATAAGCGATGCCGACAATAGCCTGCTCTCCTTCATAAGGCGAGGCAAAGACCCAAATGATTTTCTCGTCTTTATTTTGAATTTCACGCCTAAAGTGCATGAGGCTTACAAATTTGGAGTTCCTGTAGCTTGTGATTATGAGGTGCTGTTAAACAGCGACTCGAATCTCTATGGAGGCAGTAATTCGGGTCCGTCAAAAGTTCGAGGTGAAGAGGGTGCATGGCACAGCCAGCCTTGTAATATCACAATTCAGATACCGCCCCTGGCCGGGATTGTTCTGAAACCGGTTCGTAAGTAAAGTAAACAAATGGATATCAAAGCATATCAGAAACAGAAAGATTCACGATACGTAACAGAATGAGATTTCCAAGATCGTGTGGCATTTTGCTGCATCCAACTTCCTTCCCATCCAGGTACGGTACTGGCGACCTGGGCAATGAGGCGAAAACGTTCATCGATTTTCTTGTAAACACAAATCAAACCATCTGGCAGGTGCTGCCGCTTGGTCCCACAGGTTACGGAAATTCCCCGTACGCGAGCTATTCTGCTTTTGCCGGAAGTTCCTACCTCATCAGCCTCGATAAGCTTGCTGAAAAGGGGCTCTTGCAAAATAAAGAGGTTAGGATGGCCGAGCTGCCGGTCACTACAAAAGCTGAATACGAAAAGTCGTACATCCTGAAAGATGCACTTTACAGAAAAGCAAGTGATGGTTTCTACGCAGGCCTCACAAAAGAGGAATCAGCAAAACTGAACAAGTTCAAAAAAGCGAACAAATTCTGGCTCGACGATTACTGCCTTTTTATGGCATGCTCGCTGCTCAATCAAAAAAAGCCATGGAATCTTTGGGAAAAGGGGCTGGCTCAGCGTGAGAAAGGGGCATTAAAGGAGTTCAAAAAGGAGTATGAAGAGCTGATAAAACATCAGCTTTGGATGCAGTATGAGTTTTTTAACCAGTGGTACGAGTTAAAGAGCTACGCTAACGAAAAAGGTGTTCGTGTAATCGGCGATATTCCAATTTTTGTGGACCACAACAGCGCCGATGTATGGGCGAATCCATCTTATTTTGCCGTTGATAAGCAGGGTAACCGCAAGCTGGTGGCGGGAGTACCTCCCGACTATTTCAGCGAAACGGGGCAGCTCTGGGGGAATCCGCTTTACAACTGGAAAACTCTCGAGAAAGACGGTTTCAGCTGGTGGATTGAACGATTCAGGCAAATGTTTGAACTCTATGATGCCATTCGGGTGGATCATTTCCGCGGTTTCGACGCGTATTGGGAAGTAAAGGCCAACGAAAAAACAGCCATTAAAGGCCGTTGGGTAAAAGCTCCCGGACAAAAGCTATTTGAGACAATCAAGGCAAAATTGGGAGAGCTTCCTATCATTGCAGAAGATTTGGGCGTTATGACTCCAAGCGTAGAGGCGCTGCGTGATGGGTTCAACTTTCCGGGAATGAAGATCATTCAATTTGCTTTCGATTCCGACTCATCGAACGATTTTCTTCCGCACAACTATTCGCAAAACAGTGTGGCATATACCGGAACTCACGATAACGACACATCCATTGGATGGTACAAGTTAGCCCCGGAGATTCAGAAACACAGAATGCGCGAGTACACACGGTCGAATGGCGATGAAGTTGAATGGGAGCTTATAAGACTGGCGCTTCTGTCAGTGTCTGACCAGGCCATTATCCCGCTTCAGGACTACATGAGCCTTGATACGGAGCATCGCATGAACCTGCCGGCAACCGTTGGCAATAACTGGCTATGGAGGTATACCCCTGAGATGCTGGAGGGTGTAGACAGGGATAGAATAAGGGGACTTGTTGAGCTGAGTAACAGGAAAGCGGCAGATAGTTCTGACTAATACCCCTATTTTTATCAGACTTTTCAATAAAAGCACTGTTTCGTATCTTAAGCCGTTCTGATAATGAATAAAAATCATTGAATGCCATTTCATTTAAATCATCTGCCCGCGAGGACGGTAAAACCCCGCAACAAGGGAATAACGCTCGCACTTGACAAGGGGTTAAGTATTCGGCAGGCTGAAGATTTTTGCGAAACATCAGCTGATTACACAGATATTGTAAAACTTGGGTGGGGTACATCATACGTAACCCGAAAGCTCGACGAAAAACTAGCTGTGTACCGCAAGTATGAAATACCTGTCTATTTTGGCGGTACACTTTTCGAAGCATACGTACTTCGGGATCAGCTGGATGCCTACATCGAACTGCTTAAGAAATATGAGCTGCGGTACGTTGAAGTATCAAACGGAACAATATGGCTTTCTGAAAAGCGCAAGCTCGACATTATTCAGAAGCTGAGCCGCGACTTCACAGTTCTTTCGGAAGTGGGAAGCAAAAATCCGAATGATATTATCCCTCCTTACAAGTGGGTAAAAATGATTGAGAATGAGCTTTCAGCTGGTGCCTGGAAAGTGATATGTGAAGCCCGTGAAAGTGGTACCGTGGGTGTGTTCAGGCCAAATGGCGAAATCAGATCCGGCTTGATTGACGAAATTGCCGATCAGGTTGATGTGGATAGCCTTATGTTTGAAGCCCCGCAAAAAGAACAGCAGGTGTGGTTCATTAAAAAGTTTGGGCCGAATGTAAATCTCGGCAATATCCAGCCTACAGAAATTATTTCGGTCGAAACGCTGCGACTGGGCCTCAGAAGCGACACACTATTTGATTTTTATTCACTCAACGAAGACCAGATCAACGATCTGTATCCCGATAATGGAAACCCAGGCTTTTCACAAGAGGCCACATAAGTACAAAACACGATTATGAAAATACTTTACGCCGCCACAGAAATTGCCCCATTTGCCCGTATGACCTACACAGCCGATCTGCTTCGGTTTCTGCCCGCCTCTCTTCAGGATCAGGGGTTTGAAATCAGGATTTTGCTGCCAAAATTTGGCACCATCAATGATCGCCGAAACAGGCTGCATGAGGTAATCCGGCTGTCAGGCATTGAGGTTGAGGTTGGAGAAGATGTGGAGAGCATGAAAATAAAAGTGGCGAGCATTCCCAACGCAAAACTCCAGGTCTACTTTCTGGATAACGACAAGTACTTCAAGAGAAAAGGGATGTTTACCAATCCAAAAACCGAGACATTCTATGACGATAACGATGAGCGACTGGCTTTCTACAATAAAGGAGTGCTCGAAACAGTTATCAGTCTCGGATGGGAGCCGGATATTATCCACTGCCATGATTGGCCTGCAGGACTGATACCGCTGTTGGTCAGGACAAAATACAGCGAGGAAAAGATTTTCAAGAACACTCAGATTGTATATAATCTGCATCATCCGGAAAACAAAGGACAGTTTAAGGGAGCCAATATTCTTAATCTGCTGGGTTTGCCGGAGAGTGTTGACGTTGAGTCGTTTCTCGATGATGGTGAAGTCGACCTGTTAAAAATCGGCCTGAAGTACAGTGATCATGTAGTGACGGGAAATCACCTTTCAGATCAGTTCGACGGCCTCTTTGAAGAACTACAAATAAAACCAACAAAAATTCAGGGTTCGCCCGAAGATGTATCTAAAAAATTTGCTGAATATTACCGGTCTATTGCCGGAGACAAATAAAAAGAAATCTGCGAAATTTTCTTTTTTTGCAGATACGGGAAAGAATGCTCACAAAGGCAGCCGATACTCCATCGCTGCCTTTCTTCTTCTGATGGCGATTGGCTTCTCTGGCTGCGATTCGACCGGCTCTGTGGGCGATGGCTTAATACCCGCCGAAGACCAGGTTAACAAAACCACTCTGGAACTTAACGAAGACCAGCTGCAGGTAGTTACAACCAATTCGTTTTCCGGCAGGTTGCAGCGATCGGCGATGGGCTACATCGAAGATCCGGCTTATGGCACGATTAACGCTGTCGCTTTGCTGAAACCCTCCATATCAAGGGTGCAGGTCGATACAATACGGGCCGGTGATACTGTAAGCCTGAGGCTGGCATTCAGCACAACGCGATATGGAAGTGATAATGGTCCGGCCAACTACACTATTTACGAAGCCGGAAGAGTGTGGAGAGGTAACCAGCTCAGATATAATAGTGAAATCGAAATCAATTTCTCTTCACCCGTTGCAGAATTTCAGGTAACAGACGAAGACAGCCTGGAGGTAGAGCTTAGCGAGGAATGGGTTAATAAGTTTCGCTTTTTCTACGATCTCCCGACAACTGAGCGCGATTCCGTTTACAGAACACAGTTCCCGGGACTCGCAATCGTGGGTGACCAAAGTAATCAGAGAATACACTTTCTAAGACACGCCCAGGAAGAAGAAGGCGCTCCCGGAGTTACCAGGTTCATTGTTTATACTGAGGCTGATGAGCAGGATGACGATGACGATGGAAATGGAAATGGAAACGGCGATAACGGAAATGGTGATGATGAAGAGGAATTTATAGCTCAACCACTCGATCTGAGAGATTTCGGCGCCAGCATTTTGAGAACAAATGTGCCGGTGTATGATGACGGATTTTTACTGCACAACGGAGAAAATGTTTTAATGGTTGACCCGGATTTGCCTAAATCAGAACTCAGAAGAAGAAACATTACGAATGTAAAGCTGCTTCTAACCAAACAGAACGATGTAGAACTGACGCAACCTGCCATCGCAAGACCGGAGTTGCAATCTGTTAGAGCACACTCTTTCAGAAATAATCCGGCAGACCTTGCTTCAGAATTATTTGCCACCAATGCCAGATTTGGGTCATCTTTTGATGAAGACCAGAATCTATTTATGATAAACATCACTCAATACGTACTGAATGAGGTATATGGCGACATAGATGAAGGGCCGTTATACCTGTCGCTGCAGTCTATTAATGGGTTTCTTTATTCGGGACTGTTTTATGGGTTAGACGCCGCTCCTGAAAAACGACCCCGAATAATTATTACATCAGTCGATTAACGAGAATATGAGATATCTATTAATTTTAGGATTTTCTATCTGTTTCCTTTTCAATGCAGTCGATGCACAGGCTCAGGCCAACGATAAATCGCGGGCGGGATCATTTTACTCAAGCTTTGGCTTTGGAGCTCCAACCGATATTAATTCGCCTTATTCTGAAGGGATGGGGCTTACGGGTATTTCGACATTTACAAACATGTCGCCCAACCTTGCAAATCCCGGAATGTGGGGCCTGGTTGGGTTTACGCAGGGAAATGTTTCAGCCAGTTTTACCAACTACAGCGCAAGAGATAACATTTCATCTGCGAGCAATTCACTGTTTGCGTTCGATAATTTCCAGGTTGTTTTGCCCATAGTGAGGAATCGTATGGGTGTCTCTGTTGCCTTCACTCCCTTAACCCGGTCAAACTACCAGGTATTCAATGATGATTCTTTCGACATTATTGATGGTTTAGGGCTTGGACAGGTTGATTTTACTTCTTCAACGCTTGGTTCTGGAGGAATAAACCGGTTCGAAATCGGGGCAGGGTATCGTCCTTTTCCCAACTTTGGTTTCGGGTATGCATTTTCTGCAAATATTCTTTCACAGGAACAGGAGGTGGCTACACTTTTTTCAGACGAAACGTATAGAAATATTGTAAGTGACCGAAGTATCACAGGTACCGGATTTGGCCATCGGTTTGGTGCATTTTTTAATAAAGGGGGTATATTTCGCAGTGACGATCAGATCTCTATCGGTGCTGCAATCACTGTTCCACTTACTATAGACGCTGACAGGTCGGTGTCCACTTTTAGGCAAGTTGGGACCGGTAACCAACGAACACTCATAGAATTAAATGAGAATGATCCTTCCAGAGATGGAACAGTTCGATTACCATTGGAATTTAATGCTGGCCTTACGTATAATTTAAGTCGCTTCGTGAACGTTAGCACCGAGTTCCAGCTGCAGGAATGGAGCAATGCGAGATTTTCGTACAGCTCTGCACAGGAAGCTTATTTTAAAGACAGAGTGAAGGCAGGTTTTGGTGTACAATACCACCCTTACAGGGCAGAACAAGCACAAGGCTTTTTCAGAAGCATAAAGTATAGCTTAGGTGCCACTATTGATAACGGCCATTTGTCTATTGATGGACAGGACATTGAAACGATTTACTTTAGTGCAGGTATAGGATTGATACCAACAAGGTCATCATCCTCTGTTGATTTAAACATACATTACGGTATTCGGGGAACACAATCCTCAAATCTGGTTAAAGAGAATATATGGGGTTTCTCGCTTTCATTGAATCTTGCTGAATTCATGTTTGTACGACAAAGATTTCAGTAGTAACAATAATTGTGAGAATGAAGCAGTTTTGATACACGACAGTAACCAACATCAGAAAAATGAAAAAGTACATAGCAATCATAGCAATCTTAATAGCCAGTTCATCGGAGGCATTTTCTCAAAGTGAACCGCCCTTTGGTATGAGCGAAATCCAGGCTTATTCCATCTTTTATGAGAACTACAGGACAGGTAATTACGACATGGCCCTGCAGTTTGGTAAGTGGATGCTGGAGAAAAAACCGACCGAGATCTCAGGTCTGAACAGATTCAGCTTGCCCAGACAATTCGAAAGAATGATTAATGTGTATGCAGAAATGTCGAAGCAGCAAAGTGATCCTGCACTCAGGTCGGCATATATTGATACAGCTCTGACTTTATTTGATGATGTTTTTGAAACTTTCGACGAAAATGAAATAGACCATTATACCTGGTATTTTAACCGCGGCCGCTTTCATCAGGAAAACCAGAGCCAGATTCGGGGCGGCATGGATAAAGCTTACGAGGATTATATGAGAGCTTTTGAGTTGGATCCGGAAAGATTAACTCAGGCCGGCGATGGCTATTATATACAAATCATGCTGTCCAACTTTGTATCACAAAACATGCGTGAGGAAGCTCTGGAAATGATCGATATTGCCGAGCCAATGGCCGGGGCATCTCTTTCGAGAAGTATTGACGAAATACGGGACGGTTTGTTCAGAGATCCTGAAGAGCGTATCGGGTTCCTGGAATCGCGACTTGAAAACAATCCGGATGATGAAGCCATTATTCAGGAAATTGCTTCGATCCACGAATCTCAGGGTAACCGTGAATTGGCAATTGAGTATGCACGAAAGCTTTATGAAATAAGCCAAACGTATGAGAATGCCAGACGTTTGGCCGCATATGCTCAATCTGATGCGCAGTACAGCATTGCAATCCGCTATCTTCGCGATGCACTTGAGCTCACAACGGACAACACCCTTAAGCGAAATGTGAATCTTGAAATCGCGGAAACTTTCCAGAACATGGGTGAGCTCCAAAATGCAAGGCAATATGCTAGAGCTGCAATCCAGCTCGATAGAAGCTGGGGGCAACCTTATCTTCGTATTGCCAACATTTACGCCGCGGCCGTATCACAATGTACATCCGGCCGTCAAATAGAGCGTGATGACAGAGTTGTTTACTGGCTGGTTCTTGACTATCTCGACAAAGCCAGAGAGGCAGATCCATCAGTGGCAAACAACGTTCAGCGTCAGTATCGAACTTACGAACCGGTTCTTCCTTCTTCAGAAGATAAATTCTTCAGAGGATGGGAAACAGGCGATGAGATGAGAATTGGCAGCAACATTAACGAGTGCTACGCCTGGATAGATGAAACAACACGTGTACGCTGATTTTTTATAAATCATTTCCTTCCTTATCTTGAAATATAAATCGGTGCCCCAGGGCACCGATTTTCCATCTCTCCGATTCTGTTTATACGCAGAATTACCCCAGCTCCTCCTTGTACATCATTGAGTATTTAATACAGTTAACATCGAAGTAAAATCGAATTCCAAAATATTGGTGCATGGCACGTTCACATAAACACAAAGGCCGAAAACAATCCAAGGGTAAAGGAAAGTCTAACAAGGGAAAAGGCAATAAAAAGAATGTCTTTATTCCAAAATTTCACCATAATCAGCAAACCCGAATTGGCGGGCGCTACAACGGCATTTTAGAAATCAATCAAAAAGGTTATGGGTTTATCAGGAGAATTGATTTTGAGTTCAGCTACGACCCTAAAGATCCGTTTCTGAAGCCGGAAGAGGTTAAGCACTACGATCTGCGTTCAGGATTGATTTTGGAAGGGGAGTTTGAGCAAGATCAAAGCGGTAATCGGCATGTTCACAACATCGACCGCGTTAATGGCCGGCCGGCTTCCGATTGGCAGAAAGTGAACAGGTTTGAGCTGCAAACCCCTATCATGCCTGATGAATACATCCAGCTTGGGTTTAATGCGGACGATATTGAGCTTCGGGTGATGGACCTGGTGACTCCGATTGGCAAGGGACAGCGGGCGTTGATTGTAGCCCCACCAAGAACAGGTAAAACCGTTCTTTTGAAAAAAATTGCCCGCACTCTCACCGAAAACCACCCCGACATTCATACTGCAGTACTTCTGGTGGATGAGAGGCCCGAAGAAGTAACCGACTTTCTTCGATCGACCAACGCAGAAGTGTTCGCTTCATCGAACGACAAGCCAACCGACAGCCACGTGCGCATCTCTGAGATGGCCCTGGGCTATGTAAAGCGAAAAGCTGAATTTGGGCAGCATGCCGTTTTACTTATTGATTCGCTTACCCGCCTCGGTCGTGCATATAATGCGGCTCAGACGAATAGTGGGCGCACACTTTCGGGCGGACTCGATATCAGGGCGCTTGAAATCCCGAAAAAAATATTTGGCTCGGCCCGGAAGATTGAGGGCGGAGGTTCGCTAACAATCATTGCCACCTGCCTCGTGGAAACCAACTCCCGGATGGATGACCTGATTTTCGAGGAGTTCAAGGGTACGGGTAACATGGAATTGGTTCTGGACAGAGAAATTGCGAACGACAGGATCTTTCCGGCGATCAATATCGCAGCATCGGGAACGCGAAATGAAGATAAATTCATCACCGATTCGCTGGAAGAGAGGAACATGGTTCGAAGGTTTCTGCTCAAAAAAGCACCGAAAGAATCGATGTCGATGCTTCTTCAGGTAATGAAGCGTACGGAAAGTAATGATGAAATCTTCAAGCAGATCGCAGCGACTACCTGATTTATCGGTTGTAGACCTACTCTGGACACATCTTTTGGCCTATCAAATCTGTCGTCTTAAGTATTTGACACCTGTGCCTGAGACAAGAAGATTTGATATTCAGGTGACATTGCCCGCGATCTCTGGAATAGGAGCCTGAGAGAATAAATACGAAGCCAAAGGTGTTGATTCGAAACCGGGTTCTTTAATACTCCGGAAGCGTCGGATCAATTTTTCGTGCCCACTCATTGATTCCCCCTGTTAGCACGGAAGCTTTCCCGAAACCGTTTTCATCAAGCAGCTTAACGGCATCACCAGCCGTGTTGCCCGATCTGCATAACACGATAATTTCATCATTTTTGTTCAGCTCTTCCATGCGTCCGGTAAGTTCCTCATAGGGAATGCGAGTGGTTCCATCCAGGTCAGACATGTAATATTCGTGCGGTTCCCGAACATCTAATAGAGTAAAATTTTGGTCTGAATCCATGCGTTTTTTCAACTCTTCAACGGAGGTCTCTTTCATGGCAAATAATTACATCAGGTTTGATAACGGTCTAATTTAAACTGCCGGCCAAGATACAGCTTTTTGGCTTCTTCATCTTCGGCAAGCTGCTCTGCTGTGCCCTCGCGCAGAATCCGCCCCTCAAACATTAGATATGCACGGTCGGTGATGGCGAGTGTTTCATGCACGTTGTGGTCTGTGATAAAAATACCGATGTTGCGGTGTTTAAGATCGGCCACAATCTGCTGGATATCTTCAACTGCAATTGGGTCAACGCCGGCAAAAGGTTCATCAAGGAGGATGAATTTCGGTTTGGTGACAAGTGCACGGGCAATCTCGGTTCTTCGACGTTCACCGCCCGAAAGACTGTATCCTTTGTTGTTAACCACTTTTTGGAGACCAAATTCCTCAATCAATCGGTCAACCCGCTCATTTCTCTCTTTTTTTGAAACACCATGAAATTCAAGAATTGCGTGCAGGTTCTGTTTTACCGTTAGATTCCTGAACACACTTGCTTCCTGTGCCAGATAGCCGATACCCATCCGCGCACGCTGATACATGGGTTTACGGGTAATGTTCTTGTCATTGAGAAACACACGGCCCGAATTGGGTTTTACGATTCCGGTAAACATGTAGAACGTCGTTGTTTTACCTGCTCCATTCGGGCCAAGCAGCCCTACAATTTCACCCTGATTCACATTGATGGAAACATGATCTACGACTACCCGTTTGCGATAGCTTTTTACCAGGTCTACGCTGTGAAGCTTTAGTGGTGTATGGTCTTGTTCACTCATTCAAATGTATATGATCCTGCCTGTTCAATACAGGCTTTTGTGAGCTGAATCCCCGATTCAACATCAATGACAGCACACATCTCTACAGTACTATGAATGTATCTTAATGGGCAGGAAATGGATGTTACATGACTGCCGATTCCCATGAGATATTGCATTGCAGACGTATCGGTTCCTCCTACAGTTAGCACTTCTCTTTGATGCGGTATTGAATGGGACTCAGCCATCTTTTCAAGATAGTTAACGAGTGCCGGTGTACAAATAATACTTCTATCCATCACCTTTATGCCGATGCCTTTGCCCAGTTCCGTGCATTTCTCGTGATCGCTTGCGCCTGGTAAGTCGTTTGCTAGGGTAACATCAAGGGCGATCCCGATTTCGGGCTGAATGGCCTGCGCAGCCACTCTCGCTCCGCGGATTCCAACCTCCTCCTGTACGGTGAATACGGCATAGAAATCACTATTGCATGTTTCAGCCCTGCGAAGAGCTTCTGCAAGAATATAAACCGAGATTCTGTTGTCGAGTGATTTAGATGAAATGCAGTCTCCCATCCTGGTGAGTTCGCGCGATCGGGTGACGGGCGTACCGTCCGGAACCAGTTCTTTCACCTTGTCGGCATCCAGGATGCCTGTGTCGATGTAAAGATTTTTCAGCTTTGTTTTCGATTTTTTCTCCTCGTCAGACTGCATATGCACCGGTTTGGACCCAATGACACCGGGGATGGTTTCACTACCGTGAATGAGCACCGGCTGCGAAACAAGTGTTTCTGCATCGAAACCTCCAAGTTCAGAAAAGCGGATGAATCCGTTGCTGTCGACCTTGGTTGTAATCAGGGAAATTTCATCCATGTGCGCCGCAGCCATTACGCGCGGCCCGTTGCCCTTTCTGCGAACAATCAGGTTGCCCATCCGGTCGGTATAGCATTCATCCGCATGGTTCTTAACGGCTTCCTCGATCACACTGCGAACGGGTCCCTCAAAACCCGGAGCTCCGGGAGCCGAAACAATTTTTTCAAGAAGCTCGAAATCCATGTCTCAGGAAAGTTGAAGTCTGTTGAATACGGAATCGAAGAAAAGCTTCCCGTCGCCGGAACCCAGAATTTGCTCCATGGCGCGCTCGGGGTGGGGCATCATACCAAGAACATTTCCGGCATTGTTGGTGATGCCGGCTATGGATGAAACAGAGCCGTTGAAGTTGGATTCTTCCGATACGTGCCCGTTTTCGTCGCAATACCGAAAGGCGACTTGATCGTTAGCCTCCAGTTGATTGAGCCCGTTCTCATCGATGAAATAGTTACCCTCGCCATGCGATACCGGGATATTGAGCACCTGGCCCTTTTCAAGATTTGCGGTGAATACTGACCTTGTGCTTTCAACTTTTATATGAACCTGCTTGCAGACAAAACGAAGCTTTTCGTTGTGAAGCATTGCACCCGGCAGCAGTCCCGATTCGAGCAGAATCTGGAAACCGTTACAGATACCCAGAACGGGGTTGCCTTTTTCGGCATAGCTGATCACGGAGTTCATGATCGGCGAAAACCGGGCAATGGCGCCAGAACGCAGATAGTCGCCATAAGAGAAACCTCCCGGCACAATAAGAAGGTCGATATCGTTCAGGTCGGTATCCTTATGCCAGAGAAAGCGGGTTTCTGCATTCATTACCTGTTTCATGGCATGATATGCATCATGATCACAATTTGATCCGGGGAAAACGATAACTCCAATTTTTTTTGACACGCTGATTTATCCTTTTATTTCTGTAATGAGTTGAATTTCGAGCAGCACGGAATTGATTTTAAGACACTCTTCGAACGAACCTTCAAAAACCGTTGCCTTGCCTTCGTTATGCACCGTGAGGGTAAGCTCCTCGGCATGCGATACCGAACAGCCAAGCGCCTTTATCAGCTGATTGATGACTTCATCGAATGTATGGATGTCATCATCGTAAAGAATGAGGCGCCATGGGTTGGTTACTAACTCTTCTTCTTCAGTGAGTTCAAGTACTTCAACATCGGGAGCTTTCGCAGGTTTTTCGCCTGAACTCATCTCTCGGTATGTTGAAAAGCAGTGCGGCATTTTTGTTCAGTTCTTTTCGATGTTGATCTGGTAATCTTCCATCACTTCGTTGGCAAGGAGCTTTGCACATGCAGAGTCGGCAAGCTCGTAGGCCTGCTTATCCGAGTCGGCGTTGATATCCATCTCAACAAATTTGCCAATCCGGACATCGCTGATACTGTTAATTCCCAGATTGTGAAGAGCGTTTTTTGCAGCCTTGCCTTTTGGGTCGAGGATGGACTTTCTGAGGGTAATGTTAATTTTTGCTTTATACATGCCTGTTTTTCGCGTTTTTGGAAAGCAAGTAAGTTAACCTTTCTGAGCTTCAGCCGCTACCTGATGTTCAATGGTTTGAACGGCTTTCTCAGTGCTTGTTATGCTCATATCTATAGTATGTACGAAGCTCCAGCGGCGCAGCCAGGTTATCTGGCGCTTTGCATAGCGGCGCGTTGCGGTTTTGATATCCTTCACCATCTGCTCATGATCCGTGATGCCATTTAGATAGTCGATAACCTGCCTGTAACCCACCGTCTGCAGAGCCTGAAGATCGGGTCTGTAGCCTTTTTCAAGTATTGATTGCGTTTCCTGTACCAGGCCTATTTCTATCATACGTTCGGTGCGACGATTAATTCGTACATGGAGCGCTTTCCGGGGATGGTGAAGAGCAAAAAAGTGAAAATCAGGCGGAAGGGTTGTTTCCCGGTTCGAATGAAAGCTGCTGAACGGTTTGCCGGTCTGAATCCAAACGTCAAGTGCACGGTAAATGCGCTGCCGGTTCATGCCGTCCATGGAAGCAGCATACTCAGGGTCGCATTCCTGAAGCTGCCGGTAGAGCGTCTCAATTCCTTCCCGTTTGTCGATCTGCTTCAGCCTTGTAATATTGTCTGCATTTGAGGATGGAATGTCATCCAGCGGCTTGATCAGTGACTGAAGATGAAGCGTGCTGCCGCCGCAGTAGATTACCCTGTTCCCGCGGCTTTCAATCTCATTAGCCCAGGCTTCGGCTCTCTTCCTGAAGCCGGCCACGTTGTCTTCTTCATTCAGATCAAGTACGGAGATGTTGTGGTGGGGAACTTCGGCCAACTGCTCAGGGGTTGGCTTGGCTGTTCCGATATCGATCAGTTTATAGCACTGGCGGGAATCTACGGAAATGATTTCCCCCCCGATATGTTTAGCCAGCGCAATTGAAAGATCGCTCTTTCCAGAGGCCGTTGGGCCAGCAATGATAATTCTCTGTTTCATCTTATTAAGATAAGGGAAACATCTCAAATCATGTAAAAAGCGGCGAAGACGGCATTGCGTGGAAATACGCTGAAAGCGGGTTCGAGAATGAATCGAAATGAAAAAGCTAAACCATTGAGCAAAAGGGAGCAAAATGGTGATTATAGGGTTTCTTTTCACTTTTCAGAGTTGCGGTATGAGGCAGGATTTGTTAGTATGTGCTATCTGTAAATCAAGCGAAAAGTGAGTAGCTGAGACATATCTGCCCATATAAAATCCTGATATCTGACTATGAAATTTAATGTATCCAGCAGCGACCTGAACCAGGGACTTTCGGCCGTAATCGGAGCCGTTCCAACCAAAGCCACTCTGCCCATTCTTGAAACAATTTTATTCGAATCTGAAGATGGCCGTCTGAAACTATCAGCCACTGATCTTGAAATATCCATCATTGAGTACATCGATGCTGATATAGAAGAAGAGGGCGCAGTGGCAATCCCAGCCAAGCGTTTGCTGGAAACGCTCCGTCAGCTCCCAGACATCCAGGTCTTTTTCAATGTGGACGAAAACCAGAATGTACAGTTTAAAACCGACAAGGGTACCTACAAACTGGTTGGCGAAGAGGCTGATGAGTTTCCTGAAGTGCCCGACATGACCGAAGGCGTAACCCTGAATACGGATACGGAGCTTATCACAAAAGCGATTGGCAAAACCATGTTCGCCGTATCCACCGACGACCTGCGCCCTGCTATGATGGGCGTCTATTTCGATATCGGTGCATCCGACAGCAAGTTTGTAGCTACCGACGGACATCGGCTTGTGAAGTTTGTCAACAAAAATCTCACTTCTGAAGAACCCCTGTCATTTATCGTGCCTGACAAGGCTCTCAATCTTGTGGCTAAAGCGCTCGACGGTGCCGACTGTGAACTCAATGTTTCTGACGATCATGCCCGTTTCAAGAGTGGAAACACCATGGTAATTACCCGGCTTATTAATGAGCAGTACCCCAACTACGAGTCGGTGATTCCACGCGACAATGACAAACACCTCTTGATTGATAAAAATCAGATGCTTGCCACGGTTCGCCGTGTGTCGGTTTTTTCAAGCACTACCACGCGGCAAATACGCCTTCAGCTGGGCAGTGACAAGATTACAATCAGGGCAGAAGACCTTGATATGAGCAGCGAGGCCAAGGAAACAATTTCGTGTGATTACGGTTCAGGGGAGATGGAAATCGGTTTTAACGCGAAGTATCTCGCAGATGTGCTCAGCAATGTTGATGTCGATGAAGCACGTTTTGAATTTTCTTCTCCCAACAGGGCCGGTATTGTAAAACCTGCTGAAGAAGGCGAAGGTGAAGAGATGCTGATGCTCGTGATGCCGGTTATGCTCAACAGCTATGCATAAGGAATGTCATCCATCATTACCCTTACAACAGACTTCGGACTGCAGGATCACTATGTAGGTGTAATGAAAGGGGTGATTCTCGGAATTGTTCCGGACGCCCGCCTGGTCGATATTTCCCATCAGATTCCGCCTCAGGATATCATGGCCGGAGCCTGGGTGGTCAGAAATGCATCGATGCGTTTTCCACCCGGAACGGTGCATCTTGTTGTTGTGGATCCCGGGGTAGGCACCACCCGAGACCCTGTGGCCATTGAGATCAACGACCAAATTTTTGTGGGACCCGATAATGGAATCTTTTCGCTCATCGCCGACGAATTTGATTACAGGGCATGGAAGCTTACAAACAGAAAGTATTGGGCTAAAAATCCATCCAACACCTTTCACGGCCGCGACATCTTTTCGCCGGTGGCAGCTCATCTAGCAAATGGCATTTCACTCACGGAGGTTGGCGAACCTGTAGACGAACTTGTTACCTATCGGTGGGCAGTGCCTATCACCGACAGTGACGGAATACAGGGGTGGGTCATTCATATCGACCGTTTTGGGAATCTCATTTCTAACATCCCTGAAGAAGTGATAAGAGTGTCGGTTGGGGATTCACGTTTTCGGATCTACGTTGGCAACACCATTCTTCATACACTGGTTGACACCTTTGCATCTGTACCTGATGGCGAAGCTGCTGCCTATATCGGGAGCTCTGGAACGCTTGAAATCGCCATTAACAAGGGCAATGCAAGAGAGATGCTGGGAGTACGAAAGGGAGCCCAGGTATCAATTTTCTTGCAGAAGTAAAATTCCTCAAGAGGGCTTGCCTTGCGGCCGCCATCATCCTGCCAGGTATATCTGTGAACATATCTTCGTGATGTATCTGAACCTGCTTTTTTTAAGGTGCACGGTTGCAGAGCCGATAAACAGTGGTAAACCATTACCAAATAAGAAAAAATTATGAAGCTGTTTAAACTTGCAATTGTTGCCTTGTTAGTTGCAATCACTGTTTCCTGTTCTACGGAGGTGGATTTTCTGGAAGATGCTGATCTTATTATTACAAATGACGAAGATCTGTTATCGGAGCGGTTAACAATCGAAGATGAGGATATTGATATTGAACCGATGGATGATGAAATAGAATCGGAATTTGCAGCGAGGAGGAACAGATCTTTCGATCTCAGGCTCGTAGCAAGTATTCAATCACCGACAGTGAATGGTCAGCAGGTGCAGGCAACATCGGCTTCCGTATTTACAGGAGGGCCAAGGGCAGCAGTAAGCTATAACTTCAGGGGTGAATTTTACGCAGGGGCGCTGGATGTTCTTCAAATACCCTCTGGAAATAATAACAGGCTAAGGCTCAGGTCGGGTGTGCAGTTTACAGATGCGAACGCACACTCGGTATATGTCACTGATGATTATATTTGGGCTGCACACTCTTCTTTAAATCCTGAACTCGTGAATGAGGGTGAATTTTCAGCTGCTAGAAAATTCACCTTTAACGGATTCAATCTGCATCAGAATGCAACCGGCAGCATCTCAATGCAGGGTTTTGCAGCAAATAGCGTTAAAGAATTTGGCAACAGGGTCTACATTACCAGTGGCGATAATGCTGGCCTGTGGGTATATGATATAGGATTGTCGGAGTTGATTGAATTTTTCGACATTCCGGATGCAAGGTGGGTTGATGTAAACGAAACCTATATCGCGGTTTTACGCGGCGGCGAGAGCGCACGAATATATTTGTATGATACTGATACACTCGAGCCTGTTGCCGAGTATCCTTTTACAGGTGCTGATACGCCAGAGGCAAAGAACACCGTGGAATTGGCGGGCAATCTCGCATTAATCGCCGCCGGAAGGTCAGGTGCACATATTATGGATCTGAATGATGGCTCAATCTTAAGTACAATTCCAATACCGAGCCCGGCAAGCCTTGGGCTGGATCCTGCTAAAGTTGAAACCAATGCCGTTTCTGCCGACGGTGAGTATATTTTCATATCAAACGGTGAAGCGGGTGTTTACGTGGCAGAAGCTTCAACTGCTTTAAGCAGTTTTAACAGCGGAAATAATTTGGATATTCAGCTATTGGGTTCTCTGATGTTTGATGACCTTGAATCGGTAAATCATGTTTCTTTCCGGCAAAATCATCTGATTGTTGCTGCTGGCACAGGAGGAGTTAAGGCTGTAAGGCTCACCAGAAGATGAGGTCAAGATTAATGCAGTTGTTTCCGCTCACAGGAAACGCAGATTGATTTAAAATTATTCTGGATTAAATTGAAAGGCTGGTTCGTAAATCATTGGAATGGTTTGCAACCAGTACCTTTAAGACGCCGTAGTAAACATAATTGCAGGCTAATAGGCAGCAGAAATCAACGGCCCTCAATTTTAATTCAGAATACATCATGGCCCTACACGTACGCTCACCTCTTCACGATCGTGAAACAATCGAGGTTCCGGAAAAAGTATCGCATCTCTCCAAACCCTTCAACGGAACGGTGGGTTCAGCAAAGGGAGATGAGTACCTGATCAGCAATAACATCATCGATCTGCTTCCTGCGGAAAAAGAGTACTCGCTTGCACAAAGCACGAATCATTGGAAAGTTACGGCTTCGGTGTATGAAGACCTTTGGCGAAAGCGGTCTCTGACACTACTTACAGGCGAGGATTTTCCCATCGAAAAAGAAAAAGAACTCTTGCTTGAATGGGTAAAACCTAAAGCAGGGTCAACTTATCTCGATGTAGGTTGTTCCACAGCACTCTACGCTCGAACGTTAAAGGCCGCCGAGCCCAAAAGCAGCTTGGTTGCACTCGACTTTTCCAAGGCGATGCTTCTCGAAGCCCGGCTGAAAGCGGAGGCAGATCAGACAGATATGTACTTTGTCAGGGCAGATGGCAGAGAGATGCCCTTTTTTGGAAAAACATTTGACGGAGTGGTACTGGGTGGTACCCTGAATGAGCTTACTGATGAATTGAAAGTACTTTTTGAGTGCCGGCGGGTTATGAAGGATAGCGGTGTAATGTTTATGATGCACCTGATCAAATCAGAGCACTGGGCCGGGCGCTTGCTTCAGGAGTCGGCTGAATGGAGTGGAATTCATTTCTGGAGCGTGGATGACAGCAACGAGTTGTTCGAACGAGCCGGGTTTACAGTTGAAGAACAATTTACGAGAGGAATTGTCTGTTTTACCAGGCTAAAGCCGGTATAATTTATCAGTTGGTGCATTTCACATCCTGTTGGGAGCGGTGATACCGAGGATGCTCAGGCCGTTCTTCAGAACACCGGCCGTTGCCCTGGCAAGTTCACTCCTGGCGTGCATTAATGGATCATTCTCGCCCACGATTCTGCAGTCGTGATAAAATGAAGTAAAAGCAGAGGCCAGTTCATTTAGGTATGTGATAACCCGGTGCGGTTCGCGATGCGCGGCAGCAACAGATACAGCTTCAGGAAAAGCAAGGAGTTTTTTGATCAGAGCGATCTCGGTTTCATGGTTGAGCAGCGCCAGATCGGGTTTGCTGTTGAAGGATCCTAACTCAGAAACTTTTCTGAGAATAGACTGAATCCGTGCATGCGCATACTGCAGGTAGAATACGGGATTTTTTTCGCCGGCTTCCTTGGCCTGTGCCACATCAAATTCAAGGTGTGTATTTGGAGAACGCATCAGGAAAAAGAAACGGGTTACGTCTTCGCCAACTTCATCCATTAGCTCATCGAGCGTAACGAAGTTTGCCTTTCGGGTGCTCATTTTATAGGGCTTACCGTCTTTCACAAGTGTTACAAACTGGTATACGAGTACATCCACTTTTTCCTTGTCGTAGCCGAGCACGTCTATGCCGTTCAGTACATCCGGGTAGGTATCAATATGGTCGGCACCGAATACATCGAGGCACAGGTCAAACCCGCGTTCCAGCTTATTGGCGTGGTAAGCGATATCGGGCAGCCTATATGTTGGCTCCCCGGTGCTTTTGATGAGTACGGTGTCTTTATCTTTTCCGAATTCAGTGGTTTTAAACCAAACCGCGCCATCCTCATCGAAAGCCATTTCTTTTTCCCGAAATATCTGCACAACCCGATCGATGGATCCGTCTTCATACAGCGAATTTTCATTGAAAAAAGAGTCCATCACAATGTTCATCCGTTCAAGGGTTTTCCGGATCTCTATAAAAATGGCGCTCTCAGCTTTATCCTTGAAAATTGTCTCATCGGTTTCATCCTTGAGAGCATCGCCGTGTTCATCAATCAGCTCTTTTGCGATATCGCGGATATATTCACCTTCATATCCGCCCTCGGGCAGCCCGGCACTGAGGCCAAGCTCCTGAAGGTAGCGCGCCTGAACGCTCTGGCCTAGCACACGCATCTGGCGGCCTGCATTGTTGAAGTAGTACTCGCGCTGTACATCGGCACCTGTCCATTCCAATAGCCTCGACACTGTATCGCCAAGTACGGCGTTTCGTCCATGCCCCACGGTAAGTGGTCCGGTCGGATTAGCGCTTACAAATTCTACAAGTGCGCGAATGCCTTCGTTATCATTCGTTTTACCGAATTCGCTGCCGGCGGCGAGCAGAGCAGCAAGTTCATCATAGAGGTAATCAGATGAGAACCTGAAGTTGATAAATCCGGGACCGGCAATCTCTATGCTGCTGAGCTTCTTCTCATCGGTTTCGAGTGCAGAAACAAGTTCTTCAGCAATTTTTCGAGGATTGTTTTTCAGAGGTTTGGCAAGCATCATGGCCACGTTCGTGGCGGCATCGCCGTGGGAGGGATCGCGGGGCCTCTCAATCTGGATTTCCGGGATGAGGTCTTCTTCTACACCCATTTTAAGAAGGGCGTTGGTTACGATTGACTGCAGGTACTGTTCCATGAAAAAGTCTGGATTAACCGTTCGGATTTAAAGCTCACAAAGATACAACATTCGCACGGCAAGGAGCAAAGAGTGATGCCGGATAGGGGGAGTGGAGGCGGGGATATTATTTGTGGGTCTTCAACAGTCTTTGAGAAACATATCCAGGATGGGAAAAAATGATTAACCCTTGGAGAAACCGGGGTACACTAAATTCAAACTTTGTGACCAGGATAGAGGTCGAGTCTTTTGGCGTGATTAATCAGTAGATAAGAAATCTCATTAAACCCCATTCGGGGTTTCCAACATCCTGTTGCACTTACCCCGACTTGCGAGTCGGGGCTAATCACGTTCAATCCCTCCGGGATCGGTGGGTTAAAAATGACCTATCATATAGCCAGCAAACCGCTTCATATGAATCATGATTATGGATTGTGAATTTCGAACAATTCCCCAATGTTTTAAAAAAAATCAAAACAACACATATATCCGTCGGGGCATAAATTCGGAATCCGAATACTCCGAAGGGGTAGAATGTAATTAGCCCCCCGTGAAACGGGGGGTACGCAGAGCGAATGCCGGTGACCTCGAATGGGGTCGAATCACCTGGCATGATTTTGCCCCGGCACCGCGATATGATTACCCCGCAAGGATCTTATTAAACCCCATTCGGAATTCCGCGGCGGTTTCTGAATTGCGATATCTAAAACAGCGTAGCCTGGTCGCTGCTGCGGCTCTCTTCCTTCCTCAATTCCTCCGACTGATGATAGGCCACCAGCATCTCCGGGGTAAAGCGCCGTTCGTACAGCCTTCGGGTGATACCCTGTAGAGCGCGTTCTCCCCGCGGGGTTACACGCAGAAATCCGTGCTCGTCTTCATGCAGAAACCCAAACTGCTTGATGTCGTTGATGACGAGGTAAGCCAGCTTGGGCAGCACGCCTATGTTTTTCTCCACATGTTCGCGGTGCGGCGGTTCTTCGGATGCAATCACCAGTCCGATGGCGTTCAGCTCGGCTTCGGTAAGCGGATATCCCTCAGAACCTTTTGTAAGAAGTTCATCCCAGGCTGCCTGGCTGTAGTAGATCCCGAACCACCATTTTGCCTCCCGGATGAGCCGGCGGGTTATGGCGCAGGCCAGGTATTTGCCCGGCGCGGCCTTGCGCGGCTCGCCCCTGTCGCGGTACATGCTCACCATGGTAGCCAGGTCGAGCTCCTGCAGGTTGGGAGGATATTTAAAAATAAAATCAGACTTCTTTTGCATGGACATCCGGATTGGGTACTGCTCTTGGAACATTTAGTACAATACAAAAATTTCGGATGATCTGACAGGGGAGTGATTGTGTTGCAACTTCTATTTCTCAAGATCCGCAATGTCTCCGAAAGACATTGCGAATCTGTATCTCGGATCTGCATTACGAATATTTGTTATTGATGATTAAAGAACTGAGAGTTTAAAGTTGCCAATGCCCATAATAAAATCACAGCGGTTTTGATCTCATCTCTGAAAGCAGTTCCTTTGAGCAATAAAAATAAGGTTACGTAACCCCAACGTAAGATCCGCAGAACCAGGAGAGATCCGCAATGTCTCTCAAAGACATTGCGGATCTGTATCGTGGATCAACATCTCGTATATTTGGTGTTGCGGACTAAATAGCTGAATATTTAAGGTTGCCTAATCCCAGGTTTGTTCATTGTGCATATACAGAGATCCCGAGTCATTTATCCGCTCTTACTGTTATTCATTTTCACTTTTTCCATCTCATGTGAAGGCCCCGTAGGTCCGGCGGGACCTCAAGGGCCTGAAGGTCCGGCCGGTCCGCAGGGCCCTGCCGGTGAAGACGGTACGGCAGG
>SL_3KL_010_SEDDRAFT_10001382_pt1 | contig 21980 bp, 21 predicted proteins | sample SodLakKL_010_SED_2_FD_10381 | JGI IMG/M metagenome (IMG submission 10381) | reverse complement strand
AGCCTACCGGGAACCTGGACAGGGATAATTCCCGTCAGTTGATGGATCTATTTGAAACAATTAACCAAAACGGTACCACGGTGATTATCGCCACCCATGAATGGGAAATTGTTGACCGGATGCAGAAAAGGGTAGTTGCCCTGGAGTGCGGGCGCATGATTCGTGATGAACAACAGGGAGGTTACAGCCATGAACTTTAATTCATTTCGTTACTGTATGCGGCAAAGTATTATATCGCTGCATAGGAACCTGTGGCTGGCGGTGGTTACGGCAGGGATTATTGCCATCTCCCTGTCTATTTTGGGTGGATTTTTGCTGCTTGCTGTAAACGCCGACCAAATGATCAGAAATATTGGCACCAATGTGGAAATCGGTGTCTTTCTGGAAGACGGAGTGCAGGTGGAAGCCATACAACAGAAGTTGGACAACCATGCGGGGATCCATAGTTACACTTTTGTCTCTAAGGAACAGGGATTGGTAGATTTCGGCCACTCTCTGGGTGACCGGGTACTTTTGATAGGAATGGAGGGGGAGAACAATCCTCTTCCCGATTTATTTCGAGTACGGACTTTGGATGCAGAAAATGTGCCGGCTGTTGCTGCGGAGATTGCATCATACCCCGGTGTGGAAATGACGGACTACGGCGAAGAACTGGTGGGGCGCCTGTTAAAAATCACCGGTTGGGTAAACACATTGTTTTTGGCTGTAAGCATACTGCTTGCGCTGGGAGCAATCCTTTTAATCATTACCACCATCCGGCTCTCCGTGCTGGCCCGACAGGATGAAGTGAGTATTATGAAGTATCTGGGTGCCAGCAACTGGTTTATCCGTTTTCCGTTTTTACTGGAAGGGATGACCATGGGTTGGACGGGCACTCTGGCTGCAGCCGCTGCCTTAGCAGTGGTCTATTATAGACTGGCGACGTCACTGCAGCAGGAAGCACTGACCTTTTTTATCCAGCCGGTCACCGATACAGCACAGCTGCTGCCCATTTTTATCGGACTATTGCTGTTAGGAACATTGATGGGCGGGTTTGGCAGTTTTATCTCCGTTCGCAAATTCCTGCGGGTATAGCCGGTTGAAGGGAGGTTTGTACATGAGACGGTTTACAGCCATAACCTTAATTTGTATCTGTTTGCTTTTACTATCCGGGGGATATTATCGGGTTCACGGAAATCCAGCAATCCCTCAAAGCAGGGAAGAAATTGAGGAAGAAATCATTGAACTGGAAACCATTATTCGGGAACTGGGTGCCAATATAAAAGCACGGGAAGCCAGGCTTCGTGAAGTAGACGAACAACTGGAAAAAACGGAGGCAGAACTGAAGCGTACAGAAGTGGAACTGGCCGAATCCCATGCCAGTCTGAAAAAAAAGAACCACGCTTTTGCCAATCGTCTGCGCAGTGCATATATGAAAGGCGGGTTGTCTTACCTGGAAGTGCTTTTAGAAGCAGATAATTTTGGCGACCTAATTATTCGAATGGCTTATTTGACTAGAATATTTAATAAAGATGCGGAGCTTATTGCTGCCGTAAAACAAGAGTATGCTGTTTTGGAGGAACGGCAGGTGGCCTTTCAGGCACAAAGTGAAAGCATTGCCAATTTGCGTTTTCAACTTGAAGCGGAACGGGAGAACCTGCTGGCCCAGCGCAGGGAGCATGAAGCGCTGCTGAAGGCAGCGAAGAAGGACCTGGCGGAAGCCACGCCCCAGGCAGAGCGAAGGCCGGCTTACGGGGTTGTGTTTGACAACCATTCAGCAGCACGGCCGCAGCACGGCCTTTCTCAAGCTACAGTGGTGTACGAGTATGAAGTGGAAAGCCGCATCACCCGTTACCTTGCATTATTTTCCAGCTTTCCCAGTAAAGTGGGGCCGATCCGCAGCGCCCGGGAACATAGTATTATGCTGGCTATGGAAAATAATGTTCATTACATCTATTCCAGTGGTTCCCAGGACAACCTGAATCGAATCAGTGAGTGGAATGTGAGGGGGACCAATGCACTCTCCTCCGGCAGTTCCAGTATTTATCGAGACTCTGCACGAAGAGCCCCCCACAACCTCTATGTTAACCTGGCAACCCTAAGAGCTGCTTCAGCCTCTTCAAAGGTGGTTATTCGGCCAGTTATTATTGCCCGCCAGGGATCAACGGCACAGTCCTTTTCCCTGCAGTACAGCAGTACGTATAAGGTCAGTTACCAGTATGACTCCGAACAGAGCGCTTACCGCCGCTTTATTAACGGGCAGGCGCACCGCGATGCCACTGGAAGGGCTATAATAGCTCGCAATGTGTTCGTCCAGTATGTACCCCATCCCCATGACAGCCGAAACCGGCCTACACCACAAATTATCGGTTCTGGCCCCATTGATTATTATGTGCAGGGGCAGCGTTTTAGAGGAACATGGCGTAAAGACAGCATGAACAGCCCTACCCGTTTCTATTACCAGGACGGACAGGAAATTGAGCGGGTTCATGGCCAGACCTGGATTCAATTGGCACGGCCCTAAAATCCTCTCGTGGTTAATAGAACCCTGGGCTTCCAGCCGGGTTTTCTAAACTTATGAAATAATCAAAAAAGAACCGCGCTGCGGTTCTTTTTTGATCTGTTGGTTTTGGTTTTACATTATGCCGTTGTTGACTAATATAACATGAGTAGCGGTTCCCTCTTTAAAATAGGGTAATAGCTTGCTGTTGTCAAATCTAACAAATGCGGGGCAGCGGAATACCCGCCAGGTAATGAAGATATTTTGTCCCACCAAAAAAAGTCTTAAGATATACCTTTCCGCTTCCCTCTCCTACTTCTCCGATGATTTGGGCTTCCTTCCCCAGGGGGTCCTCTCTAAGTAGTTGGACAAGGTTATCTGCCTGCCCCGCTTCCACGATGGTTATAAATTTGCCCTCGTTGGCCAAGTAGAGGGGGTCCAAACCCAGCATCTCCGCTGTGCTTCTTACCTCCTCATTTACAGGCACCTGCTCTTCGAAAATGGTAAAATCCAGGCAGGAGAACTCTGCGATTTCCTTTAGCGTGGTAGCCAGGCCTCCCCGGGTGGGGTCCCGCATAATTTTTATTCCTGTAATTTCTTTTAAGACCTTTTGGATAATGCAATTTAAAGGAGCGCAGTCGCTCAGCAAACCTTCTCCCAGGCCCAGTTCCTGACGTCGGGTCAGCACCGTCAGGCCGTGGTCTCCTAAGGTACCGTTAATCACAATTTTATCTCCTGGCTTTACAGCCTCATACCCCAGGGTAACGCCCTCTACTGCAGTTCCAATTCCGGTGGTGTTAATAAATATTTTATCCCCATGGCCCTTCTCCACCACTTTTGTATCTCCGGCCACAATCAGCACCCCGGCCTCTTCTGCCGTGCGGGCCATGGACACTACCACCTCTTCCAGTTCAGAAATAAGCAGTCCCTCCTCCAGTATAAAGCCCACCGTTAAGAAACGAGGCCGGGCACCGCTTACCGCTAAATCGTTTACTGTTCCGCATACCGCCAGCTTTCCAATGTCCCCCCCGGGAAAAAATATTGGAGATACGACAAAGGAATCGGTAGAAACTACAATCCCTTCCCCTTCACTAAAAGAATTTAAGCAAACAGAATCAGTCAATTTGTTTAGATACTCATTTTTAAAATATTTTAAGAAAATATCTTTTACCAGGTTGTGGGTTAAAATTCCCCCATCTCCGTGGGAAAGGATAATAATATCAGACAAAAGAACCACCCTCTATTCCCGGGAATCGTACTCATAATAAGCGGCACAGGCACCTTCGGAGGATACCATACAGGGGCCCACCGGCCGGGATGGTTTACATTCTTTGCCAAACATGCCGCATTCTGTTGGAACAATTTTACCTGTAAGCACCTCTCCGCATTGGCAGCCCTCCGGATTAAAAGGTCTGGAGATCTCCACGGGAAAACGCTTTAAGGCATCATATTTTTGCAAATCCTTGTGTAAAACCAGGGAACTGGCAGGTATTTTCCCCAACCCTCTCCAAGAACCCTCTTCCGTATCAAAGAATTCCCGGATTACTGCCTGAGCTGTTTTGTTTCCTTCTTCCCGAACTACCCGGCTGTAATTATTATCTATCCGACAGTCCTTCCGGTCCATCTGTAAAATCAAGTTTTCCAGCGCCCCCAGCAGATCCATGGGCTCAAACCCCGCAATTACCCCCGGAATACCAAATTCCAGGGCTAAAAAATCAAAGGCTTTTCTACCAATAACTGCACTGACATGCCCGGGAAGAATAAACCCATCCACTCTCAGGTCCTTGTCCTTCAAAAGAGCTCTCAAGGCAGGTATGACCAGCTTATGGACAGAAAATACGGAATAATTTTTTATCCCCTGATCCTCTGCCTCCTGTATACTCAAAGCTACCGCCGGAGCGGTGGTTTCAAAACCAATTCCCAAAAATACCATCTGTTTTCCAGGGTTTCTCTTGGCCCACTGTACCGCATCGGAGGGAGAGTAAAATATTTCTACCCGGGCTCCCCGGGCCTTCTCCTGTTCCAGGGAAGTACGGCTGCCCGGGACTCTTACCATGTCCCCAAATGTCCCCAACACCACATTATCTAAGGAACTTAAAGCAATCATACGGTCAATATCCCCCTGATCGGTAACACAGACAGGACATCCGGGGCCGCTCCTTAAGTCTACTATATCCTCTAGAACTTTTCTTAGTCCTGTCTGGGAAAAAGCAGCAGTATGGGTCCCGCAGACCTCCATGAACAACGGCCGTCTTCCCAGCTTTTCTTTCAATTCCTGTCCTCTGCTTTTCACTTCCTGAAGCAGCCGGCGGGAAAGCTGCCGATCTCTAAACTTTAAAAGATTGGCCCTTTCCTCTTCCTCCTGTTTTATAATCCATTTCGCCACAAGATGAGCCCCCTTCCCCTTTACATTTCCTCTTCTATAGTTAACATTTCCTCCCAAAGTTTAATCCTCTCCTCTGCCTCCAGGAGATCAATTTTTTCCAGGGCATATCCCGCGTGAATCAAAACATAGTCATCCACTTTCACATCGGGAATCAGGGCAATCCCCACCCAACGGGGCACCCCAAAGGAGTCTACCAGGGCAGTTCGGTTTTCATTATTAATCATCATCACTTTCGCCGGAACTGCTAGACACATGATTTAGCCACCTCCAGTACGTAATAACCGCCTGCCCCAGGGAAATTCCCCCATCGTTGGGCGGCACATTTTGATGCGTAAACACCTCAAATCCCAGTTCCTCTAACAATTTTTTAGACCGGACCAGGAGATACCGGTTATGCCAGACACCTCCGCTGAAAACCACTTTTTTTATTCCACTTTTTTCACCGATTATCAATACTGCTTTTTGGATTATGGAAACCAGCGTATCATGAAACCGGCGAGCTGCTAAATCTTTCTCCTTATGACCCTCAAAATCCTTCACCATTTCCTTCCATGTAGATGCCGGGTTTATGACTCCCTCTTTAATTATGAAGGGATAAGGTTCTATTTCTGTACAATTATAAAAATTCCTGTTTAAAACTAACTCCCCCAGTTCAACCGCCGCCTGACCTTCGTAACTGCTTGTTTCGCAAACCCCTAAAAATGCAGAAACCGCATCGAAGAATCTGCCGCAGCTGGAAACAGGAGGACAGTTAAAATCTTTTTCTAAAAGGTTAATGACTGCTTCCAGTTCTCTTCCTTTATCTTTAAACCTCTCCCGGGCAACAGCTTTTCCCTTCTCCCCCAGGCAGGTAATAAGATAAGATACAGCTGTCCTCCAGCTCTGCTTTATAGAAATTTCTCCACCGGGCAGCGGCAGGTATGACAGGTGAATTTCCCTCTGAAAATCCAGGTAATCCCCGGTAAAAAATTCAAAACCCCACATTTTACCATCCAGACCGTATCCGGTGCCGTCCAGAATTACCCCAATCACCGGTTCTGTTAGACCATTCTCCGCCATACAACTGGCCATGTGGGCGTGGTGATGCTGTACTGCAAATTTTTCCTCTGCTTTTATTTCCGCAGCCATCCTGGTTGTCCAGTAATGGGGATGCATATCATGAGCAAGAATCTGGGGTTCCAGCTGAAAGAATTTTTTAAAGTGCTCCAGGCTGGTGTTGAAATGATCTTCAGATTCCACCGAATCCATTTCTCCGATATACTGGCTGAGAAAAGCCTGTTCGCCTTTTAATAAACAGAAGGTGTTTTTCATTTCCCCTCCCAGGGCCAGCACCACTTCTTCTTTTAGTTTTTTATCCGTACCAGTTTTATCCTTTCCCCGCTGGGGAATAGGGACAAAAATGGGCCCGGGCACATAACCCCTGGATCGTCGGTATATCTGCGTCCGTTCCTCTATTACCGTCACCAGGGAATCGTCACAGCGATTGATAATGTCCCGGTTATGCCATAAGAAATAATTTGCAATTCCCCCCAGTTCAACCAGGGCTCTTTCATTGTCCCGGGTTAAGGGCAAATCTCTTAAGTTAGCGCTGGTCATCACCAGCAGCTCAAAGGGACCATTAAAAAGTAAAAAGTGAAGGGGAGTGTAAGGCAACATAACCCCAAGAGTTTTTAGCTTGGGAGCTATTTCTTCAAGCAGACCCCTTCCTTTCTTATGCAAAATAACAATGGGCGCCTTAGGAGATCGCAGAAGTTCCTCTTCCAGAGATCCCAGGAAGCAGTATTTTTTTACTGTATCTAAATCCCTGGCCATAACTGCAAAGGGCTTAAAAGGACGGTTTTTCCTTTCCCTTAAGTTATTCAGAGCTTTTCTGCTGTGGGCGTCACAGGCCAGGTGGAACCCACCCAAACTCTTTACCGCAATAACCCTGCCTTCCTCCAGCAGCTTCCATAAATTATCCAACCAGTTTCCCGGAAGTTCACAGCCCTTTTCATCTACTAGAGATACCTCCGGACCGCATTGGGAACAGGCGATGGGCTGGGCATGAAACCTTCTGTCCGATGGATCATTATATTCTCGATTACATTCACTACACATGGGAAAAGGCGCCATGGAAGTTTTGTCCCGGTCATAGGGAACATCCTTAATCAGGGTGAACCGGGGGCCGCAGTTGGTACAGTTGGTAAAGGGATAACGGTAATGCCGGTCCCAAGGATTCAGCATGTCCCGTTCACATTCCTCGCAGCAGCCCACATCCGGAGGAACCAGAGCTTCCCTCTGGGATTCGCTTCTGCTGGTTAATATTGTAAAACCTTCAAAGCCTGAATAAGATATTATTTCCTTTGTAATTTTATTTATTACCGAAAGTCGAGGGGGCTTGTTTAAAAGGTCCTGATAAAACCCTTCCACCCCATTTTCTTCTCCTTCTATAATAATAATTACTCCACGACTAGAATTTAAAACAGTCCCTGTTAGATCATGAACCAGGGCCAGGTTGTAGACAAATGGACGAAAACCTACCCCTTGAACAATTCCCTTAACAGTTATTCTCCAACAGACCTGCTTTTCCCTTTTTGCATATCCCTGATCCATGAAATCCACGCTCCCATGCCATCTCCTTTTGTAGCGGAAACAGGAAATATCTCCAGATAGCCGTTAATATCTTTAATCTCATCAATGACCTGTTCCAGTTGAAAGTCTGTATAAGGTATGAGGTCAATTTTATTGATGATACTAGCCCTGGACTGCCTAAAAATTAGAGGATACTTGGCGGGCTTATCGCTACCTTCACTGACACTTAAAACCGCCACTTTAAAATCCTCCCCCAGATCAAACTCCGCAGGGCAGACCAGGTTGCCCACATTTTCTATGACGATCATATCCAGTTTCTCCAGGGGCAGTTCTTTCAGTACCCCGGCAATCATGCCGGCATCCAGATGACAGGCGCCGGCAGTATTAATCTGTATTACTTCAACCCCTTTATTTTCTAACCGTTCAGCGTCGCGGCTGGTATAAATATCCCCTTCAATCACCGCAATATTCAGCTCTCCCGCAAGGATATCCAACATATTTTCCAAAAGGGTGGTTTTCCCAGCCCCCGGTGAACTAATTAAGTTGATCGTCAGGATTTTATGACGGGTAAAAATCCCCCTGTTCCTTTCAGCCATACCGGCGTTAGTTTTTAACAGATCCTGGGCCATAAATACTTTCAAAAAAACCGCCTCCCTTAAATATCAAGGATGAATAAATATATAGGGGATTATTCCGATCATTATTCACCCTCAAAATATTCCACAAACAGTTCCCTGCCCTCCAAAATATCGGTCCTGCTGCTGATACATTGAGGACAGCTGTATTTCAGGCCTTCCGGCGTGAAAACCAGATGACAATCACGACAGATAAGTTTTACGGGCCTGTTCTCAATCTCAAGAACTGCCTCCCGGGCAGAAGTATCCCTACTTAAAACCTCAAAAGCAAACTGCAGCGCCTCAGGCATGGCTGAGGTCATTTCTCCTACAACAATTTTCACCTTTTCTATTTTTTTTATTTGATATGTTTCCGCCTGTTCCAGCACGGCTTCTAATATGCCTCGTACTAGAGCCAATTCATGCATATTTTTCACCTTTATTAAGTTTTTTTAATATATACAATATCCCAAGCTCTACATAAAAAGACACAATATAAACAAACTGCAGTAGCTTTAGGCCTATCCTCATGTGCCGCCACTTTTTCGTCAGCATAGGGGTCTATACTACAAGTATAATTTTTACATTATGAAAAAGGATTTCCAGAAAATAGCTAGAATGAATTTAATTATATCAAGGATATATAAAAAGCTCATACACATTATTTGTAATTATATATCAAGTATATCCGTATAATTAAGAGAATTTTTTTTGCTGCAAATCTTTTTTTCTTATTAACTGTTACTTTAGTAACATACTAACATATATAATTAATTTGTCCAGCATATGTATTATAAGGGAGTACCTTCTGCTCATANACTTCCACTATTTTTTTCCTCTAACCTGTGACTTATGTAACAAATAAACTTCCACTATTTTTTTCCTCTAACCTGTGACTTATGTAACAACTTATGTGATTTATTTACCATGTTAACATAATAAAACATACTTGTAAATATTATCTTGTATTTGTTTACACAAGTGCCACTCTGCACTCGATGAATAACCAGGGAGGTGTTAACCGGCCAAAAATTATTTTAACTTTTTACTTTATTAAAATAAAGGAGGCGAAACTGATGTCCAAGGAAGTAACAGAATATCCTGTGGTCTGGCTGCAGGCCGCAGCATGTACCGGCTGTTCCATATCCCTCCTCAACACTGCCAGCCCTACTATTAAGAACATCCTGATTGATGAACTGATTCCTGGCAAACATGTCAGCCTGAGAGTTCACACCACTATTATGGGCGGTTCCGGTGAACAGGTGATAGAACTGCTGGAAAAAACCGCACAGGAAAAAGGAAAGTATATCCTGGTGGTTGAAGGGGCCGTGCCCACTGCAGAAGATGCAGTATATGGAGCGGTGGGAGAAAAAGATGGGAAACCGGTCTCTATGTTGGAATGGGTGAAAACTTTAGGGGAAAATGCCCTGGCCGTCTTATCCGTAGGAACCTGTGCAGCCTACGGGGGACTCCCCGCGGGTGATCCAAACCCTACGGGCTGTAAATCGGTTATGGAAGTTTTTAAAGAGTATGGAATCAACACTCCAGTCATAAATATACCTGGATGTCCTCCCCATCCCGATTGGTTTGTGGGAGTGGTGGCTCAGATAGTTATTTACGGTATACCCGGACCTGAAGCCTTTGATGATTTCGGCCGTCCGCTACTTTTCTTTGGCGACTTGGTTCACGAAAACTGCCAGCGGAGGGCTTACTTTGATGAAGGAAAATTCGCCAAAAAACAGGGAGATCCCCAGTGCCTTTACGAGGTAGGATGTCGTGGCCCCATCGCCTATGCCGACTGTCCTACCCGGATGTGGAATAATGGCAAAAACTGGTGTGTTGGCAGCGGAGCACCCTGCCACGGCTGCACGCAGCCGGAATTTCCTGATTTTGTTTCCTCGTTTTTTGAAAAGATTACAGATGACGATCTGCCTAACATCGGTGAAGAATAAAATATTCGCAACGGAAAGGAGGGTAATTTATGGGAACTGTGAAAATTAATATTGATCCTGTAACCAGAATCGAAGGACACCTGAAGATTGAAACCATCGTTGAGGATGGAGTAGTAAAAGAAGCTAAAAGTTCCGGAATGCTTTTTAGAGGGCTGGAGCTAATATTAAAAGGAAGGGATCCCCGGGATGCACAGGTAATTACACAGAGAATCTGCGGAGTCTGCCCGACGCCCCACGCCATTGCAGCAGTAACCAGCCTTGACAACGCTTTTGGCATCGCCAACAAGATACCTACCAATGGAAGAATTGTCCGGAACCTGATTCAAGGAATGTGTGATGTTCAGGACCATATTCTACATTTTTACCACCTGGCTGCCCTGGACTATTTGGACATAGCCCAAGCAGCCAAATACGAAGGCAGTGACCCCGTTTTAAACTCTATTAAGAATTTTATTGCCCGGGGAGAACTTGGGCCGTTTCTTCCCCGTTATGAAGGGGATTACCGAATTCCTGCCGATGTAACCCAGGAAGTGGTGGGTCACTATGTGAAAGCCCTGGAGATGAGGCGCAAAGGACAAGAAGCTGTGGCCATTTTTAACGGCAGGTCTCCCCACGGCGTCGGCGTAGTCCCGGGAGGGGCCGTGGAACTACCTAACGTGGATAAGATTGCTTCTTTTATCTGGATGCTTAATGAATTAAAGGATTTTGTTGATAACGTTTACCTGCCCGATGTGGTTGCTGTAGCCCAGGCATACAGCGACTACTTTGGAATTGGTGCCGGATGTAAAAATTACATGTGTTACGGAAGTTATGATATGGAGGACGGACAGGCAGACCAGTTGAAACGGGAACGCTTCTACGGACACGGAACCACCTCTGCCAACCTGGCCTACCAGAAACTGGACCCCTCTAAGATTTCCGAACAGGTTAAATATTCTTGGTATGCTGATTCTACCTCCGGGAAACATCCTTCCCAAGGAGAAACAAAGGTGGATTACCATAAAGAAGAGGCTTACTCCTGGCTAAAAGCTCCCCGCTATGACGGAAAGGTTTACGAGGTAGGCCCCCTGTCCACTATCCTGGTAAACTACGCCGAGGGGCAGCCCCAGGTGAAAGAACTGGTAGATACGTATTTAGCTAAATTGAAAGCAGGGCCTGAGGTTCTCTTCTCTGTTTTGGGAAGGCACCTGGCCAGGGCCCTTCACACCAAACTAACTGCTGATAACCTGGTTAACTGGGCCCTGGGTGTAAAACCTGGCGAGCCGGTAAATATCCAGTATGAGATTCCCGAGGAAGGGACCGGAATGGGCCTGACGGAAGCAACCCGGGGAGCCTTAGGACATTTTATTGAGATTAAAGACAAGAAAATTGCCAATTACCATTGTGTGGTACCTACTACCTGGAACGGATCACCTAAAGACGACCAGGGAGTACCCGGGCCTATTGAACAGGCGTTAATAGGGACTAAGGTAAAAGATACCGATAATCCCTTTGAACTGGTCAGAATTGTTCGTTCCTTTGACCCGTGTATGGCCTGTGCAGTCCATATCGTATCACCCAAAGGCCGTGATTTAGCCCGGTTCCGTATAACTTAAAGTAAATTCCCGAAAAGGAGGGGTGTAGAATGTTATTATCTGAATTTAAACAAATGGAAGAAATTCTTGAATATTTAAAAAATGACAATAGAGTATTCCTGCTGGGATGCAAGGGCTGTGCCGAAGCCAGCGGGACCGGCGGAATAGCTGATGTGGAAGGAATGAAGGTCAAATTGGAAGCTGAAGGCAAAGAAGTTACCGGTTTTACCACCGTGGACTTTCTCTGTCAAAAAGCCCTGGTTAAATCCCGGCTGGCTCCTCTTACCAGCCAGGTAATGGAAGCTGATTCAGTGCTGGTAGCCTCCTGCGGCATAGGAGTTCAGGCCTCCGCCAATTCTATCAACAAGTACTGTCGTCCCCTGTGCAATACCATTTCTTTGGGGGACCAGCGGGGCAAATGGGTCAGTTTTGAGAGGTGCAGGGAATGTGGAGACTGCGTTCTTGATTATACCGGGGGAATCTGCCCCATTACCAAGTGCTCCAAGAGTCTTTTGAACGGGGCCTGCGGCGGAGGCTCCAAAGGGAAATGTGAAGTAACTTCGGAAATGGACTGTGGTTGGGAGTTAATTTATGACCGTCTTAAAGGGTTAAATCAATTGGATAAGCTGAAAGTTTACATTCCGCCCAAAGACTATGCAAAGTTCCATGTTCCTGACAAACTAATCAATTCAACCCTTTACGATATTGAATTTACCGAAGAAGGGGGTGTTTAATATGATGTCATTTCAGGAATCCCTGGGCAAATATACCATCACCTGTGAAGTGGGACCGCTTAAAGGCTGCGACACTGCTGAAGTTATTGAAGTGGCGCAAATATTAAGTGGAAAAGTTAATGCAGCCAACGTAACAGACCAGCAGAGCTCCGTTTTGAGATTGGGGCCGCTGGCTACAAGCCACCTGCTCCAGGAGAACGGGCTGGAGGCAGTCCTGCAGATGACCAACCGGGACAGGAACCGGATCGCCATTCAATCGGACCTGTTGAGCGCTGCCGCATTGGGAATTAATAATGTGCTCTCTTTGACCGGAGACTACCAGTCCCTGGGAGACCACCCCCATGCCAGGGGAGTGTTTGACCTGGATTCTGTGCAGTTTTTGGCCACGGTAAAAACCCTGAATGAAGGCAAAGACCTCTCCGGCCTGGACCTTCATGGAGTTCCCAATTTCTGTGCCGGCGCGGTGGTAAATCCAGGAGCCGATACTGAAGCTGCTTATGAACTTCAAATAATTAAGATGGAAAAGAAAGCCGAACTGGGAGCAAAATTCTTCCAGACTCAGGCTGTTTACGACTTTGCGGTCTTTGAAAAATTCATGAAACGAATTTCTCATATTAACGTTCCCGTGTTGGTAGGTATTATTCCTTTGAAAAATGCAGGAATGGCCAAGTACATGAACAAATTTGTTTCCGGAGTTTTTGTCCCTGAACATTATATAGAAAGAATGGCCAAAGCAGAAAAAAAAGAACAGGAAGGGATTAAGATTGCTGCCGAACTGATTAAAGGTCTGAAAGACATGTGCCAGGGAGTACACGTCATGGCCATTGGTTGGGAAAAGGTAGTTCCGGAAATCCTGGCAGAGAGCGGCCTGGTGTAATAAACTCATGAGAAACAGGGGAAAATAAAACCAATGACAAAAGATAAATATATGGTTCAGAAACAAATTATGAACAGCGAGAAAATCCTGGTGCTGGGTGTGGGTAATATACTGATGGCTGATGAGGGCATTGGTGTACAAATCATAAGCAAAATGCAGGCCCTGAATCTTCCGGAAAACGTTGAGCTGCTGGACGGAGGGACAGCCGGGCTGGACCTAGTTCCCTACATGAAAGATAAAAAAAAGATTATTATTATTGACTGTATCGATACAGACGACCCCCCGGGCACCGTCTACAGAATGACTCCCCTGGACCTGCAGGAAATAAATACCTTTACCATCAGCTCAATGCATCAGATTGGCCTGGCGGAAACCATACAGCTGTCCCGACTTTTAGGAAATGATGCAGAAGTGGTTATCATTGGAATAACTCCAAAAAATTATAAAGAATACAGCCTGGAAATCAGCCCGGAGCTGGAGGCTGTGGTAGACAGAGTTATAGAATTCGTTATTCAGGAAATAGAATTATGACTTTTATAATAAGCCGATCCAAACGACCGGCTTATTTTTTTGTACTAAGGTATTTATTTTTACAATTAATTACAGGGGAATTCTGGGGACACCATACCAAATTATTCACATTATTACCAAAAAATTAAGTAAGGTGTCCCCAGAATTCCCCCCCCCCCAGAATTCCCCAAGGGAAAAAGCTAAAAATTAAGTAAGGTGTCCCCAGAATTCAGAATTCCCCAAGGGAAAAAGCTCCTTGAAGAACAATTATTAAATAGAATTATACCGGGTCCAAATTTTAAACTAATTTTCTAAAACATCTTGCTAAAAAGAAAAACTTATACTAAAATAGAAATAGATTCTCTGTCTCAATATGATAAGACATAATAAATGACTTTTTAAAAGCTTTTTCAAAAATCTCTCAGAAAGGACTCATACTTTATGGATTATATTTATCAAATTACCTTGATTGGTTTCTTGGCCGGGATTATTGGAACCGGTTCCGGAGGATTAGTTGCCCTGGTGTTAAAAAAACCAAAAATTGAACTGCTCAGTTTTTTCCTGGGCTTTGCAGGAGGCATTATGCTGGCCATTGTTTTCGCCGATCTCCTACCGGAGGCCGTGGAATTTGGAGGCATTATCCCGGCTACCATAGGACTGGTCATAGGAACACTGCTAATTTTGATGTTAGACCTTTATCTACCTCATACTCATTTTTTCCAAGGAACTGACGAACATTCCTGTTATGTAAGGACCGGTGCCATGCTGGGATTGGGTATTGCCATGCACAACCTGCCTGAAGGAATTGCCATTGGAGCTGGCTACATGGCTTCTCCTACACTGGGCTTAGGCCTGGCTATAATCATCGCCATTCACAATATTCCCGAAGGCATGGCCATGGCTGCCCCCATGTGTGCAGGAGGAGTAAGCATCAAAAGAGTTTTACTGTATACAGGAATGGCAGGCCTGCCTATGGGTGTTGGAGCCTTTATTGGTGCCTCGGTAAGCAATATTTCACCTGTTGTTTTATCATTAGCCCTGGGCTTTGCCGGAGGAGCAATGCTTTATATTGTTTTTGACGAACTTATTCCCGACGCACAAAAAATAGCTAAGGGACATTCAGGGACTTTTGGAGCCGTATTTGGCGCTATCTTTGGCACAATATTACTTTATTTATTACATTAAGCTTACCATTGACATTCCTCAGGGAAGACGTTTAATTAATTCCGAAGCAATTTTATCATTCCCTTGGAGGGTCAATAGACCTCGACGATTCCGCCAATTTCCCTTAATTAAATCGTTTATAAGTGCCGAAAAAATAAGAAACTTATTTTATCCGGCATTTTTTATTAATCAAGGTCCTTCATAGTGACATTTTCAAGATATTATTTTTATGGTGAGATTATCACAAGATAAACACACACCCGACCCTATAACTATTGACATTGATAAGATGATAAATTATAATAAAACCAAGATATACCCCTTGGGGGTATATGGCAAAAAATTTAATTATTAAATTAATAATTGATACAGGAGGGAATAACCATGACCAAAAAAACTATTTCATTAAAACACAAAATCTTGTGGGGAGCCATTGCCGGTATTGCTGCAGGCATGATTATGGGGGCTGTGGGTTATACTCTGCATGCCCTGGGTATTATGGCTGTATCCGGTATGAAGTTAAATGCCAGTATGATATTACCCTTAGAATTAATGGATACTGGCTGGGTTTTTGCCGCAGGCATGCTGGTCCACATGGGCTTTTCTGCTTTTTTTGCCCTGGCATTCGTTTTCCTGGCAGATTTACTTAATTATAAAAACTATACTGTTTTGGGACTTTTGTACGGAGTGATTATATTTGTGGTCAATGCCGGGATTATGGCCCCCCTAATGGGCCTGCACGCACCATTCTGGAATATGCCCTTAAAAGGAATACTTTCTACATTATCCGTACGTTTAATTTACGGAGGTTTTTTGGGTTACTTTGCAGGCCGCTGGGCCTTTTCCGGAAAAATTGAAAACAAGGCTACCGTTGAAAAGAGATCCTCAAAAGTGAGCTAAAACTATTAAAAATCCCCCTTAATTAAGGGGGATTTTTTTGCTCTGCCGAAAAAAGCAGGGAAAAGAAGAAAGTACTGCCGCCATTGGGCCTGTTCTCCGCCCAAATAGAGCCTCCGTGGGCTTCAACGAAACTTTTTGCTATGGCAAGCCCCAGACCGCTGCCTCCATCTTTTTTGGGATATTCTTTTCTTGAACGATAAAACCGTTCAAAAATATAAGGCAGGTCCTCCGGTTTGACTCCAGGGCCATTGTCGGATACATAAATAACAACCCTGCCTTCCTTAACTTGTGCCCCTAAAGTAATATTACCCTCCTCCGGTGTATAGCGAATAGCGTTTCCAACCAGGTTAATCAGAACCTGCATAATTTTATTCCGATCTATTTTTAGAATAATATCTTCCTCAGGAATGTTTTTCTCGAATTTAATTCTTTTTAACGCAATTTCATACTGAAAAGTCTGAGATACTTTATGAAAAAGTTCTTTTAAGTTCATCTTAAAAAATTTTAGGTTCAACCTTCCTGCTTCCGCCAGGCTGATGTCTTGAAGGTCGTTAACCAGCATGGTTATTCGAATTATTTCATCATGAAGAGAAGAAATAATCTCCGGATTCGGCTTAATAATCCCCGCCTGTAGAGACTCCAGGTTTCCCTGTAAGATTGATAAAGGAGTCCTGAGTTCATGGGCCACATCAGCAGTCATATTTCTTTTTAACTCTTCGCTTTTTTCAACACTTTCGGCCATTTTATTAAATGCTTCTCCCAGCTTACCGATTTCATCTTGAGAATCTACAATCACCCTGGCCTTAAAATTACCTCTTGTAAACTCCTCTACCCCAGCATTCAGTCTATACAGAGGTGAAACAATTTTTCGGGCAAAAAAAAGGCTTAATACTACCGCTAATAATACAGCAATGACTCCCCCCCAGAAGATGGCATCAGTTAATGAACGGGAAAATTCCTCCTCCAGAGAAACTGTTCCCTGAGGTGAAACGGGATTTAAAAAAAGTGTACCCACCCTCATGTCTTCGACTTCTACAGGTAAACCTCCCGCCAGGGTGGCTTTTGATAGCACTCTATTCTCCAATGAAGGCTCCCCTGTATCAAGGATTACCTTTCCTTCAGCATCCGCTAGAATTAACTGGTCTCCGGGAAGCAGCCTCCCCCCTCTACCCCTTCTATGGGCCAAATCTTCATAAATATCCTCAATACCCTCCCAGCCGTCTTTCTGCAAATAATGAACCGTAAAAATATCTGCCCACTGTTCTAACCTGGCCGTACGATATTGAACTACAAAATCTTTGAAAAAAAAGTTGACGGAAAAATTAGCTATAATAATTATTATCATGGCTGTAATAATAACTGTTGTAACAAAAGCAAAAGTAATTTTCGGATGAAGCTTCATATTTTTAAACATTTATAATTGCACCTGGCCCTTATTATAAATTTGTTACCTTCTCAGATGAAGCGATAGCGAAACTTGTGACGATTATGGCAAAAGGACACCTTTTTTAGAGAGATATCCTGCATAATAATTAGTCAGAAATATCAAATTTATAACCCAGCCCGTATACTGTTTTGATGTATTCAGGTTCTGCAGGATTTTTCTCGATTTTGTGTCTTACGTTACTGATGTGAGTATCAATAGACCTTTCATACCCTCCATAGGATTCCTCCAGGGCAGCGTTTAGGATCTGCAAACGGCTGTAAACCCGACCGGGGTTTTGTGCTAATAAAGCCAGTATTTTAAATTCTGTTGCCGTCAAAGGGATATCCTTCCCGTTCAACTTTACCTGGTAGCGTTCAATATTGATTTGTAAGTCACCCCTTATGATGGATTCTTCCTTTTCTAAACTGCCAAAGTCGCTTCTGCGTAAAGCGGCCCTTATTCTGGCCGATAATTCTGCCAGACTAAAGGGTTTTGTTATGTAATCGTCAGCTCCCATTTCCAAACCCAATATCTTATCTGTTTCCTGGGTTTTTGCCGTAAGCATAATGATGGGAACACGGCTGGTTTTCCTTATTTCCCGGCAGAGGTCCAAACCATTCATTTCCGGCAGCATTAGATCCAGTAAGATTAAGTCAGGATTATTATTTTTTAAAAATTCCCTGGCCTGATACCCACTCTCAGCCGTCAAAACTTCAAAACTTTCCTGCTCCATATATTTTTTGACTAAAATTCGTATTTTTTCTTCATCCTCAATCAACAGGATTTTTTTATTAGACATTTCGGTCACCCCTGATTATTGTTGTAATTTAAAAGAAGAAAGCCTGAGTTAAACATTTATATATTAAAACATTTTATCAAAGTTAGTATACCATATCTATTATTCCCTGAAGAGTTACAATATGGACCTAATTTCTAGTATACCCGGACAATCTCCAGAACCTCTTAAGCAAATGTCAAGAAAATGTCAAGAATTTAACCAAAAAAAAGTGCTGCCGGGTAATGCCCGGCAGCACTTTTTAGGCTGGAGTTTCCCTGTTAATCCTAACCCTGGCCTTCCTGTTGTTTGGCATCTACGTTGCTTTTAACAAACAAGAAATACGCGTTATAAAGTGCGACTACAATACCTAAAACAACGTTATTCCCCAACAAAGTAGTCGGGGTGAGGATATTAGTAAAGTTTACGATTGCCAGCCACGCACCAACTACAATATGGATTAAGTGAAACGTAGTCATAAGCGCCATAACCTCCTTTTTACGCTTATACTTTCCCACTCAATCCTGTTTTATGCACAAAATTTTTGTTTTTTTAAAAATTTTATCCAGTATATTCCTGCACATTTTTTCGTCTCAAAACAAATGACATCGCTGCTCCGAAAAAGGAAGTGAGGGAAGCTACAAAAAAAGGAAGGCTGAAATTAGCTGTAAAATCTACTAACAATCCTGAAATCCAGGGAGCAAAAACCTGGCCAATTCCAAACCCCAGGGTGATAAAACCCAAAGCAGCAGGTGCTCCTCTAGGGCCCATAGTATCCCCACATAAAGCAGCCATAATCCCGGGAATGCTCCAGGCAGTTAGACCGAATAACATGCTGGATAACAAAAACCCCGGATGGTTCTGAGCACCGCCCATGACACCAAAGGATACGGATTGAAGAAGAAAAACAACCCCAAGAGTCTTTTCCCGTCCGAAATAATCAGAAACTGTCCCCCAAAGAAAACCGCTGAAAATACTTATTATTCCCACTAAAGACCACAAATTACCTGCTGCCGTTTCCTGCAGGCCTCTTCCGTTTACCAGGTAAGCAATAAAAAAAGTGGAATAAATAATATAGGAAAAACCAAAAAGAGAATATACTGCTGCCAGAATCCACAAATATTTTTCTGTGCAGACCTGTTTTAAGCTAAATAAAACTGCTGTATTTTTTTCCGTATGTGAGTTAAGAAAGACAGAAACTTCTTCTTTTTCTTTCAGGTTACTTCCCAGGGCATTTAAACTTTTTTCTTTGGGGTGGTTGCGCAAAAGCAGATAGGCCGCGGCAGCAACGACAATAACAAGTCCACCTAAAACAAACCAGCTGTACCGCCACCCTACCCCCTGATAACCGGTTAAAATTCTTGGCACCAAATATCCTGTGCTTAAGAGACCCAGCCCGGATCCCCCTACCATAAGACCCGTGGCCATTCCCCTACGATTTCCCTTAAACCAGGAACTGGCCAGACCCATAACAGGAATATTGCTTCCTCCGCTCCCAATCCCCGTAATCACTCTAAAAATAAAAGCTGCATAAAAAGTATTAGAAAGTCCCGTGAAAAGCATGGCTGCTCCGGTAACCAGCAGAGAAAAAGAAACCACCAGCCTGGGTCCATATCTAACAGCCAGTACTCCTCCAGTAAGAGCAAATAACAAGTAGCCGATAAAATTCCCTGAAGCCAAAAGGCCCATCTGTGTATAATTAAGATCCAGTGCTTCTTTCATAGAGGGAAGAATCACCGTATAACCAAAGCGCCCGTAGCCCAATGAAGCCATTACTGTAAAAATACTTACAGCAAGTATTACATAGGCATAATGAAAAGAGGAAAGCCTGGATGCTATTTCACCTTTTATCCGTTTTCCCATGAATATCTTTTTCTCCTTTAATCCAAAGAACCAAACATAGTTTTTATTTTAATCACCCTCATCATATCCGTATTGCTTAAAATCCCTGTAAGCCTGTCCTCCTGAACTACCAGGGCCCTTCCTGCTCCCTCCGAGGCCATTTTCATCATGGCTTCCACTGCTTCAGAATCCGGGTGTACTATCAGGCAGTGCTCCAAAGGGACCATGACCTCGCCCACCTCTGTTCTTGCCCATTGTGATTTTGGAATATCTTTCAGCCTGTTCATGGTTATGAGCCCTTTTAAATTAGAATCCTCCATCACCGGAAAAGCGCCAAATTTATAACGATAAAATTCTTCAATAAGTTCTTCAATGCTCATTCCAATATTAACCACCTGGACCTGCTCACTCATAACATCTTTGACTTTGATTCCGGAAAGGGATTCTTTGAGTGCCACCTGGCTGTAGCTGGACTGTCCCGCTTGATAAAGCAGCCACCCTAAAAATATATACCAGAGACCCCAAACAGTTCCGGCCATAAACAGCATTACAAAACCAATCCCCATGGCAAAAAAAGCAAAATAACTTCCTGCCAACACCGCAATTCGGGTGGCATTTAAAAGATTACCTTTCCACAACCATAAAAATGCCCTTAACAGCCTCCCACCATCCAGTGGAAAGGCTGGAATTAAGTTCAAAATACCTACCAGCAGGTTCATTCTGGCTAAAAACCAGACCCCTTCACTAATTGGGATTCCCCTGGGGAGAACCAGATAAATTATTCCAAACATCGCCGACAAAACAAGGCTGGATAAAGGCCCTACCACTGTTATTTTTAACTCTGCAGCGGGAAGCTCAGGTTCCTTTTTCATTTGAGCTACCCCACCAAAGATAAATAAAGTAATTTTATTAATGGGGATCCCCTCTTTAATGGCCATAAGGGAATGGGCAAGTTCATGAATCAGTACAGATATAAAAACAAGAATTGTGGTGCTTATACCCAAAATCCAATGAATAGTATCCTCCGTCTCAGGAAGCACCTGAGGATAGTAATGCCTGGATAAAGTATAACTGAAGAGGAAAAACACTAAAAACCAGCTGATATCCAGTTCCACATCTATTCCAAAAATTTTTAATATTTTAATGGCATTTCTGAACAAATTTCTCATCTCCCTTTTTTTAATCAGGCTATGCAAAACCACTTTAATAATTAATCTGATGATTTTAAAAATGAATTCTCCATTTTTGTGGCACTATCCTGCCTGGGCATAAAAAAAGAAAACACCGAAACAAATCGGTGTGTATAAATTATCTTTTGTGTTATAAAAATATAATTTTATATATATCCTTTTATATATCTTAAGAATAGTTCATCAGTCTAAGAAAACTATAGTAATCCTCCTGCAGGGTCTCCAGTTCCCTGGTCTTTTCCAAAACTTCATCATCAATACAATCTTTTTCAACAACCATCTCCTGCAGCTCATCCCTTACCTTTTTAATTTCATCCAGTAATACTTCTATATTAGCCACACTGTTCACCCCTTAAGCAGTGTGCCCTGATATAAAATTTTTATTACCTATGATATGAATACCGGTCAGAAGTTCCTTTTCCGTCAGGCAGATGATATTATTAATATCATTGGAAATTTATAAATTAAAAGCCGGCTCCCACTGCATATCTGATAATAAAAAGCCCTCTTTTCGTTATGAAAGAGGACAAATTTAGAAGGATTTTACTAAATCCAGTTATAATCGATGGTGCCGGAGACCGGAATTGAACCGGTACGGGCGTTAAAGCCCGAGGGATTTTAAGTCCCTTGCGTCTGCCATTTCCGCCACTCCGGCAGATTTGGAGGCGACACCCGGATTTGAACCGGGGATAAAGGATTTGCAGTCCTCTGCCTTACCACTTGGCTATGTCGCCTTAATAAAATGGAGCGGAAGACGGGATTTGAACCCGCGACCCTCGCCTTGGCAAGGCGATGCTCTACCACTGAGCTACTTCCGCATGGTGGCGAGACCCAGAATTGAACTGGGGACACGCGGATTTTCAGTCCGCTGCTCTACCAACTGAGCTATCTCGCCTGGCGGAGCTGACGGGGATTGAACCCGCGATCTCCGGCTTGACAGGCCGGCATGTTAACCGCTACACCACAGCTCCATATATTATGGTGGG
>SL_3KL_010_SEDDRAFT_10001381_pt1 | contig 21980 bp, 16 predicted proteins | sample SodLakKL_010_SED_2_FD_10381 | JGI IMG/M metagenome (IMG submission 10381) | reverse complement strand
CGTTCATCATCAAGTTTTAAGATTTCGGCAGAATATCTTGCTGAACAAAGCTCAAAAATTTTCACGTTTAACACATCATGTCCGTGTCCCTTCAGGGTTTCCTGCATATCGTGCGTAACCAGAATGCTCCATCCGGCCTCGTTCACTTTTTCTTCAAAAACCTGGACCGTGGTTTCAAAATCATACTTTGTTTCGTCTTCCATCATCATTAAACCGGGAAGGCTGTAAAAGCCAATAATTCCAGTTAAAAATGTTCCGATAACCAAACCTGCTATTCCTGTGATTGCTTTCGTTTTCATAGTGTTAAGAATTTTTATGTTATTACTTGTATTTACATGTAAGGTAAGCATAAAAAATAACACTTGCAATAGGGTGGTTTTTTCATCCTTTCGCGGTTTTTACTGATCTTTTTAGTTGAAACAGTAACTGCGATTAGAAAACTATACCGGCAACTATGGATACGAGTATATTTCTGCCGCCGGTTATTTCATCTCCATTATAGACTTGATTCAGGTCCATGTTAAACTGAAGGCGAAAGTTCATATTCAGATTTCCCTTAACAAACCTTGAACCGGCGCCAGCTTCCAGTAAGTAAAGCAGATCTGTGGTTTGATCGCTGTAATCACTTTTCACGGTATCTTCGCCCATATTAAAAATAATTTCGGAGTGCACGAGAAAGCTTGCAGCCGCCCCGCCAAATAAATAGATTCCCGAGAATCCGTAGGAATTCAGGTTGTAATTGAGGGTTAAAGGCACTGAAAAGTAATCTCTCACAAAATCGGTATTAACAATTTCAACTGTCCGATGCACACCGCTTCTGTAATACCTGAGGCCGCTCTGAAGGGATAATGGCCGTCCCAGGTAGCCAGCTTCAATCGTGGCGCCTGCAATAAACCCGATGCCGGGTTCATAAGAATGCACCATTTCCGTCAGTGCTGAAAAATTTGCCCCGGCCTGTATTCCGGACTCAAACTGCAGCCTCTGTGCCTGGGCTGAACTTTCTGCCGATAACAGAGATAAGACTAAGACAGTCAGAACACCATAGATTATTTTCATCATCTCATAGCTGAGTGAATGTTTGATGATCAGAAAAGTTAATTCAATCCTGCCGAAAAACTCGTTTTAAAGATAGAAATTTTGAATTAATAATGAAGTGAAGATTGAAGTTTTAGATAAATACTATACTTTTTTAAAAATGAATGGATCCTTTCCGGAATCGATAAAAAAGAGCCCTAAACAGTATTTCTATCAAAAGAATTGACCTTTATAGGGTCAAAGGATCAGAAAAGCCATTCTAAATTTATTATCTGCTTCGAGCTGCCTGGCAAAAAGTAATTTGATTTACAATTTTTGTAAACTTACTTAAGTTCTGTTAGTAATTCGTTTATGTTGAACAATAAAAAATATTAAAATAATTGCAGGTTACTCTTGAATCAGCGTTGCAAATATACTGACTACTTTTTAGTGGTCTTTTTCACATTATGTTTAGGATTTACTGCTTGCAGCAGTTCCGATGATGTTCCCGAATTAACGGTTTCAAATACCGGGCCATATTTATTAAATGTAAATCATCTTGAGCTGATACGGGATACATTAGAATACCACCCGGTGCTACAAAAAAGCTACGATGAATTAATTCATGGTGCCGACAGCTTGCTGAATGTAAAATTTGAGTTTGTAACGGATAAATCAGAAGTACCGCCTGGTGGCACAAAAAACGATTACATGAGCATCCACCGATATACACATCTCGATTCGGATGGCAACCCTTATCAAGATGAATCTTTCAGTAATCCGCTGGTAGACGAATTTGACCGAATAAGGCTTGCACGATTTTCATCTGCTGTTTACACACTCTCTCTTGCCTATTTTTTCAGTGAAAATGAGATTTATGCTGAAAAAGCTGCCGATCTGTTAAAAGCATGGTTCTTTGATCCAGAAACAAAAATGAATCCCAACATGAATTTCTCACAAGTGCGATTGGGAATACCAGGAACCGGTGGGGGTGGCACACAAGGTATTATCGACGCCAATGATTTTATAAATGTGATAGAAGCGGTTAGTTTAATTTACGACAGCCAATATTGGAACCCGAACCATCATATAAAGCTAAAAGAGTGGTTTTATCATTTTTCCAACTGGATCGTACAAAACTATAATCCGGATGCATATTGCAGCGACTATAGTTGCAGCAATATTTCTACCTGGAAAGATGCTCAAAAAGCCAGTTTTTTTCTGTTTTCCAATCAAGAGCACTTGCTCAATTCAGAGAGGCATATTATGCCTGTAGAAGATAAAATAGAAAAACAATTTGGGGTTGATGGTGTTCAAACTCATGAAAGAAATCGCGCAAGATCTCAGCATTATGTTTATTTCAATCTTCGCGCATATATGAACGTAGCAACAATCCGGAAAAACAGAACAGGGTACGATCGGGACTGGCCGGTTTTTGAATCCCCAAACTATGGTGGTTTAAAACCTGCACTCGACAATCTGGTTGATTATATCCATGGCCATACTTCCACAACGCACTTTAACCCAAATCCGGAATTTGATGAATGCCGATATCTTGCACTTTTCAGGCCCGCTGCCATTGCTTTTCACTCTTTAGAGTATGATGATGCTGCTGACAAATTGTTAAGTAAAGAATGTTTTAACTCCAATATCAGTTTAACTTATCCTTCGCTGAAACTACTTGACAGCATGCCTCAGGACGAATTCAGCCTTCAGAAAGGTGATTGATTCAGGTATTATCGAAAGCACTGTATTCATCTATAACAGGTAATATGTCTATGAGGTATTATTTCATGGTTTAATCATTTTGCCACCTTAAAATGGGATAGCCGGATGTAACGGTTAGCCAGATATTATCCCAATCGAACTCCGGCATGTTTTCCCTGGCTGCAGTGCCTTGCATTTGAGCGGTTTGAAGCCCTTCTATTTCATTGAAACTGCCTTCTCCGCTACCAACACCATCATTTAACTGGCTCGCCTGCACATCCCAATAACTACTTTCAACAACTGAATTTTGTCCTTGACTGCCTATTAAACCTCCTTTGTGTAGTGGAATATCATCATATTCAGACTCACCTGTTACAGTACCTGTTGAGTATACCTCTACTACGGTACCAAAATTTATTCCAATTAAACCACCCACAGATGTAATCTGATCTTCAACACCACTTGACACGTTACCATTTGAATAAGATTTTTTTATCAATGCATTACCACTATTTACGCCTACCAATCCTCCTGTTCCTCCACCACAAAGAATATTGTAGGTTTCCACATTGCCTTTAGAAAAAGAACTTTCAATTACAGCATTTCCTTCATTGATTGCTACCAAGCCCCCTGCTTCACACAAGCCGAAAATATTGCCTGTGGCGTATGAATCAATGATCATGCCTTCACCTGTATTAACCCCTACAAGACCGCCTAATAGAGCGCCTTCTTCAATATCTGTAGTCGAAAAAGATCGGGTTATCATACCTGAATTAATACCAACTAATCCGCCTAATACATAACGCCCATTTTCTGGCCTTGATAAACTACCTGATGTATGGGATTCAGATATTTCACCTTCATTTTTTCCTACTAAACCTCCAACACCAGTTGTACCGACTTGACTATTGACCGAAACATTAGATTGTGATTTATGAATCGTTCCAAAATTTATGCCGGCAATCCCACCTAAATAATAACTGTCATCGAGTGATTCAGAGATAAGAACACCAGAAATACTTACATTTTCAATGTATCCTTTATTTACACCTACTAAAGCTCCACCTCCTCCAGCCCAAAGCCAAATATTGACATTTTCAATAATTACGTTTTTCAGTACAGCATCTTTTAAGTATCCAAATAGGCCATTTGAGTTTGCCGACTCTGAGACTCTTTCCATATAAAGAGCTTGAATATTAAAGCCTTGCCCATCGTAGGAACCCGTAAATTTTTCTTTCTGATTTCCAATTGGTTCAAAGCCTATTAATGAGATACCCATGTTCTCATTATAAACTTCCCAAAACTCGGTTTCACTTGCATCAATATCAGCTATTTGTATAAAGTGTTTGTTAAGATAGGCTCCCACCCGCTGTAGCTGATGCAAGTTGGCTACCTGGTAAGGATTGCTTTCACTGCCATCACCACCGGCAAATTCAATAAATACTGCTGTAATGGTTTTATCGCCGTCCATCTCTATTTCGATGGTATTCTCTTCGCTCTGCACATCTCCCTCCCAGCGCAGGAAATTCCAGTTTTCTCCTGGAATTGCGGTCAAGCTTACTTCCGATTCAAAGAGATATCCATCAGCAGTTTCTGTACCGGATATCAGTTCAGCGACTATGTCTCCCTCTCCTGTTGTTTCCATGTTAAGGATGTATTCATTCCGTTCAAAATTGGCTACTATGGTTTTATTGCCGTTCATTGTCAGATTAAACGGATTTACACTCCCTGTAAAATCACCCTCCCAGTTTGTAAAGTGCCATCCTTCAGTGGCTATGGCTTCAACATCAATATCTGTATCTCTGATCAATACCGTATCAGATGGTATAACAGATCCACCTTCATCTGGCTCAGCGATGGTAGTCAAATTATAAGTTCGTAAAAATGTGGCAGTAACTGTCTTTGGTTCATCAATGGTTATGGTTGCCGGGTTGTCATCACCCTCCAAATCACCACTCCATTCCGAGAACATCCAGTTTTCATCTGCAATGGCTTCCAGCTCAACAATGGTTCCTTTCGGGTAGTCTGTGGTTTTAGATTGAACCACACTTTGTTCAACATTTCCCTGTCCCTCAATCTCAATGGTAAGGGGATACTCAATACGCTCAAATGTGGCCGTAACCGTTGTTTCGCCTTCAACGGTTACAGTAACTGGATTCTCCTCACCGCTTACATCCCCGCTCCATTCAATAAACTCCCATCCTTCGGAAGCAATAGCCGTCAGTTCCACCACCGTCTCAAAAGGATAGTCCGTGGTTTTTGGAGTGGAAATAATCTGTTTTTCCACCTCACCTTCGCCCTCAATGGTAATCGTCAGCGGATATTCTTTCCTCGTAAAGAGTGCCGTGATAGTAGTTTCTCCCTCAACAGTGATTGTTTCGGGATTCTCACTACCTTCGAGGTCGCCCTGCCATCCGGCAAATTCCCAACCATCATCTGCTGTGGCTGTCAGCGTTAAGACCGATTCATATTCAAACTGTCCGTTATCTTGGTCTCCGCTTTCTAAGGCTATATCCACCTCGCCTTCCCCTTCAACACTAACCAACACATCGAAAAAGTCCCGTTCAAATACCGCTGTTACATTCTTCTGCTCTGTAATGGTTATCGTTTGAGGATTCTCGCTGCCTTCCAAATCCCCATCCCAGCCTGTGAATACCCATCCTTCGGAAGCAATAGCCGTCAGTTCCACCACCGTCTCAAAAGGATAGTCTGTGGTTTTTGGCTGAACCACACGCTGGTCTACTTCTCCCTCTCCTTCGATCTCAATGGTTAGCGGATACTCAATGCGTTCAAACATAGCTGTGATATGGGTCTCTTCTTCAATGGTTATTTCAATAACTTCATCTGATGAATTAATATCCCCACCCCATTCAATAAACTCCCATCCCTCGGCAGCAATGGCCGTCAGTTCCACCACCGTCTCAAAGGGATAGTCTGTGGTTTTTGGAGAGGAGATAATCTGCTTTTCCACCTCACCTTCGCCCTCAATGGTAATCGTCAGCGGATACTCTTTTCTTGTGAAGTGGGCCGTAACGGTGATCTCTCCATCAATGCTAACACTTGCCGGATTGTCATCGCCTTCGAGGTCGCCCTGCCATCCGGTAAACTGCCAGCCCTCTGCCGCTGTGGCCGTAAGCGTTAACTCCGACTCATATTCGAACCGCCCATTGTCCTGGCCTCCGCTTTCTAAGGCTATATCCACCTCGCCTTCCCCTTCAACACTCACCGTTACGTCGAAAAAGTCACGTTCAAACACCGCTGTTACATTCTTCTCCTCTGTAATGGTTATCGTTTGGGGACTCTCGCTGCCTTCCAAATCCCCATCCCAGCCTGTGAATACCCATCCCTCGGCGGGAATAGCCGTCAGTTCCACCACCGTCTCAAAAGGATAGTCTGTGGTTTTTGGCTGAACCACCCGTTGTTCTACCTCACCCTCTCCCTGTGTTGTTACTGTTAACGGATAGTCTATGCGTTTAAAATTTGCAGTTAGTGTTTTATTACCATCCATTGTCAGGCTCAGCGGATTGCTATCACCAGAATAATCTCCTTCCCAGCCGGTAAACTCCCATCCTTCGTTGGCTATCGCTTCAATATCAATATCGGTATCCCTGATTAACACCGTATCTTGTGGAATCACAGAACCGCCTTCATCCGGCTCTGCTATGGTGGTCAGTTTATAGGTTCGTAAAAATGTAGCCGTAACGGTCTTCGGCTCATCAATGGTAATGGTTGCCGGATTGTCATCACTTTCCAAATCACCACTCCATTCCGAGAACACCCAGTTTTCATCCGCAATGGCTTCCAGCTCAACAACAGTTCCTTCCGGGTAGTCTGTGGTTTTGGATTGAACCACACGTTGTTCAACATTTCCCTGTCCCTCGATCTCAATGGTTAGCGGATACTCAATGCGTTCAAATGTGGCAGTGACAGTAGTTTCGCCTTCAACGGTAACATTTATTGGATTTTCATCACCACTCGCATCCCCACCCCATTCAATAAACTCCCATCCGTCATCAGGCTCGGCTGTCAGCTCTACCAATGTACCATGTGGATAATCTGTGGTTCTGGACTGAATCACTTGCTGGCTGACTGATCCTTCCCCTTCTATTTCAATGGTTAATGGATACTCCTGTTTTTCAAAAAGAGCAGTAACACTTTTATCGGTATCCATCACTATAGAAGCTGGATTTTCTGTTCCGGTATGATCACCACTCCAACGGTCAAATACCCAATGCTCATTGGCTGATGCCGATACCTCAATGGAATCTCCCTCTTCAACTTCTGCCGTGGCCGGGGTTACAGTGCCTGCCTCTGATGGTTCTGCCGATGTGGTAAGTTGATAGACAGGAGTACTCTCCGTTGAACAAGAAAATGAAAAAATTGCAAGGAGTAGAATTGTGATTATCGTAGTAGAAAATTTCCCCATGAAAACCGGATTAAGTTGGATAAACCTCACATGATGCGTTCCTATATTATTCAGAATAACTATTCTACACTAAATACTCCAAAAATTTAGCTTTATTTTTTTGGATTAATCAACAAATATGGAAAAGCGCCCGAGGTTCCGTACCTAAAGGCACGGTTGCTGGTAGATGAACAACCTTATTTCTACAAATATTATGTCCCTGCCGGAACAGCATCTTTGTAGAAACCGAGAGTACAGCCCGAAATTGCTCCATGCCGTCAGGTACGGTATGTTGGTTTAATGAATGGGATCACAAAGCCTATCATTTGCTAAAAAAAGCTCAGAATAGAAAGCCCTGACTTACTCCGAGAATTGAAATAAAAAAAATGGCACAAGCAGGATGCTTGCGTCATCTATAAAATTGGTGGAGGTAGCGGGAGTCGAACCGCGAAGCACTGCTTCGCAATGAACTAACTCAGTAACAACAATTGTAACATCTAAAGAAAAAGCCCCGAAAGGTATATTATCCTTGCGGGGCTTCTTAATTTGGTGGAGGTGGCGGGAGTTGAACCCGCGTCCGAATTGGCAACCCATCAAGTATCTACATGCTTAGCTGCTGATTAAGTTTCGGGTAATGCAATGCTCAACAGCAAAGCAACACTACCCTATTCTGCATTAAGTTCTCCAGCCACGCGGCAGACACGCACTTCGGAAAAGTCCATCTAAGTCGGCGCTCCGAAACGGGGTCAATGGACGAACACCCGATGGAACGGACCCATCAGTTTAAGCTGCGAGTCGGTATGAGTAATTGTTGTCAATTACGTTTATTCCATGATGATTTTTTACGAGACTCATCGGACAAACTCGGCATGCAACCTGTGAATGTACTCAACCCGTCGAATCCGGTACACCCCCAAATTGTTTCACATCAATGTATCAAAGAACAGTACTTTTATTTATTTACACAAAGATAACGAAAATCCGCGCCATTTCGTACCATCGGGAATGATTTGAATATACTAAACAGTTTTTCATGGAAATCATTTACACATCAAATAAAATTCATTTGTCAGCGTAAATTATATTTTTTCGATAAATCTGAATTCGATAAAAAAAGATGATTATTAAGCTCCCCTCCTTGTCACACCGCTTTTTGGTGTGATAGGGAGGGGCTGGGGGTGGGTCCGAAAAGACTGACATCAACATCAGGGCTCAAAACTTAAATTTTTTAAGACAATATTTTTGAAAAACAATTTTCTCACAGCCTCTGTAAAGAGGAGACTTAAATACATCTTAAATAGCACATTTTATCGAACTCAGGTGACAACTTTCTTTCGATAAATACGTATATCTTACATTAGCCTGAATTTTAAAAATATCATCCTAATCCTTTGAAGCCCGCATTATTTCTGTTCATCATTTTTTTCGGTCTGGGAGCACTGTTTACCATAAATGCACAGGAAACTGCTTCAATTAATGGCTACATCACCGACAGCAGAACCGGCGAAACCCTGATCATGGCAAATGTCGCCCTGCTTGAAATTAACCGGGGCACTTCGTCCAATACATCGGGTTATTACACCATCACCAATGTTCCTCCGGGCACGTACACGCTTGCTGCCAGTTACATCGGTTACCGCCGCTACGAGACGGAAGTTACTCTCGAACCCGGTCAGAATCTTCGGCTGAATATTGAACTGCTGCCCGAAGGCGCAGAACTCGATGCCATTGTTGTTACCGGTGAAGCAGACCGTGAGGAGCTGCGCGATATCGGGCGGGCACAGGTTTCCACTCAGCTCATTAAAGAACTCCCATCGGTTATTGAGCCGGATGTGTTCCGGTCAGTCCAGTTATTGCCGGGGGTAAAAGCGGCCTCCGATTTTTCGAGCGGCTTGTATGTGCGCGGCGGAAGCCCCGATCAAACCCTGATTTTGCTGGATGAAACCACAGTCTATAACCCGACTCACTTTTTCGGGTTTTTCTCAACTTTCAACCCCGATGCCGTAAAAGATGTGCGCCTCTATAAAGGCGGATATCCGGCGGAGTATGGAGGGCGGATCGGCTCCGTTCTCACAGTGTATAACAAAGACGGAAACCGGATGGAAAACCGGGGTACGGTGAGCCTGGGAATGCTCGCATCGAGGGCTTCTGTTGAAGGGCCTTTGGGCGAGGGAACGGGTTCCTGGATGCTTGCAGTGAGACGGTCAACCCTTGAGCCTGTACTTTCTGTGTTGAGAAGGAGTATAGACGGAGTGCCCGACCGCTTTTATTTCTACGATGTAAACGGAAAATTGAATTTCGATGCCACGGAAAACGACCGTTTCTCACTGGCATTTTATGCCGGAAACGATCTTGTGTCCATCCCCTTTCAGGAAGATGCCTCCATCCGGCTGAGGTATGGAAATCAAACCGTGAGCGGTCAGTGGAGGAGAATTTTTTCTGACCGGGTTTTCGGATTTTTTACTTTAACCGGCTCACGCTATTTCAACCGCCCGGAATTTGAAATTGCCGGCACAGAGTTCCAAAGAAACAACGATATCCTCGATTTTTCGTTCAAAGGCGACCTGGAATATTTACCGCATGAAGATCATATCATCACTGCAGGAGTTTGGGGCGGAAATATTACTCTCAGGTTTAGAGACAGGTTCGATAACCAGCAGACTTTTAACAGCAGAATTCAGTCTCAATATCTTTCCGCATATCTTCAGAACCGCTGGCGGCCATCAGACAGATGGACCTTTACCGGCGGAGTGCGGCTAAATTCATTCACCGAAGGCGGATATTTCCGGCTCGATCCCCGCATATCCGCAGAATTCCGCCCGAACGATGCCCTGCGATTCCAGGCCGCATACGGGCGCTATCACCAGTATCTTTCGCTCATTACCAACGAAGCATTCTCAGGTTTCGATTTATGGCTCACCACTGATGAGGGAGTCCCCCCGGCTTACGGTGATCAGTTTGTGCTCGGCGCCAAAACTATTCCCTTTTCCGGCTACGGATTTGATGTGGAGATCTACTACAGAACCATGCGCGATCTGTTCGAACTGGACCCGTTTGTGACAGATCCGGCCGGCCTGGATTATCACGAACTGTTCCGATTTGGCGAGGGATATGCGTACGGCGTAGAACTCTTTCTGGAAAAACAGACCGGTTCTCTCACCGGTTTTGTGGGTTATACGTACGGCATTACCCGAAGAAAATTTCCAGGGTTTAACGCTCCCATCCTGGACGATCCCACCAGGGCACGGTTTTATCCGCCAAAATACGACAGAACCCACGATGTAAATGTGGTAACAAGTTACAGGTTATCCGACCGATGGAGTGCGAATGCAGTTTTTAATTACGCAACCGGTCAGGCTTACACAAAACCGTTGGGCCGCACGCAGTTTTCAAACGTTCCCTGGGATAATGCTTCCAGAAATGTGTTTGTCGTTGGGAATGTGAATGCATCCAGGCTGCCATCCTATCACCGGCTCGACCTTTCATTAAGCCGGAAAGGCAGGTTTTTTGATCTCGGTGATGCCGAATGGCAATTCCAACTGATCAATGTCTACTCACGCCGCAATGTGTGGTTTTATAATTACGATTTTGATGAAAATCCGGTACAACGTGATGATGTAAACCTGCTTCCGATTATACCCTCCATTTCATACACCGTTAATTTTTAGGATAAGTGAAGATGATTTCAAAAGCACCGGCAATAAAATTGATTTTTTCTGCTCTGATCTTGATTTGTGCATTTACCGTGCTTTCGTGCGAAACATACAATCAGGATGATTATGAGGAACTTGTGGTTGTTGAAGCTTACGCGGTTGCGAACAACCCGCTGCCTATTGTGCGCGTTCACACCACATCACCGGCCGAGGAGTTCTTCGATCCGGCAGAAACAGCTTTGAGCGATGGCAATGTACAGATAGTTTTGCTGGATGAATCCGGAGAAAGTGAAGAGGTTTTTGAATATTATTACATCTCGGCAAACAATGGCATCTATATCGCAACCAATCCAGCCCATCGGATGTTACCGAATCGAACCTACAGACTGGATATTGATTTTAATGACCGGCCTGAAATCATCCGGGCATATACCACCATACCGGATGAGTTTGAAATTTTGAATATAGTAGCCGACTCGGTGGAATATCAATCCGGAGAACAACTGGAAATCATCATATCAAAAACCGAAGGAAGAACAGACCGGCAGGTTTATGTTTTCAGTATTATTGCAGACGAACCCGAAATTGAAAACCTCACCCCGTTTTACAGAGCCAGTTTCGATGACGAAAACATTGAGCTTGATGATGTTCTTGTGAATTCTTCGGGGCTGGTTAACGAAGCCAATTTTGATGTGAACCCGGACGGAACCATAACACTCAGATTCCCCTGGATTGGAGTTGCTTTTTTTGGACAAAACCGGATCGTAACCAGCCTGGTTGATAAAAATCTCTCTGATCTGGTTCGATCTCAGGAAGTACAGCTTGGCGGCTCAACGCTCTCTCCCGGCGAAATCCCAAACCTGGTTTATAATATTGAGGGAGGAATCGGCATTTTTGGCAGTATTTCGAGCGATACCGTCCAGACTAATATTACACGGCCTTCTGATTTATAGAAATCTAAGATACCGGCGTATCGAAGCGTGAAGGATTGTTTTTAGAGACGGTTTATTTTAGTGCAGACTACTATTTAGTGGAATCCATATTCAAATTAATTTTTCCTCATTGACGTAGAAAATGCCGTTAGGCATAACCAATTTCATAGCTCCGGATTTCGTATCTGTTTAGCGGCTTGAATCTAACAACCTGACAGAGCACCGTGCTTTTCGGTTCCTGTAAGAGTTGTGAGCCAAAGATAACTCCCTATTAAACAGTTGCCCGCGATCCCGACAGGCTTGTCGGGACTAACGCACTCTGTCAGGCCTCTAAACACGTACCGGATTGCCGTAGGGATCGCTGTACGGAAATCCGGGGCTATAAAATCGCTCATCCGCAAGCGGATTTTTCTTAAATTATCAACTCAGATCATTCAAAATAAACCTGACGGTTTTTAAAAAAACATCTGTAACCAGATGATGAAAGCAATGGGTAAGAAATAGCTAAAGAAACAGACTTTTTTGACCTTCTGATCAACTAATAAATTTGAATGGCTAACCAAAATTGTACTACAAAATTTTTGAAAGCATTCGCAAACAGGCAGGTTGCAAAATTCAACAATTTTGTATCGTACTCACGTTAAAAAACTATTTAAACAAGTATGAAGTGGATTGAACCTAAAACTTACCTGAAAAAACTTGAGCTGGCTCAATTTCCGCAGCCTGAAATTATTCAACTGAAATACCCGGTTTTGATGTGCCACGGTTACGGTGGGTTCGCCATGCTGATCAGCCCCTCTCCCATGCACACTTCCTGTATGCGCCTGCGTGAGTATGGCATCCACACATTTGCCCCGAACATTGTGCCCTATGCCACCATCGATATCCGTGCCCAACAATGGGCTGATGTTATTGACAATCTCAAAAAAACGTATGGATATGAAAAAATGAATGTGGTGGCGCACAGTATGGCCGGACTCGATATGCGATATGCTCTGACCCATCTCGGCATAAAAGATTCTGTCGCATCGCTCACAACCGTTGCTGCTCCGCACAGGGGCACAAGCCTTGCCGAACTGGTTTTGACCGCACCGGAAGCAGTGAAAGAGAAACTGGCGGAACTGGCCGACTGGTTTGGTGAAAGTATTTTTCCATCACAAAAAAGCAATGCCGTGGCTGCCGTTGAGCAGCTTACCCGCGATTATGTGAATAAGGAGTTCAATCCCAACACCCCAAATGTGGATGGCATCCCCTACTTTTCTTACAGTGCGGCTGTGGGAAAAGGTACAGAAGAGCCGCTGAATCCAATCTATCGTGTACAGAATCAGCTCATTTATCAAAATGAGGGTGAGAATGATTCTTTTGTGTCGGCGGAAAGCTCAAAATGGGGCAAACACCTGAAAAAGCTGGACATCAGCCACCTGGAGCAAATTGAAATCCAGGTGAGCAAAGAGAGAAAGCCGAAAGTGGAAGCTTTCTGGCTGCACCTGGTAAAAAATTTGAGGAAGAATGGGTTGTGATGCATACCCATCTCGGCTGACGAGTACATTCCTCGTCTGCCGAGTTCCCTGCAAACCTCCCCCAATCCTTCACTATCTTCACTCAAAATTCGTCAGCCCGAAACTGCAACGGGCAGACGAGGTCTTTATATATCAATATCCTTCAAGTCATTTAGCAGGGAGTAGGAGGTTAAGTCATACTGGATGGGTGTGAGAGAGGCGTATCCTTTTTCGAGGGCGGCAATATCGTTGTCGTTATCCTCATCAAGAAGCTGGAATTTGCCGGTCATCCAGTAGTAGGAGCGGTTGTGGGGATCGATTCGTCCCTCAAACTCTTCCACATACCGGCTGTTGGCCTGACGCACCCATTTGATTCCCTTCAGAGGGCCGGAGGGAGCATTCAGGTTCAGGGTCACTCCTTTTGGCAGGCCGTGGTTCAGCACATAGCCGATTACCCTGCGGGCGGCTTCTTTTGCCCCGGAGAGGTCTGCCTGCTCATCAAAATCGGTGCAGGAGATAGCAATGGAAGGATATCCGAGAATGGTGCCCTCCGTGGCCGCACTTACTGTTCCCGAGTAGAGAATGTTGATGCCCGCATTGCTCCCGTGATTGATGCCGCTAACAACGAGATCGGGCTTGCGTTTCAAAAGCTGGTTGTGCGCAAGCTTGATGGCATCGGCCGGGGTGCCCGAAACGGCCTGGCCGTTGAACCGGTTGTCGATCCTGAAAGCTCGTGAACGCAGCGGTGTTTGAATGGTAATTGCATGGCCAACAGCACTCTGCTGGCGGTCGGGGGCAATAATTTCCACATCGCCGAATTCATCGGCAACCTCTGCCAGGGCTTTGATTCCCTGGGAAAAAATTCCGTCATCGTTACAGACAAGGATTAACGGTTTTTGTTGACTGGACATAAAATTTTAAATAATGATTGCAAAAAAATAGCTGTTGTATTCAGAATAATCCGTTAAGCAGACTAAAAGCCTGAAGGCCATTCGGGATATGCTGAATCGTGTATGATTCAATTTAATCCACAAATCGAACTCTGCGAGGACCTGGCGGACTCTCGCAGGTTCTTGATAACATCAATTTCGCTCGAAAAGCATTTTGATCCGTGAATTCAACAGCTAACGTTCAATTACTTGTACTGCTCACTTTCGTTGGGAAAATCTCCGCTCTTCACATCTTTGATGTAGCTGCCAACGGCATTGGTCATAGATGCATGCAGATCGGCATACCTTCGCAGAAATCTTGGTGAAAAATCTTTATTCAGTCCGAGCATGTCGTGAAGCACAAGCACCTGCCCGTCGCAATGTGGCCCGGCCCCGATGCCGATGGTGGGCACGGAAACGGACTCAGTCACTTTTTTGGCAAGTTCTGAGGGAATTTTTTCCAGCACGATAGAAAAGACACCGGCTTCTTCAAGCAATTTGGCATCCCTGATAAGCTCCTCGGCCTCCCTCTCCTCTTTTGCGCGCACTTTATAGGTGCCGAATTTGTAGATACTTTGCGGGGTCAGGCCAAGATGTCCCATCACGGGAATGCCCGCATCCACAATGCGCTTTACCGTATCGGTAATGGTTTTTCCGCCCTCCAGTTTGATGGCATGTGCGCCGGCCTCTTTCATCATTCTTCCCGCGCTGATCAAAGCTTCCTTTGCCGTCACCTGGTAACTCATAAATGGCAGGTCGGCAATCACAAGTGCTTTTTTCACTCCTCTCACCACACAAGAGGTGTGATAGATCATATGGTCCATCGTCATGGGAACCGTAGTGTCGAATCCCGCCATCACGTTGCTGGCAGAGTCGCCCACCAGAATTACATCAATCCCGGCGGAATCAATGATTCCAGCCATCGTAAAGTCATAAGCGGTGAGCATGCTGATTTTTTCACCCCGGCGTTTCATTTCAACCACCGTCTGCGTGGTTACCCTGTCGGGACGGCTGTTTTTTCCTTGTGTACTCATGCTCTCTCTTTAGGTACAATTGCAGCGGATGCTTCCAGTTCGCAGACCACTTTTCCGTCTACCGTTGCCTTTCCTTCCATGGTCACAAAATTCCGCCTCATATTGGCAAGTTTCACTTCCATCTTAAGCTGATCTCCCGGTACAACCTGCTGTCTGAATTTAGCATTTTTTATCCCGGTAAAAACAATCAGGGTGTTTTCGGGGTCTTCCACATGCGCCTTCATCAGCATGATGCACCCGCTCTGGGCCATCGCTTCAACCTGGAGCACACCCGGCATTATTGGAGCCCCGGGAAAGTGGCCGTTAAAAAACTCTTCGTTAACCGTTACATTTTTGATGGTAACAATTCGGTCTTCCTCTGCTTCCAGCACCCGGTCTACAAGCAGAAACGGATAGCGATGGGGCAGGTAATTTTTAATCTCTTCTATTTTCATGGTAAACTTTTTTGATTTTTTTATATCGAACGTTTCATACACCGAACTCTGCCAGGTCTTTCAGACTCTTGCAGGTTCTATTTTAGTGACCCGTCATAGTGCGATAGCTCCTGACAGAGTCACGCTTTATACATCGAACTCTGCGAGGACCTTCGGACGCCTGGAGGTTCCGGGTTCTGGTCAAATATACTAATTCTCTTTCACCGTACCTATATAAACGAATGCGATGCCACCTGTTAACGACACAACTTTGCTTTCGGAAAAGGCGCCGGATTCGTCCATCAGTCCGAGAAAATTTTCTCCGGCCGGAAATGCCGCACTGGTTTCGGGCAGATATTTATAAGCCTCCCGGTTTCCGCTGATCCAGCCACCAAGCGCCGGCATCACGTGCCTGCTGTAAACCTGGTACGGTTTTTTCATCAATCCTTTCGGCTGGCCGAATTCAAGTACCACCACCTTGCCACCGGGTTTTAAAACCCTTGCCATCTCCTTCAGGCAGATGAGTGGGTCATCCACATTTCGGATTCCAAAAGCGATGCTGGAAATGTCAAACGAGTTGTCTTCGTAGGGCAGGTTCATCGCATCGGCCACTTCAAATTCCACAACAAGCTGCTCCTTGTCGGCCTTGGCCGGGGCGTGTTCGATCATCTCTTTGCAGAAATCCGTCCCGAGCACATACCCTTCGTGGCCCACTGTTTTTTTGAATTCGATAGCCAGGTCGCCTGTACCTGTGGCACAGTCCAGAACCCGGTCGCCCGGTTTAGCGCCGCTTTCCAGCACCGCCTTTTTTCTCCAGGCATTATGCACCCCAAATGACAGGATCGTGTTAATCCGATCGTAATCATCGGCGATGTCGGCAAACATTTTTTTTACTTTTTCACTCATTTTTTAAACCCGGATAAATTCTTTCAGATGGTCGGTTTTGTTGAGGTAAACCGGTTCAAAGCTGCCATTTTCATAAACAAGCTGGTTCACCCCTCCGTTGTTATGTTCAATTTTGTGCATGTTTTTCAGGCCGAAACCGAGCCATTCCGACAGCAAAATTCTGATCAGGCGTCCGTGAATAACAAAGGTTAAGGTCCCCTGCTTTATTTTCTCAATGTAGCTCCGAACAGCACGATTGGCCCGGTCAAACGTTTCCTGGGGAGATTCTCCGCCCGGAATTTTTTGTGAGATATTTCCGCTTCGCCACGCTTTATCCAGCTCTTTTATCTCGCGGTCAATTTCCTGAAATGGCTTTCCTTCATAAATACCGAAATGCATCTCGTCAAGATCGGGATTCTTTTCAATCACCAGGCCATTCTGTTTTTGCACAAATTCTGCTGTTTGATAGGATCGTTCCAGGCTGCTGCTGATCAATTTATCTGAAGGATATTTTTTTAAATAACCGGCGAGCCGTTTGGCCTGATTCTGTCCAATCTCATTCAGCGGAGCATTAATGCCGCGCCCCTGCAGAAGGCCTTTTATGTTGTAGTCTGTCTCACCATGGCGGGCGATAAACAGTCGGACTTTACTCATTTTTTCTTTTGTTTTGCTTCCAGGACTGCTTTTTGAACATGCCGGTCAATTTTTTTTACATCTTCGGGCGGCATGTTTTCATACATCGAATACCTCACTAAAACCATTTTCAGGACTCTGTCATTCAATGGTAGTTTATCTGTCGGGGGATTTTTGGCATTTATCCAGTCCCAGAATCTGCGGAGCAGACCAATTTTGAAGAGAAAAAAGTAGATGATACCAAGCACAACAGCTGTGTACATTCCGGTGATACCCATAAAACTGAGTACAACGGCCGCCACCAGTAACTGAAAAAAATCTTTATTGAAGAGCGACAAGAGTGGTGTGATAATTCGATTTACGAACGCGCTTTTTTGATGATACCACCAATAGTGAAACACCAGAGCTATCAGAGCGGCAATCCAGGCGTTCATCAAAAAAGCCAGGATAAAAAAGAGAATCATGGCAAGCGAGTCGGCACTGTCGATCCAGACAACGGCTTTGGTGATCAGCTCTTCGAAGGGATATTTCTTCATCAGTCCGGGAACGTACTCCTTGATGGTGCTCCGAGTGGCATGAAACCAGTGGCCGCTTGAAGTTACGGTAGAAAACGGGGTTTCAAGTATGTTGATTGAATGAGCTCGTTTAGATTCCATAGTTTGGTAAGATAGGCTCTATTCATAAAAGATGGTAGAAGGATTCTGTTTGGGACCCATCCCCTGCCTTCCGAAGCTTCAGCGCAGGCAGGCCCGGCTCCCTCCCTATCCCGACTGAAATGCGTCGGGACAAGGAGGGAGTGACTTTTTGCAGATTATCCAGCCGAGATAGGCCTTCGTCTGCCTGTTGCAGTTTCGGGCTGACAAATTTTTTGTGGAGAGACGAAAGGGTTGAGGGAGTTTGGTATGGAACTCTGCAGACGCGCCAAAGGCATCCCCGTGGGAAAAAAGCAATCGTCAGCCGAGTGAGTGAGCCTTACAAAAAAAGTCCCTCTTTGTTTCAGTGGTGACTTTCCAGTGAAATAGGAGCCTGACCGGCTACCGGCGGTAGGGATTTAGGTTGGGTCAAACGAGAGGAAGGGGTTGGAGTGGGTCTTCCAAAAAAATCCCGGACAGTTGCCCGCCCGGGATTCCATGTTAACTATAAACAGAAAGCATACCAGCTACGGAATAATACTTTCTATCCGTCATTAGACGTTCTTTTCAGTCGATGGTTTGGACGGCTAACGGAGACTTTGGTGATTTATTGGAAAAATTTTTCTCTGTGATATTCTGCAAATTGAATTAACCGCTCGGCGACATCGGAATAGGCTTCAATTACATTCACTTTTTGTACGTATCGTAAACCTGATGAATAATGGATTTCGTCTGCCGTTTGCAGTTGACGGCTGATGAATTCTATGTCTGAATGATCAACCACACAATGATAAACCAGCAACTTGAACTCCGCACTTTGATGCTTGCACCCGGACTCTGGCAGGAACCCCGTCAGGTTTGCCGGGGTGCTCTGCCAGGTCCTTTTTTTGCCACCTGTACCCTGAACCCTGCACCCCTCAGCGCTTTGCGTCCACTGCGGTTAAACCCTGGCACGAACCATGTCACAATTTTTCAAACCTGGAACCACTCTCAAACTCTCGAATAAATGGATTACCACAATCATATTCACTGGCTGTAGCTTTTAATACCAGAAATTTATGGTATCTATTGCTAAATAATAATATTAAAAAATATTCTATATTTTGATTTAAAATCTAAAGCTATTCTACTAATGAAAGAAAATAACGAAGAAATTGATAAACAAATAATTGCCTCTGCTTTCTTTAAACAACTTGATCTTGTTTGGAGTTTGGTTAAGTATATATCGACTATTGAGGTAGGAACACTTATTGGGTGGTATTACCTAAATGAAAACTATTCACACTTAGCTTCACTCTTACTATTTGTATCTGTAATATTATTAATTTTTGTAATAATTTTAATACAAAGACACTCAATTTTGCTTGAAAGATATAGAGTAAAGCTTGGAGATACTTTAAAAAAACCAAACACTTATCCTGGTACTAATAAAGATTTCTCTGAGCCTAATATTAAATTTTTAAACATAAATATTAGAGGTCATGTTACTGCGCGCTTAATTGCATTTTTTTTAGTTATTGTAAATTTCATTTTGTTTATTTATGAATTAAAATTACATCTTTTTCACTGTCTTGAAATTTCACTTTTTTTACTTTACTATATTAGTATTTTTATACTAATGATTATTATTATATCCATTATTATTATTAACTTTAGAAAAATACTCATCGAACCAGAATATGATGATGATACCTCAATAGTGTCCGGATAATTTAAAAAACATACTATGATAATAAATACTGATATATTTTGATCATCAATAAACTTACCTCACCAAACCGTTTGTTTACAGTCTTAGAGTTAATTACTTTTTTAGAATAGACAAGACTTTCAATGGGATGTATGTCCGTTTAAAAATTCAAAAATTTTACCAAAATAATTCGAAGAGGTTCTTCCTGATAAAAACTGATGTGAACAGCCGGCTATTGAAAGTTCTGCAACAGCAAACACCAACCATTTCCAATTATGAAAGACAAAAAGAATACTTTTACAAATAATATATCAAGGCGTGATTTTATGAAAACCACCTCACTGACTGCCGGAGGGCTCTTACTCAGCACATTGCCAATCGGGGCCAGTGCTTATGCAGCAGGCAACGAAACACTGAAAGTAGCCCTGATAGGGTGCGGAAGCCGGGGAACCGGTGCGGCCGTGCAGGCACTAAGTGCCGATCCGGGAGCCAAACTGGTTGCCATGGCCGACATCCTCGAAGACCGTATGAAGGAGAGCTACGACGGATTAAGTCAGCGGTTCGGCGATACCGATCAGTTAGACGTACCCGAAGAACGCCGGTTTATCGGGTTTGACAGTTATAAAGAGGCTATCCCCCTGGCCGATGTGGTTCTCTTGACAACCCCAACATTCTTCCGTCCGCTGCACTTCGAAGAAGCCGTAAACCAGGGCAAGCATGTATTTATGGAAAAACCGGTAGCCGTAGATCCGGCCGGTGTCCGCCGGGTGATGGAAGCGGCAAAAATGGTGAAAGAGAAGAATCTGAATGTTGTGGTGGGCCTTCAGCGGCGCTACGCGAAAAACTATCGCGAACTGTACAGCCGTGTGAAGGACGGGGCCATCGGAGAGATCATCTCCGGGCAGGTGTACTGGAATCAGGGCCCGTTCTTTATCCGGGAGCGACAGCCGGAGTGGTCGGAACTGGAACATCAGATCAGAAACCATTTCCATTTTATCTGGCAGGCGGGAGACCAGGTGCTCGACCAGATGATTCACAACATCGACGTAGCCAACTGGTTCCTGGGTGAATATCCGATTACTGCACAGGGCATGGGCGGAAGAGAAGTACGCACCGGTAAAGAGTATGGGCAGATTTTCGATCACAATTTTGTGGAATTCACCTATCCCAGCGGTGCGGTAATTGCAGCCCAGTGCAGGCAGATACCGGGATGCTACAACCGCGTAGCCGAAGATTTTAACGGCACCGAGGGATTTGTCTCCACCGGCAGCCCCGATCCGTTCTCTATCAAAAACCGGAGAAAAAATATCACCTGGCGGTATGAGTCGCACGATGACCCGAGCCCGTATCAAATCGAGCACGACGAGTTGTTTGCGGCAATCCGAAGCGGAAACAGAATTGACGACACTGAAAGCGCCTCAAAGTCAACCATGGCCAGTGTGATGGGTTTTATGGCAACGTACTCAGGGCAATTCCTGGAGTGGGATGAGGCACTGAAATCTGACAAGCGGATGTACCCACACCACGATCTGCTGCCTGAAGATGTGGACTGGAACACTCCCGCACCGGTTCAGCCGTTTGAGGATGGATATTACCCGATTCCGGTACCCGGCCAGACCGAAGTTTTATAAATAAATACAAGAACCTGAAACTGTCCAGAAAGGACGCTTAACAAGATATAATAACTACTAAACCGTCATGCCGGACACTGATCCGGCATCTCCTGCTTTTATCAAAGAAAGGAGATCCCGTATCAGGTACGGGATGACGCCCCTTTTTGGACAGCCTCAGAGTTCAATAGCTGAATAGCGACTTTGCCAGGAGCTAACGCGCTCTGACAGGTCGCAAAAATATTTTCATATTATGACAAATTCTCCATTCAACATTATGGCAAAACCCATCGGGGCCATTTGTAACCTCGATTGTGAATACTGTTACTACCTCGAAAAAGAGGATCTCTATCCTGGAACAGAATCGTTCAAAATGACGGATGAGGTTCTCGACTCCTACATCCGGCAGTATATTTACGCCCAACCGATCAATGCCGCTGAAGTAAATTTTGCGTGGCAGGGCGGTGAACCGACACTGCTGGGAATCAGCTTTTTCAGAAAGGCATTTAAACTGCAGCAAAAGTATGCCCGGCCGGGTATGAACATAACCAACTCATTTCAAACCAACGGAACCCGGCTGAATGATGACTGGGCACAGTTTTTTTACGACCACGATGTTCTCGTCGGCATTAGCATCGACGGGCCTGAGGATATTCACGATGAATTTCGCCCTGACAAAGGCGGTTACGGTTCGTTTCGCCAGGTGATGAACGGGCTTGAATATTTGCTGAAACACAATGCGCGATTCAACACGCTGACCTGCGTACAATCCACCAACTCATCTCGTCCCGCAAGAGTATATCGTTTTTTGAAACAGATCGGCTCCACACACATGCAATTTATCCCGATTGTTGAGCCTGAAGGAGACGGCGAAGTAAGCTATCGAAGTGTTCATCCGGTGAAATACGGCACTTTTTTGATTGGTGTATTTGATGATTGGCTCA
>SL_3KL_010_SEDDRAFT_10001380_pt1 | contig 21982 bp, 19 predicted proteins | sample SodLakKL_010_SED_2_FD_10381 | JGI IMG/M metagenome (IMG submission 10381) | reverse complement strand
GCCAATAACCTGGAAAGCAGCCTGTACCTGCTGCTGCAGCTGCTGGAACAGAGGCTCCCCACGGTGGTGGTTCTGAACCGTTATGACCTGGCCCGGGATAAGGGATACGAGGTGGATACCTCGTTTTTATCTTTAAAGCTGGGGGTACCGGTAATTCCCACCATTGCCGTAGCCGGCGAGGGAATTCAGCGGTTGAAGCAGGAGGTGGAACAAGTTATTTCCCGGGGCCTCACCCATGAAATCAGCTGGAAAGAGGACAAGCCCTCCCGCTGGCAGAAAGCGGAGGAGTTAACCCAAAGGGCAAAAAACCCCCTGGAAAAAAAATCCCCCCTGCTTCAGCGGCAGAAATGGGGAGAATGGCTGGTAAAACCCTGGCCGGGACTGCCTATGGCAGTTCTTATCCTGTCTTTAATTATGGCTGCAGTGATTGGTGTAGGGATGGGATTGAGACGTTTTGTCCTGCTTCCCCTTTTTCGAGGACTTATTATCCCACAAATAATAATTGTGGTGGAAGCAGTAATTCCCTCCGGAATTTTTCAGAATATACTTATAGGAGAATACGGCTTCCTGGTAAAAGGACTGGAATGGCCCTTTGCTCTGGTACTACCCTATGTCATTTCCTTTTACAGCGTGTTGGGAATTCTGGAGGACAGCGGCTACCTTCCCCGACTGGGAGCGCTGCTGGATGGTTTATTGAATAAAATCGGGCTGCACGGGTCCAGCGTGGTCCCTCTGCTCTTGGGGCTGGGATGCGGCATTCCCGGAATACTGGCCACCCGCAACCTTAACTCCCAAAAGGAGAGAATTGTAGTTTCCAGCTTAATTTGCTTATCAGTCCCCTGTATATCTCAGACCGGGGCCTTTGTGTCTCTACTGGCGGAACGTTCCATAGGAGTCGTTCTGGCAGTTTTCGCCGTTTCCGGCATAGCCCTGGCCTCCGCCGGCCTGGTCCTGGACCGGGTGGTCAAAGGACCCCGGTTCCATACCCTTATGGAAATACCGGAACTTTTGGTGCCCAGAAAAGACATTCTTTTTAAAAAAGTTTGGGTACGCCTGAAGAGGTACATCACCGATGGCGCACTTCCTATGGTAGCAGCCGTAGGCCTGGCCGCTGTGATGTACGAAACAGGCCTGATGGCCGTCTTTGGTCAAGTTCTTTCTCCCCTGGTTAGCGGCTGGTTAAGGCTGCCTGAGGAAGCAGCAGTACCCCTGGTCCTGGGGATTCTACGCCGGGAAATGGCGGTTCTTCCCCTGATGGAGATGAACCTGGACACCCTGCAGCTTTTTACCGGGGCCGTAGTGGGGCTTTTTTACGTTCCCTGCATTGCCATGATTGCCATATTAGCCAGGGAGTTTAAACTTTCTCTGGCCTTTGGGATACTGGTTATGACCACCGCGGCTGCCTTCCTCATAGGGGGCCTTCTGGCCCGGCTGGGGGCCTTGGTAATGTAATATGTTTACAAAGTTACAGCCTGACCAGGATCTTCCCTAACCGGCTGACCATCTGGTGGGATAGTTTTCCTTCCTGGGCCTGACTTTCCAGAAATGTTTTAACTTTATCCTTGGGATAAGGTTCTTCTTTCCCAAATATCTGAAGCTCATTTAAAAAGAACGGCACTGCTTCCTGGACAGTTGTTTCCACCTGTCTTCTTTCTTCCCAAACCCGAAAATCCAGTTGGTAACCCCTGGAATAAAGAAGATTTAAAATAAAAATAACATGGGCAGGCCATGTAGGGATTTCCTCTCCATAAACATCCCACCAGAGCTCCTCCATGATACTGCTCTGTCTCCTGCCGGCAAACTGGCTGATAAAACAGTATTTTTTTGCACATAACAGAGCTTTATGTATCGTTTCCCAGTTATTAATTCCAGGGGTCATGGAGGCAAAAACCAGGTCAAACTCTCCTTTCAATCCCTGGGCATGCAGATCCACCTCTTCCCAGGTATCCTGAATCACTTTAATGTTTGTAATTCTACCTTTTTCTATTTGTTCTTCTAAAAAAGCCACCATGTTTTCTGCCGGTTCCAGCGCCACCACCTGCCCCACCTTTTCTGCAAAGGCCAGGGAAAAAGGACCAGGGCCGGCACCAATATCCAAGACTTTCGCCCCTTCCAGCACCACTCCCTGGGCTGCCAGCCACTGAATTACTGTATTAACACGATTTATTCCTTTTTCACTCATTACGTTATCGGTAAAATTATCAGCCCTCCGGTTCCAAAAATCCACGGTATCCTTTAATGTCTTATCTTTCTTTTTAAAGATTGATTCTTTGTTCGCCCGTTCCCAGGCTTTTTCCCAAAACTCCGGACTTTTCAATTGTTCTGGATCCGGCGTATGCATTGATATCATTTACAGCTGCTCCTTCCTAATATATAACAGTTACAAAATATTACGAATAACATCTTTGTACCACATCAATCACTTCAATTACTTCGACATCCCGTTAAGATTCCCTGCCCAAAACCATGAAATGCCTGTCTATAGCCAGAAACCTTTTATGCAGCCGGTTTTTTCTATACTTTTACGTTAAAAATGTTAAATACAAAGAAAGACAGGGGTAAGAATAACATCTGTCTTTCTTCATCTTTCATATTTTAATTAAAAACACAGTCTACATTATTCTCGCAAAAATTTTTAAAACTTACTATTTATTATCTTCTTCCAAACGCTTTAACCTTTTTTCCACTTCTTTGGCTTCTGCTTCTAAGTTTTTAAGGTAATCTTTCAGGCGTTCTATTTTTTCCTGCTTACTGTAAAATAACCGCTGAAAACTGAAAGGGACCGGCGTTTCGCATCCGCAGCCGCAGGTGCAGACATCCGTACACCCGCAGCCGCAAGTACAAACATCCGTACACCCGCAGCCGCAAGTANAAACNTCCATGCCATGCCTGCGGGCATGTCCTTTATGATGATGACCGTACATATGCTTTCCTCCTTTTTTTTGAATTCCATCCTTTTGATAAACAGCGTAATCCACCTCTTCAACCCGGCAAACTTTTTCTATAGGTTCTGATAAAATTTCTGCTATTACACTTTTCATTTTCGCAGCTAATAATTCTTCTTCCCCTGTTTTCTTATGAGCCATTATTTCTTCCCGCCGGGCTTTCCAGTCCTCTTTAAGTGTAACCCGCACGGCTTTATCTTTATGAGGAAGAGTGAAAATGTATCCCGGTCCAATGTTTTGAATTAAAAAGTTCCTTTTCCCCAAGGTACATCCTGTTATAAATTGAACCGCATCGACTGAACAACTTACGTTTTCTACAACTGCCACCATCTCTTCATTGGAATCCCCCCCGCATCCGCAGCCGCACCCGTTTTGCAGGGCATTTACAGCAGCTTCTGCAATACGATAGCCTGCTGCCAGCCCAATACACTCGTGCCCATGAAAATCAACTGTCTGCTCCCATAAGGTTTTTTCCATACACATAAGCTTTCCTCCAGTTCATTTTATTTACCATCACTTATTTTCCTAAACAAATCTAACCGCATACTTTTCCTGGTAAACACAAGTCCGTTACTCTTCACCTCCCAGGTATTAACATCCTTTAAGATGGGTTTTTACATGGAAAGGGTAATTCTCCTTATTAAGGTGCTTACGCTCCAGCTGTATGGCTCAACCGTAATACCTCTTTAAAAAATACTCCAACAGTTTTTTGTTCTGTTCAATATTCTTTGCCCACATGGTAAGAACATTTTCCCCTTCAGAAGTTATTACGTAAGCTCTTTTCGCAGGCCCTGACTTCGACATCTGCCAGTCAGATCTTACAAACCCCACTTCCTCCAACCGCCTCAAATTTCTATAAATAGATGCGGTATCAAAAGATGCCCCTTCAAGACAAAAATCTTTCAAGTTGTCTAACAGGTCATAACCATGGGAATTCGGTTTTTCCTGCACCAACAAAAGCAAACAGGGTTGAATAAAGCGTTCGATACGGGATCCAGGGCAGGTGCATTTTTCGTTTTTGCACTTATTATATTTTTTTCCCCCTTTTCCTCCCAGGCACATGGCAATCTCCTTTCTTCAAACATCTATATGTTGCTTGCACATATGTTTATGCCACCATTCTATGACAAAGGTGTACGTTTTTCAATACTTTTTTTTCAAATGTTTGATCTCTTTCCGGGTGCCGGGATGAAAAATGCTTAAGCGGCCCCTCGTTTTAACACCCGTGCCATTTCCAGCATGGCCCCGGGTTTATTATCAAAAAGGTGTGTATTTCAATATCCGGGTTATCTCTCAATCGCTGGGCATCCGATTCATTGAGCTTTAAAGCCATATCCACCTGGCCGGATTATAATTTATTTATGATAAAAAGCAGGAAGACCCCTTGTAAAAGAAACCTTCCTGGCTTTAATTTATAGTTATCATTATTAAATTTTTAAAATGCAGCCGTATAAAGATTTTAATATTGTAGTTATAAGAAAACTGGCTGAAAACCACGTAGGCTTGCCCTGTGGAGCATAAAAAGATAATGAAATAATTGCCATATTAATAGCTAATATTGATTTATGTTTAGCTATACTTTCTTGACATTATGGCTATTTTTTCTTATAGTAAATATAATATTTTAAGAAATGTGGTGAAATGATGCGTGTCAGTGCTACAGACCTGCAGAATGCTTTTGGGAAATACCTTTCCCTGGCAGAAAAAGAAGACATAATCATAGTTAAAAACGGAAAGAGCGTTGCCAAGCTAATTCATTATACTGAGCCTGAATATTTTATCGTTCACGAAGAATCAAAAAACTACAAGTCCCACAGAAAAATTAGCTATGAGGAATATTTAACCCTGGTGAACTCGTCGGATCAAAGATATGAACTCATAAAGGGGGAAATTTTTTTTATGGCTTCCCCTGGCTTCACCCATCAAGTTGTAGTTAATGAAATCGGCTGGAATTTTAACAATTATTTTAGGGAACGTCCCTGCCGTTCATTAACAGCGTCTTTAGATGTGAAACTTTTCGGTTATGCCACCAAATTTCAAGAAAATCCCAATGTGGTCCAACCGGATATTATTGTTATCTGTGATGAAAACAATGTTAAGGAGAATAAGTACCAGGGTATACCTACAATGGTTGTGGAGGTTTTATCTCCCACCACTAAAGGTAAGGACCTGGTCCTGAAGTTAAATTTATACATGGAAAGTGGCATTCAAGAATACTGGGTTGTGGATATAGACGCTAAAAGTATTTTGCAGTATATCTTTTCCCAGGACAGGGATATAGAGAGCGTGCATATCTTCCGGGAAGAAGACACTATAAGCTCCAGTTGTTTTGAAGGTTTGGAGATACCATTAAGAAATATTTTTTCTGATATATAGAAATGAAAACTTCTAACCAATGATTTTCAAATGTAAAAAAAACTTAATTAAAAAAAACAGAAAGCGGGCAGGCCTGCTAAGCTGCCCGCGAATCTTTAATAAGGAGGAATGTTCTTATTAAAGAGGTTAGGATTTTGACCTTCCTGTAAAAAATAAATCTTTCCTGTGTTACTAATATTATTTTTGTATTACCTGTTATTGTCTTATTCTACATCTTTGTTGGATTTCCTTCTTGATAAAAAATTTTTTAGTATTTTTACTTCTTCCCTTTTAAAAAAAACTTTCTAAACAATTGTACATAAAAAAACCTGGAAATTAATTCAGCTTACAAGTTATCCACGCTTTCCACCAGGCCGGCCAGTCCCTCTTCATCGAAGGCCCCTATTTTTACTGCAGTAATTACTCCCTCAGTATTCACCGCGTAAGTTGTGGGCAGGGCCCGACCCTGATACCCCTGAAAAACATTTCCCCTTACTATAACAGCCCGCTAACCAAAAGCCCCCCGATAATCAACAGCAGAATACCTCCCGCCAGGTTAAAATAGGGTAGATAACTGTTCAATTTCTGCAGCTTACCTGTAATTCCTTCCAGGAATAAAGCAATAATTAAGAAAGGCACGGCCATTCCCATGGAATATACAAAGAGATACCCCGCCGCAGTAAAAAGGCCAGGGGCTGTCAGGGAAAGAAGCAGTATGCCTGCCAGAACAGGTCCTACACAGGGGCTCCATCCAATGGAAAATACCGCTCCCAATAAAAAAGCGCCCATCAATCCCGATGCCCCCCCTGCTTTTCCTGAAACTTTCCAACTTCTTTCCAGAAAAGCAACTTTTAAAAGTCCCAACTGTTTTAATCCCAAAAAGATTACCAGCAGGCCTCCCAACCGGTACAGAACCTGCCGGTATTCCAAGAACACCCTTCCTAACAAACCTATGGAAGCGCCCATAATTACAAAAACCAGAGTAAAACCCAAGATAAAAGAAAGCGATACAAATAAGGCCCGGCCCCGGGAGAGCGTCCCGTCCGATGAACCTTCGCCCGGAAATGCCCATGCTCCCATGGAAGCCAGGTAAACGGGAATAAGGGGAAGCACACAGGGTGAAAAAAAGGATAACACTCCTGCAGAAAATGCTATCAAAATATTTAATTCCTCCAAGAAAACGCCTCCCAAGTATCAATTATACACAAATTGTTTCACAAAATTATGAATCCTTACAGACTGCCTGGCTTCTCTTAAACATCCACCAGGCCAGAAGCATGAGGGCCGGAGTCATAAGCTGGATTAAGGAGAAAAAACCAGCACCCCAGGCTTCATTCACGTAGCCCCACAGGGAAAGGGGCATTTCCCGAAAAGTTTCTTCAATAAAGCCTCGGAGAAAGGAATAAACAAGAAAAAATGCCCAAAAATAACCGCCAGGTTTATAGCCGCGGTTTCTAACCAGGTAGTTGTGAAATAAAAGCATGCTGAGACCATTTAGAAAACCGTAAATTTGAGCTGGATGCCTTTCAAAGGGTAGAAGATCTGCCGTTCGGCCCAGCAGCTCCTGGTTAAATATATTGGCAATCCGTATCAGCATATAGGTAATGGATATCCCGGGAACTGCCAGATCTGAAATTACCCCAAAGTTAAAGCTGTACCTTTTGGCCATGACCCAGGCTGTCAAAAAACCTCCCATAATTGCACCGTGAAAGGCCAGGCCTCCATGGTCCACCCGGATGATTTCGTGTGGATTGACAGAATAAAAACCCCAGTTCGTAAGAACAAAAAGAGCCCGGGCACCAACTAATGCTCCTAGGATCGTAAGTATAGTTATATTTAACAGTTTATCTTCATTCATCCCAAATTTTTTTCCATATTTTAAAAAAAGATGAGTGCCCAAAATAGCTGAGATGGCCACCATAAGTCCATACCAGCGCACTGCCAGAGGGCCTATGGTGAATATAATCGGGCTGATTTCTTCTATGAACAACTAATTCCCCGCCTTTTTCTCTATACGCCCTTTCTACTTGTAACCAATTATACTCCGTTATTTTTTAAGAGTCAATAAACAGCGTTTAATGCTGTGTTTTATGCTTATGAACATGTTCATGAGTATGAGGATGGTGATGGCTTTTATGAACGTGCTGGTGCTCTCCGAAAGCCGCATCTATAAGCTCTTTGGTATGACAGCAGCAGGGATCGGTAAACAACCGCCGGGAGGAGCCGGTTTCCACAATTTCTCCCTGCTTCATTACCATCACCCGGTCCGCTACCTTACGGGCCAGTTCCAGGTCGTGAGTAATAAACAGCATGGCAAACCCTTTAGAATTCTGCAGCCCCTTCAGCAGGCGGAGCAGGTTGGCCTGGGTAGAGGGATCCAGCATGGAGGTAATTTCATCCGCCAGCAGCAGGGCCGGCTTCATGACCAGAGCCCGGGCAATGGCTACCCGCTGTCTCTGACCTCCGCTCAGTTCAAAGCAAAAACGCTTTAAAAAGTCTGTTCCCCAGGGGAGCTGAACCTGTTCCAGGGCCTCCCTAACCCTGCTGCTCCTCTCCTGTGAAGTCCCGATTTTATTTATATCCAGGGGTTCCCGCAGGACCTGTTCCACAGTCAAGCGGTGGCTGGTAGAAGAAAAAGGGTCCTGCATAACGATCTGAATTCCATTCTCCTGCCGGGTCACCCCATTGTAGAACTTTTCCCCACGGAAGGTAATATCTCCGGCAGTAGGCTTCATAAGCCTTCCCAACATCTGGGCCACGGTAGACTTTCCGGACCCGGTCTCCCCCACCAGGGCAGCCACTTCTCCCTCCTTAATATAGAGGTCCACTCCGTTAACCGCCTGCAGCACCCGCTTCTTTAAACGGTACTCCTTCTTAAGTCCTGAGGCCTCCAAAATAGTCACTATTCCCCCCCGGTGACAAGCTACCCGCCTTTCACAACAGACCTGCTGCAGGGCAGGAACCCCCTCCCTACAGCTCTCCAGGGCCTGGGAGCACCGGCTGTGGAAGGAACAGCCCGCTTCCTGTCCCGTGGGAGGCTCACCGGGTATCCCCCACAAGTCTTTATATGCAAAGTAGTGGGGAGAGGAATTAATGAGCCCCCGGGAATAGGGATGAAAAGGGTCCTCCAGAAGCTCCTCCGTCAATCCCTCCTCCACCACGCGACCCCCATACAGTGCCAGCAGCCGGGAAGTAAGCCGGGAAATACAGGATAAATCGTGGGAAATCACCACCAGGGTAAAGCCGTACTCCTGCTGCAGCCTTCCCAACAGCTCAATCATCTCTTTTCGGGAAACAGGGTCCAGGGAAGTGGTGGGCTCATCCACCAGCAGCAGTTCCGGCTTACAGGAAAGAGCCATGGCAATCAAAACCCGCTGTCGCATGCCTCCGGAAAGCTGGTGAGGAAAAGCCTCTTTCCACTGGGGGTCCAGCCCTACCAGCTGAAACAGTTCCTCTACCCGGGCCTCCAGCTCTTTCCCCTTCAGATAAAGATGCTTTTTTAACGGCTCCCCCACCTGTTCCCCAATATTCAACACTGGATTCAGGACCTCCAGTGAATTCTGAAAAACCATGGCAATATGCTTCCAACGAAGCGCCTTTTTTCCCTTATCACTGAAGGATAGAAACTCGGTCCCCCGGAAATACGCATTTCCTTCCACCCGGTCTTTCCCCCCAATCAAGCCCATTAAAGCCAGGCCCAGGGTAGTTTTACCGCTGCCGGATTCCCCGATAATCCCCAGGGTATCCCCTTCCTTCAGAGAAAAAGAAATCTCCTGTAATGCCCGTACCGGGGCTCCCTCCGCCTGGTAGGTAACGCTTAAATTCCGAACCTCTAATACCATAACTTTACCTCCCTGCCGCTATTAAATCTCTCCCGTATAAACCTGCGACTACCCTTAATTTCTTTTTACCACCCTGGGGTCAGCGATTCTTTCCAGATCCCTGCCAAATAGAGCCAGGGAGGTAATAAGAAGGGTTAAGAAAGCCCAGGGATACATCAACCACCACTTCCAGAAAGGGGTAAAGTAAATCCCACTGAAATTCAGGGCATGATTGATAATTAACCCCCAGCTTTTAGAGGTGGGATCCCCCAACCCCAGGAAAGAAAGGGCTGCTTCGGTAACGATGGCCATCCCCGAAAGTCGAATCATGCTGACCGCCAGGATGGGGAAAAGTTCCGGCAGGAAATGTTTAAAAATAATGTACAGGTCTCCTGCTCCGTAACTTTTGGCCATTTTTATATATCCCTGTTCCTTTAAGGACAGAACCTGGGCCCGGATAATCCTTGCCGGATGAGACCAGGAAAAAAGAGCCAGAACAATAATAATATTTCTTAAGCTGGAACCGAAGAAAGCAGCCAGAATAACCATAATGGGAAGGTCCGGAAGCACAATCATGATATCAATCAGGCGCATAATAACTCGCTCTATCCATCCCCCCCGGTAACCGGCCCAAATACCAATGATACCGCCTCCCAATCCCGCCAGAAGAGCGGTGCCTAATCCCACCAGAAGACTAACCCTTGCCCCATAACAAATCTGAGACCAAAGATCTACTCCCAGTTCATCAGTTCCCATAAGGTGATCTCCCCCCGGGGGCACCAGCGCAGGCCCCGAAGACACATTGTGAGGAAGCCAGGTGAAGAAAGGGGCCCCCACAGCCAGAATTATCATGGCCAGGATTACGGTTAAACCAAATTTCCCGAAGATGGACAGGCTTTTCCAAAACGCTATTCCTTTTTTGTATAGTTCCCCTGGTACTCTTAAAAGCAGCCGGGGATTCATAACCTGGCTCTGGTACATATTAGGCTCCCTTAATATTATTTAAAATAGCAGCAGCTTGGCCCTATTCGTTATGGTGTGATACCCTTAATACAAATTTATAGTTTTAGTTAATACTTTTTTGAGCAGCTGCTTGTGACTCTCATAGAATCACTTAAGCCGTTTCCTGTCCCCGGGTTCGGGGGTCCAGTACCCGGTACAGCAGATCCGCCAGCAGGTTAGCCCCCAGAACCCCAAAAGCTAAAACCAGGAAAATTCCCTGCAGCAGAGGGTAATCTCTCACAAAAACTGCCTGCCTCATCAGCAGGCCCAACCCCGGGTAAGCAAAAACATTTTCCACCAGAACTGCGCCGCCTACCATGGCACCCATCTGCAGAGCCACCCGGGTTACCAGGGGCAAAAGGGCATTTCGTAACGCATGGTAATAACGAATCCTTTTCTCAGTGAGGCCTTTGGCCCGTGCCGTGCGGATGTAGTCCTTCCCCATAACAGTAGTAAAGGTATTCCTGACCAGCAGGTATATTCCACCTACCCTTGCCAGAGAAAGAGTAATCACCGGCAGTGCAGCGTGATGAAGAACATTCTTGACATGCTCCCAACCGGTGTAGTTGGCAAAGTGTCTCATGGCTCCGGAAAGGGGGAAAAGGCCCATCCCCGCTGCAAAAATTATTAATAGAACAATCCCCAGCAGAAATGCAGGTATTTCGGAAAAAACTATCATAAGTAAATACAGGCTTTTATCCTTCCAGGACTCCCGGTGGAAAGCAGAAAAACTCCCCAGCACAGTGCCCAGCAGCAGGCTTAACAGGGTGGCTCCGGCAACAATCATCAGGGTCCAGGGAAGCCTTCTTAAGATGATGGAGGACACCTGGTCCTTGTAATAGTAACTTACCCCCATATCTCCCTGAATCAACCCCGTAAGATACCGGGCATACTGTTCAGGCAGAGGCCTGTCCAATCCATAGTACTCAATGAAATACTGCCTCTGTTCTGCAGTAAACGCCCAGACCTCTTCACCCCCCTCCCCGGATAGGTGAAGAAAAGGGTCTCCGGGCATCATCCGGGGCAGCATAAAATTCAGGGTTATAATCACCATAAAGGTAATCGCATATTCCATTATCCTGAAAACCAATCCTGTATTTTTCACATCTATACCCCTTGCTGGCTGCTTCCATATAATTGGACGGCGCAAACTTCTACGCTGAATTGACAATGTAATAATGCCAAAACATTTATCCCCGGTTTCTGGCATAAACGAGAGGAGGCCCTGGGGCTCTATGATTGTGCCGGCAGCCTGATGACGGTAAGAAATCTTTAAACCATGAATATGCTGCCTTCCCTTGTTTGTATAAACCAGGAAAGGCAGCAGCCCTTCTTACAGCATACAGTAAAATTTAATAATTTTCAATAAACCATTCATAACTGCAATACCAACTTCCCGATGGAGGAACTTCTTTTCGGTTTAACACAGGTGATATTTACCTTTCTAAGAAGGAAAATTTGGCATGGGTCATCATCGCATGGTCAAACATAAAGGTCCAGCCATCATACTCCTCAGGCCTGAAAACAAAATAATAGTAATTGTTATACAAGGGAATCTCCGGAACATCCTCCGCCAGAACTTCCTGAAGCTTAAATATTACCTGCTTCCGTTTTGCCCGGTCTGTTTCCCGGAGCTGTTCCAGGCAGAGACGGTCAACTTCAGCATTCACATACCCCTGGTTATTGCCCAGTAGGCCTGTGGCGGAACCGCCGGAACCTTCTTCCAGCTGGCTGTAGTAACGCAACCTTAAATAGTCAGCATCTAATCCCCAGGCACCCATGGATAGTATGGCCATTTCATAGTTCCCTTCATTGGCCCGGGCATCCCTGGACTTACTGTCTACTGATGTTACCTTTAAATCAATATTCACTTTGGCCAGTTGTTCCTTAAGCAGTTCACCTACACGGACTTCAGGGCCCTCTGACACTAGAAGCTCAAAAGACAGGCTGCCATCTACTCCTGCTTCTTTAAGCAGTTCTAATGCTTTCTCAGGATTATGCTGATATTTGGGCTGGTTTGAATTATACCATTGATGGTCTATTGGAAGAATTCCTGGACTTCCAGGCTTTGCAGCCCCTCTCATCACTTTTTGTATTATTTCCTCTTTATCAATAGCGTGATTAAAAGCCTGCCGAAACTCCTTTTTCTTAAACAGTTCATTTTTATTCATATTAAAACTAATCATGGTTCCTGCCAATGCAGGGCTTTCTACCACCAGAAATTCATCATTATTTTCAAAGCGGGAAAGAAGATCCGGGGTAATCCTGGTAATGGTAATGTCTCCATTTTCAAAGGCTAAAATCTCATCGCTGACCGGCACCATTTCTATCACATCAACCCGTGGTTTGGGCCCCCAGTAGTCTTCAAAGGCCTCGTAACGGTAAGTGCCGTGTTCCTTGCTGTAGTCTGTTAAAATAAAGGGTCCGCAGCCAATTAATGCGCCCTCATCGGTAAATTCGTACGGGTCATCAATATCTTTCCATATATGTTCGGGAATAATCCTCATCATTCCTGCTTCACAGTAAAAAGTTGCATCGGGTCCAGAGGTAATGATTTTCACCTGGTAGTCGCTAACTGCCTCAATACTCTGAATATAACCGGCTTTAGTAATCACCTCACCGATAAATACCGGGGGGTGCTCCAAATAATATTCAAAGGAAAAAACTACGTCTTTTGCGGTCATTTCCTCTCCATCATGCCATTTTACCCCTTCTCTCAGGTAAATATCGTGGGTTTTCCCATCTTCACTGATATCCCACTTTTCTGCCAGCCAGAGAGTACACTGTTCCTCGTCCGGTTCCAAAAGGGAATCAAAAACATACTTCATAACGGTACCCCTCATGCGGGGATAATGGCCAAAGGGTGAAGGAAAACCGGCATCTCCCCCTTCTAGTTTAACAATTACAGGATCTCTGGGTGTTTCCACCTCACCGGGATCTGACACTGCTGCGTCCTCATCACCGGTACCCACATCTCCGTTTCCGTTACAACCTGCCGTAAAAGAAAACACCAGCAAAAGAATCCATAACCATAATACTGCCTTACTTAAAAAACACGACTTGACTGACAAAACATCCCCTCCTTCATTAATTTATTGGCTACAATAAAGTCAAAACGATTTGATTTATTAAAATGACTGCCCAAACCGTATGTATTACTAATTTTTACTTAGTAACACTATTAGCTATTGTTCTACAAATAAATAACAATATCCTTTCTATTTTTTAAACTTTTTAATGTTTTAATTTTTTGAATTTTGCAGCTTTGTTACACATGCTCTTACACCAGGTTAAAAACATTAAATATACTGCCCCTTAATACTTCCCTCACAAATAACGTTGAAGCATTAACTTTAGAAATACAACAAAATTTTTTCAAAAGTGTTGACAACAGGAAAATACCTGGTTTATCATAATATTTGAATATCAAACATTACTAAAAACTTACTATACTAATTTCAAAGGAGAATGCTCTGTGAAAGATTTAGAACAGCTTACCGACGAACTGCTCTGTTTTTTTAACGGATTTGCTTCCTGGGAAAGCTCTGTAATACGTTCCAGCGATTTAACGGTTTCCGAGGCCCATGCCATAGAAATACTGGGACAGTACGGCAAAATGAACATGAAACAGCTGTCTGAAAAATTAGGAGTTACAACCGGTACCACCACCGTTACCGTGGACCGCCTGGAAAACCGAGGATATGCCCGCCGGGAATCCATCAAGGAGGACCGGAGAGTAAATTTAATTAGCTTAACGGTAAAAGGAGAGAAAGCTTTTGAAGAGCATCACCGTTATCACTTATGTCTTACAGAGCAGATGGTCTCTACCCTTTCCGCCGAAGAAAGCTCCTTGCTGCTGAACATTTTAAAAAAAATAAATAAAGAGGTATTTTAAAACCGTGCGACAACCAGGGACGGTTCTCAAAGTATCGCATAATTTTACGACTATTTTTAACAGCAGAAACAGTTCTTACTCTGTCACCTAATTTAAACAAAAACCATTAGTTTTCATGGGGGAACCCAATATCCCGTTGAGAAAGGAAGTGTCAAACTAATGATTGGAAGATATGCCGGCGCAGTAAAATACAAAGAACTGCTGCAGAAAAAAGAGTTTTTTATGGTGTCCATGGGAATTCTATTGGTTACCCTTTCTTTCTTAACAGGAAACAAAAATGTTTCGTTCCCCCTGTCTGACCTGCTGGCCTTGGGTGCTGTTCTTCTTTTAGGCGGGCCTATCATTGTTGAAGCTGTGCGGGGACTCATCCAAAAGGAGGTAAATGTGGTTGAACTGGTCAGCCTGGCCATCATAGCTTCGGTGATAGCTGGAGAATACCAGGCCGCGGCTATCGTGGCTACGATTATGGTTCTTGGCTCCCTGGTGGAACAGTTCACCTCCCAAAAAGCCCGTTCGGCCATACTTTCCCTGATGGAACTAAAGCCGGAAAAAGCCAGCCTGCTCCGCCTCGGAACAAAACATTCAGAAAAAGCCCTTTCGGCAAAAGAAAATGGTTCCCTTCTGGGATTCATTCATATTCAGGAAGAAATTCGCCCCGGGGTTCATGAAGTAATTGGCTCGCTGGAGAAAACAGGGATTTCAGAAATACACCTGCTGTCCGGTGATCGCCAGCAGGCTGTCCAAAAGGTGGCGGAGAAAACCGGAATCCCCCATTGTTCCGGTGAAATGCTGCCGGAGGATAAACTACGTTTTCTAAAGAAGATTCAAAAGAAAAATAATAGCGTGGCCATGGTGGGAGATGGAGTAAATGACGCCCCTTCCCTGGTTACCGCCAATGTGGGAATTGCCATGGGAGTTATGGGCACCGACACGGCCATTGAATCTGCAGACATTGCCCTTATGGCCGATGACCTGGAAAGGCTGACTTTTTTATTCCGCCTGGGAAAACAAACGGTAAAAACGATTCACTCCAACATCTTTTTTGCCCTGTTCTTCAATCTGGCAGCCTTGATTGCTTCAGGGAGCGGTATGTTAACCCCGGTAACCGGCGCCATTACCCACAATATTGGTTCCATCTTTGTGGTGGTAAATTCAGCACTGCTTCTTAAGTTTTCGGGAGAAAAACCCGAATTAACCGGTCAAAAAATCCACGAACAAATTTCCGGGCAAATCTCCGCCGACAAATATTAATTGGCCTGTCCCTGTTCGAAGGCAAGCGCTAATCCCTTTCGTGGAGCCTTCCTCATTCCATTCAAAAATGTAAAACCGGAAGGTTAACCCTTCCGGTTCAATAACAATTTTTTCAAGCTCCTGAACTAATCCCTGGAAAGAAAGGACAGTTTGCTGTGACTCAAGGCATGATGATCAAATATTAGACTGGCGCCTACCATTTGGGGTGCACTTCAAGTTGTTTTTTTTCCACATATCCGCTAACGGGAACATTTGTCACACAGGCCTCGAATAAATACCTCCTGTTCCTCAACAGTGTACCCGGGCCTGATTTCCGAAAGCTGGGGAATCTTCATTTCCTTAATGCATTCTACTTTGCCGCATGAATTACACACAAAATGTGGGTGGTGTTCCTCACCATCTTTGGCATCCGTCAGGGCAAATCGCCAGATCCGATCCCCGGTTTCTACCCGGTGAACAATGCCTGCTTCCAAAAAAGCATGCAGAGATCGGTAAACACTGACAAAATTAAAATCAATATCCGATAATTGATTGGAAATTTCCTGTTGTGACAGCGGTTGTTTCGTCTTGAGAAGAAGCTCAATCAAAGCAATTCTTCCTGGGGTACATTTAAACCCATTTTTTTGTAATATGTCCCGGGCAGTCTCGCAGTTCATAACTTCACCTTTGCAGATAATATGTACAGCAGACTTATTATATCATCGGGAAGAACTTCTGCCAAGTCACATATTACTCTACAGGTAGAGCTGCTTCTTTATTTTTCACCCTGTAATGAAATACCAGAGCAATAATTACAAATCCCAGCAGTACTAAAATTACTGTCACTGCCCTGGACAGTTCATCACCATGGGAATCTCCGGTTTTCCATTCCGCCCTGTGTCCTAAACCGTCATCAGCGACAACTCGAACATCTCCCTGGTCTAAAGGATAATAGAAATGTCCCTTTTCATCCAGACCCCCCCGGGCAATTTCACTACCGGCTTCATCATATACCACCACTTCTGCTCTTCTAGCAATTCGTCCTCCATCATATATAACTTTTACTATACCTTCCTCCACCGGCTCCACAATCATTCGGTGAGCGGATACCGTTGAAGAGAGCAGAAATACTAGGGATAAGGTTATAATAACAGGAAACAAATACCGTTTAAAACTTCTGCCCATAAGCAGCTACCACCCCTTTAGTGCCAAAATAACTTTATATCCCCTTGATTGATGGATTGTTTGCAGCATTTACTGCAGGTATTTTCAGCATACCCGGCTTGGCATTATACAAAAACTTAACGGCATAACCAGTAATTAATCCCTCCACTGCAATTAAAGGTAGATGACCCGCGGCCAAAAGGTTAATCACAGAGAAAAATCCCTCCGCAAACCTCTGATCACTGAACAATAAAAATAAAATCAACAGTACCAGTGTACCTGTGATGGCCAGGCCTCCCGCCAGGGCTCCCCCCATAAAGACAGACCGTTTCTGAATCCCTAGAAATAATTTATGAACCAAAAGTGCTGGTAAAGCCAACATAAGCGTATTGGCACCCAGAGTAGAAAGGCCCCCGTGTTGAAACAATATGGCTTGAAGCAGCAGACCCACAAAGAACGCCAGCGGAGCCCGCCTTCCCAGGATAATGCCTAAAAGGCCTCCCAGTATAGGGTGTACAGTTGAAGGACCTACAGGGATACTGATTAGGGATATTGCAAAAAACCCCCCGGTCATCAGGCTTATCATAGGAATTTCTTCCTCCTGGACACCCTTTATTGAATAAGCTACCAGAGCTCCTGCCCCTACATATGCCGCTGCGGCCACAGGCAAGCTTAAAACACCGTCGGCTAAGTGCACTTCATTCCCTCCCTTGCGTACTATTAAAACAGTATAGGCAACCTTGCCCTGTGAAAAGCGGCACTATCCGAAGAATATCAATAAGACAGCAGAACCGTCCCCTTGTCTTATTCTCTTATAAGGCTCCTTGGGCCTAGTTTCGGTCTAGTGATAATGCCCGCAATCTTCGTACTCAACAGGGTTTTTAGCTTCTACCTCATTCCCACTGCTGTCTAACATTTTAAGGTCGAACTCATGGGGAAAATGCTCCAAAAATACAACGTATTCCCCTGCTTCCGTTATTTCAAAGGTAAATGTTGTTTCATCTGAATTTAATATAAGAGAGTAACCATAGTCCGGTACCACGGTAAAAATTCCTCCGGGTTGGATCTCTTCCATATCCTCTTCCATAATATGGTGGGCAAGGTGGGCAATATCATCCATGTGTCCTTCATTTAAAAGAAAAGCGATATCACAGGAGGGGTCACCACTTTCCCCAAACTCCAGGGTGTAAGTGCCTGCCTCAAAGGAATATTCACCGCTCCATTCATAGGGAAGATCTCCATGGTCATGGTCATGGGAATGATGATCATGATCTGCGGGTTCATCATTCTGGGATCGATCTGGAGCTGCCGTATCCTGTCCCCCGCATCCGGCAATAATTAGTAAGCTTATCAGTATGATTGGTAAAATCCAGTATTTTTTCAATCCTGTCACTCTCCTTGTAATATTCAATTTGGTCCTGGTTTTATAATGTGACCTTTTTCCCCTTCTCAATCTTTCAAATACTCTTTTTATTAATAAAAGAATATTTTATTATAGTTATTCTTAATAATTTCTGCAAGCCTGTTATGTTTAAACTATAAACCACCTCCAGTAAATCTATTGGCTGTCAAAACAAAAACCTTTATATCCCATCAAGGGTATAAAGGTTCTGAAGACAAAATACTTGTGAAATCTTAACCCCATACACCGTGGGTAGTAAAATTAAGAAAACAAGCAGGTCTCCTGGCTTAGGTTCATCGCTCTTTTACGCCTTCCCGGCAGGAGTTTTCCATTAATGGAATCTCTATTTGCCAGTGGCTGCTCTGCTTGTAAAAGGCTCACCATCACAGTGACGGGATCGCGCTGGATTCTCACCAGCTTCCCTTTTATTCTTTTAAGAAAGAACTTGCTTTCTATTTATTTAGTTTTTAAAGGCTGAATCCGATTAATTTAATATTACATTACAAAATATACAATTGCAAGTAATTTGCATTAAAAAATATTACAATTTATATGTTTTATATCTCCTGTTTCTATTTTATTACCTTTTTATTAAAACATTCCATTAAAGGATTAACATATTTCTTTAAGAGTTAAGACATTCCTTTTATCTTTACCTTTAAGGGAAAACCCGTCAGCACCCTTAACTAATTAATTTTTGTTTTTTCCAACCGGCATACAGGACCTGATTATTCCCGCCGCTTCTTCCGGGCTGCGGGGACTAAATCCGGTGCCTTCAAAAATATCCGCCAGCATGGGGACCTCTAAATATCCCTGAATCATCAATTCCCTGTCCGTCAGCAGCTCCACCTCTCCTGCAGCCAGTATTTCCCCTTCTTTCATAATAATTACCTGGTCGGCCCAGGTATAAGCCAGATTTACATCATGAGTACTGAGGATAAGGGTTGCTCCCTTTATACTTAAGTCATTCAGTATATCCACCATTTGACAGGTAGAGTAAGGATCCAGGCCCGAAAAAGGCTCGTCACAAACCAGCATTTCCGGCTCCATGGCCAGCAGTCCGGCAATAGCCACTTTCTTTTTTTGCCCCAGGCTTAAATTATACGGGGGTTTGTCCTTCAGCCCTTCAATGTTTACCATTTGCATGGCCTTGAAAGTTCTGGATAATACTTCTTCCTCTCCCAATTTTAAATTCCTGGGTCCAAAGGCAATATCGTTAAATACCGTAGTGGAAAACAGCTGGTTATCGGGATTATCAAAGAGAAGTCCTACTTGCTGCCTGATTTTTGATATATTTTTCTTTAGTAGTGGAAACCCCATTACCGTAACCTGCCCCTGCTGGGGCAGAAAAATCCCATTCAAGTGATAAATTAAAGTAGTTTTTCCGCTTCCATTGGAACCCAGTATGGCTGTTTTTTTGTTTCTTTCTATTTTCAAGTTGATATCATTTAAGGCTTCGGTACCATCGGCATAATTATATTTAAGACCCGTAATATCTACAGCATTCATTTACAGCACCACCTGTTCTATAACGATTAAAAAGATTACTGAAAATACTGTAACCACCATTTTAAAAATATCCATAGAGGTAATGGGAGAAGGGATGCTTACAGGCATTTTCCCCTGAAAACAACGGGAGGACATGGCTCTGTAAACATGTTCAGACCGATCCACCGATTTAATAAAAACTCCTCCTGAAAGTTCACCATACACCTTTAACGCATCCAGTTTTAGCCCACCAGAAAAAAGACGGGAAGCCAGGGCCCTCTGAATACTCTTAACCTCCTGCACAAACAAAAAAGTATAGCGATAAGCCAAAAACAAAACGGTAATAATAACATAAGGCACTTTAAGATGATACAGGCCCTCTAAAAATTCCTCCAGGGGCTGAGTAAGCAGCATGACTATCATGGCTGTCATGGAAGTTAACGCTTTCAGGGATATAAGAGCAGCAAAGGAATACCGGTCAGGTGAAGGGGGAAACCCTCCCCCCAGTATAATGGGTAAAGACATCAGAGTTAAAAAAGGAACCAACAGCAGCAGTTTTTTCAGCAGAAAAAAGAAAGTGAAACCCATAAGTCCAGCAGAAATCAAGGTAAAGGCTAGAGCCGTCAAAACCAGTACAGGAGTATTTAAACTGACCACACCAAAGACCAGCAGTACTGCAGCAATGGTCTTGGCCCGGGAATCCCAGTTACGACCCCAGGAACGTACCTGTATGGTTTGATTCTCTTTCAAATTGTATCGGCCCAATATTATTCGCTCCTTACAGAAAAAAACCTTCATCATTACAAGGATAAAGGTTTTTGAGTAACTGAAATTCCTTTAACCCATGTACCGTGGGCATTTGGAAATAGCTGACGGGCAGGTATCCTGGCTCAGGTTCATCAGCTCTTTACGCCTTCCCGACTTAATCACTAATGATTGTCAGTGGCATATGTAAAAAGCATCCCCTTTACAGTGACGGCATCGCGCTGGAATTTCACCAGCTTCCCCTTTTCTCCCCTGTGGGAGTAACCCGTTCAACAATTCTATTAAGTTATTTAGTCTTCTAAGACAAGCCTATGTTCATAATAATAATATATTTGCACACAAAAAACAAGCGTATTTAGCTTAACATCCTCAGTTTATATATGCTAGCTGAAAACTTCTTGACTCGCCGTGGGGCTTGCCCTTTGGATTAAAATTCAAAAAAATACGATTTCAATGAAATGAAATCGTAAAAAAGATACTACTGGGAGGTTAATTCTTTTATGGTTAGCTTAATGGCACATTTATAATCTGGCCCACAAAAATCAAGTTGGGATCCTCAATCTGTGGATTGGCGGCAATAATAGCTTGAACAGAAACCCCGATACGTTGGGCAATACTGGTCAATGTTTCTCCCACACTGACATAAAGCTGAATTGTACCCTTGGGGGGTTTTGGAGGCAGAGGCGGTGTCACCGTAAGATTTATCACCTGACCAGGGTGAATAAGATTGGGGTCCACGATTTGAGGATTCTCCTGTATTAACAGGTCTACCGTAAGACCAAACATCTGAGCAATGAGAAATAAACTATCACTCGGCCTCACCAGGTACTGAGCCCGGGCAAATTCCGGATCCGGACCTATCAAAGGACGGGCGGGAATTCTAACAATCTGCCCGGGAAATATCACATCGGGGTCAATAATACCAGGGTTCACCTGAAGTATTTCTTCTACACTAACCCCAAAGGTCTGAGCAAAGAAAAACAGAGTATCCCCGGAACGCACCACAATATTTAATAATTTTCTTTTATGTTTTTCTTTTTTATAATCATGCTCATATATGTCTTGTTCTGGTAAAATTTCTTCATTTTCATTCATCTCTTCATCTACATACTTTTTGGATACCATAACAGTTCCCTCCTTCCATAGAATTTCTTTCAAAAAAAAGTTAACAGTTTCCCTGTCAATGTATTTATTTATATATCTTATGAGCAAACAGGCAAAAGTGTTAAAACTCTAAGAAAAATATTAGGCTGCCCCCGGATTATATCTAAGGACAGCCTTGAAAACATTATATTCTTATTTAAAACCTCATTAGAAGTTACGCATCCAATATATCATCTACTTCCTTATTATCAAGATCCATAACATAGGTGATCCCACTTACCTGGGAAGCTTCCCTGGTCAATGCGCAGATATCATCTCTAGTCAAGTATTCCAGAGCAAATTTTCGGCTTCCGCACATCAGCTGCTGCATCCCCTGGGCCAGCCTTTGATAATATGTATATACTCCCAGGGCAGCGGGAGGAAGCTTCTTAAAGGCATCGGCACCCAACTCCTCTTTTAGCTCCGCTGTGCATACAAATACTCTGTCTAAGGTATCACCGTATTTAGCCAAATTAGAGGGTAAACTCCCCTCTGCAATCTTTTGTCCCAGAGTTTTCCCTACCATAGCAGCAGTTAGGGGAGACCGGGCCATACCGATAATCTTAGTATAAGGGGCTCCCATAGCAAGACCTTTATACATCTGGTCTTCCAGGGCAAACCCACCAGCTGGAGCCAGATCAGGCACATGTTTTCCCTTGGCCTCCAGTCTCCTGCAGTATTCATAAGCCAGGGAGTGAAGCTCAACCATAGGTACTCCCCACTCATTCATCATCCTCCAGGGGCTCATCCCTGTTCCTCCGCCGGCCCCGTC
>SL_3KL_010_SEDDRAFT_10001379_pt1 | contig 21985 bp, 20 predicted proteins | sample SodLakKL_010_SED_2_FD_10381 | JGI IMG/M metagenome (IMG submission 10381) | reverse complement strand
GGAGGGCGTGGCGCGAGCCGAGGGCGTGGCTCCGGCGCGGGTCCTCAGATCCGGCGAGGGAGCAAAGCCCGTGCGGGTCGGAGTCGACCCAGCCCGAGACGGCGTAGCTCCGGCCCTGGTGGACGGCGTAGCGCCGGCCCGAGAGGGCACAGCGCCGGCCTGTGCCACCGAACCGGTAGACCTTGCCGCGGCACCCCGGGCGGGGACGGGAGCCGGAACGGAGCTGTCGACAGACCGGCGAACCGCCGTACGACTGGCAGGGGCCCGACCGGGCTCCTCCTTGAATCGAGGTGTGGGCTGAAGACCCAGCCCTGCGCCGCGAACCACGTACTGCGGCCGGTGGACGGCCACCGGGGGGGAGTTCACATAGATGGTCGTGGGGGCGTACACGAACGTCGAGTGCGCGGGCCACCGGTGGACCGGGTGAAGGCGGAAGCGGTGGGAACGGGCCCACCGGACCGGCGGCGGTCCCCACCACGGGTCAACCCATCCACTGTGCCACCCCGCATGCCATCCGGATCCCCACCCCGAAGACCAGGAGAAGCCGAAGGAAAGGCCGGAGGAGCGGTACCTGGGCGGAGCCCACGCATAGGCAGGTACCACGGGGAAGGGACGGACCGGCACCCACGCGTGGGCCCACTGGTAACCGTCACACCACGGCCGGTATCCATACCAGGGATCCCAGGGGTCCCAGCAGTACAGGGCCGGGTCGTAGACGTAGATGTCCCGGAACCGCTTTCCGCGAGGCAGGCTTCGGGGAGAGTAGGACACCACCGGAACGGCCTGGGCCGGGATCCCCGAGGCGAATGACAGGTCGGCGAACAGACCGGTGGCGGGAGAATGGTGGGCCAGGCCGAAGGAGGCACCATCGAAGACGTGACCCGAATGCCCGTCGCTCCAGGCAGAGAAGGAAACGGCCGTCTGGCCCTGGAGAGCCCCAGCGGGAACCGCCCCACATACAAGGAGAGCCGCCATCAGGAGAAGAGCACCACGAAGCGGCGGAGGCGAAACGGGGCGGGCCATGGGAGGACTCCTGTTTCGGTCAGGTGGGCAGAGCCGAATGAAACCGATGTACAATCAAAGCAGGATTCATACCGGTGTTCGTGGGACTTCGATTCACGGGAGCCCGCTCCTCAGCGAAAATGCCTGGAAGGCCCCGTGCATCAACACGTTACTGGCCGAGTGCGGACAGCGCCAGCGGGAGATCGGGGCCCCAGGGCGGGCCGCGGCCAGCCGGCAACGGGTTGCCAGTGTCCCGGAACGAATCACTCACCGTCCCCGGAAGAGGACGGTTCCGGCGACGGTTCGCCCCCCGGTGCCCGGGTGTCCATCAGCGAATGAACCCGTCCAGAACGAAGAATGCGGCAAGAAGCAGGAAGGGGGTGGCCGCCATGACCAGAAGGAGCATTCCGTGCCGGATCATGGCTCCCGCCGTGGGCGGATCCCCGGCCGGAGACGGGGACTCCTCGGCTGGAGGCTCGCCGGTCACGTCGGGGTCGATGGAAGGTCTGCTCATGGGGGGTGGGGAGTCCGTCGTTCCTGGTTTCTCTTGTTTCGCGACGCCGCTGTGTATAGCGTTGATGCTCGCAGTGGTGTTGAAGTCCGAAGGATTCTTTTTTCGAACCCGCTCTCGACTCCCGGGTTCCTCTCCTGGGTCATCGACCCGATGGTACCCTTCCCCTTTTCCCCAGACCACAGCAGAACGTGAGCAAAGACCGCTGGCTGGGCGTTCTCGAGGTGCTTTCAGGCGGCTCGGGTTTCGTTCGGCGCCCTCAATCCGGCTACATCGCCGGACCGGACGATGTGTATGTGAGTGGAAAGCTGATCTCCCGTTTCGGTCTCCGCACCGGCGACGAGATCTCAGGTTCCGTGGGCGGTCGTCCCCGGAACGGCAAGGCTCCCCCCCTCACCAGCCTCGACCTCGTGAACGGGCGCCCGCCCGACGAGGCCAAGAACCGACCCAACTTCGACCGGCTGAGCGCGCTCCACCCGGATGAACAGCTCCGACTGGAATGTGACATCCGTGCGCCCGGTGGTCCCGACTTCACCAATCGGGTCATTGATCTGTTCTGCCCCCTGGGCAAGGGCCAGAGGGCCATGATCGTGGCTCCGGCCAAGGCCGGTAAGACGACGGTTCTGCAACGGGTGGCGGAGGGAATCGTCCGAAACCACCCCGAGTGTACGCTTCTCCTCCTTCTGGTGGATGAACGGCCGGAAGAAATCACCGAGATGGAGATGTGCGGGTTCGGAGAGGTGGTGGCTTCATCCTTCGACTTCCCGTCCGAGCGACACGTGGCTCTGGCCGAGATCACCCTGGAGCGAGCCCGGCGCCGGGTCGAGATGGGACAGGATGTGGTCATCATCCTGGATTCCATCACCCGGCTCGCCAGGGCCTACAACACGGTGGAAGACGGCAGCGGACGGACCCTTTCCGGTGGACTGGACGCCAACGCACTGGAGCGGCCGAAGCGCCTGCTCGGGAGCGCACGGAAGATCGATCCCTCCCAGGGAGGAGGATCCCTCACCATCGTGGCCACCGCTCTGGTGGATACCGGATCCCGAATGGATCAGGTCATCTTCGAGGAATTCAAGGGGACCGGCAATTCCGAGCTGGTGCTCAGCCGCGAGTTGGCGGATCGACGGATCTTCCCCGCCATCGACATCGTGGCGTCGGCGACCCGCCGGGAGGAGCTGATCCTGAGCGAGGAGGCACTCCTGCTCTCCCGGGCCATGCGGCGGCAGTTCGTCGGGACAAACCCGTCGGATGCCATGAGTGAGCTCCTGGGGGTCATGCGCCGAACCAAGACCAACGAGGAACTGCTCCGCCTGAGCCGGGCGAATCTGTAGACGAGGTCCCGGGCTGGAAGACCGGAAGACCTGACCTGCCCCCGGCCGGTGGAATCGTTTTCCGGACGGATCGTTTTCCGGACCGACGTTGGAAGCCTTGACGGGCCGGGTGGTGGGACAGAGGGGGCTGGAGGTGCCAACACCACCTCCGGCCCCTCATTCGTTCCTGGAGACCGGTGCTTCCGCCGCCGAGTCCGCTTCCGCCGCCGGGGCCCCGTCGGGATCGGCAACGTCCTCGGGTTCGAAGCTCCGACCCTCCACCACGAGGCGACGCAGCGACTCCAAGGAGGCCTCGAGTTGGGCTCCCTGCAGGTCGTCCATCCGGCCGGCCAGGAACCCCAGAAGCGGGTTCCATCCGAAGTCCCCTTCCTCCCGCCAGTGGATCCGGGTGCCACCCTCTTCCCGGCGTTCCAGCCGCATCCGCCCATCAATCCGGATCGAACCCCCTTCCACCTCCACGTCATAGCGGATCGAATCGGGAGCCGACGACGCGGTGATCACGAACTCTCCCTGACCGTACTGGTCATCGTCCCAGCGGCGGCCGGATCCCTCTCCGCTCTCCGGTCCGAAGAACTCGAATCCCGAGGTGGGCGATGGAGTCCAGAGCTCCCAACCCCGGGCGCTTTCCAGGTGGGGGAAGATCTCCTCGGGCTGAGCCGGAATGAGGGCTTCCCGTTCCGTGGACCATCCACTGGGGAGGAGGAAACCGATCACCATGGTGCCGATGAGGATGAGGCCGATCACCCCGAGGATGATGCCGGCCAGGCGGATCACTTTGTTCAACGGAACTCCGGAGAAGGAGGGGCTGCCGGGGGCAAGCCGGACGTCAGGGACGGAAACCGCATGGGGGTTGTCCGACGATGGCCAGGGCCCAGGGTGAGCGGTGACGAGGGAAAGGTCACCCCGGGGGCGACCACGTCAACCCCGGACCCATCACGAGGTCCCGCCGTCGGGTGGAGGGGTCCTGGCCACCCGTTCCAGGAGGGGGCGCAATTCATTCCAGACGTTCGCCGCCATGCGACGATGTCCCTCGGCCGTGGGGTGGATCCCATCGGGCAGGTTGAGGGAAGGGTCGCCGGCCACTCCGTCCAGGAGGAAGGGGAGGAGGGGTACGTCGCGGCTCCTGGCCACCCGTCCGAAGGCCGCTCGGAAGTCGTCGGCATATTCGTCACCCATGTTCGGCGGCGCCTCCATCCGGACCAGCGCCACGGGAGTCCCGGGAGCCGTAGCGGCGACCTCGTCCAGGATCCGCTCCAGGTTGGCCTCCATCTCCGACACCGGGATTCCGCGGAGTCCGTCGTTGGCACCCAGTTCCACCACGAGAAGGTCGGGCTCGGCCCGGAGGATCCACGTGATGCGGCGGGCACCGGCGGCACTGGTCTCTCCCGCCAGCCCGGCGTTCACAATCTCGATTCCGGTGATCCCGGCCTCCCGGGCCCGAAGAGCGATCTGATGGGGCCAGGCTTCGGTGTCCGGATCGTCGAGTCCATACCCCTCCGTGAGGCTGGTGCCCAGAAAGATGATCCGGGCTCTGTCCTCCTCCTGACCCCCTGCCACGGCCTCGGAGTCCCGGGTCCCCCGGTGGGTCGAACCTTCCTGGCCATCCCGGCGTACCATGGCCCCGGTCCCGGCAGATGCCCCGGCCCCGGCGGACCCGGCGGCGGCCCCCTCCACATCCAGGGCTGCGGAGCCGACACTCGAATCGGGCGCTTCCGGATCCGGATCCGAGGTGGATCCATCCCCGCACCCGCCGGCCAGGATGAGAATGGCCGGCAGCAGGAGAACCCTCAGCGTGCGCATTTTTCTGGATGACATCCGTAAGACCTTCACAGGTGGTGGAGGGAAGGTGGAGGTGCTCCGGGGCGTGACCCTGGAGATTCCGTCGGGGACCACCGCAGCCATCACCGGCCCCTCGGGCAGCGGCAAGACCACCCTTCTGGGGATCATGGCGGGACTGGAGCCGCCCACTTCCGGACGAGTACTCCTGGGTGAGACCGACGTCACAGGTCTTACCGAGGAGGAGCGTGCCGGGTTTCGGGCTCGCAATGTGGGATTCGTCTTCCAGACCTTCCAGTTGCTCCCCGCTCTCACCGCTGTGGAGAATGTGCAGCTCCCCCTGGAGCTACTTCCCCGCAGGGAACGGCCATCACGCCACGAGATCCGGGACCGCGCCGAGGCGCTCCTGGACCGGGTCGGTGTGGCCCACCGCCTCCACCACCTCCCCTCGCAGCTCTCCGGCGGTGAGCAGCAGCGGGTGGCCGTGGCCCGGGCCTTCGTGGCCCGCCCCCGCATCCTCTTCGCCGACGAGCCCACCGGCAACCTGGACGCCGAAAGTGGGGCGCGGGTGGTGGATGGGCTCGAGGAGCTGAACCGAGCCGAGGGAACCACCCTGGTCACCGTGACGCACGATCTGACGCTGGCGGCCCGAAGCGACCGGGTCTTCCGCTTCAGAGCCGGCGAGTTGGAACCGGAGGGTGTGGCGTCGTGAATCCGGGCTTCATGGTCCGTCACGCCTTCCGGGAGAGCCGCAGCGGGATCCGCCGCGTGGGCTTCTTCACCCTGGCTGTGGCCCTGGGCGTGGCCGTCCTCGTGGGTCTCCGGTCGCTCCAGGTCGATGTGGAGGAGGGCGCACGGGCCGAGGCGGGCCAGCTCCTGGGCGGGGACATCCGCCTGGAGGCCAACGTCCCGTTCCCCGCCGAGGTTCCGGCCCTCCTGGACTCCCTGGAACTCCGGGGGCACGCCACCGCTCGCGTGGTGAGTGTGGCCAGCGTGGCCACCGTCCCGGGCACCGATCTCTCCCGCCTGGTGCAGCTCGAGGGCGTCGGCCCGGGCTTTCCCCTTCGGGGAACGCCCGAGGCGGAGCCCGCGGACGCCTGGGACCGGGTCCTCCGCGGGGAGGGCGTGGCGGTGGGGGATCCCTCCCTGCTTCGTCAGTTCGGCCTCGAGGTGGGCGACACCCTCTCCCTGGGTGGGTTCCGTCAGCCCATCGTGGGCGTTGTGGGAGGGCTTCCCGTCGACCCCGGCGCCCGGACCGTGGTGGGGTCGCCTCTCTACCTTTCCATGGACCGGATGGAGGCGTCCGGGCTGGCCGGTCCAGGAAGCGTGGCCCGTCATCGCGCTCTGGTGCGGACCGCCACGGGTACCACCACCGATGCCCTGGCTGCCGAGCTCCGGGAGGCGCTCCCCGCAGATGGGCGGATCAGGGTGCAGACCGCTCAGGAGCAGGCGGAGGGGCTCGCCAACGCCTTCGGCTATCTGGCGGGCTTTCTCGGGCTGGTGGGGCTGGCGGGGCTGCTCCTGGGCGGCGTCGGAGTTGGGAGCGCCATCCACGCCTTCCTGAAGGACCGCATCCCCTCGGTGGCCGTGCTGCGCTGCCTGGGCGCCGATCGCCAATCGGTCTTCGGGGCCTACGTCCTCCTCGCCCTTCTCATGGGGGTGGCCGGGTCGGCCCTGGGTGTCGTGGCCGGCGTGGCCCTCCAGCACCTTCTCCCCCGTCTCCCCGGCGTCGACGTTCCCTTCTCGCTGGCGCAGGCCCCTCGGCCCGGAGCCATGGGGGCCGGGATGCTGACCGGGGTCTGGGTGACCTTCCTCTTCGCCCTCATCCCGCTGATCCGGGTCCGGTCCATTCCGCCCATGGCGGCGCTGCGCCCCACGGTGGTGGGGGAGGGCGCCACGGCAGGGGAGTGGGCCCGTCGAGGCGCCCTGGGCGTTCTGCTCGCCTTCTCCCTTTTCGCCCTGGCGGCCATCCAGCTTCGGAGCGTCGGGGCCGGGGCCGCCGTGACGCTGGCTCTGGCCCTGACCCTCGGTGCCCTGGCCGGCGCGTCGGCGCTCACGGTGCGGTTTCTCCCTCGCCTGGTGCCACCGACCGCCCCCTTCGCCCTCCGCCACGCGGCCCGGGCCCTGAACCGTCCGGGCAACCAGACCCGTTCGGTCCTGGTGGCGTTGGGCTTCGGCACCTTCCTCCTGGCCGCCGTGGCCATGGTGGAGGCCAACCTCCGGGCGGGGCTGACCCTGGAGCGAGGGGTGGGCGGCGACTCGGCCCTCCTCTTCGACATCCAGTCCGACCAGGTGGAGGGGGTGGAGGCGCTTCTGCGGGACGAGGGCCTGGATCCCGAGCCCGTGCCCCTCATTCCCGCCACCCTCCGGGAGATCGACGGTGTCCCGGTGGCGGAGCTCGTGGAGCGACTTCCCCAGGGAGAGCGCTGGGCCTTCCGGCGCCTCTACCGCAACACGGTACGGTCCGACCTGGATCCGATAAGCGAAGAGGTCGTGGCCGGAAGCTGGTGGAACGGTGCCGCTCCCGGGGAGGCCAGCGCCGGGGACGCCCGGATCTCGGTGGAGGTGGATCTGGCGGATCAGTTGGGATTGGAGGTGGGGACCCGGGTGGTGTGGGACGTGCAGGGGATCCCGGTTCCTTCGGTTGTGACGAGCCTGCGCGAGGTGGACTGGGGGTCGTTCCGTCCCAACTTCTTCGTGGTCTTCGAGCCCGGTTCGCTGGACGGGGCTCCGGCGACCTGGATGGTCCTGGCGCCCCTGGGCGACGCCGAGGCCCGGGCACGGCTTCAGACCCGGGTGGCCGTGGAGTTCCCCAACGTCACCTTCCTGGACCTCTCCACCATCCTGGATACCCTGGAGAACCTGACCTCGCGCGTCGCCACCGTGCTGCAGGCGCTCTCGGCGGTCCTGCTGGTGGTGGGCGGCACCGTCCTGGTGGCTTCGCTTCTGGCCACGCGGTACGAACGAAGAAGGGAGGCGGCCCTCCTCCGGATCCTGGGCTCGTCCGCGGCCCTTCTCCGCCGCCGGAGTCTGGTGGAGTTCGTGGTGCTCGGCGGCATCGCCGCCGGGGTCGGGATCGCACTGGCGGTGGGGGCTGGAGCCGCCCTGCTCCACTGGAGCTTCGACGGCCTGCGCACCGTGCCGTGGGTCACCCTCCTGATCCTCGGGGTCGCCGTGCCGGTGGTGGCCGCGGTGGTGGGACGAGTCGTGGTGGGCGATTCGGTCCGGGTGTCGCCCCTGGAACTCCTCCGGGAGGGCGAATAGGTGTTGGATGGGAGCCTCCCCCGGAACCCCTCGGAGGGGACGGGGCAGGAGGGGACGGCCCTGGCCTGGGGCACCCTGGTCCTTCTCTCCATGGCCGTCCTCCTGGCCATGTCCCCCTGGTTCAGCTCCGCGGCGGGGTCCCACGTCTTCCGGGAGCGTCTGGCCCTGTCGTCGGGGGCGGCGGGGTGGCTGACCGGTGCGGTGCAGGTGGGCTTCGTGGCCGGCACCCTGGTAGCCGCCTTCCTGAACCTCGCCGATATCGTTCCGGCCCGGAGCTACTTCGCCGTGTCGGCGCTGGGAGCGGCGCTGACCAACGCCCTCCTCCTCCTTCCCGAGTCGTACCTTCCCCTCCTGATCCTCCGCTTCCTCACAGGCTTCTTCCTGGCAGGGGTCTACCCACCGGCCATGAAGATGGCGGCCACCTGGTTCCGGGCTCGACGGGGGATGGCCATCGGCATGGTGGTGGGTGCCCTCACCGTGGGGAAGGCGGCGCCATTCCTCCTTCGAGCCGGGGGAGGGGAAGGGGGGCTCGGCGTCGTCATGGGCGCCTCGCTGGGCGCGGTGCTTGGGGCGGCGATGGTGGCGGCCTTCTACCGCGATGGGCCGTTTCCATTTGTCCGGCGGCCCTTCCGGTGGGATCTGGTGGGGCAGGTGATCCGACACCGACCCACCCGCCTGGCCACCTGGGGCTACGTGGGGCACATGTGGGAGCTCTACGCGGTCTGGGCGGCCATCGGGCTGTACTTCCTGGACTACCTGGTGGGGCAGGGGACCGTCCCTGCCGCCGCCGGCACCGCCTCGGCCCTCCTGGCCTTCTGGGCCATTGCGGTGGGCGGTCTGGGGGCCGTGGGGGCGGGCGTGGCCGCCGATCGGTGGGGGCGGGAGCGGGTGGCTTCGTGGGCCATGGCGGTGAGCGGGTCGTGCGCTCTGGTGGCCGGATGGCTCCTGGAGGCTCCACCTCCCCTGGTCATTGGAGTGGCGCTCATCTGGGGGGTTTCGGTGGTGGCCGATTCGGCGCAGTTCTCGGCGCTGGTCACCGAGGTGGCGCCGTCCCACGCCGTGGGAACGGCCCTGACGCTGCAGACGGCGGCGGGGTTCACCGCCACGGCGGTGAGCATCTGGCTGGTGCACTGGGGGCAGGAGGCCCTGGGGTGGGGGTGGACCTGGATGCTCCTGGCCCCCGGACCCTTCCTGGGGATTCTGGCCATGCTGCGTCTCCGTGCCCTTCGGGCGCAGGGAGGGGAGGGTGGGGAAGGGGGAGCAGGAGACCGGGCGAAGCTGGAGAAGGGAGTGGAAAGCGGGCCGTGACGGGGGGATCCGCGCCCGTGGCCGGGGGCGTCGGCCTCCCTACAGGCGGTCCCACCAGCGCGGATCCACCGAGAAGAGGAGCTGCCACTCACCACCTCGAAGCCCCCTGGCTCCGTCGATGCGGAGGAGGTCCCACCCCACCCCCACTCCCAGGGTGGCGGCCGGTCGGATCCCACCGGTGTCCGTCACCCTCCAGGCGTCGGCCACGGCATCATCGAGGCCCCCTGCGACGGCGGCGTGCAGCCCCGCCCGGACCCGCAAGAAGGGTGTCCCGGCGTCGGTGGCCGCTTCGATGCGCACCAGGCCCCCACGCTGTCCGGCCCATGCCCGGAAGGGGTAGCCCGGTACGGTGCCCCTTCCCCCCAGAAGCCGGTGCTCCTGCGGGAGGGGATCGCCGAACCAGGCCCAACCCAGCAGACCGGCGGTCAGCTCCCGGTCCCGAGCGGTGGAGTGCCAGGTGGATCGCACATGCGCCGTCCCGGCCACCCCCTGACCCTCGCCGTCCAGCCCCCATGCAGTGCGAAGGAATAGCTGCCCGTCACCGATCCCGCCTGCCGGGGTGCGTAGGGGTCGGCTCACCCTGGCTCCCACATCGGCGAAGGTCCCTGGCTCGATGGACCGCACCGGACGAAACCGTCGTCCCCGATCCAGGGGCGCTCTCTCCGGGCCGCCGGTCCACTCCCGGTCGCGGCGGAGGCCTGCTTCCAGTCGGACCTCCTGACCGTTGCCTCCCCCACCGAGCACGACGGCGCCGCCGATGGTGCTCCGCCGAACCGGGTCCAGGTAGTCTTCCCCGCGGAAGGTGGCGCCGAGAGGGACGACACGAGCGGAGCCGCCGCCGGAGCCAGGCCCAGATCCGGGCTCTCGTTCCAGGACCCTTCCAGGGCCCAACCGCGCGCATTGCCCCAGATGCCGTCCACCTCCACCCCCAGGACCGGGTGTCCGGCTCCCAAGGCAAACCCACCTCGGGTCCGGAGGCGGAGGGCGGGAGACCGCATGAGGGTGGCGCCGAGTCCCAGGTACAGGCCTTCGGCCCGGTTGTATCGGACCAGGGACGAAGCGCGGGGAAGGTGGAAGCGCAGCGGTGCCAGCCCTGAGTCCGACTCTCCCGCCAGGCGCCGGAGAGCGTCGGATCGGAGACGACGAGGGTCCGGTCGGGACTCGATCCCCTCCACCCCATCCCGTTCGAGCCCGGCCAGCAGCGGCTCGTCGAAGGGGTAATCGCGACGGGCCACCTCCGGCAGCCAACTGACCGGTGGCCTGAACTGGAACTCCGGCGGCAGCTCCGCATTGAGTTCGTATTCACCCACCCGCAGGACCGCCCGGATCACCGTTCCCACCCCCAGGTCCAGGTCCGGCACCTCCCGCCGGACATGGACGACCTGCCGGTTCGGAAGCCAGTACCGGCCCTCCCACAGACCGTAGTCCACCTCCACCTCGATCCGGTCGGTGCGCCGATCCACATACGACGCGGGCGTGAAGCTCAGCTGCATCCTCACCAGCGATCCGTCCTCCTGGTCCAGGAGAAAAGCGCCCATGGCGCCCGGCCTCTGAGGATCCACCGGCCTGACCTCCACCTCCAGGAGGCGGATGGGGTCGGGCCGCCCTGCCAGGGTCAGCTCCACCGAATCTGCGATGCGGTAGTCGTAGATGCGCTCCTCTCCGTCCAGGAGGGCCACGGCCAGGGGGTGGGGGACGCCGGCCACGTCCATTCCGGCGCCCACCCTTATCTCGTCCCCGAACCCGTACTGGATCAGCGTCAGGCGGTCCAGGTAGTATTGGAAGTCCCGGACCGGCAGTCGGACCTCGCTTCGTTCGCCGATGACCTGCTGACGCACGATGTCCGGGGCCTGCCAGAGGAGCTCCACCGCTACCTGGTCCACCCGGATCAGGGATCGTTCGCCCTCTTCCGGATCCACGAAGAAGTAGATGTGACCCTGGGTCAGGGCCCGGTAGCTCTCCAACTCCCCATCGTCGATGATGCCCCGGCGAACCGCATGGGCGCGGGACATGAGCTCCCGGACCCGGGCGTCGTTCCAGTCCCCGTTCGCCCAGCCTACCTCATCGCCCTCCCGCAGGTCCGCAGCGGTGTCCGGAGTCTGGGCATCAACCTCCTCGCCGAGGGCGAGATTCAGCCCACCCACTGGGAGGAGGCACAGGGCCAGGGCAACGAGCCGACGAGAGATCACTGGATCACGGCGTTTTGGGGACAAAGGGGAAATCCGGACGGGCCCGACGGACCGACCGGTCCTTCCGGAGCCCGGCACGAGCGCCATGGGCGCGCCGGTGCCAAAGGGGGTGGGCTCTCGGGTCCGGCCCGATTCCTATTAAACTATCCGGTCATGGTCCCTGGGGAAGCGGTGGCAACCGTGGCCCCCGCCCGGGACCCAGGGGCTGCGGCACGCCATCATCACCCGAGGAGAGTATACCGTCGTGACCACCGAGGAGCATAAGGAAGAGGTCCTTCGTCGCAGGACCTTTGCCATCATCAGTCACCCCGACGCAGGAAAGACGACCCTGACGGAGAAGCTTCTTCTCTACGGAGGGGCCATTCACCTGGCCGGGTCGGTCAAGGCACGGCGGGCGGCACGGCACGCCACCTCGGACTGGATGGAGATGGAGCAGCAGCGCGGCATCTCGGTCACCTCGTCAGTGCTTCAGTTCGACTATGAGGGCAAGCGCGTCAACATCCTGGACACCCCCGGTCACCAGGACTTTTCCGAGGACACCTACCGCACGCTCCTGGCTGCCGATTCCGCCGTCATGCTCCTGGACAACCGGAAAGGGGTCGAGGAGCAGACCCGGAAGCTCTTCGAGGTCTGCCGGCTGCGTCGGACCCCCATCTTCGCCTTCGTGAACAAGTGCGACCGGGTCGGGGTGTCTCCGCTGCAGCTCCTGGACGATGTGGAGGCGGAGCTCGGCATCGCCTGCGCCGCCATCACCTGGCCGGTTTCCGACGGAACCAACTTCCTCGGCGTGTACGATCGGCTCTCGTCCCGCCTCCACCTGTTCGAGAAGGGAGGCGATCACGGGGCCAGCCGTCCGCCCACCGATGTGACCGGCCTCGATGACCCCGAACTGGAAGAATTGCTGGGTACCCGGGCCCGGGACCAGTTGGCCGAGGACGTGGAGCTCCTGGACGCCGCCGGCGCCCACTTCGACCCGGTGGCGTTCCAGGAGGGGCGGGTGGCGCCCACCTTCTTCGGGAGCGCCCTCACGAACTTCGGGGTCGAGCCCTTCCTGCGACGATTCCTCCAGTACGCGCCGTCCCCCACGCCCCGGGAAGCGGACGAGCGCCGAGTCGATCCACTGGACGACGATTTTTCCGGATTCGTCTTCAAGATCCAGGCGAACATGGATCCGAAGCATCGGGACCGCATCGCCTTCGTCCGCATCTGCTCCGGGCACTTCCTGGCGGGGGAATCGGCCGTGAACATGCGGACGGGCAAGCCTGTGCGGATGGCTCGGCCCCAGACCTTCTTCGCCCAGGAACGGGAGGCGGTGGAGTCGGCCTGGCCCGGGGATGTAGTGGGAATCCACGATCGCGGGAACCTGCGCATCGGTGACACCCTCTCGGAGTCGGGTCAGGTCCGCTTCGAAGGGATCCCGGCCTTCTCTCCGGAGCGGTTCGCCCGGGTCCAGGTGCCCGACCCCCTCCGCCGCAAGCACCTGGACAAGGGGCTCCTGGAGCTTTCCGAGGAGGGGGCGGTCCAGGTCTTCTTCACCGATGGGATCACGGGGCCGGCGCCGGTGGTGGGCGCCGTGGGCCAACTCCAGTTCGACGTGCTCCTGCACCGTCTGGAGAACGAGTACAATGTGGACGCCCGCCTCGAGCCGCTCCCCTACAGGGACGCGCGCTGGGTGGAAGGTCCCGAGGCCGAGATCCGACGCGTGGCATCCGGTTACGACTGTACCGTGGTGCGGGATCGGGCCGACCGGCCCCTTCTCCTCTTCCGGAGCGAGTGGGTGCGCCAGTCCACCGAGGCCCGGGAGGCCGGAAAGCTGACTTTCCATCGNATGGCGCCGGAATGACGGGCCGGAGAAGAAGCCCATGAGCAAGCGCGATCGACATGACACGATCCTGAAGATCGTCCGCGAGGAGCGGGTGGGATCCCACGAGCAGCTCCGGGAGTTCCTGGGGAAGCGCGGCATCGAGGTGACCCAGGCCACCCTGTCCCGGGATGTTCGGGAGCTTCGCCTCGTAAAGGTCCAGGGCGCCGACGGACAGCCCTACTACACCCTTCCCGACGAGTGGGAGAATACCCCACCTCTGGAGCAGCTCCTCCCCACCCTGTTCGTGTCGGCGCGGGGGGCCGGGAATCTGCTCGTGGTGAAGACCATGACAGGGGGAGCTCAGGCCGTGGCTCTGGGGATCGACTGGGAGGAGTGGCCGGAGGTTCTGGGGAGCATCGCCGGGGACGACACCATCCTCCTGGTGCTTCGGAGCGAGGAGGAGATGGACGAGGTGATTCGTCGGGTGGAGGCCATCGTCGAGGCCGGACGTAGGACCCGGACCCGGAGTCCTTGACCCACGCGGAGAAGTGTGAATAATTATTCTATGAATACTTCAAAAGATCCCATCCCTGGTGGCGTGAAGGTCGGCGTTCTGGGCGGAGGGGGATACACGGGGATGGAGGTCCTGGGCCTCCTGGCCCGTCATCCCCGGATCCGTGTGGCCTTCGCCTCGTCCCGGTCCCTGGCCGGGACACCCTCCCCGGTTCCCGGCCTCCCCTACACCCCGCCCTCCCTCGAGGCGTGCGGCGAGGTGGACGCCATCTTTCTCTGTCTCCCCCACGGGGTTGCGGCTCATTGGGTCACGGACCTCCGGGAGGCCTTCGGGGACGCGACTCCACGCCTCATCGACCTGACCGCCGACCACCGCCCCGGCTCGGGCAACGAGCAGGATGCGGTCTACGGCATGGCCGAGTTGGCGTCCCACCGGATGCCGGAGGCTCGTCTGGTGGCGAACCCGGGCTGCTATCCCACCGGGGTCATCCTCTCCCTCCTGCCCCTGGCGGAGGCGGGGATGATCGACCCCACCCGCCCCCTGAGCATCCACGCCTCGTCGGGAGTCACCGGGGCGGGCCGCACGCCCCGGCAGGACCTCCTCTTCGCCGAGGTGGCGGACAATTACCGGGCGTATGGCTGGGGGAACCGTCACCGCCATCTGAAGGAGATGAGGGCCCTCCTACCTGGACTTCCCCTCATCTTCCAGCCCCACCTCCTTCCGCTGCCACGGGGGATCCTGGAGACGCTCACCGTCCCGGTCCATCCCGGGACCACGGCGGGCGGTATCCGCGAGTGCTGGCGAGGGCGTTACCCCGAGAACAGCAGCGCCGTTCGGGTGCTTCCGGAAGGACTCCCCGAGCTTCGGCAGGTCCTCCGGACCGACCTTCTGATTCTCGGTGCCGAGGAGGTGGAGGGGATCGATCCACCGGTGGTGACGGTTGGAGCTGCACTGGACAATCTGGGGAAGGGGGCAGCCGGACAGGCTGTCCAGAACATGAACGCCATGATGGGCTGGGAGCTCAACGAGGGGATCCGATGGCAACACTGACCACCACGCACCAGGCCCGGGCGCACCTCCTGGGTGTCTACGCTCCCACGCCGCACCTGTTCGTCCGTGGCGAGGGGACCTGGTTGATCGATGACACAGGCCGCCGTTTCCTGGACTTCACGTCGGGCATCGCGGTGACGGCACTGGGGCACGGCCACCCCGCCGTGCGTCGCGCCCTGGACGAGGCTGCGGAGTCCGGTCTCATCCATACCTCCAACCTCTTCCGCACCGACCCTGCCGAGGCCCTGGCCCGGGAGTTGGCGGAGCACAGCGGTCTCGACCGCGTCTTCTTCTGCAACTCCGGCGGAGAGGCGGTGGAAGCCTCCCTCAAGTTCGCTCGCCGTTGGGCCCGGCGGGACGGCGACGCTCCCGAGCGGTTCGGAGTGGTGGCGCTGAAGGGTGCATTCCACGGCCGTCTCTTCGGGAGTCTGGCAGTGACGGATCGCCCCCGCTACCGGGAGCCGTTCGAGCCCCTCATGCCTGGCGCCGTGTTCATTGACGCGGCGGATCCCGATGCGCTGGAGAAGGTGGATCCGTCCACCATTGCCGCCCTCATCGCCGAGCCCATCCAGGGAGAGGGGGGGGTGCGACCACTCCCCGACGAGGTGCTGCGGCGCTTTCGCCAGTGGACGACCCGGCACGGCGTCGCCCTCATTCTCGACGAGATCCAGTGCGGCCTGGGCCGAACCGGCACCCTCCTGGCCCACGAGCCGTCGGGCGTGCGCCCCGACATCCTGACGCTGGCGAAGCCACTGGCCGGCGGCCTTCCCATGGGCGCCGTTCTCATGACGGAGGAGGTGGCGGCCTCGGTGCATCCCGGAGACCACGGCACCACCTTCGGGGGCGGTCCCCTGGTGGCGGCAGTGGCTCGAGCGGTCCTGTCCGAAATCGCCACACCGGCCTTCCTGGCCGAGGTCCGGAGGAAGGGAGACCTCCTCACCGAGCATCTGGAGGGCATTCGGCTCCGTCACCCCGATCGCATCCTGGAGATCCGGGGGAGGGGTCTCATGCGTGGGGTCCGCCTCTCCACACCCATCGCACCTGTGGTCGAAGCGGCTCAGGAGGCGGGGCTTCTCCTGGTGGGCGCCGGCCCGGACGTGATCCGCCTCCTTCCGCCTCTCACCGTGTCGGACGACGAGATAGGCGAGGCCATGGACCGCCTGGAAGGGGCCCTGCAGGCCACGGAGACCTCCCGGGCGGTGGCCTCGTGAGCGGCTCCAAGGCGCTGTGGGGAGGGCGTTTCGAGGGAGGCATGGATCCGGCCATGGTCCCCCTTAATCTCTCCCTGGATGTGGATCTGAGGCTCTGGCCCCAGGACATCCGTGGGAGCCGCGCCTGGGCCCGGGCTCTCGGTCGAGCCGGCGTACTGACGTCCGATGAGGTAGAAGCCCTCGTCCAGGGGCTGGATGCGGTTCAACGTCGCCTCGCGGCAGGTCTTGCCCACCCTGTCCCCGACGAGGACATCCATTCGCTGGTGGAACGGCTCCTCCGTGAAGAGGTGGGGGCCGTGGCGGGGAAGCTTCATACCGGTCGGTCCCGGAATGATCAGGTGGCCACCGACGTCCGGCTCTGGGGGATGGAGGCGCTGGAGGGCGTCGTCGCCGAACTCGAGAGGCTGGCCCGAGCCCTGTTGGAGCTGGCTGAGCGGTCGGTGGACCTCATCATCCCGGGCTACACCCACCTGCAGCAGGGCCAGCCGGTCCGGGCCGCCCACTGGGCCCTGTCCCACCTCTGGCCCATCCTCCGGGACCGGGAGCGAATGGTCCGCGCCGGGGAGAGCGCGGCCGTCCTTCCACTGGGCTCGGGAGCGTTGGCGGGCTGCCCCTTTCCGGTGGATCGGGAGTTCCTCAGGGAGGCCCTGGGATTCGTGCGGGTGTCCGAGAACAGCATGGACGCGGTGAGTGACCGGGACTGGATGGCGGAAGCCCTCTTCGCCGGTTCTCTCGTGGGGACCCATCTCTCTCGCCTGGGCGAGGATCTGGTCCTCTTCGCGTCAAGGGAATTCGGGCTGGTCCGGGTTCCGGATGGATTCAGTACCGGGTCGTCCCTCATGCCCCAGAAGCGGAATCCCGATGTGGGAGAGTTGATCCGCGGGAAGTCGGGGCGCTTCACGGGTAACCTCGTCGCTCTTCTCACCCTCCTGAAGGGGCTCCCCACCGGATACAACCGGGACCTCCAGGAAGACAAGCGACTCCTCTTCGACACCTTCGACCAACTGGTCCTGGTCCTGCCCGCCGTGGCCGGAACGGTGGGCGGCCTGGAGTGGCGTCCCGAACGGGCGAAGGCACTCCTCTCCGAGGAGCTTCTGGCCACCGACCTGGCCGATTATCTGGTCCGCAGGGGTGTTCCCTTCCGCGAGAGTCACGAGGCCATCGGTCGACTGGTGGCTCTCTCGGAACGGGAGGAGATCTCCCTGTCCCATCTTTCGCTGGAGCGTTACCGCGAGGTGCATTCCGCCTTCGACGCCGATCTCCGGGAGGTCTTCCAATGGGAGTCGTCGGTGGAGTCTCGTGCCACCCCCGGCGGAACGTCCCGCGAGAGTGTCCGGGCCCAGCTCGTCGAGGCCCGGCGCCGTCTGGAGTCCGCCGACTCCCGGTGAACGCATTCGGGTGGGCATTCGGGTGGGAGGTCCGCCCCTCGGGTGGGCCCCGTTCGTCGTAGGCCTATCCGCCGCCATCGTGTTCGTTGTGATCTTTTCCGTCGTGATTCCTGGAGTCCCCATGCGCCACTTCCTGAAGCCGGCCGCCCCCGGTTGCCTCGTCCTCGCGCTTCTGGCCTTCGGTGTGGGAGTCCCCGGGGACCTCGCCGCTCAGGACGGCGATGGGCCGGACGGCCCCCGGTGGCGCAACGCTGCGGAGATCACCTTCCTCGTGGATGGCGGAAACTCCGAGGCCAGTTCCCTGGGACTTCGCAACACACTCCGCCGGACCGGAAGCCGGACCCAGTTGCGGGTCGAAGCCACCGCACTGCGCACCGACGCCACCCGCATCACCCGTCGGGCCGTGGGCACCCCGGAGGATTTTCGGGTGGAGGTGGATCGGGATACGGAGCGTTCGGCGGAGCGATACGCACTCCGTACGCGCTTCGATCGGACGCTGGGGGCGCGCACCTTCGCCTTCTCCGGGGTGGGGTGGGAGCGGAATACCTTCGCCGGCTTCAACCATCGGACGGTGGCATCCACCGGAGCCGGAACTCGATGGGGCGACGGCGACGATTGGGAGCTGAAGCTCGGCGCAGGGCTCACGTACACCGTGCGCCGCGATGTGACCCAGGACCCTGACCGGGAACGGGATTTCGCCGGCCTCCAGGTCACCATGGACTACAACCACCAACTGGGTCAGGAGACGGAGGTGGAATTCCGCTGGGTGGTGGACGGCAACGCCGAGGAGTTCTCGGAGGTGCGAGGCGATCTGGTGCAGGCTCTATCCACCTCCCTTACCAGTCGCCTCGCTCTCAAGACCACGCTGCAGGTTCTCCTGGACAACGACCCTCCCTCGGAATCCGTCCCCCTCTTCTCACCGGGTGAAGCCGAGAGCGACGAGACGGTCCGCACGCCTCTCCGTCGGATGAGCTACGGCCTGTCGGTAGCGCTGGTCATCACCATGTGACCACGGTACCGACAGGCACACTCCCCGGGCTCACAACCCCCGGGGAGCCCACCACCGGGCGGGGATCACACCGCCGCCCGCATCGCATCGGCCAGGCCTCCTGCCAGAGTCCTTTCCGCGGCGGCGGCGAAGGGCCGCAGGCGGTTCATGAACTCGCTGAACGCCTGGAAGTCCAGGGACTGGTCCCCATCGGAGAGGGCCTCGTCCGGCGCCGGGTGGACCTCGACCATGAGGCCATCCGCCCCGGCGGCGATGGCGGCGAAGGCCAGCGGTGCCACCAGGTCCCGGCGCCCGCCGGCGTGACTGGGGTCAGCAATGACCGGGAGGTGGGTCTCCCGCTTCAGCACCGGGATGGCGGCCAGATCGAAGGTGTTCCGGGTCGCCGTTTCGAAGGTCCGGATTCCCCGCTCGCACAGGATCACCTGCATGTTCCCCTGCTTCATCACGTACTCGGCGGCCAGAAGGAGATCCCGGATGGTGCTGGACATGCCCCGCTTCAGGAGTACGGGTCGGTGCACCCGGCCCACCTCCGTCAGGAGCGCGAAATTCTGCATGTTGCGGGCGCCCACCTGAAGGACGTCGGCGTGTCCGGCCACCTCTTCCACGTGCCGGGTGTCCATGACCTCGGTGACGATGGGAAGCCCGCTCTCGGCCCGGGCCCGGGCCAGGATCTCCAGTCCCTGCGTCCCCATCCCATTGAAAGCGTAGGGGGAGGTCCGGGGCTTGAAGGCGCCACCTCGAAGCCCACGGGCCCCGGCGGCCGCCACCGATTTGGCCGTGGAGCGGAGCATCTCGTCCCCCTCCACCGAGCAGGGGCCCGCGATGACCACCAGTTCGTTCCCTCCCACCTCCACCTCTCCCATGGGCACGCGCGACGGGCCGGCTGAGAACTCGCGGGAGGCGAGCTTGAAGGGCTTCATGACCGGGTGGACGGACTCCACCCCGGGGAGGGACAGGAGGGGCACACGCCTGAGGCGATCCTCCTCTCCAATGCATCCGATGATGGTGTGGGTCTCGCCCCGGGAGATGTGGGTGCGGAGACCCGCCGATTCGACCCGTTCCCGGATCTGGTCCACCTCGTCCTCGGTAACCCCGATTTTCGTGACGATGATCATTCTGACTGCGCTCCTGGAGAGGTGCGGGGTCCTGCCCGCAAGTGGCAAATAAAGAAGGGGCCCCCGGATCGTCCGGGGGCCCCTGGGCCGTCTGGCGCGTGACTGGAAATTACATCGGCTGCAGTCGCGAGACGTCCCCGGGCCCCCGCCGGGGGGCATAGGTAAAGCCTGCATACCAGCCGTACCACCCATCCGAACCGGTCAGCGTCTCCAACGTCGACAGGGACGCACGCACGCTCCCCCGGCGGTCGGAGGAGTGCATGGCGGGGTTCAGCCTGAGTCGTTTCATGCCGAGATCATGGGGAATGGCAGGGTCGTGTGTCAAGCCGGGCCGTTGTTACCTTGGAGGGGAACCCATGACATTGGTATCCATGTCTGCCGGGCTTCAGGACGTACGGACCTTCCTCGTGGGGACGGCACCTTCCCCTCCTCGACCTCTGACCGATGACCACGATGACCTCCTTCCCATCGCCCCTTTCCGAACCTGCTCCTCCCCTGGCACCGGATGTGGCCTTGTCTCCGGTGGAGGCCGCCAAGCGAGCGGCTGCTCGCCGCACCCTTCGTGAGGTGGAGAGCGGCATGACCCTGGGACTGGGAACCGGGAGCACCGTGAGACATTTTCTCGATCTCCTGGGCGAGGCGCTGGCAGAGGGTCGACTCGAGAGGATCAGGGGAGTCGCCACCTCTCGGGATACCGAGTCTCGTGCCGAGGCCCTGGGAATTCCGCTGGTGGAGTTGGATGAGGTGGAGGCCCTGGATCTGGCCGTGGACGGCACCGATGAGTTCACCCCGGAGCTGGATTTGATCAAGGGATTGGGCGGTGCACTCCTGAGGGAGAAGATGGTCGTGCAGGCGGCACGCCGTTTCGTGGTCATGGCCGACGGCGGCAAGGCCGTGGACCGCCTCGGCAGCCGTGCTCCTCTCCCGGTGGAGGTGGTGCCCTTCGCCTGGCGATCGCACCTCCCCTTCTTCCGCTCGCTGGGTGCTGATCCCCGCCTGCGGCGTGGTGATGACGGGGAACCCCTTCTCACCGACAATGGCAATCCGGTGGTGGATCTTCATTTCGACCCCTGCCTCCCCGATCCCGGGGAGCTGGAGGCCCGTCTGCGCGCCAGGGCGGGCGTGGTGGAAACCGGGCTCTTCCTCCGGGTTGCCGATGCGGTGGTGGTGGCCGGGGTCTCGGAGGGCCATGTGGAACCGGTGGAATATCTCGAAGCGCCCGGGAGGGCCCAATGAACGACCAGAGAGCACTCATCGCCCCGTCCATCCTCTCCGCAGATTTCGGGCGTCTCGCCGCCCAGGTCCAGGAGGCCGAGGAGGTGGGCGCCGATTGGATCCATGTTGACGTCATGGATGGCCGCTTTGTCCCGAATCTCACCATCGGCCCGGGCGTCACGGCGGCGGTGCGGAAGGCCACGTCACTCCCTGTGGACGTCCATCTCATGATCGTGGAGCCGGAGCGGCTCATCCCCGCATTTGCGGCAGCGGGAGCCCACCGGATCACTGTCCATCAGGAAGTCTGCCCCCATCTTCACCGGGTCGTGGAGGGAATCCGGGAGGCGGGCGCCTCGCCTGGAGTGGCCATCAACCCGTCCACGCCTGTGGAGAGTCTCCGGGACGTGGCCGAGTTGGTGGACCTCATCCTCATCATGACCGTCAATCCGGGATTCGGTGGGCAGCGGTTCATCGGCGGGTCGGTGGACAAGCTTCTCCGCCTGGGAGATGCGCTGGATCGGTGGGGAGTCCACAATCGTCCGGTGATCCAGGTGGATGGCGGAATCGACGCGCAAACGGCCCCTCAGGTGGTACGGGCCGGTGCCCAGGTCCTGGTGGCAGGCTCGGCCCTCTACGGTGCCGCCGATGGACTGTCGGCGGCCATGAATCGACTTCGGGCGGCCTGTGACGTCGCAGGGAGGGTGAGCGCATGACTGATCCTTCGAACCCGGGAGCGGGCGCCGAGCCCACCCCGGAAACCCCGGTGGTCCTGGATCCGGCAGCCCTCGATCGCCTCAAGGAGTGGGGCGGTGACGCCCTCCTGGGGCGGATGGTCTCCCTCTTCCTCGAACTGGGCCCTGAACGGGTGGCCACGCTCACCGAGGCCCTCTCGGCTGGGGACCTGGAAGTCCTGGAGCGGACCGCCCACTCCCTCAAGTCGTCCTCGGGAAACGTCGGCGCGCTCCGGCTCTCAGCCGATGCGGCCCGGCTCGAAACCGCAGCACGGGCGGCCCGTCCCGACAACGCGCAGGAGACGTTGACTGAACTCGTAGCTGCCATCGGCCGATCCTGGGAAGAGACGTCGCATGCCCTGGAGAGGGTCCGACCCCCCGGGGCCGATTCGGAGTGATCACACGAGGTGTGCGTGTCCATGCGCAACATTGCTGTGGTAGAAGACAACGCGGATAACCGCCTCCTCCTTCAGGTGCTCCTGGGGGACCGCTACGAGATCACCGAATACGAAACCGGAATCCTGGCGCTGGAGGGCTTCGAGCTGTCCATTCCCGAGTTGGTCC
>SL_3KL_010_SEDDRAFT_10001378_pt1 | contig 21988 bp, 19 predicted proteins | sample SodLakKL_010_SED_2_FD_10381 | JGI IMG/M metagenome (IMG submission 10381) | reverse complement strand
ATGGCATCAGGATCGGCTATCCCTGTTTCTATTAGCTTTTTTACGGCAGGAACAAGAGAGTTGACCGCCGACATTCCCGGCCGGCCCTCCTTGAAGTGGATATCGGGCAGGTAGACAACATAACCGTTACTTGCATAATACCCGAAAGAAGGGCGGTGGTTGATTACTGTCTGGTTAAAATCATGGAGCCTTTGTGAGAATTTTTCGTAATAGTATACAAAGACGGGGTACTTTCTTGACGGATCATAGTCGCCCGGTTTGATAACCACCCCTTGCAGCGGAATTCCGTCTGCCGAATTAAAGGATAGCAGTCCGGCCGTCCCCCAGTTGAATTTTTCAAGCTGGTTTCCAAGAGCAGATAACCTGACCGGGTCCCTGAAGCGGGTATTGGTCAGCCACAGGTCGGGGAACTCGTCATACGACTCCCTGGAGTAAACAATTGTACTCTTGTCGCCCGAAAGCATCCGCAGCCTTAGGTTCCTGTTTTCATCCCTGACCGGTGTCACACCCTGCCGGTTAATTCTGCAGCTATAGAGTGCCCTCTGCTTGTTTTTTTCATTAAACCCTTCCAGCCAAAGCTGCTCCCTGGCAGCGAACAGCGGTTCATCATCCAGTTTCCTGACACGGAATACAATCTCATTTTTTCTCCCTTCGCCACCGGTTATATTGCGCATATTTCCTGACCGCAGACCGGCATGCCATATGTCGTAGCGGTCGTATAAAAGAACCGACTCACCGTCATCCATCCATCCTGCTATCCGGTAACTCGAAGGAGCAGATGGTGTATCGTTGGTCTCATTAAAAAACACAACATCGAGTCCCCGACTCAGATTCTTCCTGCTTCCCGTTTTTGTTTCATAAGCGTGCCAGTGATCATCTTCAAACCAGAGAATAAAATTCCCGTTGGGGGATATTCCTGCCAGATCGCTTATCTCCTCTGCAACGAGTGTTCTTTCTCCGGTAAGGAGATTTATTGCATATACATCTCTGAACCTGCCCTCCCAGGTAATTCTTTTGCTGTAGGGAACATTTGTTGTTGCAATAACAAAATCTCCGTTGAGAGCAGGCTGCACATCTGTCACTTCCTCGTCTGCCAGCCGGATAATTCTCCGCTCATCCAAGTGAAGTACCGAAATCAGATTCTGCCTGCTGGTCTGGTTCCATGTTGCCTTCTCATGTGTCTTGATAAGCGGGTCCTCTCCATGCCAGATATCTATATCAGCCTTTTGCCGGATAGAGTCGATAACCGACTCGTAGTGTTTATTGTTTTCCGGTTTTACCGCATATCTTTCCGGCCGGAATCCGAAAAAAAGCCGGCTTGCGTCGTTGTTCCAGGCAAGGCGGTTGTCAAAGGGCAAAAAGTATCCTTGCAAGGCGTCATCCTGGCCGGCTAACAACTCGCTGTCAGCCATTCGCTGGTTCCACATGAGTAGTTCGGCTGTTTCAACCGTGTCTTTATCAGCGTTATCTGCCCTCATGTAGGCCAGTGTTGAAGATTTTTCATGCCAGGAGAAACCGCCGAATTTTCGATTACCGGTTGTGTCAATAACCACCGGAGATGATCGGATATCTCTGAGTGACATGTACCATAGTCCGTTATTGCTTTCCAGGGTATCTTTTATAGTAAAAACCAGTGTTGTTGCAAGGCTGTCTGCCGTCCACGAGTCAACAAACGGCACAGATGCCTGCAGGTCATTACGCATGTTTCTGATTATCAGTGTTGTGCCTGCCTTTTTCAGCTTCTCGTTCTGTTCATCTGCAAGCGTTGTATCTTCTGCAGTATGGTGGTGAATAAAAAGCAACCTGTCCACAGTACTGAAGGAGCTGCTTTTTACATCATTGTAAACCGTCTTCGAACCATCAGATGTATTTACAAGCACCGCTGCGTCATTTGGCCTGTCTGATGCCGTCTTGCCTTCCGATTCAGCAAAAGGAGGCTTCTGTGTAAACAGCAACCAGTTTCCGTCGGCCGAAAACCTTGGATTCTCTGCCCGCTCAACTCTCAGCATTTCTTTACCTCCGGAAGATACAAGCACTCCGTATCCGTCGCCCCTGTCAGGCGAAGCAGAATAAGCGACATTACTGCCATCACTGTTTATAGCAGGCGATTGCAAATGGTGAAAATTCATTACATCTTCAATGGTCATTGCCCGCTTTTCCTGTCCCGCTAATGACGGCATCCATGCCAGCAAAACCAGTAGCAGAAAAACGGTCCGTGTAACAAGTATAAGATTCTTCATTTTGTTGATATTGGTTAGTAAGTGATAATATATTTTTACCCTGACATTTATCTGATATCATCAAAAGGCTGCTGGATTAACGGTTTTCTTTCTGACTAAAAAGCTCAGGCGGATACTCGATGGCTTCCAGGAAGAGTCCCCCCGCCGGGGCTGAAGTCCCCGCCTTACAACGATCACCGGACTCAATAATTTTTTTAAAATCGTCAACCGTGATCTTGCCATAGCCGACATCAAGAACCGTACCCACTATGGCCCTGACCATATTCCTCAGAAACCTGTTCGCTGTGATAGTAAAAATAAGCACATCATCTTTCTCTTCCCAGTCGGCATGCATTATCCTGCAGATATAACTTTTCACATTGGTGCTGGTCCTGCAGAAGGAGCGGAAATCATTATATTTGAGGAGCTCGGCTGCCGCGTTTTTCATTGCCCGCACATCAAGCGCTGAAAAGTTATGGTAACTGGTTTCCCGGGTGAAAGGATTTTTTCGCCGGCTTAGATAATATTTATACGTTCGTGATATTGCACTGAACCTGCTGTGATAATTATCCCTTACGGGGAAAATATCGATTATTGCTATATCGTGCGGCAGCATATAGTTGAGCTTTCTTATTGTCTCCCGTAGAGGATAAATCAGGTTTGAAGATGTGCTGAAATGAGCAGCAAAATAGCCGGCATGCACCCCCGTATCTGTCCTTCCCGCACCGGTAATTCTCATTTTTTCCCGTATCAGAGTTGAAACAGCCTCTTCTATAGTCTGCTGAACACTAATAGCATTGGGTTGTACCTGCCACCCGTGATATGCGGTCCCTTTGAATGAAAGTTCTATGAAATAGCGTTGCTCCAATAGATGATAGATTTCTCCGGCAGTGGAGATGAACATGTCAGCACCCACCCGGAAATTTTTGACAAATTTAACCGATTAATGGTTAACACAAAAAAAGTATTGCATCCCGAAGTGCAATATAATCTTTTTTGGTAATGGCTATTTTCATATTTTAGTCAAAAATTTCACTGAACTACAAAGGCGGATTCAGACCTTATATAATAACTCTCCTTACACTATAAATTTTTTCTGCGTAAAATTACACACAGACGAATTAAGAAATTTGACTTCGTCGATTAAACATGATGCTACATGATTCATGTTATTTGCCATGACAGGCATTTATGCATTTTATTATGGTTTTATTCTTTTATTAGTATGTATTACATTTGCAGACTTAAAAGCAAAATCATAAATGAGTTTAAAGAGAGAGATCGAGAGAAGACGTACATTTGGTATTATCAGTCACCCCGATGCAGGAAAAACTACTCTTACCGAGAAGTTGCTCCTTTTTGGAGGTGCCATCCAGGTGGCGGGTGCCGTGAAGTCAAATAAGATCAAGAAAGGGGCAACAAGCGATTTTATGGAAATAGAGCGGCAGCGTGGAATATCTGTCGCAACCTCAGTCATGGGATTTGAATATGAAGGTTATAAGGTAAATATACTGGATACTCCTGGCCACCAGGATTTTGCAGAAGACACATACCGCACCCTGACAGCTGTAGACAGCGTGATCATTGTTATAGATGCGGCAAAGGGCGTGGAGGCGCAGACCAGGAAACTGATGGAGGTTTGCCGGATGCGCAGGACTCCGGTAATAGTCTTTATAAACAAAATGGACAGGCCGGCAAGGGACCCGTTTGAGTTGCTTGACGATATAGAGAATGAGCTTGAGATTCAAGTTTGTCCCCTGAGCTGGCCGATTAGTCACGGACCCGATTTCAGGGGAGTTTTCAATATTTTTGAGCAGAAGCTTAACCTTTTTACTACAGAAGATAAACAAAGACTTGGCGAGAGTATTGAGATAACTGATATATTCTCAGGTGAAGCCGATAAATATATCCAGCCTCATGCCGTAAACCTCAAAGAGGAACTTGAGCTTTCCTCGGCGGGTTATCCGGCCTTTAATAAAGATGAATACCTTGCTGCCCGGCTGGCACCGGTGTTTTTTGGATCTGCTCTCAATAATTTTGGGGTAAGAGAGTTGCTTGACTGTTTTCTTCAGATTGCCCCCTCCCCTGGAATTACTGTGGCGCATGAGAGACGGGTTACTTCCGGAGAGGAAAAGTTAACAGGGTTTGTTTTCAAGATACATGCCAACATGGATCCCAATCACCGCGACAGACTGGCATTTGTAAAGATCTGTTCAGGCACATTTGAGCGTAATAAACCCTATTTTCATACCCGCTCAAAGAAAAGCCTCAAGTTTAGCAGCCCCACTGCATTCATGGCAGAAAAAAAATCGGTTGTTGATTATGCTTTTCCGGGAGATATAATAGGACTGCATGATACAGGCAATTTTAAGATAGGCGATACACTTACAGAAGGAGAGGATCTTAATTACAAGGGCATTCCCAGTTTTTCACCTGAATTTTTCAGGTATGTTGAAAATGCCGATCCGTTGAAATTCAAACAGCTGGCCAAGGGGCTTGATCATCTTATGGATGAAGGTGTTGCTCAGCTCTTTGTAAACCAGTCCAATGGCCGCAAGATAATCGGAACCGTTGGTCCGCTGCAGTTTGATGTTATCCAGTTCAGGCTTCAGCATGAATATGGTGCCTCCTGCAGGTATGAACCCCTGAGACTATACAAGGCATGCTGGATGGAAAGTTTCAGTAAGTCTCAGCTAGAGGACTTCAAAATGCGGAAATTACTGAATATGGCCCATGATAAATGGGGGCGGGATGTATTCCTTGCCGAAACCGCCTATGCCCTTCAAATGGCACAGGAAAAATTCCCTGATATAAAATTTCATTTTATTTCCGAATTTTAGGATTTTTGTATTTTAACTTAACTAACAAGGGATGGGTAAAAGTATTCAGAATTTTGCTCAGCGGGCTGAGCGGATTATTATTCATGCACTGATTATTATGATGGCAATAGTTCTGGTGCTTGCTACCATTGAACTGGCCTATAATATAGTCTTATCGATAATCAATCCCCCTCTTTTTCTCCTCGAATTCGGGGAGTTGCTGGACCTTTTCGGGATATTCCTGCTGGTACTTATAGGAATTGAGCTTCTTGACACAATCAAGGTATACTTTAAAAGGAATGTAGTGCATGTTGAGGTTGTGGTGCTGGTTGCCATAATTGCAATATCCAGGAAGGTTATTGTTCTTGAGCCTGGCGACTATGAGCCGGGAACACTTATCGGAATAGGGATCATTATTCTTGCTCTTGCTATCAGCTATTTCCTGATTAAGAAACTTGGATGTGAACTCGTAAGCATAAGCCAGCTGCCAAAAACATCGCAGGAGGTTATTAAGGATGAATTGAAAGAGACGGGAAAATTACTTTCAGGAGACGATATCAAGGTTGATACGACGAGTACTGGAACGGGGGATAAAGACATTATATCAGGTGCCGGTGAAGAAACTGGCGATGAGAGCGTTAAGGAGAATATGCGTGGAAACAGTGACCATAAAGACAAAAGTTGATTTATTATTTTTGATTTTTACCGGCCCGCTCCTGCACTATGAGTATTCTGTTAATAAATCTTTAAATTGAGCATTCCTGAGCCCCGGCAGTTTATTTTACGATGACCTGAATGACGATTGTCATAATTTTTTAATTTTCTCTTAACTATTTTCGCCGGCAACGATTTTTGAGGATACAAAATTAAATGGTCTCACAGGTTTTATTCTTTTGACCGGATTGTTTCCAAATTGGAATTATTTTGTACATTTGCTTGCGTTTTTATTGTATGCAGGTTTTACTTATAGATTATCAGTTACTTACGGTCAGATGAGTTAAGAAATTACTAACACTTTATATAAAAGATAAATTTTATCCACATGGAAAATAAACTTCAGGAACTAACCGAAAAGATCTACGCTGAAGGGGTTGACAAAGCCAATAAGGAAGCAGAGGAGATAATTGAAAAAGCCAGGAAAGAGGCTGAAAGTATGCACAAAAAAGCCGAAAAAGAGGCCGCACAGATAATTGATAAGGCCGAAAAGGAAGCTAAGGAAATTAAGAAAAATGTTGCCTCCGAAGTTAGTATGTCAGCCCGTCAGGCTATCAGTACCATTAAACAGCGGATTACTGAACTTATAACTGCTAAGTCCACCGGTGAAAAGGTAAAAGAGGCATTTGACGACAAGAAGTTCCTGCAAAATATTATTGAAACAGCAATCAAGAATTGGGACCCCAGTGGATCCAAAGGAATTGATGTTGCTGTTCTGTTGCCTGAGAAAGACAGAAAGGAACTTGACGAGTATTTCAAGACAAAACAAAAATCGCTCCTTGAAGCCGGTCTGGAGTTGAAGTTTGATGAAAGTATGGAGTCCGGATTCAAGATCGGACCTAAAGATGGTAGTTACCAGATCAGTTTTACAGAAGAGGATTTCGAGAACTTTTTCAGGAATTATCTGCGTCCAAGAACCACAGAGCTACTCTACTCAGGAGAATAAATGCCTTAAGTTAATTTGAACGGTATAATTTGCAAGGAGTGAATAATGTTTGAAAGAAATTACTATTACCTGGTCGCAGGATTGCCTGACATCATACTGGATCAGAAAAAACTTGGCCTCTCAATAGCCGAGTTCCGGGAGGAGTTAAGTAACCATCTTCATCCCGATGATTATAAGCTTGTTGAGTTGTTGTTTCTTCATTCCGATAACCATAATCTGCTAAACCTGCTGCTCAAGTCAGACGATGACTTTGAGGAATCAGGCAAATATTCCCGTGATGTGCTGGAAGAGGAGATAAAGGAGCCCTCCTCCCTTCCTGATTATATGCAGAAACTGATCACTGCCTATAAATCCGAAACTCCGGTTTTTGAAGGTTTGCCTTGGGAGGACCAGTTGACCTGGCTTTTCTATAATTACCTTGGAAGCTGCTCCAATAAGTTTCTTCGGGAGTGGTTTGAGTTCGATCTCAATCTTAAGAATATTGTTGCCGGGTTCAATACACGGAAGCATAAGCTTAAAGGTGACAAGTATTTCATAGGTGATAATTTTGTTGTTCAGGCAGTTAGAAAAAGTACGCTTAAGGATTTCGGTCTTGGCAATGATTTTGAGCACATGGAGAGGCTGATCACCATCCAGGAGAATGAGAACCTGCTTGAGAGAGAAAAGGCCATGGATACAATGAGATGGGATTTTCTTGATGACAGGAACACTTTTAACTATTTCACCATTGAAGTCCTGCTTGCCTATGTCATTAAACTGCAAATGGTCCAGCGCTGGCTTGAAATGGATTATGAGACCGGAAAGGAGATGTTCAGAAAGCTTCTTGATCAATTGGAACAGAGTTATGAATTTCCAAAAGAGTTTATGTTAATTCAATCCAGTTCAAAACGTTAAACAACATTATTACAAAGATTCCTTTGCAGTTACAATTTTGCAAATCTACCGGGTAAACCAGTATTAAACATAAAAACAGTTATCAGGCTTATTTGGATTCAAAAGGTACGATACCGGTTTTGAAAATTGGAATAAACAGATAAATAATTTGCTAGCTATAATCAATACTAATGAAACAAGAAAATAACTTAACCAGGGGTAAAGTAACCGGGGTCATCGCCAACCTAGTAATGGTGGATGTTGACGGTCCGGTTTCTCAAAATGAAATTTGTTATATTAAACTGGATGATGTAAAGCTTATGGCTGAGATCATTAAAGTTTTTGAAAAACGTGCCTACGTGCAGGTATTTGAAAGCACCCGCGGCTTGAAAGTCGGCACCGAAGTTGAATTTTCCAGGGGGATGCTGGAGGTGACTCTGGGTCCTGGTATTCTTTCAAAGAACTATGACGGCTTGCAGCATAACCTGAATACCATGGATGGTGTTTTCCTTAAAAGAGGTGATTATACCGCTGCACTTGACAGTGAGAAGAAGTGGGAATTCAAACCACTGGCTAAAGAAGGTGATTCAGTTGTTGCCGGCGACTGGCTTGGTGAGGTGAACGAGAATGAACAGCCGCACAAGATAATGGTTCCCTTCAAGTTTGAAGGGAAATATAAGGTTAAGAGTGTTATAAAAGCCGGTGAGTATAACATCAATGAGACAATAGCGGTATTGCTTGACAGCAAAAACAAAGAGGTACCTGTTACCATGGTACAGAAGTGGCCTGTCAAGATCCCCATTAAATCATACAAGAACAAGCCCCGTCCCTTCAAACTGCTTGAAACAGGTGTAAGGACAATGGATACTCTCAACCCTATTGTTGAAGGTGGTACCGGGTTCATTCCCGGACCGTTTGGTAGTGGTAAAACAGTTTTGCAGCACGCAATTTCAAAGCAGGCTGAAGCTGATATCGTTGTTGTTGCCGCTTGTGGTGAAAGGGCAAATGAGGTTGTAGAGATCTTTGCCGAATTCCCGGAAATTGAAGACCCCCGTACTGGCAGGAAACTGATGGAAAGGACCACAATTATTGCCAATACTTCGAATATGCCGGTGGCATCAAGGGAAGCTTCTGTATATACAGCAATGACCCTTTCAGAGTATTACCGGGCAATGGGTTTGAAGGTGCTCATGCTTGCCGACTCAACTTCCCGTTGGGCGCAGGCACTCAGGGAGATGTCAAACAGGATGGAGGAGTTGCCGGGACCGGATGCATTTCCAATGGACCTGCCGGCAATTATTTCCAATTTCTATTCCCGTGCAGGATTTGTCAATCTGAATAACGGTGAGAGCGGATCGATCACATTCATCGGTACTGTTTCGCCCGCCGGTGGTAACCTGAAAGAGCCTGTAACGGAATCTACCAAAAAAGCTGCAAGATGTTTCTATGCACTGTCACAGCAGCGCGCCGACAGTAAACGCTATCCTGCAATTGATCCGATAGACAGCTATTCGAAATATATAGAATATCCGGAACTTCAGGAGTATCTGAAGGAAAATGTAGCTGAAGACTGGGTTGAGAATGTTCTTAAGATAAAGAACATCCTCATCAGGGGAAAAGAAGCCTCCGAACAGATCAATATTCTTGGAGATGATGGCGTACCTGTAGGCTATCATATCGACTTCTGGAAATCTGAGGTAATTGATTTTGTTATTCTTCAGCAGGATGCTTTTGACCCGATAGACCGTTCATGCCCGATCAACAGACAGAAGTATATGCTTGAAAAGGTGCTTGATGTATATGACACCGGGTTTGAGTTCGAGTCGTTTGATGAGGTAAACCCATACTTCAAGAGAATAATAAATGAATTCAAGCAGATGAACTACTCCAAGTTTGAATCTGATGAATTTAAAAGGCACGAAAAAGAATTATATAAAATAATAGACGAAAAGAAAACAGCGTAATGGAAACTAAAGCTTTTCAGAAGATATACACGAAAATTACCCAGATAACCAAGGCTACCTGTTCACTTAATGCCGAAGGTGTGGGTTATGAAGAACTGGCGTCGGTAAACGGCCGCCTTGCACAGGTAGTGAAAATCCAGGGTCAGAATGTTACCCTTCAGGTTTTCGGAGGAACAGAGGGAATTCCGTCCAATGCAGAAGTAACTTTTTATGGGAGGCCCCCGACGTTAAAGGTTAGTGAGGAGCTGGCCGGCCGGTTTTTCAACTCTTTCGGAATGCCTATAGACGGCGGACCTGAAGTTGAGGGGGAAGAACGCGAAATTGGCGGTCCCTCGGTTAACCCGGTCCGTCGTAAACAGCCTTCCGAGCTTATTGCTACCGGAATAGCAGGTATTGACCTTAACAACACCCTTGTGACGGGTCAGAAGATACCCTTTTTCGCCGATCCTGACCAGCCATTCAACCAGGTTATGGCGATGGTGGCTCTTCGTGCAAAATGTAACAAGATTATACTCGGTGGTATGGGTCTGACTAATGATGACTATCTTTATTTTAAGAATGTTTTTGATAATGCAGGCGCACTTGACCGTATAGTAAGTTTTGTGAACACAACAGAAGATCCTCCCGTTGAACGACTGCTTGTCCCCGATATGGCCCTTACAGCGGCTGAATATTTTGCAGTGGACAATAATGAAGATGTACTGGTGCTGCTTACAGATATGACACTTTATGCCGATGCACTCAGTATTGTATCCAACCGAATGGACCAGATCCCTTCGAAGGACAGTATGCCCGGATCACTCTACAGCGACCTGGCCAAAATTTATGAAAAGGCTGTTCAGTTTCCCGAAGGTGGTTCAATAACCATTATTGCGGTAACGACCCTTTCGGGTGGCGATATTACCCATGCCATACCCGATAACACCGGATATATAACTGAGGGACAGTTGTTCCTGCGCCGTGACACTGAAATAGGTAAGGTTATTGTTGACCCGTTCAGAAGTCTCTCAAGACTTAAGCAGCTTGTAATTGGCAAAAAGACAAGGGAAGATCACCCGCAGGTCATGAACACCGCTGTCAGGCTTTATGCAGATGCTGCCAATGCGAGGACCAAGCTTGAGAACGGATTTGATCTTACCGATTATGATGAGAGGACACTGAACTTTGCAAAGGAGTACTCGGAGAAACTACTTGCAATTGACGTAAATATTGATACCGTAACGATGATGAAAACCGGATGGGAACTGTTCGGCAAACATTTCACTCCTGCCGAGGTAGGTATACGTGAAGAATTTGTTGAGAAGTACTGGCCGAAACAGGAATAATTCCGGTGACAACCATTATCAGGTATAATTAATAAACAGGGATTAAATGGCTATTAAATTTCAATATAACAAAACAGCATTACAGGATCTGAACAAACAACTCCAGGTCAGGGTAAGAGCTTTGCCTACGATCAAGAACAAGGAAACGGCTCTTCGTATGGAAGTTAAAAAAGCAAAGGATGAAGCCGGACGCCTGGATTCTAAACTGGAAGAGAAGATCAGGGAATATGAATATATGGCCAGGTTGTGGGCAGAATTTGATCCCGGCCTTATAACCATAAAAGATGTTGAGTTGTCGGTAAAAAAGATTGCCGGGGTCAAAACTCCGGTCCTCGACAATATTATTTATGAGATCAGCGAATTTAGTCTGGTAAACAAGCCGGACTGGTTCTATGACGGTATAAAAGTGCTCGAAGAACTTGCATCGGTAGCAATTGAGCGTGATTTCTTCTACAGGAAGATGCACCTGCTTGATTACGCCAGGAAGAAGACCACTCAGAAAGTAAATCTTTATGAGAAGGTGCAGATACCCGGATATGAGGAAGCGATACTCAAAATAAAAAGGTTCCTTGAAGATGAAGAGAACCTTGATAAGTCATCGCAGAAAATAGTTAAAACACGTCAACAGCAAGCGGAGGAATTAGTATGATTGCAGCAATGACCAAATATTCCCTGTTGGTTTATCACCGTGAATACGAAGATTTCCTTGAAAAACTACGTGAACTTGGAGTTGTTCATATACTTGAAAGGGAGTCTGATGTTACCGATGAGATAAGGGAACAGTATCAGTATATTGACCGTGTTGACAAGACAATACGGTTTTTGAAAAAACGTGAAGCTGAGCAAAGTATTGCTGAGGCCGAACATGATGGTAAAGAGGTATTTGAGGAGATAAGCAGACTTCAGCATCAGGTTGATCATAATACAAATAAGCTGAATTCACTCAGAAAAGAGATAAATGAATTGAAGCCCTGGGGTAATTTCTCACTCGAACAGATGAGAAGGCTTGAGGATCAGGGTATAAGATTCAGGTTTTTTGTTTCCCCAACCAGGAAGTTTAACCCCGGATGGGAAGAAGAGTATACAATTGAAAAGATAAGTTCACTTGGCGGGCAAATTTATTTTGTTGTAATTCTCAGAGGTGATGAAACGGTAAATATACAGGCCGAGGAGATTAGTATTCCCGGAAAATCCCTTTCATCTTTGTATGAAGCAAAGACTAAGCTTCAGAAAGAGATAGAAAGTGTCGAAAGCCGGTTTGTTCATCTTGCAGAAACTGCCATACCTGCACTTGAGAAATACAAGAACTCTCTGATTGAGAATCTGGAGTACGAAAAGACCCTTTATTACACGTCAAGGGAAGCAGAGGAGCGCCTTATGATACTTGAAGGGTGGGTACCCAAAGATTCTAAAGAGAATGTCAACAACTTCCTTGATAAGACCGGAGCAGCTTATATAACCTCCGCTCCAACAGAGAAAGATAAGGTGCCTATTTTATTGAAAAACAAAGGCTTCTCAGAAAAATTCGAAAAACTTGGAGAGCTATATTCACTTCCCAGTTACAAGGAGCTTGATATCACCCCGTTTTTTGCACCGTTTTATGCGCTGTTTTTTGGTTTCTGTCTTGGTGATGCGGGTTATGGTTTACTGATGGTAGCCGGCTCCATTTTTGCAAGGAGCAGGATTCCCAAAGAGGTGAAACCGATGGCCGTTCTTGTTATGTATCTTGGCCTTTCGACAATTTTGTTCGGTATACTTGGCGGGACCTTCTTCGGTATTGATCTTTACATGTCTAATCTTCCTGTTTACAGAGACCTTGCAGCCATGTTCAGTGAAAGGGGTACCGATATTAATATGTTGTTGTTCTATCTGTCGGTTGGACTTGGTGCAGTGCAGATCATGTTTGGTATGTTTCTGAAAGCAATAAATGAAACAAAACAGTTCGGCTGGAAATTTGCAGTAGGAACATACGGATGGATAACCCTTATTTTAGGTAGTCTGCTGGTATACCTTATCAGCCTGGTTACCGGCATATCAATGGAAACCTTGAATCCGGCACTTTATGCAGTGCTGATTGTTAGTGGAATCATGATACTGTTTCTTAACAATCTTAACAGAAATGTACTGGCTAATTTCGGACTGGGACTATGGAATACCTATAATATGGCAACAGGCCTTTTGGGAGATCTGCTCTCATATATACGACTGTTTGCCCTTGGTATATCGAGTGCCATTCTTGGTTTTGTATTCAACAGCCTGGCCGTCTCGATGAGCGGCAGCATTCCTGTTGTCAGTGTTATTGTGATGATCATTATACTGGTTTTCGGGCATTCTATCAATCTGTTTATGTCCGGCCTGGGATCATTTGTGCATCCCTTGCGTCTGACATTTGTTGAGTTTTATAAAAATGCCGGATTTACCGGTGGTGGTAAAAAATACAATCCTTTTAGAAAAATCAATTAGACATTAAATTACTTACTTAACTTAATCTTTAAATTATTATGGAACCGATTATTTTAGCTTACATTGGCATTGGATTAATGATAGGACTGGCCGGCATCGGAAGTGCTTTTGGGGTATCTATGGGAGGTAATGCCTCAATAGGTGCAATGAAAAAGAATGAAGATGCATTCGGTAGTTATATGGTATTGAGCGCTTTGCCCGGAACCCAGGGACTTTATGGTTTTATGGGCTATTTTGTACTTACCGGTTATACAGGAGCACTTCCTGAAGTTGTTACCTGGTACCAGGCTGCTGCCATTTTTGGTGTTGGCTTTGCCCTTGGTATTGTAGGTCTTCTATCTGCGATTCGTCAGGGTCAGGTTTGTGCCAATGGGATAGCAGCTATAGGATCAGGCTATAACGTATTTGGTAACACACTGATTCTTGGTGTATTCCCCGAGTTATATGCGATTATAGCATTTGCTGCTACATTCCTCGTTAGTGGTGCAGTTACCTGATTTATGTTAATTACTGCATAAACCCGCTGTTTGCCTGGACATTCAGCGGGTTTGACATTTTTAGCTCTATGATGGTCTTTTGAAATTTTCATAAATAACCATATCTTGCAAATTATATTACTGACAATCATACTTTATCATGAGAAACAATTTTAAAAAGCAGATATTTACCGGGTGGCCTGCCGGAGGAGGAATAATTACCGTCTTGTTTGTTTTTTTTCTCCTTTCAGGATGTGAAAAAGATGATCTTGTAGCAATACGGAGCATTGATACAATTGAACCTGTTATTACAGGTACTACTGTTGTTACCGGTGGAATTATGACTGCAAACAAAGAGATAGAACTTGTTGAATATGGCATAGCCTATAATACTGCAGCGAATCCTGTAACAGAGGACAACATTTCTCCCGGTACCGATTTATCGGTATTTGAAGATCCTTCCAGGTATACTGTAGAGTTTAAAAGTCAGATAACCCTTTTGTCACCTGGAACAAAATATTATATCAGGGCGTTTGTAACAACAAGAACAGGGACTGCTTACGGAAACCAGATAAGTTTTACCATCAATTGATTTCTTTATACGTTATAATTTCGTCAGTCTATTTTCCATATATTACTAATCTTTAAAATCACTTTGCATGAAACGGTTGATTGGTGGGTTTATATTTATATTGATCATTACTTCTGCTTACTGCCAGGATATTGAGCTTCCGCTATGGCCGCACGGCGTACCTAATTCTATTGAAACAGATGAGCATGAGATTCGTGAAAAGGGAGAAATATTAGTTGTCAGAAATGTTCAGGAACCATCGATTTCAGTGTATCTGCCTGCAAAAAGACATGCAACAGGACAGGCAGTAATCATTTGTCCCGGGGGTGGTTATAATGTACTTGCATATGACTGGGAGGGTGTTGATGTTGCCAGGTGGCTCAACTCAAAGGGTATAGCAGCTATAGTTTTGAAATATCGCCTGCCTGTATCGGCTTCTGTTGTGGTAAGGCATGAAGCCCCTTTACAGGATGCACAAAGAGCGATGAAGATGGTAAGGTTCTATGCCGAAGATTGGAATATAAACGAAAACCAGATAGGTATCATGGGGTTTTCCGCAGGAGGGCATCTTGCATCAACTCTCGGAACAAAATTTGACCATAATACCCTGACGCCGGTTGACAGGATAGATTCACTCAACTCCCGTCCTGATTTTATGATACTTGTATATCCTGTTATTAGCTTCAGGGAGGAATTTACACATGCCGGTTCAAGAAAGGCATTGCTTGGCGATCAAGACAGTCCCGGATTAAGAGATTTTTATTCAGGCGAGCTGCATACCAGTGCCCAGACACCTCCGTCTTTTTTAGTCCATTCCGGCGATGATGCCGGCGTGCCAGTTGAAAACAGCATCTATTTTTACCAGGCGCTTAAAAAAAATGGTGTAAAAGCTGAAATGCATATTTACCCTGAAGGGGGACATGGATATTCACTTGCTATCGGGAGGGGACATCTTCAGAAATGGACTGACAGGCTATACGACTGGCTGAATTATTTGCATCAGGCACCATGATATCAGTTTGTATACCTGTCTACAATTTCAATATATGCAAATTGGTTGACCGGTTGTCTCTGCAGGGAGTACGATCGGGTATTCCCTTTGAGATAATTGTGATAGATGATTTTTCTGAGAGTGAGTACAGGACAGTTAATAAAGGCGTAGGCAAAAATCATACATATATAGAACTTGACAGCAATATAGGCCGGTCAAGGATCAGAAACCTTTTCCCCGGTTACTCAAAATATGAGTACCTGTTATTCGTTGATTGTGATTCGGAAATACCATCAGAACATTTTCTTGAGAATTATGTTTCTGAACTTCAGAATAGTGATTTTCAGGTTATTTGCGGTGGAAGGAGTTATGAAAAGAAGTTGCCGGCCGCTGAACTGAGGCTCAGGTGGAAATACGGCACCAGCAGGGAGAGTCATAATGCTGCTGTAAGAGAAAGAGAGCCGTACAGGTATTTTATGAGCAACAATTTCATCATAAGCTGCAAAATGCTTAAGCAAATAAGATTTGATGAGAGGATCTCCGGTTACGGATATGAGGATACTTTGTTTGCATGGAATCTTTTAAAAAGCGGTATAAGGATTAAGCATACTGATAACCCGGTAATACACTTATATACTGAAAACAATACGGAATTTATCAGGAAAACGGAAAATGGCATTGTCAACCTTTCCAGAATTGTGCTGCTTACAGGGTATGATAAGGAGTTTATAAATAATATCAAACTTTTGCGTGTTTATTACCGGATTAGGCGACTGTATCTTGCCTTACTGCTGAGAGTCTTATTCAATCCCCTCAGACAGACCCTGCGCTTTTCTCTCCGGCATCAACCGGTATGTCTTTGGTTATTCGATGTTTATAAACTGGGACTCTTTTCAACGGTGGCCAGCAAATAAAACACCCCTGCAAAATACAGGGGTGCATAAAACAGAATAGCCGTTTATTAATCAATCATTATTATGGTTGCCGGATCATGGATCTGCAAAGTAAAGGACTCGGTAAAAAATAGTCTTACCTCCTTATCGTTATGAGACTCATATCCGATTGAAATATCTTGTCCCAGCACCAGGCTGAGCTCTTCGGCATTTGCAGGAGCAAGAAACGCTTCCTTGATAAAATGGCTCAGGATAACGGGTCCTCCCAACAGCTTTTCAAGCTGTAATTTAAGCGGGTATCCCTTAAAGTGTGATGATATCTTCTGCCATTTTTCGGGACTAACTATCAGTGTATAAGGTCCGCCGATTGAAGCCTGCATCAATGTTGTCATGCCCTGGGAAACAACCGACAGCAAATTTTCTATCTGTTCGGGAAATGCCAGTTTTGCTTCCTTGTTGCAATCTCTTAGGCCTGTGATTGAAGCATTTTTTAATCCATAATAAATGGTTTTTTCCTCAAATTCAGCAAGTTTTACGGCTGCATCCTCCATCGGGTCAAGATCAATATCCTTTGCTCCCCGGGCAAGGTTGTCAAGCTCCCATATACTCAGGCTAAAATTGATACGTGGTTCTACCAGGGGCTGTACCTTCCGGATTCCGTAAATGACACCTTTTTCCTGACTGGCGGGGATGTCTAATCTGCCCACTGGTACTGCAGCATAATCCCATCCTTTTGGTCCGTCAACATCAACAAATTTTCTGGCAGAAAGGTGAGCATTCAATACCCGTTTTGCTTCTGATTTTATTTCCTCCCATGCTTGCTGAGATATGGGGGCCAACGATTGTTTTAGAATATCCATGGTTTTCTTATTTTGTGTTTTTTATTCCCAGGTCCGAAGAATCATTTCTTTGGTCCTTGTCATTAAATAACTGTTTTCTTAATTCCGTGTCCCACACAGGCATATTTTTTCTGAGCCACTCAATTGTTTTACAGGCATGTTCGATCTCCTCATCCCTGTTATGTTTCAGGATATCAACAAGCTCTTTGTCCTTTGAGGTCACTACTCTCTGGTGGTACCAGTCCACTGCTTCAACCTCTTCCTTCAGACTCTTGAGTGCTCTTGAAAAATCCCTGTCACGGGGACTAAGTTCTTCAACTGGTTCATGATAATCAGACATGTTACTATGGGTTTAATATTTAACAATCAGTAAATTATATCATAAAATTAAACAAAATGGTTGTTAAAGCCAAATTGATAATGATAAAAGTTAGTAACTTAATAAATCTTAATATGTTCAGTAAATCTTCAATAATTTGTCAATATTTATTCCCGATCTGTTCATTTGAAAGAAATCAGGTATCACCGGAATCTGCAATCATCCTGTAAGAACCCGGAGGTGCCTTGTATATATGAAATCCGGCTTTGNAACCGGTATATTCAATATTTTTCCCTCTTTCGATCCTTATTTTGGTTGATTCAGCAACGGGAATTTGCAATTCTGCCGAAGAATTTGCCGGAATGGTAAATTCAAATACTATCTCTTCTTCCTTTTTTTCCCAATATGACTCTATTTTTCCATAAGGAGAGTTATGTCCGGCATTAACCCAGGTTATGTCATTATCTAGTGATGGCTTGATAATGAAATGCGCGAAACCGGGATTGCTTTCATCTATGTTGATACCTGCGAGACCCTTGTAAAAATAATCTCCGATTGAACCAAACATAATATGATTGCGGGATTGGCTTCCGTCCCAGTTCTGAAAGAGAGTAGTGGCTCCCAGCTCCTCTATCCAGTAGCCCCATCCGGGGAAGCTCCTTTTATCGGCCAATTCAAACAGAGTCCTGTATTCTTCATACATGAGAAGTGAATTTATTACAGCTTTTGTACCTACTACACCTGCATCGATATGCCCCTGCTTCAACTCTATGGCCTTCAGAAGTCCCTCAAGAACCATGTACTCTTCCATATCTTCTGTCAGGCCAAAATATAGAGCCAGAGCCATAGGGGTTTGACCACCATGAAGATATATTCTTTTTTCCCGGTCATAATATTTTTCATTGAATGACTTTTTTATTTCAGATGCAAGCTCAGAATATTTCCGGTGGTCATCAAACCGATCTGTTATATGTGCCATATCAGCCAACATACCTGCAAATCTGAAATAGAAGGCTGAGGAGAGATAATCACCATGTGTGAGGTTATCAAGTTGTTTATGGTCGTCAATTCCAAAATCGAGGAGATGGTTTTCAGAGTGGACGGTCAGATAATTAACATATTTTTTAAACCGGGGATAATACTTTTCAATTATCGATGTGTCACCTGTATAGCGGTACATTTGCCAGGGGATTTCCATAAAAGCACCTTCCCACTGCGGTCCGTAACCCCTTTCGCGGTTCTCGCCCCGCCCGTATGTGTAACCCCATCCGCTTGTAGGAACAATCCCGGGAAGCTGGCCGTTCGGCCTTTGTTCATCAGTAAAATCATCAATCCACTTCAGGTAAGCCCTGACTGCATCAAAATTAAATAGTCCTGTTTCCGCCACAAGAAGAGCATCGCCGGTCCATCCCATTTTTTCACGATGGGGACAGTCGGTAGGATAGCCATGATAGTTTCCAAGATAAGACCAGAGGAGATTTTGATGTATCTGATTGAACAGCTCATGCGAGCACTCAAAATACCCGTTTTCGTCAAGATCGGTATGTACTACATGTCCCTCTATTTCAATAAGTTCCAATTCAGGATCTGACAGGTGGACTTCGATATATTTAAATCCATGATAGACAAATACCTGGTGCCACTCCTCGATCCCATCTCCTTTTAAGATATAACGGCTGGTTTGGGTATCTCCGGTCCATATAAACCTGCTTAACTCTTCCTGGTCAAGAGTGCCGTCTTCATAAATTCTTTCTCCGTACCGCAGCGTAACCTGACTGCCCTCAGGCCCCCTTACCTTTATAAAGGCCCATCCGGTAATATTCTGCCCCAGGTCAAACATTTTGACAGAGTCGCCGATATCCCATTTATCTTCAGGTTTAATGCTGTTAATAATCCTAATCGGAGGCATGATCTGGGAAGATAGTTTGCCCCGGGGACCAGCCACTGTAACTGCCGGTTTCCATTCCCTGTCATTATAATCCGGTTTGCTCCATTCTCCCAGCTCAAGTCTGGCATCATATGTTTCCCCATTATGTATACCGTCAAAAACAAGCGGCCCGGTCGAAAAGTTCCAGGAATTATCACTCTTGATGATTATTTTATTTCCATTGCCGGTTTTAACTTCCAGCTGGCATATCAGGGAGGGAGAATCACGCCAGGGGGCCTGGTCAAAATCCCAGGCTTCCCGTGTATGCTGATTATACCATCCGTTTCCCAGAACCACTCCGATTGCATTGTAACCTGCTGAAATCTGATCAGTAACATCATAGGTTGAATATTTAACCCTTTTGTCGTACCTGGTCTTAACAGGATCAAGAACATGATTCCCGATCTTTTCCCCGTTAAGGAAAGCCTCATAATAACCCAGTCCGCTGATATATAAATGAGCAGAAACAATAGTATCAGGCAGAATGAATTCTTTTCTGAAATAAGGTGCAGGTAGCAGGGGAGGGACAGAGTCATAATTTTCAACCGCAGATATCCACTCACCTTTCCAGTCGCCGTCATCCACAAGTCCCATTTGCCACCAGTTAACTTCACTAAATTCACTTACCTGATTATTATGGTCCCATATCCTGACTTTCCAGTAATACTTTTCACCCGACTCCAGGGGTTCACCCTCATAAGGAATATGCACTGACTGGTTTGATCTGACTTTGCCTGTATTCCAGCAACCGGCAGAAGATAGAGTCAGATTTTCCGGATCTGCAGCTACCAGAATCTGGTAGGCGGTTTGACGTAACCCGTATCCTTTACCGCTTATTTTCCAGCTAAGTTTTGGTGATCTCACGTCCAAACCCAACGGGTTTGATAAATATTCTGTGGTCAGGTTTTCAACAACAAAAGGATCTTCATAATTGCATCCTTTGGACGGTAAAATCCAGGTCACTGTAATTACTAAATAGAGCACCCTTTTAAATAAACGCATGATAAAATATATTAATTGATACGTTCAGGAGGATTTATTTCAGAAGTTGAGCGATTTAAGATACATAGCAGCAGATTCAAGGCATCCCATACCATCTGTTGCATTATCTTTTTCAACAAAATAGTGTTTGATATCCTGTGACAGCGTTTCTGACAGGACCTCCTGAAAATCTATAATGCCGCTTCCCGGGCAGGCAAAATCCTGGTCCGGACCGGGGGCCATATCCTTTACGTGGATAAGCGGGTAGCGGCCCCTGTATTTTTTCAGGGTCTCTATGGGATCGGCACCTCCCTTTCTGGTCCAGTAGATATCCAGTTCGCACTTAACAAGCTTACTGTCTGTATTTTCCATCAGATAATCAAAGGGAACAATACCCTCTTCGGTGGCGTGGAATTCAAGGTCATGATTATGCCAGCAAAGGGTTAATCCCCGCTCATTACAAACCTCTCCTATGCTATTAAGCAATTCAGCACTCTCTTTGCAGTTATCGCCTGAAAGCGGGGCTCCGCCAAACCATGGCCAGTACATAACTGCGTATTGTACCTCTATGGCATTCAGTCTGTCGAGCGACCTGTTAACTTCCTCCATATCCCGGGAGAAGCTTCCTCCTCCTGCAATTGGTTTCAGGCCTATATCTTTGCAGAACTCAAGAAATGACTGTGCTGATTCTCCCATGTAGTTTCCTGTTTCTATTTCAGTATAACCCATTTCTGTGGTTTTCAGCAGCACATCTTTCCAGTTTTCCTCTCTTAATTCACGGCCGATGATACCTGATATAAAGCCAATGTTTTCAAGCTTGCCGGGATGATTAACGTTACATGCAATAAAGGCGCCCGGCAGAATTGCTGCTGCTGTTCCTGCGGTAAGGGTCTGTATAAATCTTCTTCTGTTCAGCATAGTGATATACTTTTTGTTTGATACACTGGAATAATATATATTTTTCCAAGGGTCATTTTCATGGTCCTAACCGATTTTTGGCAATGTCCATGGGGCCCTGTATTCTGGTGTGATAAGTTCATTTGCTTTGCTACTGTTAGTGAAGCGGGAGTTGGAATCGTCCCAAATAAGCATGGGTTCACCAACCCTGGCTGCTATGTTGGGTATATGGACATGAAGGGCTGCGGCACGACCAATTTCCGGGGGACAAACAGGAGTTTCCCTTGATTTAATGCAGTCCAGGAAGTTTCTGACATGTAATGAATGAGCATCTCTGATCCCGGTTACCTGTTTGGCATCAGTCTTATGTTCCCTCAAATTGTTATCCCACTCGGGAATAACCCTGTAACCGTATCTGTTGGTTAAGATAGTTCCTTTTTCACCAATAAATGCCACACCATATAACATTTCGTAAGGTCCCTGCTCGATTCCTGCGGTCATATCCCAGTTGATAACGTAATCTTCTTTTGGATAGACCACAGTCATTGTGTCGAATGAGTCCCTCTGCCTTATTTCTTTTGAAATGTTGCCTGCCCAGGTCAATACCTTTTCAGGTGCACCGGTCAGGTTTTTGGCCCATAATCCCATATCTACAAGATGTACTCCCCAGTCAGACATCAATCCGCCCCCATAATCCCAGAAGTGCCTCCATGATCCGTGAAAACGGTTCCTGTTGAATGGCCGTTCCGGTGCCGGTCCTAGCCACATATC
>SL_3KL_010_SEDDRAFT_10001377_pt1 | contig 21990 bp, 22 predicted proteins | sample SodLakKL_010_SED_2_FD_10381 | JGI IMG/M metagenome (IMG submission 10381) | reverse complement strand
GCGACCCACGAGCCGAGAGGTCACCATGCCCGTCCGTTCCGAGGTCCGCCAGCTCGCGGACGGGGTCCTGCACGTGGTCACCCTCGACCGCCCGGAGGCCCGCAACGCCCTCGACACCGCATCGACCGCCGAACTGGTGGACGTGCTGGACGATGCGGACCGCGACGTCGAGCTGCGCGGCGTGCTCGTCACCGGAGCCGGCGGCGTGTTCTGCGCCGGTGCCGACGTCCGGGAGGCGGCCGAGGACGGCGGCCGACGCCGCATGGAGCTGCTCACGGTCCTCTACGAGCAGCTGACCCACCTGCGGGTGCCGACCGCCGCCGCGATCGAGGGCCCGGCGGTCGGCGGGGGAGCAGAGCTCGCCGGCGCCTGCGACCTCCGGGTCGCGGCGACGTCGGCGACCTTCCGCTTCCCGGGCGCGAGCTTCGGGGTGCCGATCGGCACCGCGCGCACCGTCGGACAGGTCGGTCTGTCGGTCGCGAAGGACTGGGTGCTGTCCGGTCGTGACGTCCCCGCCGCGGAGGCCGAGAGCCGCGGTTTCGTCCAACGGCTGGTCCCCGACGGCCAGGCCGTCCCCACCGCGATCACGTGGCTCGAGCAGGTCGCCGGTCGCGACCCGGCGACCATCGCGCTGCTGAAGCGGCTGTTCGACGACCACGGCGGCGTCCGCGACCGGGTGGCCTTCGAGAACGACCTGCTGCGGTCGCAGGCCGAGACGGGCGCGCTGCCGAGCCTCGACCACGATCTGCCGACGACGGTGCGTCCGCGCCGACGCTGACCGCGACCGGTGAGCTCCGAGCCGACCGGTGGCAGGCAGCGACGCGCCCCTTCCGGCTGCGGGCCACCTCGCTCCCGCTGCGGTTCACCTCCGGGCAAGATCGCCCCGACCGACCCGCGATGGTGTGGCTAGCATCGTCTCGCGGCAGGCCAGCGCCGTCCTGTCGGGACCGGAGGATCCGTGAACGCTGAGAAGCCGGACCGCAACCTCGCGATCGAGATCGTGCGCGTGACCGAGGCTGCTGCCCTCGCGGCGTCGAGGTGGCAGGGACGAGGGGAGAAGGAGTCCGGGGACCAGGCGGCGGTCGATGCGATGCGCCAGGTCCTCGACACCGTCGAGATGGAGGGCACCGTCATCATCGGCGAGGGGGAGAAGGACGAGGCCCCCATGCTCTACAACGGCGAACGGGTCGGGACGGGCAACCCACCCCAGGTGGACATCGCCGTCGATCCGGTCGAGGGCACGCGTCTGCTCGCCGAAGGACGTCCAGGATCCCTGGCGGTGATGGCGGCCGCCCCCGCGGGCACGATGTTCGATCCCGGCCCGTGCGTCTACATGGAGAAGATCGTCGTCGGCGCCGAGGCGGGCGAGGCGATCGACCTCGACCGGTCGGTCGCCGACAACCTCGTCGCGGTGGCGGAGGCAACCAACCGGGAGCCACGTGACCTGACGGTGGTGATGCTCGACCGGGATCGTCACGAACAGGCGAAGCGCGAGATCCGCGACGTCGGATCACGGCTGTCGCTGATCACCGACGGGGACGTCGCCGGAGGGCTGCTGGCCGCCTGGGGCGATCGCCCGCAGGTCGACATGCTGTACGGCATCGGTGGCACCCCGGAGGGGGTGATCACGGCCTGTGCGGTCAAGGCGTTGGGTGGCCACATGCTCGGCCGGCTGTGGACCCGATCCGACGAGGAGCGGGAGCGCGCGATCGACGGTGGCTACGACGTCGAGTCCGTGCTGACTGCCGACGACCTCGTCAGTGCGGAGGACTGCTTCTTCGCCTGCACCGGTATCACCCCGGGTCAGCTGCTCCGCGGGGTCACCTTCGGCCGCCGAGGTGCGACGACCGAGTCGCTGGTGATGCGCTCGAAGTCGGGCACGGTGCGCCAGATCCGTGCGCAGCACCGGCTGGAGAAGCTCCGCCGGTACGCGTCCGTCGAGTACTGACCGGATCCGCACGAGGTGACGCGCATGTAGGGGTCGCGTCAGGCGTGACGCGCATATCGGGGTCGCGTCAGGCGTGACGCGCATATCGGGGTCGCGTCAGGCGTGACGCGCATATCGGAGTCGCGTCAGGCGCGACGTTGGACGTGGTGGACGTGGCGGAGGACGACCTCGGGGTGTTCCAGCGGCAGGGTGTGGCTCGCGTCGGGCACGACCTCCAGCCGCGCATCGGGGATCGCTGCCGCCTGCCGCTCCCCGACGGCGGTCGGACACCAACCGTCACGGGTACCGACGACGACGCTGGTCGGGGGAGCGACCCGGTGGAGCCAGGGTTCCGGGTCGAAGTGGTGCATGCCGCGAGCGGTCCAGATCGCGGTGCGTGGGTCGACACGCGACAGGTGCGCCCGGTAGGTGGTCATGCCGGCCCAGGGTGTGTGCTCGGCGGCCGCGCGCAACGCGATGGCGACGGGGCGCACGATGGGCAGCTCGATCGAACGCACCACGCGACGGGACAGCTGTCGTGGTGCGGCGGCGCCGGCCATCGACACCACGGGGAAGAGGTAGCTGGCGACCGAACTGCCGTACATCGTCCGGAACGGTGACGTGTGCGTCCCCGCGACCAGGACCAACGAACGCACGAGCTCCGGTCGGGCGCGTGCGACCTCGAGGGCGACCTGGACGCCCATCGAGTGCCCCACCAGGGTCGCCGGCGCGGCGGCCTCCGCATCCATGACCGCGAGCACGTCCTCGGCCAGTCGGGGGATCGTGTAGGCCTCGGCGCCGGGAGGCAGCGATCCACCCCCGGCCTCCGTCGAGGCCCCGGTGCCACGGTGGTTGAGCATGATGACGCGGTGATCGTGGGTCAGCTCGGGTGCCAGGTCGCGCCAGAAGGTGTCGGGGCACAGGAAGCCAGGCGCCAGCACGACCCACGGCGCTCCTGCCGGTCCTCGCACCGTGTAGCGCACCCGGGTCCCGTCGGGCAGGACCACCTCGCGGTCCTTGGCCCAGAGGTGGGCGCCGCGATCGCCCGGCCAACGCGAGGGCAGGGTGGGTGCGGCCTCCCGCGGTCGCTGCACGGGACCTCCTCGTCGGTCGTGGACGTGCCCGCGGGCTCAGTGGGCCTCGCGGCCACCCAGGTCGACGGCGTCACCGGTCGCGACGAAGACCGTCTGCTCGGCGATGTCGACGCCGTGGTCGGCGTAGCGCTCCAGGTGCCGGGCGACACGGATCATCCGGCCCGCCCAGTCGAGCTGGGTGTCGTCCGCCGAACCGAGGCGCACCAGCCGTTGGAAGATGCCACGGTCGTAGCGGTCGACGCTGTCGTCGAGGTCCGGCACCTGGCGGGCGAGATCGGGGTCCTCATCGACGAACGAACGGCTCGCGGTACTGCCGACGTTGCGGGCGATGGTGCCCATCTCCACCACCTGCTCGGTGAGATCGAGGTCCGAGGGGAAGTCGGCGACCGCGATCGCCGCGCGTGCCGTGTTGACGGCGTAGTCGGCCATGCGCGCCAGGTGCAGGCTCACGTGGATCATCCCCGTGAGCAGCCGCAGGTCGTGGCCGACGGGTCCGTGGAGCGCCACGACCGCCAGCACCCCGTGCTGGACCTGCTCGTAGGCGCGATCGACCTCGTCGTCCGCGGCGATCGCCTCCTCAGCGGCGCTGAGATCGCGATCGCTGAAGGCCTGCAGGGCACGTTCCAGCATCGCGTCGGCACGTTCGGCCATCGCCGCGACGGTGCCCCGCAGCTGTCGGGTCTGCAGCTCGAGATCGTCGCTCATGTCCGCTCCTCCGAGGCCGCCTCCGACCCCTGCAACCCCATCACGGGGTCTCCGGCGCCGCTCATGTCTCTTCCTCCGAGGCCGCCTCCGACCCCTGCAACCCCGTCACGGGGTCTCCGGCGCCGCTCATGTCCGCTCCTCCGAGGCCGCCTCCGACCCCACCACTGGCCACCACTGTAGACCTTCCGGTCGGATCGGCTCATCGTGCCGCCGGTGGCGGCCCGCAACGGCCGAAGGAGATGGTCGCGCGAGACGACCCAGGGCGTGACCGGGTGGCGCGCGGTCGCCCGTTCACGCTCAATGTCGGCCCAGCGTGGTCGATGAGAGGGTGATGCGACTCTACGGCTGGAAACTCGGTGCGGGGGCAGGCGTCCTGGCGGGCGTCGGCTTCCTGCTGCTCGATGGCGAGCTGCTACGCGAGACGATCTGGCGCCTGGTCCTGATCGGTTCCTGCGTGGCGATCGTGCTCGGGGTGCGCTGGCATCGGCCGGCGTCCAAGCACCCGTGGTGGCTCCTGCTGGCGGCGCTGGCCCTGCTGACCGTGGCCAACCTCGCGACCTACCCCGTCTGGAGCACGCCGACCGCGTCGGTCGTGGCCGACTACATCGCCATGCTGGCGTTCCCCCTGATCGGCGTCGCTGCCCTGGCGCTCGCGCGGCTGCAGGCGCCGGGAGGGGACCGCGAGAGCGCCATCGACGGGGCGATCGTGATGGTCGCGATGGCGACGGTGCTCGCCGGGACGGTGTACCGACCGGACGTGTTCCCCGACGACGTGACGATGGCAGCCCGTCTGCTGAACACGGTGATCGCTCCACTGATGATGGCGGCGGTCGCCGCCGCGACCTTCCGGTTGCTGTTCGTGGGCAGCGTGCGCATCGTGAGCGCCTGGTTCGTCGTCGGGGCCGCCGCTGCGGGACTGTTCGGCAACACGATGCGCGCCCTGTTGACCGCTGAGGGCACCTACGAACGGGGAACGTGGAGCGATGTGTTCATCCTGCTGGCGTACGCCGCGATCGGGCTCGCGAGCCTGCACCCCTCCAGCCCGCAGCTGACCCAGGAAGCCGCGCCACGTCACCGGCGGTTCACGCATGCTCGCCTGGCCGTCCTCGGAGCCGCCCTGCTCGCAGCGCCAGTGACCCTGGCGATCCGCGACACGGGGGACGCGTGGTCGGTGCCGGTGATCGCCTCGGCGGTGTTGAGCGCGCTCGTGCTGTGGCGTCTGAGCGGGTTGGTGGTCGAGCGTGAGCGCACGAGGCGGGCGCTCCACGAGCGTGTCGAGCGGCAGGAAGCGCTCGCGGAGATGGGGCGGCAGGCCATCGACGATCCCGACCTCGAGCGCTTGACCGCCGATGCCGTGGATCGGTGCCGCGATCTGCTCGACCTGGATCGTTGCCGGGTCGGGCAGGCTCCGACGCACGAGGAGGATGGGGTCGTCGCGCTCCGGATCGCCGAGGACGGCCGGATGCTGGTCGCCGAGCGCGCTGGACCGTGGAGCGACGAGGACGTCGCCTTCCTCCAGGCGGTGGCCAACGTGCTGGCCGGGGCGATCGAACGCGAAGCGACCCACGAGCTCATCCGGCGCCAGGCGGTCCAGGACGCGCTCACCGGCCTGCCCAACCGGCTCGCGCTGTTCGACCGGCTCGAGCAGGCCCTGGCGGCGCACCAGCGCACCCGGGAGCCGCTCGCCGTCATGTTCCTCGACCTGGACGGGTTCAAGCGGATCAACGATGAGTACGGCCACCATGCCGGGGACCTGCTGCTGATCGAGGTGGCCGACCGACTGGCAGCGACGGTGCGCACCAGCGACACGGTGGGCCGCCTCGCCGGTGACGAGTTCGTGGTCATCAGCGAACGCACGGACCTGGAGCAGGCGTCACACGTGGCGGACCGCATCCTCGCCGTGCTCGCCGAGCCGGTCGACGTCGGCGGCGTCCGGATCCACATCGGTGCGAGCATCGGCATCGTGGTCTCGGTCAACGCCATGCTGGACGCCGAGCACCTCCTGGCGCAGGCGGACCACGCCATGTACACCGCCAAGACCCGCCCAGGCAGTGCCACGTCGGCCGTCGAGGCGCACGAGAGCGGGCTGCGTCTCGCGGTGGGGCATACGCCCGGCTCGCACCAGCCGAGCTAGCACGTCGCCGGGTGGGTGACGCTGACGGCCCGCGCGTGAGCGTGGGCTACCGTGCGCGTCTGCGTCGAGGAGAAGGTTGGTCGTGATCGTCAGGAAGTCCGCTCGTGAGATCGAGCTGCTCCGTGAAGCAGGCCGCGTCGTGGCCCTCGCCCATGCTGCGATCCGCGAGACGGCCGAGGTCGGCACGACCCTGCGCGAGCTGGACGACGTGGCACACGAGGTGATGCGCGAGCACGGGGCCACCCCGGCCTTCCTCGACTACCAGCCGCACTTCGCGCCAACACCCTTCCCCGGGGTGATCTGCGCGTCGGTCAACGATGTGGTCGTCCACGGCATCCCGTCGGAGCAGGAGCTCGAGGACGGCGACCTGGTCAGCATCGACATCGGCGTGTTCCTCGACGGGTGGGTCGGGGACGCGGCCCGCAGCTTCATCGTCGGGACACCACGGCCGGGGGACGAGGAGCTGATCGCCACCACCTGGGCGGCACTGGAGGCCGGGATCGAGGCGTCCCGGCCGGGCAACCGGCTGGGCGACATCGCGCACGCGATCGGCACGATCGGTCGTAGCCACGGGTACGGCATCCCAGATGGCTGGGGTGGACACGGGGTCGGGCGCGAGATGCACGAGGACCCCTCGGTCCCGAACGAGGGGGAGCCGGGGCGTGGGCTCAAGCTCAAGTCCGGGCTGGTGATCGCGATCGAGCCGATGTTCATGGCCGGTGGTGACGACGGCGTCGTGATCGACGACGACGGCTGGACGATCAGGACCCGGGATGGGAGCCGCGCCGCCCACAGTGAGCACACGATCGCGATCACCGACGACGGTCCGCGGGTGCTGACCGACCTGTGAGCACGCTGCCCGACGACCTGACCCGGGACCGCGGCAAGACGCTGCGAGCGCCCGTGGTCCTCGACCTGCTCCGCGAGGAGCTCGGCCCGGGCGCGACGATCGCGCTGCGCTTCAGCAACCGGTGGGAGCTGCTGGTCGCCACGGTGCTGTCGGCCCAGTCGACGGACGTCAAGGTCAACGAGGTCACCGCGGCCCTCTTCGAACAGCTACCGGACCCCGAGGCGATGGCCGCCGCGCCGCTCGAACGCATCGAGGAACTCATCGGAGCGCTCGGCCTCTTCCGGCAGAAGGCGAAGAACCTCAAGGCCACGGCCGCGCTGCTGTTGGAGCGCCATGGTGGGGAGGTGCCGGCCACCATGGAGGAGCTCACGGCGCTCCCCGGCGTCGCCCGCAAGACGGCCAACGTCGTGCTGTCGAACGGCTTCGGGATCAACGAGGGGGTCGTGGTGGACACCCACGTCGCGCGCCTCGCCCGCCGGCTCCGGTTCACGCGCGAGGTGGACGTCAAGCGCATCGAGCGGGACCTCATGCGGCTGTTCCCTCGGGAGCGGTGGCTGGAGGTCGCCGACCTGTTGATCCACCACGGCCGCCGGACCTGCTTCGCGCGCAACCCGCGCTGCGAGGACTGCGTGATCGAGCCGCTGTGTCCGTCCTCCCAGGAAGCCGGCCTCACCGACAAGCGCTGACCAGGACGCTGGCGCGCCGAGGCGGTGCGGCGTGGGAGGGGTTACGCGCGGCGTGCGGTCCTGCGTGACCAGGCGACGGTGGCCAGCGCGGCGATCGCCAGCACGATCGCGACGATCAGCTGCGGGACGTGCAGCGGATCGTCGATCTCGATCGTCTCAGCCAGCACCTCCAGCTCCTCCGCGCGGACGGTGATCCCCCCGCCGTCGTCCGGGTCCGCCTGGTGCAGCGTCCCGCGCACCAGGATGACGTCGCCCCGCCGGCCGGGACGTCCGGCCGCCTCGATCTGCTGGTGCAGGCCGTCCGGGAGCCACACGGACATCCCGGTGTTGAAGCCGTCCTGCTCGCGGTGGCCGACGAGCGGACCCACCTCCAGGGCGTAGATGTCGTCGTTGACCTGCACCCAGGCGCCGCCGCGTCGAGGCAGCACCTCCCCGATCACCTCACCGACGTAGGTGACGCCCAGCCCGTCGAAGGCCCGCGGGCAGAGGTGGACCTGCGTCGAGCCGATCCTCCCCCCCTGCGGGAAGGCGTCCCGCAGCTCCTCGGCCACGCCCTCGCCCGTCTGCCGGGTACAGGCACGTTCGTCGGGCATCGCCAGCGGTGGGACGCCCTCGACGCGCCGATCGACGGTGTCCACCTCCGGAGCCAGTGACTCCAACCAGACGACCCCGGCGACGATGATCGCCAACCCGATGAGCGGCGTGACGAGGTACCACCGGGTCCGCCCACGACGTCGTGGGGAGGACGGCATGGCATCGCGTCGCGTCATGCCTTGGCCTTCCCGCGCGCCAGCGAGAGCAGGTAGCCCATCAGGGCGAACACCGCGACGTACTCCAACCGGCCCAGCCACATCATGACGATGTAGACGGCCATCAGCCCGTGCGGCATCTCGGGGGAGACCACGCCGATCGAGACCCCGATGTTCGATCCGACCGAGACCGACTCGAACAGGGTCTGGGTGATGTCGAACTCGCCGTATAGCAGCCCGACCATCGCCCCGAACAGGTGCGTGACGAGGAACAGCAGCAGCACCGTCGTCGCGGCGCGGGACGTCTCGTCGCGCAGGGTGCGGCGCTTGCCGGCGTGGTAGGTGGTGACCACCAGCGCAGACTCCGGCAGCAGGATCCGCTTGACGTCGTGCACCAGGGTCTTGAACGCGATCCCGATCCGGATCGCCTTGATGCCGCCCGCGGTCGACGAGGCCATCCCGCCGATCGCCATCGCCCCGACGATCGCTGCCGGTGCGAGCACCCCCCAGTCGGTGAGGTAGGTGTCGCCGACGTTGACCTGGTGTCCGGTGCTCGACACCGCCGAGACCAGCGTGAAGAACCCCTTGCGGAAGAGCGCCTCGGTGGAGTCGTACGTGCCGGTGCGGAGCAGGCCGAACGCCACCGCTGCGAAGAACAGCGTCGAGGTGATCGCCAGGGTCCGGGTCTCGAGGTGCCTGAGCACGTCGCGGGGGTTGCCGTTCCACAGCGCGAAGTGCAGCCCGAAGGACAGGGTGCCGGCCATCATCAGCAGCATCACGATCAGCTCGACCGACAGCGAGTGGTAGTAGATGATCGACGACTGCATCACCGAGAACCCGCCGGTGTCGAAGGACGCGAAGAACAGGTTGATCGCGTGGTAGATCGCCCGGGCGGGGGTGAACCCCGCACCGAGCAGGGCGAGGAACAGCGCCGTGGTACCGAGCACGAGGAAGGTGCCGGCGACCATGAAGATGAACCGGGCCGTGCGGATGAAGTTGGGCAGGATCCGCTCGTCGCGGGCCTCGGAGACGTACAGCGAGGCGATCCTCGCACCACCGGCGGCGAACAGCGATAGCACCACGATGACGATCCCCTGCCCGCCGGCGAACTGCAGCAGGTGGCGGTACAGATCCTCGGAGAGCGGGGTGTGGTCCAGGTCGTGGATCACCGACATGCCGGTGGTGGTCAGCCCCGACATCGCCTCGAACAGCGCGGCCAGCGGGTCCCCGAAACGACCCGACAGGTACATCGGGATCGCCGCGAACACCGCGCCGATCAGCCAGGCCAGGGCGACGATCACCATGCCGTGGGCCCAGGTCAGTGGCCGGCGGGTGGCGAAGCGGGCGCTGCTGGCCGAACCGACGATGATGCACAGGCTGGCGCCAACGACGAACGCCGTCGCCGAGTTCCACTCCTGGGCGAACAGGGCGATCACCGTCGGGACCAGCATCACCAGCCCCAGCCCGAGCAGCACCTTGCCGAGGTAGAACGCGATGAGGCGGATGTCGTCCGCGCCGGGTCGCAGGATCATCGGTTCAGCCCATGACCAGCACGAACGCCACGGAGATCAGCGCGCCGATCGCGAACACGGTGAGACCGAGCGCGATGACGAGGCCGACCCCGCGCACAGCCTGTCGGCGCCAGGGTTCGTCCCTGCGTGTCGTCGCCATCATCCGCGTTGGCCGAGCAGTGTCCGCGAGAGACGTGACTCGAGGTCCGGCGTGGTCAGTGCCACGATCTCGTCACCCGGCTCGATCATCGTCTCGCCCTTGGGGATGACGGTCTCGTCGCCACGGAAGATCGCGACGATCACCGCCTGGTGCGGCAGGTCGAGGTCCTCGAGGGAGCGGGGCTTGGGGGCTGCCCGGCCGGTCGGGATCCGGATCTCGACCAGGCTGACCTTGCCGCCCTTCAGGCTGGTGAGGTGGATCAGCTCGCCGACGGAGAACTCGTGCTCGAGCAGCTCCGAGATCAGGCGCGTGGACGACACCGGCTCGATGCCGAGCGCGTCGAAGATCTCGACGTTCTTGGGGGTGTTGACGCGGCTGATCGCCCGGGTGACCCCGAACTCGATCTTCGCCAGCTGGCAGGCGACGAGGTTGTCGTCGTCCTCGTGGGTGGTGGCAACGAACACGTCGGCGCGGTCGGTGTGGGCCTGTTCGAGGTAGCGCACGTCCCCGGCATCGCCCTCGATCACCAGGATGTCGGATTCGGACACCAGCGCCTCGCATCGGCCCGCGACGCGCTCGAGCACCGTCACCTCGTGGCCCTTGTCGTGCATGTCCATGGCGATGTAGCGACCGATGCGCCCGCCACCCATGATCACGACGTACATCGCTACGCCCTCCTGGCCCGGTCGCGGTCGAAGGGCTCGCGAACCAGCGCGGTCAGGCGGCGGTACGCACTCGGCTTCATGGCGGCCGTCACCACGTCGTCGCGCTCGAGGCGGTCGGTGCCGTCAGGGATGAAGACGCGAGCGCCACGCCGCACCGCGGCGACGCGGAGCAGGCCGTCCTGCTCGAACTCCTCGATCGTCAGGCCGTGGCCGCCGGTGTCCACCTCGACGTCGACGAGGGCGACGTCGCTGTCCACGAACTCGACGTGCAGGGGGAAGCTCTCGTCACGGAACTCGTTGAGGAACAGCTTCGCGATCGTGTTCGTCGAGGACACGTAGCGCACGCCGAGCTTGCGGTAGACCACCTCACGCTCGGGGTTGAGCAGCCGCGCGATCGTGCGCGGGACATCGTAGAGGTGGGTGGCGATCTCGACGGTCATCAGGTTCGCGTTGTCCGACCGGGTGACCGCGATCAGTCCGTCGGCACGCTGGATGCCTGCCTGCTCGAGCACGTCGCGGTCGGTGCAGTCGCCGGCGAGCGCTTCGCCGTTGAAGCCCGAACCGAGCTGGTCGAACGCGAGCGGGTTGGTGTCGAGCACGACGACGTCGGTGTCGGCGTCGCGTGACAGCTGTTCCGCCAGCTCGGCACCGAGGCGCCCGCAGCCACCGATGATGATGTGCACGTCGCTCACCCTCCGCGCGCGGGGTCCGACGGCGTCGCCTGCTCGGGAGCCGCAGGTCCTTCGACGCCGCAGCCCCGACCTACCGGGCCTACCGGGTCACCCGGGGTCGGCGGCGCACCGCGCGCATCGGCCCGGTCCTCGTCGAACCGGGCCGTCAGCGACCAGTCTGCCACAGTCTCGGGCGGACCACAGCCACCCGGGACGGTGCGGGCTGGCACCGGTCGTCGCCGGCCGTCCACCGGGGTCCACCGGGGACGCCACCGCTCACCGACCGACGTGCCCGGTCACGCCGATACGCTGCCCGCCATGACCGTCCACACGTTACTGCTCGCCGCGCCCCGCGGGTTCTGCGCCGGGGTCGACCGCGCCGTCCTGATCGTCGAGAAGGCGCTCGAGGCCTACGGGGCCCCCGTCTACGTCCGCCACGAGATCGTCCACAACAAGCACGTCGTCGAGTCGTTGCGGCGCAAGGGGGCGGTCTTCGTCGAGGACGAGACCGCCGTGCCCGAGGGTGCGGTGATCGTGTTCTCCGCCCACGGGTCGCCGCCCGAGGCCTTCGACAACTCCAAGCGCCTCGGTCACACCCTGATCGACGCGACCTGCCCGCTGGTCACCAAGGTCCACCAGGAGGCCCGCCGCTACGCCCGGGACGAGATGGAGATCGTGATGATCGGCCACGCCGGACACCAGGAGGTGGTCGGCACGACGGGGCAGGCCCCGGAACGCATCCGCCTCGTCGAGACCCCCGAGGACGTCGACGAACTCGACCTCGATGACCCCTCCCGCGTGACCTACATCACCCAGACGACCCTGTCGATGGACGAGACCGCCAGCGTGGTCGACCGGCTCAACGCCCGGTTCCCCGGGCTCAAGCAGCCCAAGAGCGACGACATCTGTTACGCCACGCAGAACCGGCAGGACGCCGTCAAGCAGCTCGCCGAGAGGTGCGACCTGGTGCTGGTGGTGGGGTCGCAGACGTCGTCGAACAGCAAGCGGCTCGTGGAGGTGTCCCACGACCGGTCGGTCCCGGCCTACCTGATCGATGACGCGTCGGAGATCGACGAGGCGTGGTTCGACGGGGTCGGCACCGTCGGGCTGACGTCGGGCGCCTCCGCGCCGGAGGTGCTCGTCGAGGAGGTCATCGACCACTTCCGGGAGCGCGGTACCGAGCGTGTGGACACGGTGATGGTCGTGGACGAGGACGTCGAGTTCAGCGTGCCGGCGATCCTCGCACGCAAGCTCGCGGAGGTCGGCACGGCCTGAGTGGCCGCTGCGAGCTGAGTGGCCGCTGCGAGCTGGTCAGGCGTCGCTGTCCGACGTGGCGTCGCCGTCGTCGGCATGGGTGACGTAGACCTCCCAGAGCGGGTCGGCCAACAGCTCGATCTGCCACGGGCGCAGGCCCGCGAGCTCGCACAGCTGCCGTCCGTCGGACGGCTCCCCGGCGATCGCCGTCCACAGGGGGCGTGACGGGCACAGCACCCCCGCGTCCACCCCGACGTCCGCGGCCACCTCGGCGCGGCGCTTGCGCAGCGCGTCGTGCAGAGCGCGATCGGACTCGGTCCAGCGCCGAGCCTCGACGGATCGCGACTCCGGGTCGGCGTCCTGGCCACGCTGGATCGCTTCGAGCAGCGTCTCGGCATGCTGGCGAAGCTGGGGACGGCGTCGCTGGCTGCGGCGGACGAGCTGGGGCGCGGTCCTCGGTGGGTCCGTCGCCAGGTCGCGCAGGACGTCGTCGTGGAGCAGGCGGTTCGGTGCGATGTCGTGCCCGCGGGCGATCGCCTCCCGGGCCTGCCAGAGCGACCGGAGGATCGCGCGCTCCTCCTCGGACAGTCGCCCGCTGCCCTTGACCCGGGTCCAGTCGCGCTGGTCCTCACCGGTCTGCTCGATCATCGCCTCGAGCTCCTGCTGGTACCAGTCGGTCCTGCCCGTGTCGTCGAGTCGGGTAGCGAGTTCCTCCCAGAGGCGGGGCAGGTGCACGACGTCGCCGGCGGCGTACGCCGCCATCTCCAGATCCAACGGCCGGGCCTCCCAGTCGGCACGCTGGAACGCGTTCTTGTCGCCGTCCAGGTGGACGTCGAGCAGCTCCTCGAGCAGGGTGCCGAGCCCGGTCGGCAGCCCGAGCACGGTAGCGGCGATCGCGGTGTCGGCGACCCGGTCGGGGGAGATGGCCCGTCCCGCGAGCGGCTCCAGGTCGTTCTGCAGCGCGTGCAGCACCATCAGCCGTTCGGGTCCGAAGAACCGGTCGACCTCCGGGAAGGCCTCGATCGCGACGGCGTCGAGCAGGACGCAGTGGTCGTCGACGCCGAGCTGGATCAGCGCCGCCCGCCGGAAGTAGTGGTGCGCGTCGGCGCGCTCAACGTCGACCCCGACCACCTCGGCGTCCACGGCGGTGAGCGCGGAGGCCACCTCGTCGGGCTCGTCGACGAACCTCACCGTGAGGTCGTCCGCCGGGCCGGCAGCAGCGGGGGTGGATGCGTTGGTCACGTTGGGCTCGTCGTCAGGCTGCGCCGGTACCCGGTTCGGGTTGGCGCGACCGGGGAGGCTACCCCTCCGACCTCCCCCGAGCCGGGAGGCTGGGGGTAGGGTCCGCGTCCGGCCAGCGGACCAGGACGCGGGACCAGGACGTGGAACCGGGAGCGAGGAGCACGAGGTAGCCGATGAGCGTCGATGACCGCGACGGGTTCACGCTGCTGTGCGTGCACCCGCATCCCGACGACGAGACCATCTCGTGCGGCGGCGTGCTGGCGCGGGCCGCGGCGACCGGCAACCGGGCCGTGGTCGTGACCTGCACCGGCGGCGAGGAGGGCGAGAACCTCGCCGGGATCGACCTGGGCGATCGGGACCTGTCCGAGCTGCGACGTGAGGAGTTGGCCGATGCGCTGGCGGAGCTGGGCGTCGACCACCACCACTGGCTGGGGTACCGCGACAGTGGCATGGCCGACACCGCGGCCAACGATCATCCCGACAGCTTCCACCGCGCCCCNGTGGANGAAGCGGCGTCCCGCTTGGCGACGATCATCCGCGCGGAGCGGCCAGCGGTGGTCGTCTCGGACGACCAGAACGGCACCTACGGACATCCCGACCACATCAAGGGCTACCTGGTGACCGTGCGGGCCGTCGGGCTCGCGGCCGATCCCGATGCGGCGCTCCCCGGCGAGCCGTGGCAGGTCGCGAAGCGCTACGTGCACACGCTGGGGCGTGAACGGCTCCTGGCGAGCCACCGCGCGCTGCTCTCGGCCGGGTTGCCCTCCCCCTTCGGTGAGGAGGACATCGACGGGCCGGAGGCGCTGCCCTTCGGGGTCGATGACGAACTGGTGTCCACCGAGGTCGAGGTGGGACGGTGGCTCGACCGCAAGCGCGCTGCGCTGGCGGCGCACCGCAGCCAGATCGGGCCCGACTCCTTCTTCCTCAACACCCCGGAGGACGTCGCCGGGACCTTCTTCGGGGTCGAGCAGTTCGTCCTCGAGGCCGGGCAGCCGGGACCCGAGCTGCCTGAGGACGACCTGTTCGCCGGCCTCGCGCCGGTCGGGAGCGCGGGGGGAGGTCGGTAGGGTGCGCGTCGCCCGCCCGTCGTCCTCGGCGGGCGGGATGGTGCGACGAAGGAGCGAGTGTGACACGGCCCGCGACGCCGACACCGGACCGCTTCCGGTCCGTCCTGGGCCGGTTCGTCACCGGTATCTCGATCATGACCGCGGTCGCCGCCGACGGGCAACCGCACGGCATGACCGCGAACGCGGTCACCTCGGTGTCCCTGGAGCCGCCCCTGGTGCTGGTCTGCGTCGATCGCTCGGCGATCATGGCGGAGGTCATGGAGGACGCCGAAGGGTTCGCCCTGACCTTCCTGACGGCGGAGCAGGAGCCGTGGTCGACCTGGTTCGCGACGCCGGACCGCCCCACCGGGGCGGCGCAGTTCGACGGGGTACCGACCCGCGCCCACACGACGGGGAGCCCGGTCCTGGACGACGGGCTCGGGTGGGTGGACTGCCGGACGTGGGCGGTCTACGACGGCGGTGACCACGTCATCGTCGTCGGCGAGGTGGTCGCGCTCGGGGAGACCGAGGATCCGGACGTGGCGCCGCTGCTGTACGACCGGGGCCGCTACGCGGGGCTCGCCGACTGACACCCGTGGCTGGGCTCAGTGCGGCGTGCCGAACAGCCGATCGCCGAAGTCGCCGAGCCCGGGGACGATGTAGCCGTTGTCGTCGAGGCGGTCGTCGAGGGCAGCGGTGACGATGCGCACCCCAGGGTTCTCCGAGGTGATGCGGTCGATGCCCTGCTGGGACGCGACGATCGACAGGACGGTGACCTGCTCCGCCCCCTCGGCGTCGAGCGCGGTCACGGCGTCAGACGCCGATCCGCCGGTGGCGAGCATCGGCTCGAGCACGAGCACCCACGTCCCATCCAGCGGGGGCACCTTGAAGTAGTAGCGGCGGGCCTGGAGGGTCTCGGCGTCGCGCTCCAGACCGATCATCCCGACGAGGGCGGTCGGCACGATGTCGTGGACCCCTGGGAGCAGGCCGAGCCCGGCCCGGAGCACCGGGACCGCGACGATCGTGCGCCCCGGCCCGATCGCCGAGGCGGGACCGAGCGGGCTCGTGACGGTGTGGGTCTTGGCGGGGATCCCCTGCACGGCGTGGAGCGCGAGGATCGACCCCAGCCGCTGCGCGTGGTGGCGGAAGTGCTCCGGCGTCGTGGTCGCGTCGCGGAGGGACGCCAGTTGGACGCCGGCGATCGGGTCGTCGTCGAGGACGGTCACATCGGACACGGTGGCGCCTTGGTCGGTGTCGGTCGGAGTGTCGGTCGGAGTGTCGGTCGGGCGGTGTCCGCCGCCGGTGGTCGCGGCACGTGGTCGGCGCGGACGGGTCGGTGCCGGTGGCCGTGGCCGGAGCGGACACGGGACGTTCGGGCCAGGTGACCGGGTCAGGTGACGCCGAACGGCCGATAGCCTAGGCGTGACGACGCGGAGGGTGGCCAACCGGGTGAGCACGCACGGCCCGAGACCGACCTACCTCGCCGTCCCGCGGGCCCGATGGTGAGGGGACGTCTGGTGAGTGGGCGTCGCCGCGGACGCCGTCGCCGCGGACGCCGTCGCGTCCGCCTTCCGGGCTTCGCGTCCGGGGCTGCGGCGGTCGTGGGGGTCGTGCTGGCCCTCTCGCTGACAGGGTGCACGGACGAGCCACCTGAGGATCCGGACCCCCCGCCGGTCGTCGAGGAGGATGAAGCAGCCCCCCAGCTCGGAGCGGAGCTCGTCGTCGTCCTGCCGCCGCGCACCACCCTCGCGCCCGAGGTCGCCGCGGCGATCACGGCCGACCTCGCGCGGCTCGAGGACGTCTACGACCCGGACCTCCGGCGGGTCCGCACGCGGTTCCCCGACGAGAGCGTCTTCGTCCGCGACGTCGCGGCGCTCGATGCGCGGGATGGGGTCGACCTGCTGTGCATCCTCGGCTCGGTCGGGCGTCAGCTCGGACCCGACCTGCGCGAACTGCACCCTGCGACCCGGTTCTGCGCGACGACGCCGAACGACCTCCCGGAGGAGACGGAGGACGGGATCGACGTGGTGGCGTTGCGGATGGGTGAGCTCGGCCACCTCCTCGGCAGTTCTGTGGTGCGGCTCGCCGGCGAGGACGGCGTGGTGTTGGCCCTCGGGAGAACGGAGCTGCAGCGCGGCCGGTTCACCGAGGGGCTGCACGCGGCGCTGGGCGCCACCCCCGTCCTCGAGCTCGACGATGAGCTAGCCGCCGACCATGCGATCGCTGCCGCGGTCGCCGAAGGTGGCGCGGTCGTGGTGATCGGCACGGGTCCTGATGCCGCCGTGCAGACCGAGGCGGCCATCCAGGCGGGCGCGCACGTCATCACCCACGCGAGCCTGGTCGACGCCGACGACGGGGTGGCGTTGACCTGGAACCTGCGGTGGGACCTCGCCCTGACCCCCGCCGTCGACCGTCTCTTCGGCCGGCATGCCTTCAGCGAACTCGAGGTCGGCCTCGCCGACGGGGTGTTCGAGCTGGCGCTCGGCCCGGCAGCTCCCGACGGGTTGGAGGCGCAGCTCGCAGGTGTCGAGGAGGAGATCCTCGAAGGTGAACGCGATCCGTTCGAGGTCATCGAACCCGACGAGCCCGAGGAACCCGACGAGCCCGAGGAGCCCGACGAGCCCGAGGAGCCCGACGAGGAGCCAGGCGAGCAACCAGACGAGGAGCCAGACGAGGCGTCCGAGGACGAGGAGCAGGGATGATGCTCTTGAACCCCTGTCCGCGCCTCGCGCTCTACGATGCGTCAGCCACCCTGCCGCTGTGAGGACGTCGTGCGCCGTGCCAAGATCGTCGCCACCCTCGGGCCTGCGCTCGATGATCCCGATCGACTGCGGGCGGCGATCGCTGCGGGCATCGACGTCGTCCGCCTGAACTTCTCGCACGGGACGAAGGACGAGCACGCCCAGCGGCTCAGCCTCGTGCACCAGATCGCGGACGACCTCGGCAAGAACGTCGGCAGCCTGGGGGACCTGCAGGGCCCGAAGATCCGCCTCGGGCTCCTGCCGGACGGTGGGGTCGCGCTGCGTGACGGCGGCGAGGTGGTCCTCGTCTCCGGTGTCGAGGAGGTCGACCACGACGAACACGGAGGGGTCCCGGTCCTGCCGGTCGTCTACGAGCACCTCGCGAAGGACGTCGAGCCCGGCGCCCTGATCCTGATGGACGACGGGTTGCTGCGGCTCGTCGTCTCGGCCATCGACGGTGATCGCGTGCACGCACGGGTCGTGGTCGGCGGGACCGCCCAGTCGCGGAAGGGCGTCAACCTCCCGGGGGTCGAGGTGTCGGCGACGAGCCTCACCGACAAGGACCGCGAGGACGTCCGCACGATGGTGGAGATCGGTGTGGACTGGATCGCGCTCTCCTTCGTGCGCAGGCCCGAGGACGTCGTCGAGGTCCGCGACCTGGTCCGCGCCCACGGCGGCGTCCAACCGATCATCAGCAAGCTGGAGCGACCGGAGGCGGTCGACAACCTCGAAGGCATCGTGGCCGTCACCGACGCCGTGATGGTCGCTCGAGGCGACCTCGGCGTGGAGATCGGGCCCGAGCGCGTCCCTGCGATCCAGAAGCAGATGATCGATCTCTGCAACCGCGCCAGCCGGCCCGTGATCACGGCCACGGAGATGCTGGACTCGATGATCCGCAGCCCACGACCGACCCGTGCCGAGGCGTCGGACGTGGCCAACGCGATCTTCGATGGGACCGACGCGGTGATGCTGTCGGGTGAGACGGCGGCCGGACGCTTCCCGGTCGAGGCCGTGCGCACGATGGCGCGCATCATCGAGGTGGCGGAGGCCGCTGCCGACCGGGTGCGTCCCGTGGCGCCCATCACCGAGAAGGTGCTCGGTCGGGTCGTCGCCAAGGCCTCCGTGCAGATCGCCGACGACGTCGATGCTGTCGCGCTCCTGGTCTTCAGCCTGTCGGGCAAGTCGGTGCAGTTGGTGTCGAAGGTCCGTCCGAAGCAGCCGGTGATCGGACTGACGACCGACGAGCGCTCCAAGCGCCGCTTCGCCCTGATGTGGGGGACCGACGGGCAGATGGTGCCGCTGAAGGACCACTCGCAGGACCTCATCCTCGCGGCTGAGGAGATCTGCCTCGAGCACGGCTACGGCGGTCGCGGCGACACGATCGTGATCGTGTCCGGCATCCCCGGTGGTGTCGGCGGGACGAACCGCGTCCTCGTCCACCGCCTGGGTGACGCCACCGAGCCAGCACCCGACACCGCGGGTTGACCGGCGTCGGGGTCGGGTGGGCTGCGTTGTGAAGGGTGGGGTGCGGGGGTGCACCGGAGGCTTCACACCAGCCGGCGTCGGGGTCGGGTGGGCTGGGTTGTGAAGGGTGGGGTGCGGGGGTGCACCGGAGGCTTCACACCAGCCGGCGTCGGACGGGACACCGGCGTCAGCGGCCGACGTCGATCGGCGTGTCCGGTGGGCCGTCGCGCAGCAGGGCGTCGAGGTGGTCCGCCAGCGCGGTCGGGGCGACCTCGAGGTCCTGCGTGCGCAGGTCGCTGACGCTGAACCAGCGCGCCGCGTCGATGCCGTGGTCGTCGAGCGGGGCCTCGGCGGGGTCCCACCGCCCGGTACGTGCGAGGAACCAGCGTTCGGCCTGGTCGAGCCACACGCCGCGGTAGGTGAACGTCTCCCGTCGGGACCAGATCCACGGGCCGGGCTCGAGGTCGAGCCCGAGCTCCTCGGACAGCTCACGCGCCGCGGCGGTGTGGTGGTCCTCGCCGGGGTGCACCCCGCCGCCCGGAGCGGTCCACACCCACCGCCCCTTCGCCGGTGCGTGGGCGATCAGCAGGATCCGATCGTCGGTGTCGAGCAGCACGACCCGGGCGGCCTGGCGCTCCACGGGCGCGTCCTCGGTGCCGACCATCGGCTCCGGGTCGCGCCGAGGATGCGGCGGGACGACCTTCGACGAGACGATGTCGGCTGTCGGCACCACGTGGAGCTGCCCGTGCCGGTCGACGATGAGCAGGACCTCGTCGTCGTGGCCGATCAACCGGCCCACCACGTCGCTCAGGCGTGGGTCGGCCTCGGTGGTATGGGCCCGGTGGCGCACCGAGACGCGCTCGCCGACGTCGTCGGGCGTCACCCGGTGGACGTACCTGGCGCGCAGCCCCGGTACGGGTCGTCGCTCCACGCTCACCCCGCCGCCGGGTCGGTCACGGACACCGCGACCTCGAAGGTACGCGAGAACAGCCGGGTCCTGTGGGAGAGCTCCGCGTCGGTGACCTGGAGCCCGTCACCCGACAGCTCCAGCACGACGTGGCCTGGCCGATGGTGGACCTCGACGCCGGTCACAGCCTGGTCGCGGGCACGATCCAGCCCGTCGGCGACCTGCAGCAGCGCGAGGAGTCGGTGGACGCGCTCCCGATGCGGCTCGGCGAGCGTGGCGTAGGGCGGGTAGTGACGGTCGATCCCGCGCGAGCGGTGGAAGCGCACGAGGATCGTGAGCAGCGCCGTCTCGTGCGGATCGAAGCCGCGCAGCTCGCCGTTCTCGACGAGGTAGGCGCCGTGCTGGTCCTGGCGGCGCAGCGCCTCCGCCTCGCCGATGGCGTGCAGCTCCGCGGCGTGACGGAGCAGCTCCCCGTCGCGGTCGTCCATCCCGTGCAGGTCCCGCGTCCCGTCGAAGAGTCGCTCCGCCAGCTCGGCCACGTGCACCGGGTGCGGGTCGTCGGGGATGAACGCCTCCCGGATGCGACCGACCTCGCTGGTGCGCAACGCCTCCGCCGACGGAGGGGTGGTCGCGCCGCTGGCGTCGAACAGCAGCCCCTCGCGCAGCCCCCAGTCGCTGACCGTGGTGGTCGCGACGCCGAGCCGTTCCAGCGTGCGGACCAGCACGATCGCAGCGACGTGGAGGTGGTCGGCGCGACGCTCCTTCATCCCAGGGACCTCCAAGCGCCCGGCGAGGTCGAGCGCGACGAGCAGATCCCGGAGCCGGGTGAGCTCCTGACGGCTCACGTGCAGCTGGTTGAGCGTTGCCGGCAGCCACACCGCCTCGTCGATCGCCGCGATCCGGGCCAGGGCCCGGACCGTGCCGCCGATCGTCACCGTCGTGGCCGGCGCGTGCCGCTCGATCGCGTCCACCAGCGGATCGAGCTCGGCGTCGACCGCCGCCTCGATCGCACCTCGCTCGTCGCCGCTGATCGGATCGTGGTCCACCAGCGCCGAGAGCCGGCTCGCGCCGAGGGGGACCGACGCGGACCACACGACGTCGTCACCCGTGCCGATCGCGAACTCCAGCGACCCGCCGCCGAGGTCGAGCACCAGCACGGGCTCGCTGCGCACCGCCACCGAAGCGCGGACGCCGAGGTAGGCCAGCCGGGCCTCGGTGTCCCCGTCGACGACGCGCACGGGTGTCCCGGCGGCGTCCGACAGCTCGGCGATCACCTCCTGGCCGTTGTCCGCATCGCGCAGCGCGGCGGTCGCGACGGCCAACCGCCGCTGCGCCCCTCCGCGTCGTGCGAGCTCCGCGAGGTGGGCGACGGTGTCGACCGCCAGCTTGCGCGGCCCCTCCGGGATCGTGCCGTGCTGGGCGACGACCCGCCCCAGGTGCAGCATCTCGCGTTCGCGCAGCACCGGCGTGAGCCGATGCCCGTCCAGGTCTCCCACGAGCACGTGGAAGGAGTTGCTGCCCAGGTCGAGCACCGAGCACCGCATGGAGGTCACGACGGCGGGGGCAGGTAGGCGGCGTCGGTGATGTCGGGAGCGCCGGCGAGGATCCAGGTGCTGGCCTTCTGCCAGCGCAGATCCTCCGACCGCACCACCTCGCGGTGGTGGAGGTCGGTCATGACCGCTTCGATCACGTCACCGTGCGAGCACAGCACCGCCGGCGTGTCGCCGATGCGGTGGAGCAGGCGGTGCACGGCGTCCAGTGGCGCACCCTCGGCCAAGGAGTCCTCCTCCTCGACGTCGAGGTTGCGTGCAGCGGCCAGGGGCTCGACGGTCTGGACACACCGTGTCAACGGGCTCGACAGGATCCGCTCGACCGGGTGTGGCGCGTAGCCGTCGACCAACGCCTCGGCCTGGTGCTGCCCTCGGTCGGACAGGGGGCGTGTGTGGTCGTCGCCCCGCCACCGCGCACGGTCGCCGGCGTGCGCGTGACGCAGCAGCAGGATGCTCATGGGGTGCGGTCTCCGTCGTCGTGGTCGGCGGCGTGGCGGTCAGGGACATGGCGGTCGGCGGCGTGGCGGTCGGCGGTGCCGTGGCCGGCGGCGAGCGCCTGCGCGAGCACCTCGCGGTCGTGACCGTAGGTGAGCAGCCCCATGGCATCCTGCACCGGGACCCATCGTGCGTCGTC
>SL_3KL_010_SEDDRAFT_10001376_pt1 | contig 21995 bp, 18 predicted proteins | sample SodLakKL_010_SED_2_FD_10381 | JGI IMG/M metagenome (IMG submission 10381) | reverse complement strand
GGCTCCCCTCGACGTAGCTTTCGCTATGCCTCCGGCTCGCCGCCTACGATGGAGCTCCCTGGCGTTCCCAACGGTGGTGCCTCTACTTCTTCAACAGCCTTCTATAAGACCGAACCCATGGACACCGGATCACTGGCTTCACAGCTGGAAACCATCCTCCGGGAGCTGGAGGCTCGGATGCCTCGGCCGGGGGAAGCCGCCCCACCCCCCGCTCCGCGCGAGGAACCAGGGGGGTGGGGTGAGCTCCTCCGCTACATCGCCTGGGTGAACAGGCAGCTCCAGCCGACTCCCGGGAGGTCAGGGAGCACCCACCTGACCTCGCCAGGAGGCGCTGGGCTCAGCTCGCCGTCTGGTGATGACTCTTCAGCTCCAGGGGCTGGTGGACCCATCGGACGGGGAAGCCACGGCTTCGCTTCCGCCGAAGGGCGCCGCCGAAAGAGTCAGGAACTCCGCCTCCGGGCAGAACACTTCACCCGCCGCCTCCCACCCCACGCCTACACCAGCCAGGGGTTCCAGCTGCTGGAGCTGGTCCGGCTCACCGGGAGCGCCCACGACGGGATCGAGATCCACCAGAGTCTCCACACCCTGGTCAGGGATCTGGATTCCCGGCACTGTCGTCTGGAGCCGGTCCATCCCCAGGAAAAGCTACTCCTCACCCTCCTCCGAGAGTTGGCCATCCTGACCTGGGTCCAGGCCCGGCAAGAGGGAGCGGTGACCTGATCTTCTTTCAGTGGAATCCAGCTCCCACCACCCATCCATCCTCAGAACACGAGCCCGAACCCGAGATTCACGACAGCGTCCGAGCCATCCGCAGTCGTCTTCGCCACCCCGGCTCGACCATAGAAATGCCCCATTTGAAGAGTTGCCCCCCCACCCACGAAAAACTCGGTTTCAGATGTAGAGTCATCAAATCGGTCCATCCCATCTGAAACGGACCCACTCAGGCGATAGTAGAGGAGGCCGGCTTCTGCCGAGGGAATCAGCGCCGTGGAACCATTTTCCCCTATTCTCATCCCCACTCCCATCCCCAGAGGGAGGCTCACCTCGGAGATATCGGCCGATACTCCCTGGAAACTGTCGCTCCACGTCGCGTAACCAACCCCAGCGAAGGGGCAGGCACTGAAGCCCTCGGTTGGCACCTCGTATGCCATTCGACCAGACACCACCGTGACGTTGCTGTCCACATTGTCGATGTCTCGAATACCGGCGCTGGCCCCGACCGAAATCGGACCCTCCAGGTTTGCGCTGGCGCCGGCTCCATACCCCGTCATTCCATCAGCCAGGTTCACCGTTCCTCCCATGGTGAACTGACCGGGCATAGCCGGACCTCCAAGGCATGCCTGGGCCTGAACTCCCACTGGGAGGGTAAGCACGCCTCCCAGGATCGCCAGGGCCAAGAAACCACTCCTCCGATTGAACTGTCCCATCCTTCCCGATCCATTTTTCATCTCAGTCGTCTCCAAAGCTGCAGTCTAGGGGCGGCGCGCCGGAGTCCGAAGACACTGCGTCATTGATGGATTCCCAATTGGACCGACTCCAAGCATGTGAGTCCGTGCTCCGCCCACTCAGTCCTCGACGCAAGGAACCGCAAGCAACATACCGAATCGATCAAAGACTGCACCGGCACAACAGAAGAACGGATCTCCATTCCCGGCACCATCAGTGCGATCCGGCGACCTCAGGAGACCCGAGCAAAGGGGAAAGATCGGCCGAAAGGGATGACAGTCTGTGCCCCTGGGGCATTGCATTCTCCACAAACAGTCAAGCAGAATGCAGCGCCCCCCTGGGCTACCTACCCCACCCCATGCTCTCTCGTCAGCTCCTTCCAGAAAGCCCTGCGGTACACGGCAAAGCTGATCAGCGCCATGATGGGGACCATCATCACACCCAGACCCGGCACCACCTGCAGGACGATGAGGAAGAAGAAGAGGAACCACATGGCCAGCTTGACGAGAAAGCCCCTTCCCCGGGGGATATAGCGCCGGTAGGGAGCCACAAGGTTCAACCGGTACACAATGATTCCAGGGATGAGTCCCAGCACCGGAATCAGGCTCAGCCCGGCACAGATCAGGAGGATCCGGGGGAGTCGCTCGAGCACCCCTGCATCATAGGCTTCTGCCTCTGCCAGGCCATCGAAGGGCCGACTCTGGCAGGCGGGGCAGGCCTGTGCGGCCATGCGTCGAGGGAGACGGATTGCACACCGGCGACAGCGCCGGTGGGTCTGGAGCCGGAAGCGATGCTCATCTCGATCTACAATCGTCCGCTGAGTGGCGGTTCCAAGCCAACTCAGCTCAGCCGGCTCCGGATTGGACGCCTGGCATCTGGAGCAGGCCACGGCCGCCCGGTACATCTCCTGGCCGCAGGCCCCGCACGCTACCTTGGCTCCTTCCTCCAGCGCCTGAGCCCAACGCCGGAGGACGAAGATCATCCCCATGACCAGGAAGACGAGGACCACCATCACCACCGGGAAGAGGATCAGGACGACGACCCCGACCAGGGACCAGAGATCCTGGGCCCAGCTCAGGAGTCCCACAGCCCCCGTGTCGTCGTCCTCGTCCACCTCGATGACGCTTCCCAGGACGGCATTGTGGGCCGAGCCCACCAGGAAGGTCCCGCCGGCCACCAGGACCGAACCCAGGAGATAGATCGATCCGGATCCACCCAGGAGGGCCTCCAGGGCAGCCTGGTCCGCCAGACTCAGGATTCCCAGGTAGGTCAGGAGTGCCGCCAGGGGTTTCCCCCATTGATCTACCAGGTTGATGAACTCCCTGGCATCGCTGCTCTTGTGAGCCAAGATCTCCGCCAGGGCCAGGACGCCCAGGATCACCAGGGTCAGATCATCGGTGAACCAGGAGGGGACTGCTTGGCCACCCAGGAGCTGAAGGAGGCCGAACTCGGCGATCCACCCCACCTCCGGCGCAAACCGCATGGTCAGGGCGGCGGCGAACATGGGCACGAAGGCCCGAGCGACAAAGAGGCCGGGAAGGCCCACAGTGCCGGCGGCAAGGCTGGTTCCGATCATGGGGACGTCCGCGTTCTCGGGGTCAGGCTCGGGGACAGCCGGAGGCAGCCGTCAGGGTCTCTCCCAGGTGCATCGGGAACACACCGTCGCCTTCAAGCTTTCGGGACGCTGGAACCTTCGCGCACAAAATCCCCCGACCGTCCAGGAATGCGCCAGTGGCGTCCTGGACGGTCGGGGGATCTTGAAGCGCTCTCCTGAAGCGCTGGAGGCCAGGTCAATTCCCGACCCCGTACCCTTTTCCGGCGATGGGAGACCCGACTTGCCGCCGAGACTCCAGCACCGGCCCACTACATCTGGAACTGTGCCTGGATCTCCTGCATCCGGTCGATGAGCTCACCGGCCTCGGGGTCGATCTCCATCATCCGTTCCCGCTGGGCCATCTCGAAAGCCTCGATGGACTCCTCGATCTCCGGATCCGCCAGGACGTTCTGCTGGACGGCCTGAAGCTCCATCTCGACTTGCTGGGCCTCCATTCCGATCTCCTGGGCCCGCTCCTGGTCACCGGCCTCCTGAGCCGCCATGAACTCGGATTCGAACTGCTCCATCTGCTCGAAGAGCTCCGGAGCCTCGGTCCGCATGGCTGTCTCAATCCGGTTCTGGAGATCCTCTACCTGGCTGGCCAGGGCCTCATCCTCCATGGCCTCTTGCTGGATGGGAGCCAGCCGCTGCTGGATCTCCTGCATCTCGGCCATCATCTCCATCATCTCCGGATCCATCTCCTGCTGCTGGGCTCCCGGCGCCATCTGCTCCGCACCAGGATCAGCAGGGGGCTGATCCATGTCGTTGTCCTCGCCGCAGGCTGCCACCACCAGGGAGGCCACCAGCGCCATCGCCATCCATGCCTTCGTCTTCGTCATCAATTCGTCCATAGTTCGGAGTCGCAGGCAGGCACCTGGGAACTGAAAAGAGGGTGCCCGAATCTTTCTCTAACCTGACGCCACCCCTTCGTTCCCGGTTGATACGGAGGCCTGGAGCTGGCCCGATCTGTCCAGGCAGGAGAAGATGGGCCTGGACAATGCCGTCACTCTGTGGCGGTCCGGCTATGTGGACAGGCCGATTCAGGGAAGGGGGTAACATGAAAGGGAGTTCCATTTGAAGACAGACCGAGAAGTGGGCGCTCGAGGAAGAAGGCTCATGGTGGCGCTGGCCACCCTGGCCCTCCTGGTCGTCCTTCCGGGGACCGCCGCAGGGAGTGCCCCCACCGTCGATGCCGACTCCATCCTTCAGGGGCAACTCCTGGTCTCCGGCTCTCCCGCGGACTCGGGTACTGTCAGCCTTCACGGGGTAGGGGCGGAAGGGGCAGCGGCCCTGGATTCCGTACAGGTGGATGCCCAGGGCCGCTTCAACATCCTCCTTCCAGGTGAAGGGTCTTCCGGGGAAGGCGACCGACCCTGGGAAGAACTGGGCCTGGGCGCTTCCCCCACCCTCTTCATCCTGGCCCGATGGGAAGGGGTTCCCTATTTCGGAGACCCCTTTCCGGTCCAAGCCCTTCCGGATGAAGCTGTGACGCTGGAGGTCTTCCCCTCCCGCTCCGTTCCTCCAGGCGGCATCATGCTCCCGGTGGAGGGTCGGGAGCTGACGATCCGACCCGGCGAGCACGGCTGGGCAGTGCTGGATCGCTTCAGGATCCGCAACGACTCCACCGTGACCTGGGTCGCCGGACAGGACAGCCCCATTGTCTGGCAGTTCCCCCTGCCTGCCGGGGCGCGCGACGCCCGCTATGTAGACGGGGACCCGACCCCGGAAGCCGTCTACCTGGAGGGGACCGGTGTTCAACTCGTGAGCCCCCTCCGACCCGGCCCCACAGTCCTCTCACTCAGCTATCAGCTTCCGGATCTGGACACCCGGATTCCCCTTCCGGGAATCACGGAGGCCATGGGCGTCCGAGTGGATCCAGCTGCCCCCTCCCTTTCGGTCCAGGGCCTGCAGGGGCCGGTCACTGAGGAAGTTGAGGGTCGGTCCGACCGACTCCATGCCTGGTATGGAGGGGACCTCTCGAATCAGTTCCTCCACATGGCGCCGGTGCGGGACCCTGGCCCAGCCCGGTGGGTGGCAGTTTTCCTGGGCCTGATCCTCCTGGCCATCAGCGTCCTCACCCTTGGCAAGCAGCGCCGGAATCAACCCGGAAACGATGAGGAGCCGTCCGGAAACATATGATGCCTTCACTGAGGAAGCCCCTGTCGGGACAACTTGACCGGAAGCGCAATCGCACCTTACGGTAGGCACGGACAGCATCAAACCCTGGGCAGCGAGGAGGTTCGTGGATGGGTCGGCTCTTTCAGGTCATCTGGCAGGGCCTGGCGAGCATCGCCGAACGGTTCCGCCCTCCTCCGGGCTGGCAGCTTCCCGTGACCATCCTCCTGGGGATCCTGACTGGCCTGGGCGTTCTTCTCTTTGATGTGTCCCAGGCCTCCTCCTACCTGTCCGACAACCCGGCCACTTGCGTGAACTGCCACGTCATGGCTCCGGAGTATGCCTCGTGGTCCAACTCCAAGCATCGGCTGGCGGCGACCTGCAACGACTGCCACGTCCCCCACGACAACTACCTTCGCCACTATGCCTTCAAGGCCTCCGACGGGGCCCGTCACGCATTCATGTTCACCTTCCGACTGGAGCCCCAGGTCATTCGGATCCACGAGGCGGGACAGCGAGTCGTGCAGCAGAATTGCGTCCGTTGTCATGTGAATCAACTGGACGACACCAAGCTGGCACTGGTCCCTGGTGACGCCAGCCCTGAGGACGGAATGCGCTGCTGGGGCTGCCACACAGGCACCCCCCATGGGGACGTGCGAGGGCTGGCGTCGGCTCCCTACGAACACGTTCCACTGGTCGAGTCCGTGACCCCTACCTGGCTCAGCGCACTCATGGAAGATCGCGCCCCAGCCCCAAACGCCGAGGAACAACCGTGAATATTTCTGAACTCGTCGATCGGAAGCCCTGGGTTGCTTGGGTCCTCTTCCTCGGAACCGCCGTGGCCGTCTTCCTGGCCGGGCTCTTCCTGGCCACGATCCTGGACCGGCGGGGTGAGGCGTCTGTGGCCGGGGTTCCCATGACACCCCTCCCCGACTTCGAACCCCGCAACGCCGTCTGGGGCCAACAGTTCCCTCGGCAGTTCCAGACCTACCTCCAGACGTTGGACACGACCTTCGTCTCACGCTACGGGGGAGCCCGGCACCGGGACATGCTGGGCCAGCACCCGGAGATGGTGGTCCTCTGGGCCGGATATCCCTTCGCCCGAGACTACGACCAGATCCGGGGGCACTATTACGCAGTGAAGGATGTCCACCGGACGCTCCGGACCAACAACGACATGCCAGGGACCTGCTGGACCTGCAAGAGCACCGATGTCCCTCGGCTCATGGACGAATTCGGGGTGGCAGGCTTCTACGAGCAGAGCTGGCGGGATCTGGGACCCGAGGTGGCCAACCCCATTGGATGCCAGGACTGCCACAACCCGCAGAACATGTCACTACAGATCACCCGGCCCGCCCTGGTGGAGGCCTTTGACCGGATGGGACGGGACATCCAGCAAGCCTCCCACCAGGAGATGCGCTCCCTGGTCTGTGCCCAGTGCCACGTGGAGTACTACTTCGACGAGAGCAACTACCTGATCTTCCCCTGGGATGAGGACGGCTACGATGCGGCGGCCCAGGAAGCGTTCCAGGATGAGCGGGGGCACGTGGACTGGGTCCATTCCGTGAGCCGGACACCCATGCTCAAGGTGCAGCATCCGGACTACGAGCTCTTCCAGTCCGGGATCCATGCTCGCCGGGGCGTCTCCTGCTCCGACTGCCACATGCCCTACCAGCGGGAGGGGGCGGTGAAGTTCACGAACCACCACATCCAGAGCCCCCTGGCCGATGTCTCCAGCTCCTGCATGACCTGTCACAGCGGATCCGAATCGGAGCTGACGCAGCGGGTCTATGAGAACCAGGACCGGATCGTGGAGCTCCGCCGAGACGCCGAGCGGAAGCTGGCCATGCTACACATCGAGGCCGGCGCAGCCTGGGACGCCGGCGCCACCGAGGACGAGATGGAACCGGTCCTGGAGCTCATCCGGAGTGCCCAGTGGCGATGGGACTTCGTGGCCGCCTCCCACGGGGCTGCCTTCCATGCGCCAGTGGAGTCGGGCCGCCTCCTGGGTCAGGCCATCTCCCAAGCTGGTGAGGGCCGCCTGATCCTCTCTCCAATCCTGAGCCGCCTGGGGGTGGATCAGCCGGTAGAGATGCCGGAATGGGAAAAGGAGACCCTCCAGGCCTTCATCGGAATCGACATTGAAGCGGAACGGGCCCACAAGGCGGCGTTCCTCCAGGACACCCTTCCCAGCTGGTACCAATCGGCCCAGCACCTGCGGGAAGGTCCCACCGACTATGTCCCCCAGGTCCCGGAGGCTCTCCCGAACCGCTGACCGGCGGCGGCGCTGGATCGATTGTGCCAGCGGCGGGGAAGGGGCGGCCTGACCACCAGGAGGCCTTCCGCCCGTCGGGCAGGGGAGGGCCCGCTATCGAGCCCGGGCCACCAGGTCCAGGACAAGGGCGAACTCGTCCTGGTTCTGGACCGCTCCCAGGAAGGCCCTGTAGGGCTCAATGCCGAAGTCGGTGAATCGGAGGGTCCCTGCTCCCTGGATCCGGAGCCGGCCATCTGCTTCCTCATGCCACCGAGCCCGGATCTCCGACTCCCGGGTGACCTCCCGGACGGTGAGGCTCACGGTGATTCTCCAGGGGAAGTCGCCATCGTCATCGACATACCGGATCTCCACACTCTCGAAACCGATCCGGGGGTGGGCCTCTGCGTGCAGCTGCCCTTCCGCCAGCATGGATTCCCGGACGTCAGCTCGCTGATTCTCGCTGATAGATTGGAACCCGTCGGGTAGAATCTCCATCTCCCGCAGGAGAGGCTCCATCCGCTCCCGGCGTTCACCCTCATCGGCCCTGAGCCGCTCCGTCTCCACCTCCCCGGCTAAGGAGGAGTTTCCGGGTGACTCGGGATCGAAAACGAGTTCGGCGGTGAAATGGCTGGCGTGGACCAGGTGGTCATGGGCCAGCCGGCCGGCTACCCCGGCCCGGAAGGTGACCACGCCCAGAGTGCTCTCGTCGATGATGATCTGGTAGTCGGATCCGCCGGTAGGATCCTGGGCCAGGAGTGGGGTGGTGGCACTGAAGGGAGCGTGCCCTGAACCGCTTCCCAACCCGAAGAGGACCACTCCCACCAGGAGGAGGACAGGCCGGAGTCTCAGAGGTGCGACGAGGCGAACATCGATGGCACGCGAGGGCGTGTCCGGAGCGGAGCCAAGCACGACGCATTCCTCCCTTCTGCGGGGTCGGGTCCAGTTTGCTCCATGGTGACGCGGAGCATTGGGAACCGGCCCTCTGGTAACGGGGGAGACGGAGGTGTCCAGGGGCCCGCTCCCCCTTGACCTTGAAGCACCCGGACCAGGCTTCAGGGTTCCGGCCAGGTCAGACGGAGAGGCCCTCCTGTCAGCTGTGGTCTCACCTGCCAGGATCGGTCCCTTCCACCCAGAAGCGGCCCGTCCGCCAACGGATCGCTCTCAGGCCTGGTGGGGTAACCCGCTCTTCGATCCGCCATCGATACTCAGGCACTGACCCTCCGACCCCACCCTCTGACCTGCCCGTGCACCCGCTCTTCCTCCTGACCCTGGGGCTCTTCCTCTTCGGCCATCCCCCGGCAGCTCCATCCGCCCCGACCCTGGGAATGGACGAGGGACCCTCCACTCCGAGCCCCATCTGGGCCGTTGAGCCCACCGACACAGGAGAGGTCCGGGGGCAGGTGGTGGATCGGGGAACGGGACGCCCCCTTCCCGGGGCCTGGGTGGAGGTGATGGATGGGCCAGGGCCGGTGAGCGCTGACGGCCAAGGTCGCTTCGTCCTCCGGCAGGTTCCCACAGGTACGGTGAAGATCCGGGCCGGCCTCCTGGGTTACGAGACCCTGGAGATTTCCCAGGTCCGGGTCACCACAGGACGGGCCACTTCCCTGACAGTGGAGCTCCAGGAGCAGGCTATCGTGCTGGAAGGCCTCCAGGTCCGGGCCTCTCCCCTGGTACGTCGAGACGATGCCCCTGTCTCCACGATCCGACTCACGTCGGAAGCCATCCGGAGAACCGCCGGAGGCCAGACGGACATCTCCCGGACCCTCCTCTCCCTCCCCGGTGTGGTGGGCGGCGTGGACAACCGGAACGACCTCCTGGTCCGAGGCGGCGGTCCTGGGGAGAACGCCTACTGGCTGGATGGGATCCGAATCCCCCGGATCAACCACTTCGAGACCCAGGGTGTGGGGGGTGGCGCCCTGGGTCTTCTGAACGTGGAGTTCATCGAGGACACCGACTTCTATGCCGGCGCCTTCCCGGCCCGCTATGGAGACGCCCTCTCCTCGACCCTCGTCGTTCGAAACCGGAGAGGGGACACGGAGCGGTTCCGGGGGGATGTGACGGTGGGTGCATCGGAGGCGGGCGTCACGATAGACGGACCGCTGGGCCAGAGCGGGAACGTCCTCTTCTCCCTTCGCCGTTCATACCTCCAACTCCTCTTCCAACTCCTGGATCTCCCGATTCGCCCGGCCTACTGGGACACTCAGCTCCGGGCCGAGTGGGATCTGGATGATCGAAACCGGATCACCGTCATCGGTCTGGGGGCCATCGATGACCTGGAATTGGTGACTCCCGACGCCGACGACATGGCCGCCCAGGAAGTAGCAAACCGGGTCCTGGACAACGACCAATGGGGCTATACCACCGGGGTGGTATGGCGTCGGCTGGTGGAATCGGGGAGCGTCCGGATCTCATTCTCCCGCTCCATGGACCGCTTCCGGTTCGAGGGTCGGGTGGCCGGGACGAATCAGGTCCTGGTCTCCAACGACGCGTGGGAGGCGGAGAACCGTATCCAGCTGGACTCGGACCTCCGGCTGGCTCCCCGGATCATCTTGGGGCTGGGCGGCGAGGCCACCTTCCAGGGCATCCGGAGCGACTTCCTGGACCAGGGCGGTCCGGGGCGGCCCATCGTCGAGCCCCTGAGCTTCCAGGACACCCTCCGGTGGTGGACCGGCGCCGGCTGGGGCCAGCTCTCCCTCCCCCTCTGGGAGGGGAATGGCGACCGGCGGCTCACCGGCACCGCAGGGATCCGGGCCGACGCCCACGAGCTCCTCAGAGGCGCAATCAGCCTGAGTCCGCGGCTGGGCCTGGCCCTGGCCCTGAACCAGGACTGGGAGCTCTCGGCAGGCGCCGGTCGTTTTCTGCAACCACCTCCCCGGGCCTCCCTGGCCGTGGAGGTGGACGGAGAGCTGGTGAACGCCGAACTCCCCTTCCAGGAAAGTCGACACCTGGTAGGCGGCGCAGCCTGGTCCCCGTCCTCCGCCCTCCGGGTCAGCCTGGAAGGGTTCTACAAGCCCTACCAGAACCTTCCCCGGTCTGCCACCGATCCACGGGCGGTCCTCCAGAACGAAGGTGGTGACTACGGTTTCGTTGGGGTGGAACCGCTTGTGGGTGACGCCCAGGGCCGTGCACGTGGCGCAGAACTCTTTCTCCAGAGCCAGGGGGCGGGCCCCTGGTACGGGCTGGCTTCCTACACTCTTTCGTGGAGTGAATTCCGGGGACCAGGGGAGGAGTATCGACCCTCCTCCTGGGATGCCCGTCACGCAGTGGATCTCACCGGTGGCGTTCGCTGGGGGGATGGGGATCGGTGGGAGCTGGGGACCCGGTGGAGGATCGTCTCCGGCCGCCCTTTCACCCCCTTCGATCTGGAGGCGTCACCGGAAGCGTTTCGCCGGGCCGGAGTCGGCGTGCCGGATCGGGATCGGCTGAATGAGGAGCGGACACCTGCCTATCACCGGTTGGACGTCCGGGTGGACCGACGGGTAGCACTCGCAGGTCTCTCCGGGCGAGTCTACCTGGACGTGCAGAACCTTTACAACCGGACCAACACCTTTGGGTTCAACTACACCCAGGACCCAGCCTTCCCCGATAATCTCCGGCCCCGGGAGCAGATCGGGCTCCTCCCCAGCATCGGCCTGACCCTGGAGTGGTAGAGCCTCAGCCTTCCGGTTCCTCCTTGCGTCCTCCCTTGAAACTGTCCAGGAACTCCATGGGGAACGGAATCAGGGCGAAAGTGGCGTTCTTCTCTTCGCTCACCTCGGTCATGGTCTGGAGATAGCGGAGCTGCAGGGCGATGGGATGGTCCTGCATGCGCTGAGCTGCCTCCACCAGGCGAGCCGCTGCCTGGAACTCACCTTCGGCGTGGATGACCTTGGCCCGGCGATCCCGTTCTGTTTCAGCTTGTCGAGCCATGACTCGCTTCATGTTCTCGGGAAGGACTACATCCCGGACCTCCACCGAGACGACCTTGATTCCCCAGGGATCCGTCTGTCGGTCGATGATGTCCTGGATCTTCTTGTTCACCGTTTCCCGCTCAGCCAGGAGCTCATCCAGCTCCACCTGCCCGACGATGCTCCGTAGGGTCGCCTGGGCCAGCCAGGTGGTGGCTTCCATGTACTGCTCCACCTGGATCACCGCCCGCTCCGCATCCACGACACGAAAGAAGACGATGGCATCCACGTGAACGGTGACATTGTCCCGGGTGATCACCTCCTGCCGTTCCACATTGATGGTCAGGACCCGGAGATCGACACGTTCGATCCGGTCGATGAAGGGGATCAGGAAGATCAGGCCAGGCCCCTTCACCCGATGGAATTTTCCCAGGCGAAACACGACAGCCCGCTCATATTCACGAAGGATCCGGACCATCTGTGGCAGGAACACGGCCAGAAGAACCAGGAGGCCGATGACCCAGGCTATGGGTTCAGTGAGGGCGAATGTGTCGTTCATGCCTGACTCCCTGGGTTGGACGATGTGATCGCGCGATCCGGTACTCTTCGAACTCTCACCGTGAGGCCATCAACGCTCTCGACCTGGCACGTGGCCCCTTCCTCGATGAGTTCATCGCTCGTGGCGTGCCAGTACTCCCCGTCCATGAAGACCCGCCCGCCATCTGGGGTGACCGGATCGACCACCCGAACCTGTCGACCCACCAGCGTCTCGACTCCGGTCCGACTGGGCGTGAACTGGGCCTTGATGCCATAGGTGGCGATCCATAGGAAAAAGGCCGCCGTGAGAAGGGTTGCGGGGACCAGATACCCCCAAGGCAATTCCATGGCCTCGGGCATATCCTGGAAGAGCATGAGCCCTCCCAGGAAGAAGGCCACGGCCCCGGCTCCCACCAGGAGCCCAAAGGTGGGTGTGAAGGCTTCGGCAATGAAGAGGGCCAACGCCAGGGCCATGAGGGCGTACCCTGCAGTGTTGATGGGCATGGCCGCGGTGGCGAAGAGAAGGAGGATCAGGGCGATGACGCCGGCCACCCCCGGAATGATGGCCCCTGGATTCGTCACCTCGCCCATGATCCCGTAGATCGCCACCAGCAGGAGGATCAGCATGAGCTCAGGCCGGGTGATGAACCCATAGAATCGCTCTGCCAGGTTCTGCGGCAGCACTTCGACAACGGCCCCCTGGACCTGGAGAGTTTCTCCATCCACCTCCCATCCATCCAGTTCCTCCAGCAACGCCTCCCTGTCGGCTGCAAGAAAATCCACGACCCCCAACTCCAGGGCCTCCCGGGCAGTCGCTGACGCTCCTTCCCTCACCGCAAGGACTGCCCACTCCACATTCCGTCCACGCCGTTCAGCTATGGATTCCACCAGACTCTCAGTCTGACTGAACATCTTCTGCTGCATGACCGTATCCGCCTGGGCCCCGGGAGACATGGTCACGGGAGAGGCGGCACCAATGGTCGTGGTGGGGGCCATGACGGCTACGTGGGCCGCCAGCGTGATGAAGGTTCCAGCGCTGGCTGCGCGGGCACCCTCCGGAGACACATAGACCACCACCGGAACCCGGGCCTCAAGGAGGTCTCGAACGATGTGCTGTGTAGACTCGAGCAAGCCCCCAGGTGTATCCAACTCGATCACCAGCGCCGGGGATCCACGCTCTGCCGCCCTGGTCAGACCTCGCCGAATGTAGTTGGTCGTAGTGGGACCGATGGGGCCTTCCACCCGGATCAGGGTGACCGGGGGCGGATCGTCGGCCATCTCTTCGGCGGTGATCTCCTGAGAAAGCTGAACGGACGCCGAAGCCATGACCCCTGGGGCCATGAACAGGAGGAGGACGGAGAGGAGTGCGAGTCTCAACATGGTTCTTCGGACCTCATACCCATGAGGCGCCCGGGGGTGCAATGGAGGAAAAAGGGATCAACACCCCTGCTGCCAACAAGAATGACATCCCTGCTTACACCAGATCTTTGTCCCTGACCTCAGCACGGAGTGTTATGGTGAGGCTATGCGTACTTTCCTGAAGGCCCTGGGCACGGCCCTGGCAGCCCTCCTCGTGGCGTCCTTCATTGCCGTGGTGGTCGCCACACCGGGCGCGTTCTCCCCACACACCCCACCCATCCTCGGACCGGACGGAGAACCCCTTCCGGGGAGTGTGGCCGAGCTTCGAGTCATGGAGCTGGGTGGGGTGGAGCAGTACGTCTTGATCCGGGGCGCCGATGCCAGCAACCCCGTTCTCCTGTGGCTTCACGGCGGTCCCGGGGCCGCCCAGATGCCGCTGGCCCACTGGCTGGATCGAGAGCTGGAGGAGGAGTTCGTGGTCGTCCACTGGGATCAGCGGGGAGCCGGAAAATCGAACCCGCGGGGTTTCGACGAGACATCCATGACGTTGGACCGTTTCCTGGACGACACCCGGGAGCTCATGGATCACCTCCGGGCCCGGTTGGGCCACGACCGGATCTTCCTCCTGGGGCACTCCTGGGGCGCTCTCCTGGGCATCCAGGTCGCCGCCCGCTATCCGGAAGACCTGCATGCCTACATCGGGGTGAGCCAGGTGGTGGATAACCACCGGGGCTACAACCTGGCTTACGAATGGCTCCGAGCCCAGATCGACGAGGAACCTTCAGCCAGGGGGTCCCAGCTCCTGGAGGAGCTGGGCCATCCCCCCTACGTGGAGCATGCCGACCATGTGGCCTTTGCTCGGCTCGTAGGGGAATACGGTGGGAACTTTGACGTGGACATGGGCCAGCTCATCCGGATCGGCATGGCCGCTCCGGAATACGGCCTCCTGGACTATCTCCGATGGCTCCGGGGCGCCAACCGGGGAAGCGGCCCCATGTGGGACCCGGTCTTTGCTCGACCCATCGATCTCATGGCTGAACTCCCTTCCCTGGAAATCCCGGTCTTCCTCCTGAGCGGGCGAGAAGACTACAACACCCCCATGGAGCTCGTGGCTGAGTACCACCGATCCCTGGAAGCCCCCTACAAAGAGCTCGTCGTCTTCGAAGGAGCCGCCCACACTCCCTTCCTGGCCGATCCCCAACGATTTCGGGAGGAGCTCATTCGGATCAAGGGGGCCGTGGGCTCCATCCAGGCTCCCCCCAACTGATCCTGGGGGGCCTCCACCCTCAATCACCCGAACCTACCAGGCAGCCCCCGCCAGATTGTGCTCGTTCGACGCCACCTCCTATACTCAGAGGTGAGGGATGGTACGGTCGGAATGCGGTCCCCTCCCACCACCCGAGCCCAGAGGAACCCTTGGAGGTTCACCATGCGTTCTCTTGACATCTCCCCCAGGCATCACCTGGTGGAAAGCCATCCTGATTCTCCTCGCCCGCTCCAGGGCGGCGGACACACCTTCGCCCTCAGTCTCCTGAGCGCAATTCTCTTCCTGGTCTTCTCCATCCCCCTCCACGGGCAGGGTACCGAGGATCGGGAAGGGCTCCTGGACAAAGGGGATTTCCACGGCCTGGTCGTCGACGCCGGATCCGAAGCTCCCCTGGAGGGGGTGGAGGTTTGGGTGCCCGATCTGGAACTGGCCTATCTGACTCGGGAAGATGGGAGCTTCCGCATCCCCGATGTGACCGAAGGCACCTACCGGGTTGAGCTTCGGCGCCTGGGTTATACCGACCTCTTCGTGACCCTGGAGATCGACGATCCATTCCAGGCCGTGGAGTTCGGAATGGAGCCCAACCCGGTCGTTCTTGAAGGGCTGGAGGTGGTGGTCGACCGGTTCGACCGGAGACGAAGGGCTGTGTCCCCTATCCCACCCGGGTTCTGAAGGAAGCCGATCTCCGGGCCTCCCCTGCCAGGGACGCCGCCGAACTGATCTTCAATCGGCTGGCCAGCCGGGCCGTCACCTGCCCACCCCGCGCCCCGGTCCGCTGGTGCGTCTGGGTTCGGGGCCAGACTATCATGCCCTCGGTCTACATCGATGAATCCCCAGCCTGGGGTGGGGTGGAACAGCTGGCCATGTACCTGCCCCACGAGCTCTACATGGTGGAGGTCTTTCAGGGAGGCCGGCATATCCGGGCCTACACCCACCATTTCATGGAGCGGGCCGCGGAACAACGCCTCATGCCCATGATGATCCGGTAGAGGACATCGACCCCAAGACCTTGGAAGGCTGTTGAAGCACAGGAGCGACCGCCGTTGGGAGCGCCAGGCCGCTGGGTCCAAGGCGGCTCGCCGCAGACATAGCGGACGAGCTACGTCCAGGCGAACCAATGCCGGAGGCGGCGGCCTGCCGCAAGACCCCGACGCGGCGGTCGCTCCTGCGCTTCAACAGCCTTTTAGTGCATGGTGAACGGCTCGGTCGCGACGTCAGCCATCTCTTCCCGATCCGCCAGGTTCACCGCCACCCGGAAACGGTACTCACCGGCCTCCAGGCCAGCCGGGAGGGTGGTGTTGTAGTTTGCCGAATTTCCAGGATCCAGGAAGTGGATCACCAAGGTGCAGACCCGGCTCTCATACCCTGGCACCGTGACCCAGCTGTCCCCATCCCGTTCCTCCAGGACATGAAAACAGAGGTTGAAGCCCACCCGTTCGTCGGATTGATTGTCCAGTCGGAGAACCACATCCGGTCCCCCACCTGGTGTGAGCAGCCCCTCCACGTGAAGGGTCACCGGTGTTCCGTCGGCCAGGAGGGCATGGCCTGGCTGAAACAGGTCGTCTTCCACCTGGGGTGAGGTGGAGCTCTCCTCGCAGCCCACTGCCAGAAGAAGGAGGGGGAGGACCAGGAAGGTCAGGGAGGATCGAGTACTGACTCTCATCTTGTGGCTCCTTGTGGTGCGGTCGGGGTTTTGGAGGTTCGCTTGAACACGGGCCCTCACCGATCTTGGGCATCAGTGGAGGCTCGCCTCTTCGTCGCGTTCGTTATAGGAACGAACACCCCTGCCAGGGTGTGACACCCGAAGCCTTTCAATGCACCTGTAGGATCTGAGCCATGGCCCAGGAACCCCACCAGCGACCCACCCGCCCCTCCCCCAGGGAGATCCGGAGCAAACAGCTCCGGTTCAACTTCATCTTCCTGTTCATTGCCCTCCTCCTTCTGATCCTGGTCAACGTCCTGGGGAGGGAAGCAATTCGCCCTGAGACCGTATCCTATTCCCGCTTCCTCCAGGCCATGGACGAGGAAGCCGTGATGGAAGTGGCCATCAGCCCCAACGAAGTGGTGTGGGATGAAGCCGGCCCCACACCGGAAGCACCACTTCGGAGCTTTCGAGCGACGCGGGTTCCGGGGGTCGACGACCGGGAGCTGGTGGAACGCCTCCACGCCATGGACGCCGAGTTGAAGGGTGAAGTTCCCAGTGAATGGTGGCCCGGGGTTCTCCTCTGGGTCATCCCCATGGTCTTCATCATCGGGATCTGGATCTGGGTCATCCGGAGGATGGCCGGTGGCCGAACGCAGGCCCTGACCTTCGGGTCCAGCAGGGCACGGATCTGGGATGAGAGCACGAACCGGATCACCTTCGAGGATGTGGCCGGCGTAGATGAGGCCGTAGCCGAGCTTCGGGAGGTGGTGGACTTCCTGAAGAACCCCTCCCGATACCTGGAGATGGGAGCTCGGATTCCCAAGGGAGTTCTCCTGGTGGGTCCTACTGGAACGGGAAAGACGCTCCTGGCTCGAGCCACGGCCGGGGAGGCTGGCGTCCCCTTCTTCACCATCTCCGGAGCCGACTTCGTGGAGATGTTCGTGGGAGTGGGCGCCGCCCGGGTCCGGGACCTCTTCCGGCAAGCCCGGGAGAAGGCACCGTGCATTGTCTTCATCGATGAGATCGACACCGTGGGCAAGACCCGAGCCGGGGCCGGGTCACCGGTGAGCAACGAGGAACGGGAACAGACGCTCAATCAGCTCCTGGTGGAGATGGACGGCTTCGACAGCTCCACCGGGGTCATCCTCATGGCAGCCACCAACCGCCCGGATCTCCTGGATCCGGCCCTGCAGCGCCCTGGCCGCTTCGACCGCCAGGTGTCGGTGGACCGCCCGGACCTGGTGGGCCGGGAGGCCATCCTTCAGATCCACGCTCGGAAGGTGCAGTTGGCTCCGGACGTGGACCTTCGGGTGGTGGCGTCCCGGACCCCGGGTTTTGCCGGCGCCCAGTTGGCCAACGTGGTGAATGAGGCAGCCCTCCTGGCCGTCCGGCGAGGTCGGCAACAGGTGACGATGGACGATCTGGACGAGGCGGTGGATCGGGTTCTGGCCGGCTTGGAACGATCCAGTCGAGCCCTCATCGAACGTGAGCAGGAAATCGTGGCCCACCACGAGATGGGGCACGCCTTCATGGGACTTCTCCTACCCCATGCCGACCCGGTCCACAAGATCAGTATCGTCCCCCGGGGAACAGCTGCCCTGGGGGTGACCATCCAGACCCCCCTGCAGGACCGCTACCTCCTCACGGAAGCCGAACTCCTGGACCGCCTCACCGTCATCATGGGAGGTCGAGCCGCCGAGAATGTGGTCTTCGGCGAAACCAGCACGGGTGCTGCCGACGACCTCCGACGAGCCACGGAACTGGCTCGTCGGATGGTGGGTCAGTTCGGAATGGCGGAGGGTGTGGGGCCCATCTCCCTGGACGATGGAGATGGAGGATTCTCGCTGGACGGGTGGCCCGGTCACCGACGGGTCTCCGAAGAGACAGCCCGGAGTGTGGATCGGGAGGTCCGACGAATCGTGGAGGAGGCCTATGACCGGGCCGTTGAGATCCTGATCACCCACAAGGAAGCACTTCAGATGCTGGCCAGGGAACTCCGAGAAGCGGAGGTGATGGAGGGCTCTGACCTGGTTCGGAGGATGGAGGAGCTGGGCCTCCCCATCAGAGGGGAGCCCGGCAGAGCCAGGTCAGGAAGGAAGAGCTGACAGCGAACAGGGTTTGCCCATCTCTCCTGCCAACTGGTAGCTTGGAACCCATGGATTCCAGCACCTTGCCCTCCCCATCTCCCCTGCGTTCCAAGCCCGCCTGGGCCTTCACCGGGATCTACCTCCTGGGGGCCGCCGTCCTCTTTCGGGAGGCGCTGACCTGCGACCCCATTGCCTGCGACCTGGTCGCCCTTCCCGTGGCCCTCCCCGCAGGGCTCTTCCTGAGTCCCCTCCTGGACTGGATCCACTTCTTCTTCCCGATCCCGGTCTACGACCCGGCCAGCCCCCTCCGTGAGCCCCTGTTCATCGGGCTGGCCGTGATGGCGAATTCTCTGGTTTATTTCGGAGCCGGGGTGCTCTTGAGCCGCTGGATCCATCGTCGGAGGAGGAGGGATCACCCCCCGGACACGGCCTGAAGAATCACCACCTCGTCTCCATCCCGGAGGGGGATGTCCAGAGTCGACAGGTGCCGGGTGTTGTGGCCGTTATATAGGCAAAGGACGTGCTCCCTGAGGGCCCCCATCTCGTCCACCAGGTGGGTTCGGAGGGCAGGGTGTTCCTCCATGAGGTCTGCCAGGAGTCGATCCAGACGGTCCGCCTCGATGACCAGTTCGGGGCCGGCCTGCACGACCTGAACCAGGAGGGTGGGCAGACGAACGGTGACGGTAGCCATATTCCCCCTCAAGCAGAGACGAAGGCCCCGACACAGTGGATCCGAGGGAGAGTCCAGGACGGAGAGATCCAGCTCTCACCACCATCGGAGGAGAGGTGCACCGTACCACCGGTTGTGCCCAGATAGACTCCGCACGGGTCCAGCCCATCGATGGCCATCCCGCCCCGCAGCACACCGTGATAGTGGTGCGTCTGGGGGAGCCCATCCTCCCGAGGCTCCCATGTCTCCCCATCGTCGTCGCTCACGTAGACCTTGAGACGACCCTCCAGAGGAAGCCGGTACTCATCACTCTCCAACGGGACGACGAAGAGTCGTCCAGAATAGGGATCCCGGGCAATGGGAAAGCCGAACCCCGAGGGGAGTCCGCCTTCGGCTCTCTCCCAGTCTCGACCGCCATCACTGCTCCGGTACATTCCGGTGTGATCCTGGCGCCAGATCCGCTGGGGATCAGAGACATCTTGAGCCAGCCCGTGAACGCAATAACCGATTCCGGGGTGGCCGGGACTCTCGATGATCTGGGTCACGCCCCGGTTGGCCGGGGTCCAACTCTTCCCGCTGTCCTGGGAATGGAAGACCCCCACGGCCGAGATCCCGCACCAGATCTGCCCTTCGTCTTCAGGATCCAGCAGGACGGCATGAGCACAGAGGCCTCCGGCTCCGGGCTGCCATCCGTCCCGGGAGGGATGATCGTTCAGCCCTGGGACAGGCAGCCAACTTCTCCCCTGGTCCGAACTCCGGAAGAGCGCCGCTTCGTCCACACCGGCCCAGACCTGACCATGCCCCGAGGTCAGCGTCCAGATGCTCTTCAGCGTCCGACCCAAATCAGGAGAGAAGGCCGGCCCGTCCACCACCTGCTCCCACCGATCCAGATCCCGACTCCGGTGAATCGCAGGACCGTACACGTAGCTCGTCGTGCCGACCAGCCACGTGCCATCCGCCAGCCGGTCCACAGCCGTCACCTCCCACCCCTTGAAGATCGGGCCCGCAAGGCTCCACTCCTTCCGGTCCCCATGGGAGGACGCGATGAAGGCTCCCTTCCGAGTCCCGATGAACACCTGAATACGCACGTGACCTCCGGAGGTTGAGTCTTCCGCAACAGGTCGAGAGTGATTCCTACGTGGCAGGACCGGAACGAACCCTGGTCCTGGCCTTCTTACGCAGCTTCCCACCGTAAAGCTTCACGGTGTCTCCTGAGAGGCTGTGGAAGCACTGGAAGACTGTTGAAGAAGTAGAAACGCCACCGTTGGATGCGCCCGACCACCGCTTGCGCGGCGGTGCCGGCCGAAACGTAGGTGGCCCGTCGAAGGTATGGCAACAGCTACGTCGAGGCGGGCCAACGACCGAGGCGGCCTCCTGCCGCCCCAACCCGAAGGGGGAAGGATCCCGCCACGACCTGGACGATTTGCCTGCCGGGGCTGGCGTGACCTATCCTGGCTGGCCTGCGGCAGTCGTGAGCCAGTCCGGACATCGTCCTGAGCCTCAGGTCTGGCCTGGCCCCAGGGCTGGAATGCCCCCCGAAGTGGTGAAGGCTCCCCCGGCGCTTCACTCAGGCTTTTTTCTGAACTCAAGGAGCAACCATGCGTCGTCCCGAGATGGTGGAACGGGTCTTTCGAGAGCGAGAAGAACCCTGGGACATTCTCATTGTCGGCGGAGGTGCCACCGGTGTCGGGGTGGCGGTGGATGCCGCCTCACGAGGGTACGACGTCCTCCTGGTGGAGGCCAATGATTTCGGTAAGGGTACCTCCTCCCGCTCCACCAAGCTGGTCCACGGCGGCGTCCGCTATCTGCAACAGGGGAATGTGGCCCTGGTCATGGAGGCGTTGAAGGAACGGGGAATCCTCCTCCGGAATGCCCCCCACCTGGTCCGGGACCTGGGCTTCGTCGTTCCCAACTACGATTGGTGGGAAGCCCCCTTCTATGGGATCGGGATGAAGGTCTACGACCTCCTGGCCACCCGGTATGGATTCACCCGCTCCCGACTCCTCTCGAGTCAGGAGGTGAAGGAGCGGATTCCCACCGTGGCGGAGAAGGGGCTCCGGGGGGGCGTTCTCTACTACGATGGTCAGTTCGATGACGCCCGGCTCCTCATCAACCTGGTGCAGACCGCGGCCAGCCAGGGGGCCACCCTCCTGAACTACACTCCCTGTATTGGACTCGAGTTGGACGACGACGGCTTCGTGGACGGGGCCGTCATCCAGGATCTGGAGAGCGGCCGTGAGCATACGGCCCGGGCCCGCACCGTGGTGAACGCCACCGGCGCCTTTACCGACCAGGTCATTCAGATGGCCGAGCCGGATGCCGAGCCCATGATCGCTGCCAGCCAGGGAATCCACCTGGTCCTGGATCGAAGCTTCCTCCCGGGTGAGACAGCCATCATGGTCCCCCGCACCAGCGATGGCCGGGTCATGTTCGCAATTCCCTGGCACGGCCATACGGTGGTCGGCACCACGGACACCCCCCTGGAGGAAGTGACCCTGGAGCCCCGGGCCATGGAGCACGAGGTGGAGTTCATCCTGGAGACGGCAGGGCAATACCTGCACCGGGCTCCCCGGCGGGAGGACGTCCTCAGCGTCTTCGCCGGGATCCGTCCCCTGGTAAAGGCCACCGATGCAGCCAGCACCGCCTCCCTTTCCCGGGATCATACTATCCACATCGGGGCTTCGGGCCTCCTCTCCATCTTCGGGGGAAAGTGGACCACCTACCGAAACATGGCCGAGGACTGTGTGGACCAGGCCGCCACCATGGGCTTCCTGGACGAGCGCCCCTGCATCACGAAGACCCTGAATATCCACGGATACCACAAACACACCGAGCGGTTCGGGGACCTGGGCTTCTACGGATCGGATGCACCGGCGGTGAACGATCTCATGGCGTCGGACCCGGAGTTGGCAATCCGGCTGCACGAAGATCTGCCCATCTACGGGGCTCAGGTGATCTGGGCCGTCCGATCGGAGATGGCTCGGACCGTGGATGATGTCCTGGCTCGCCGGACTCGGGCCCTTCAGCTCAACGCCCGAGCCGCCATCGAGATGGCACCGGCCGTGGCTGACCTCATGGCCCGGGAGCTGGATCGGGCCCCGGAGTGGGCTCGGGCCCAGGTGGAGAGCTTCCAG
>SL_3KL_010_SEDDRAFT_10001375_pt1 | contig 22001 bp, 21 predicted proteins | sample SodLakKL_010_SED_2_FD_10381 | JGI IMG/M metagenome (IMG submission 10381) | reverse complement strand
GTGGATCGGTTCCTCGAGCACGCTCGAGCCGCGCCGCTCAGGGTCGTGCTTCCAGCCACCCGAGCCGGCCCGGTGGGGACGCCTGAACAGGTCGAGCGCGAGGTGCACCGGTGCGCCCAGCGCGCCCTCGTCGAGCAGCGCCTTGACGCGCTCGAACAGCGTGAACACGCGCATCTCGAGGCCGACCGCGAGCACGCGGTCGCTCTGTTCGGCGGCCCGCTCCACGCGCTCGGCCGAGGCGACGTCGATCGCGATGGGCTTCTCGACCAAGACGTGCTTGCCGGCCTCGAGCGCCGCACAGGCCTGGGTCGCGTGCAGGTCGTTGGGGCTCGCGATCACGACGGCCTCGACCTCAGGGCGCGCCAGGAGCGCTGCCATGTCCGTGGTCGCGAACACGTCCCATTCACGCGCCACGCGGGCGCGCGAGGCGTCGCTACCGGTCGCCACCCCGACCAGGCGGGCGCCGGCTCGTGGCAGGGCCGTGCGGTGGACGGCTGCCCAGCGCCCGGCGCCGACCAGCGCGACGCCCAGCGGTGGCGGGTCGCGCCTCGGTGTCACAGGCTCAGGACGTCTGCACGTGACCGCCCGTCGACGACGAGGCTCGGCCAGCGCTCGTCCCAGGTGACGTTCTCCAGGCTGGCCTCGCTGAGCACGAAGGTGTCCTCGCTCTTGGCCCACGGCAGCGAGGGGTTCCAGGCGTACGCCGCCCCGACGACGACGGCGCGGGCGTCACCCGGTACGGCCAGCCCTTCGCGCGGTCGGTACGCGATCGGGCCGCCCTGATGGTGGTCACGCCATGCATCGGGGTGACCGACCGCGTCGTAGGCAGCCCGTCCGGCTTCGAACACGTCGCCGAGCGTCGCCCCAGGGCGCGTCGCGCTCAGCATCGCGGCTTCGACCTCGAGGACCAGTCCGAGGCGCTCTGCGATCGGCCCAGGCTCGTCACCGAAGCGCACGATGCGNGTGGCCGCGCTCACGAGGCCGTGGGCCTCGCTGCACACCACCAGCATCGCTGCGCGGCCGATCGGCGTGTGCGTCGGCACGGGGTGGCGTACGTGACCAAGCCGAGCCGCGCCTGCCACGAGGACGACCGGAACGTGCAGCCCGCGCTCGCGCAGGGCGCCCATCAGGCGGCCGGCGACGGCGTGCTCGCTCAGCTCCGGCGAGAGCGTCGCGGCGACGTCGGTGACGACGCGCGCCGTCACGGCCCCGGCGCATCGCAGACGCTCGATCTCCACGTCCAACAGCGGCCAACGGGCATCGTCGAGCGACAGCTCGGCGTCGCTTGCGACGGCGCCGCCCTGCGCCCGTTCGATGGCCAGCTCCGCAGCGCGTTCGCCGACGGCGCTCGGGCGCTCCCACGGGACGGCCACGACGTCGACGCCGTGGGGGAGCTCCTCGTGGCGCAGGCGCTCGGCCTCGATCCGGGTGGTCACGACGTCGACGCCGTGGTCGTGCACGACGGCCTCCGCGACCGGGCCACCCTGGCGGCTGACCAACACGTCGGCGCCGCACAGCAACCACGTCAGCGTGTCGGCGCGTCGAACCACCAGCGCTGCCGCTCCGGCGGTGCGCGCGACGTCCAAGACGCGCTGGCGCTTGGTGTCGAGTTCGGTTGCGTCGGCGCGCGCGTCGCGCGGCGCCGTGACGGTGTGCGTAGCGTGCATCATGACGTCGTCACCTCCAGGTCGACGGCCTCCGCCGGCGATGTCACGCTGTGGCCGCGGATGGCCTCCAGCACGGCCAGCGACACCCGCAGTGCGGCGATGCCGGCACCGATGTCGGGGACCTGTCGCGGCGCACCCTCGACGATCTCNCGTCGGAACTGGGTGATCTCGGCCAGATAGGGGTCGACGCCCCGGCTGCGCCAGCGCGTCACGCCGTCCGCGTCGCGCAGCGTGATGTGCCGGGGCCAATCGACGCTCACCATCCCGGAGGGACCGACGTAGGTGTGTCGCTCGACCGGCTCGATGCCGGACGGCAACCCCCACGACACCTGGATCTGCCCGACCGAGCCCCCCGCGTACTCCAGCGTGATGAGCGCGCTGTCGAGCGCGCGCTGGGCGATGCCGGCGAGCTCGGGCTTGTCGTCGGAGAAGGTGTAGCCACGGGCGCGCACCGCCACAGGTTCGCCGCCGAGCATGCGCCCCCACAGGTCGAACACGTGGCAGCACATGTCGATGATCGGGCCGCCGTTGGCCAGCGCGTCGTGCATGAGCCGCTTCGGTCGCACGCCGGCGGTGATGGTCGCTTGCGCCAGCAACGGCTTGCCGGCGCGCTCGGTGAAGTCCATCAACGGTCGGTAGGCCGGGTCGAAGCGGCGCATGAAGCCGATGCGCAGCTGCTTGCCCGAGCGCTCCGCGGCGCGCTGCATCGCCACCGCGTCACGCAGGGTGAGCGCGGCAGGCTTCTCGCACAGGACGTGCTTGCCCGCCTCGAGCGCGGCCACGGTCCCGGCGGCGTGCAGGTAGGTGGGGGTGCAGACCGAGACGACGTGCACGTCGCCTCGGTCGAGGAGATCGCCGATGTCGGCGTGTGCTTCAGCCCCCACCAGGGCGGCGACGGCCTCGGCGCGCGCCGAGTTCGGGTCGACGATCGCCATCACCGCGGCACCGATGGTGTGCCAGTGGCGCGCGTGCCTGGCACCCATGTCGCCCGCGCCGATGACGATCACACCGAGTGGGTCGGCGCCTGCTCGCGCTGCCTGCGTCGTTCCGTTGGCGGCCGCGGCGGCCTGGTCGACGTCGGCGCTCACGAGCCGTACACCTCGTGCCACGAGGGGCCCGTGTCAGCCACGCTGACGCCGCTCGCGAAGCGACGATGCTCGGTCCAGGGCCGACCCCGTTGCGCGATCGCGCGCAGCGAGCGCAAATAGGGCAGGCTGACACCACGGAGCCGTGCACGCACGGCGTCCAGGTCGGGGTAGGCCTCGAGCGCGTCGTACCAGACGGCGCGACCGGCCAAGAAGCCGCTGGCTCCGGCGACACATGCGAGCTCGACGTCGAAGGCGAACTCGTGCGGCCCGACGCCGGCCGAGAGCAGCACCCACGGGACGCTCGCCGCCGCGTCGAGCTGGGCGAGGTAGGCGCGCACCTCGTCGAGGTCGTACACGGCGTCGCGCCGACGGCCGTCGAACGCACCCGCCGCGAACTCGCTGGTCCACTTCAGGTCGGCGGGGAACTCGAGCTTGAACAGGTCGACGCAGAAACGCTCGTCGGCGTAGTGCCGGACGGAATCGAGCACCCGCTGCGGCTTCGAGCGGGCGTAGCCGTCGCCAGCGGGGTCCTCGTCGCCGAGAGGGTAGGTCAACAGCTCGAGCACGAACGGCAGCTCGGCTTCACGACAGGCGCGACCGACCTCGGCGACGAACGCGTCCTGATGGTCGCGCGTAGCCGCCGACACGTCGGGCCGGTCCCAGGCCAGCACCTTGACGCCCTGGGCGCCCGAGCGCTTGATCTTCGCGACGCTCCAGCCCGGGATGGCATGCGACCGGCGCTCGCCACCCTGGACGGTGAAGGCGTGGTCCTCGAGCGTCGACAGCAGCCCGACCCTGCCGGGTACCAGCGCCACGTGGTGCGGATGCGACCACACGGGATCCAGGAGCACGGCGCTCGCATCTGGCGCGAGCACCTCCACGAGCGCTCCCTTCACGGCGGCGACCTCGTCGTACCCGACGTCTTCGGGCCGACGGTTGCCGTAGCGCGCGAGCGCGGCGAAGATGGGCGGTCGCTGGTCGACCGCGATCATGCCGAAACGCCCGCTGTCGTCTGCGAGCGTCGTGAGGGCTCGCAGCGTCGCGGCAGGCAATGTCGTTGGGGGAGGGGTGGGAACGCCGCTGATGTCGCTCATCGCTGCTCCTCGTCCGGCAAAGTGGCGGCAAGCCGCTCGGCCGCCGCCAGGTCGGGCAGTGCGTCACGTCCCGGCCCGGTGCACGCGAGCGCGCCGACCGCGCTCGCTAGTCGCAGGGNGTCCGCCATGGAGCGGCCGCTTGCCAGGGCGAACGCGTAGGCGCCGTGGCAGGCGTCGCCCGCACCGGTGCTGTCGAGCACGTCGACGCGCGGTGCGAGGGTGCGCCTGACACCGTCACCCGCGTCCCATAGGATACCGCGCGGTCCCAGGGTCACCGCCACGAGCTGGTGTTCGGCGCTGCGCAGCCGCGGTAGCGCCGCCGCCAGGTCGTCTTCGCCGAGCGCCTGGTCGCCGAGCGCCGCGCGTGCGCACTCCTCGGACACGATCAGGTGATCCACCAACGCCGTCTGATCCCAGTGGCGGAGATCGCTCCAGTCGCCGACGGTGGGGATGCCGTAGCGGCGGGCTGCCTGCAGCGCGTGCGCGCTCAGCTGCGGATGGCGAGCGTCGGTGAGCAGCACTCGCGCGCGTGCGAGCGCCGACCAGTCGAGGCGTTCTGGATCGTCGGCGAGCGCGTCGCCGCGGTAGGGGAAGATGTGTCGCTCGCCCGACGGCTCGACCAGCACGGCGCTCACGAAGCTGCGTGCGCCCGCAGCGCGCAGCGCGTGTAGCAGTACGCCCTCCTGGGTGAGTTCGCGTTCGACCGTCGTGGCCGCCTCGTCCTCGCCCAGGCTCGCCCAGAGGTGCGCCTCGGCGCCGAGGCGGGTGGCGGCGACGGCGGCCGTTGCGGCGGGACCGCCACCGTGGCTGCGGTAGCTGCTGGCGTGGGTGCGTGAGCGCGTGGGCGGGAAGTGGTCGACGTGCCAGACGTGGTCGAGGCAGGCGAGGCCGACGGCGGCGACGACGACGGGTGTGGTCATGGCGCCGCGATCAGCGCGTCGCGGACACGCGCCGGATCCACCACCCGCCCGCCCAAGCGGACGGTCAACTCGTGCAGGGCCTCGCCGACCTCACCGGGCGCGAGCGCCAGGTGGTGGGGGAGGCGTGCGTCGAGCACCTGTGAGACGACCTCGAAGGCGGTCCGAGGGGTGCCGTCCCAGCGCAGGTCGCGCCACCAGCCGCGCACCCCGTCGACGTCGGGCTCGGAGGGCTCGTCGATCGAGCCGGTCACGATCACGGCCGCGGCACCGCCAGCGAGGAGCCTGAAGCCGCTCGCCGCTCCGGGGCGCAGGTGCATGTCGCGCACCACGCCCACCCCGTCGCGGTTGAAGTGCGTGGTCAGCCGCGCGCCTGCCGCGCCGGCGAAGGCGATCGGCGCGTTGCCGCAGTGCCACAGCAGGAGCCGGTCGCCTTCGACATCGAGGTCGGAGAGGTCGACCAGCGCCGAGGGCGCTCCCGCGACCGCTTGCAGCGCGAGCATCGAGAGGGCTCCCATCACGTCGCCCTCGCAGGCGGTGGGCACGCCGCGATCGGCCATGGCGCCGACCGAGGCGCACGCCATGCCGCCGCACGCGTCGGCGAACTCGGGCCAGCAGCGCAGCGCGAGGGCCTGGTAGTCGCCCTCGGTCGCGAGGGCGGTCAGCGCGAGCTCGGTTCGGGCAGCGACGCGCACGTGCTCGGGCGTCGCGCCGACCGGGACCTCGCTCGCACGCCACGCAGCAGCGCGTGTCTCGACGTCGTCCTCGGGGCACGCCGCCATGCGGTCGTACAGCGCTTGCAGCGGCACGCTGTCGACGACGGCCCCGAGGGCGCTCGGACCCTCCTCGAGTCGGTAGAAGGCCGGGGCGGTTCCGCCGATCTGTAGGACACGCGCCTGCCCGAGCGCTCGCAGCCCGTGGAGAGCGCGCACCGTGGTCTCCCAGCGGCGCTCGAACGCGGCGCTCGCGGGGGCTCCCCAGTACCACTTGACCGTTCCCTGCGCGGCGACGGCTGGGTGGTCGAGCGTGGACAGCGTCATGTTGAGGCCGCAGAGGCTGTTGAGCGGTAGGGGCCGCATGCCGGTGCGGACGCCGGGGCGACCCAAGGGCAGACCCTCCGCCTCGGGAACGGCCCAGACACCGACGGCGTCGCTGGACCGCAACAAGGGAGCCAGCAGGTCGGCCGTGGCGAAGGTGGCGTGGATGATCAGGAGGAAGTCGTAGCGCCCGGCGGCGACCCACGCCCCGACCCGCGTGGCGGCGTCGACGTCGCGCACGGCTTCGGGCGCGGCGTCGACTGCGTATCCGAGCGTCGCGCCGCGCTGCTCGAGCGCTGCGAGCGCGCGCGAGGCGAGCGCCTCGGCGTCACCCTTGAAGGCGTCTCGGACGACCGTGGCGAAGGCGATGCGAAGCTGTGCTGGTGTGATCACGTGACGTCCTCCGTGACGCCGTGCCTCGACACGGCGGGCGTGCTCGGGGCCGAGCGCGTCGTGCGGCGCTCTTCGAGGTGGGTGCTGAAGGTGTGGCCGGGAGCGGTGTCGCCACGAAGAGCGGCGACGACGAGTCGCATCGCCTGCTCCCCCAGTGCGCGAACCGGTTGGTGCACGGTGGTGAGCCCGAGCAGCGCCGCGGGTGGGACGTCGTCGAAGCCGACCACGGCGACGTCCGACGGGACCCGTACGCCAGCGGCTTCGAGGGCGCCGAGCGCCCCGAACGCCATGGCGTCGTTCCCGAAGAGCCACGCATCGGGGACGGGATCCCGCTCGAGCAGGTGACGGGCAGCAGCAGCGCCGCCAGGCTGGGTGTCGTCGCCGTGGACCGTGGCGACGATCGTCATGCCGGCGCTCGTCGCGCTCGTACGCCACATGCTCGCGCGCGCCCTCGCGTAGGCCGCGCCCTCGGGCCCAGTGACCAGCGCGAGCTCGCGGTGCCCGGCGGCGGCGAGTCGGTCGCAGGCGGTCGCGATACCCGGCGCCTCGTCGGCGATCACCGTGGGGAGCTCGGTGGGGCGCGGGGGGGCCCCGACCAGCGCGATCGCGGCCGAGCGGCCAGCGAGACCCTCGAGTTGCTCGAGGTCGAGGGTACGCACGCCGTAGCCGAGCGCGATCAAGCCGTCCACGCGTCCCTCGCGCAACCAGCGCTCGTAGTCGGGCGTCGGACTGGCGCTGAAGAGGATCGGCACGCCAGCGTCCTCGGCGATCGAGGCGATCCCCTCCAGGAGTGTCGAGAAGTACGGGTTCGCGAAGACGAAGGGGGCCGAGCGCGGCAACGCCACGCCGACGACGCCGCTATGGCGCCTCGTGAGGGCCCGAGCTGCGGCGTTCGGGTGGTACCCGAGGTCGCGCGCGAGGCGCCGCACGTGGTGACGAGTGGTAGGGGAGATCTGGGGGTCGTCGCGCAACGCCCGCGACACCGTCGAGCGTGCGACGCCCAGCGTATCGGCGAGGTCCTGCAGCGTCACCGCCTTCATGCGAGGCCCCCTCGTGGCGCGAGCGACGGCCCGCAACCGGTTGCGCCCAGGATAGCACGAGTACTGCGGCCGCTGGCTCAGGTCCAGTCGTCGAGCGATCGCTCGAGCACACGCCGGTCCGAGCGGGCGTAGCGTCGTGCCATGTCGAGCGTGGCGTGGCGCAAGTGGTCCTGGACCTGGCCGAGATCGCCGGTCTGCCGGTACAGGCGGGTACCTGCTGCGTGGCGCAGGGCGTGTACGCCGCGGAATCGCACCTCGGCCCGGTCGCACAGCCGGCGCAGACGGCGGTACACGCCGTACTGCGAGCGTAGGCGCACGACGCTCGGCCTGCGGTCGTCGACGAGCGCACGGCGCTCCGCCTCGCCCAGGGCTGCAGCGAGCTTCGGGGTGAGGGAGACCAGGGCGTCCTTGCCGCCCTTGCCGGCCTGTACCAGCAAGCGGCGCCCCTCCAGATCGAGGTGTTCCCAGCGCAGGGCGAGCATCTCGCTCACGCGCAGGCCGGCGTGCGCCCCGAGGAGCAGCACGAGCCGGTCGTCGTCGTCGCGGGCGTGCCCGAGCAGTTCGATGATCTCGACCTCCGTGTAGACCTTGGCCGCCATCACGTCCTCCTCGCGCGTCGCGTCACGGCCGGTACGAACGTCGCGGAAGGGATCGGCCTCCGTGGCGCCCGACCACCGCAACGCGGCGTACAGCGCGCGCGCCGCTGCGATCCGCAGTTCTATCGTGGCCGGGGCCAACGGGCCGCGCTTCGGTCGGCGACCGCGTTTGCCCGGCTCGGCGGCCTCGAGCAGCGGTTCGCGATCGCCGGCACGGAGGCGCTGGACGTACATGACGCCCGCGTCACGGGCTGGCCGAAGCAGGTTGACGTCGTGCCACAGGGTGACCAGCTCGACGACGCCGCGCCGGTAGGCACGGTGCGTGTGGCGCGACGTGCCGACACCGGCGTGGCCATGCAGCGTGAGATGGGCCTCGGTGAGCGACCAGAGACGGTCCACATCGCGCTCGTTGGCTGCGAGGACCGCGAAGCGCCGCAACGCCTCCTCGCTCCAGCGGTGGAGTTGCTCGGCTCGAGCCAGTGGATCGTGCCCGGGACGTGGTGTCAAGGTCATCGCAATTATCAAACATGCAACGGCGCCAATCGCGTGTGGCATCCGCCACGTGCGTCAGGGGAGGCCAAGAGCGCCTGTGCCGAACGATGTCGGTGAATGATGACGGTGTGATATCCTGCGATCGTGACGACGGGGCCGTCCGCGTACGAGCAGGCGAAGGCGAGCGCGCGCTCAGCGCTCCGGGCACGGCTGTTGCACGTCGCCGGTGAACGCCTCGAGGCCGAGGGCATCGAAGCACTCTCCATGCGTCCCCTCGCCCGAGCTGCCGGTTGCTCCACGATGGTCTTCTATACCGAGTTCCAGTCCAAAGACGGCTTGCTCGACGCGCTGGCCGACGATCGGGCGGCGAGGTTGCTCGAGGCGGTCGAGACCGTCGCCGACATCGACGTGTCGGCCCATCGACGCGCCGTCGTCATGGCCTTCCTCGACGCCATCGACGCGATGCCCGAGGGCTACCGGGTCGTCGTCCGCGCCGTGTCAGGCGACCACAGCGCCCGAGATCGCGCGCGAGCACGCCTGGCTGACGTCGAGATGCGCCTCGTCGCAGCGCTGCTACCCGATGGCGACAGCGTCCTGCAGCTCACCGGGCTGGTGTTGGCCCTGCGCGGCGCGGCCGACAACATCGTCACGGGGCACGCCGCACGTGCGACGCTCGAGCCAGCGTTGCTCGCCCTGGTCGATGCGATCTCGTCGACCACGTGAAGCGTCCTCCAAGCACCGGCCCAATGTGACGATTGTGTAAGGCGGGTCGGACCAAGGGGCTAGCATCGTGGCTAAGGAGACTGCGGTACCCCGGTTCGGGTGCTGCGCCTCGGCTAGGAGGCTCGCTTTCGTGGATGCGCGACCCCTCATCGAACCGTTCGTCGCAGCGGCGCTCGCCGACACGCCGATCGACGTGGCCGGCAGGACGCTGCACACATGGGACGAGGGCGACGCACCCGCGCACGCGTCGTCGCGCCTCGGGCGCATCCTCGCCGGCGATCAGCGCGCCAGCGCCCTCCCTCTGGCCGTCCTGCGGGCCGACGGGAACGACGTTCCGGCGGAGGGCGACTTGCTCGTGGTGGGTGACGGCCGTGATCGACCGCGCGCCGTCGTCGAGGTGATCGAGCAACGCGTGGTTCCGTTCGACCTCGTCGATGAGCACTTCGCCGCCGATTGCGGTGAAGGAGACTTGTCGCTGCGGCAGTGGCGAGAGACGCATCGCGCAGCCTTCGAGCGCCAGGCGCGCCGGGCCGGCGCGGTCGATCCCAGGCTGCCCGTGGTCACCGTTCGATTCAGGCTCGTCTACCCGCGCTTGCTCGGAGCCTGAAGCGGGACGAGGCGCCCGTGACTCACGGTGACGTCGAAGAGCGCGACCACGGTGCGGTGCGCGTCGCGTAGGCTAGGAAGGGACGTCGACTCGGTCACGTCCGAGAGGAGGCGACGGTGAGCACGCCGCCTGCATTCATCATCGAGACCGACCGAACGCTCATGATTCCGACCCCGAGCGTCGCGCTCGAGCGTCGCGCCGCGATGGAGGAGTTCGAGATCGACATGGACGTCGGAGGTGCGCCGGTCCCGGTGCGGGTCCCGGCTGGATGGCCGGGGGACGATCTCGGCGGGCTCCCGGATCTGCTCGCGCTGCGCGCGTCGGACCACAGCGAGCCGTGGAACGCCATGGTGATCGACCGCGTCAGCCTCGAGGCGGTCGGGCAGATCGGTTGCACCGCGCTCCCCGACCATGATGGGCGAGTCGAGGTGCGCTACGCCACGCTTCGCGAGCGGCGCGATCGGGGCTTCGCCACCGAGGCCGGCGGTGCGTTCGTCGACTGGCTCCTGGCCCGCCCAGGCGTGACCGCCGTCATCGCCGAGTGCCACGTCAACAACGCTCCCTCGGTGCGCGTGCTGGAGAAGACCGGGTTCGAGCCGCTCGACGAGCGCGAGGACGAAGATGGTCGGCTGCTGCGCTGGATCAAGCAGCGTCCCGCCGCCTGAGGCGCGCTCAGGCCGGGAGCCGGCGCGTCCGGACCGCCTCGGTGACCGCGGCCGCGTCGGCCGGTCGCATCAGGTGATAACCCTGACCGTACCCACAGCCCTGTGCCCGTAGGAACGCCAGTTCGACAGGGGTCTCGATCCCCTCCGCTATGGTGCCGAGACCGAGGCTGTCGGCGATGCCGAGCACCGCCCGCACCAGCGCGGCGGCGCGCTCGTCGATCCCATCGGTACCGCCACCGTCGAGCGCGCGGACGAACGACTGGTCGATCTTCACGTGATCGACCGGCAGTGCTCCGAGACGGCTGAGCGACGAGTACGCGGTACCGAAGTCGTCGACCGAGATCCGCACACCGAGCGCGCGGATCGCCTCGAGCGTCTCCGCAACGTCGAACGACGACGCCATCAACGCCGTCTCCGTGACCTCGACCTCCAGCAGTGCTCCCGGCAGCCCGTGGCGGCTCAGCGCATTGCGGACGTCGTCGACGACGCCCACGCGGGACAACTCCATGGCCGACAGGTTCACCGCGATCGGCAGTGGATCGATGCCCGCGTCGCGCCAGGCGGCGAGTTGTCCGGTCGCCATGGTCAACACGCACGTCCCTACTCCGTGGATCAACCCCGTCTCCTCGGCGACGGGGATGAACTGGTTCGGGGGGACCATGCCCCGCGTCGGGTGTTGCCAACGAACCAGCGCCTCGAGGCTGGTGACCGTGTCGTCGGCAAGCCGAACCCGCGGCTGGTACGCGAGCACGAGTTGGTTCGCACGCAACGCCTCGCGCAGCTCCATCTCGAGAGCGAGGCGCTCGCTCACCACCTCGGACAGGGAACTCGTGAAGAACCGTGTCGTGCCCCTCCCCGCCGTCTTGGCGTGGTGGAGCGCCGTTTGCGCGCGTGTCAGCAGGGCGTCGGCATCGGCCGCGTCGTGAGGCGCCAGCGCGATCCCGATGCAGGCGCTGACCGGCATGTCGCGCTCATGCACGCGAACGGGCTGCACGAGTGCTTGCTCCAAGCGGCGCACTCGGTCGGAGACGCTCGCATCCGAGTGGGCGTCGTCGAGCAAGACCGCGAACTCGTCGCTTCCGACGCGCGCGAGGGTGTCGCCGCCGCGGACCGCTGCTTGCAACCTGGCCGCGACCTCCCGCAGCACCAGATCACCGATCCCGTGCCCCAAGCTGTCGTTGACCATCTTGAAGGCGTCGAGGTCGATGCACGCGAGGGCCGCACCGTTGCCGCGAGCGCCCGACTCCGAGAGGGCGTGCTGGCAACGCTCCAGCAGCAGCCGCCGGTTCGGCAGGCCGGTGAGGGCGTCGTGCAGGCCCAGGTACTCGACGCGCCGCGTGAGCGCGTGCTCGTCGCTCACGTCGATCGCCACGACGACGCAACCCGTGACCGTGCCGCGCTCGTCGCGCAACGGGGAGACCGTGGCCCGTTCCTCGTAACGGCGCCCCTCCGTGCTCTCCGCGACGTACTCACCGTTCCAAGGGGTACCGCTTTCGAGCGACCGTCTCACGGCCCGTACGATGGGTGTCGTCTTGTCGTTGCCGTCGCCGAAGGGACGACCGATGACCGCATCGCCGTGGCGGCCAGTCATGTCCGTATAGCGTTGGTTCACGTACTGGACGATGCCATGTGCGTCGGTCAACACCACCATGTTGGGGCTCTGCTCGATCACCTGCACGAGTTGCTTCGTCCGGGCGTCTGCGCGACGGCGTTCGAGCGCTCGCGTCAGCGACCGGGCCACGCGCGCGTAACTGGCGCTGTCCTTGATGACGTAGTCGTCCATGCCCTCGCCGAAGGCCTGCGTGGCGACGGCTTCGTTCCCGGTTCCCGTGAACATGACGACGGGGACGTCGCCCCGCGTACGGATCCGACGCAACACGTCGAGCCCCGTCGCCCAGCGCAGGTGATAGTCGGTCACGGCGGCGTCGAGCGGCGGACCGGTCATGGCGGCCTCGAACGTGTCTGGGGTCCCGGCCTCCACGAGGACGATGCCTGCGAACGCGGCGCGAAGCTCGCGAGCCAAGAGGGCGCGATCGGCAGGGTTGTCGTCGACGATCAGGCAGCGCATGCGTCGCCTCGCATCATCCCATGCCACCCATCGTGCGATGTCATGCCGTCACGGGCCGGACGTCGCCTCGAGGCTCCGTGTCCGGCAGATCCCGCTCGGGGAGCCACACGCTGAAGACCGAACCGCCGTCGAGGTTGGTTGACACCGCGATGGCGCCGCCGAGGCGCTCGACGGCTCGGCGGGCGGTCGCCAGCCCGACACCGGTTCCGGGGTACGTCTCGCTGGCGTGCAGGCGCTCGAACGGCTCGAAGATGCGCTCGCGGGCGCGCTCGGGCACTCCGATCCCGTTGTCGATGACGTCGACCTGGACGCCCGTGCCGACCACGGTCGCTGAGACCCGAACGTCGGGCGTCACGCCTGGGGCGACGTAGCGGAGCGCGTTCTCCACGAGGTTGCCGAAGACCAGACGCAGCGCCGTGATGCTGCCACGTACGCCCGGCAGCGGCCGCTCCACGCGAACGCACGCTGCGAGCTCGGGACGTTGACGTGCGAGGTCGTCGACGACGGCGTCGAACACCGTGTCGAGCGCCACGGCCTCCAGCGCGATGGCGTCTCGCGACGCCCGGCTGTACGCCAAGATCCCGTCCACGAGCGTCGTCATCTCCACGGTCGCCGTCTCGATCGCTGCGACGTAGCTGCGCACGTCGCTGGGCAGCGTGTCGCCCGCGTCCGCTTGGATCGCACGTGCGAAGCCCTGGATGGCGCGCACGGGCGCCTTGAGGTCGTGCGACGCCGTCCGGGCGAAGGAGTCGAGGTCGCGGGTGCGCTCCAGGACGCGTCGTTCGAGCTGCGCGTTGAGCGTGCGCAGGTCGTCCGACGCCCGTTTGGCGGCGATGCTCGCAGCGACGTCGTTCGCCATCACGAGGTTGATCCCGGTGTGTGCCTCACGCTCTGGGATTCGCTCCGTACAGAACAGCGCGATCACTGCTACGAGGTCGTCGTCGAAGCGCAGGGGGTACGCCATGCCCGTGATCACGCCTGCGTCGCGCGCCTCGGCGCGGCGAACGAAGCGCTCGTCGGAACGGACGTCGGGCGACCACACCGGGGCCGCGAGCGCCCAGGCGCGCCCGGGCAACCCTTGGCCGGGTGCCAAGGCCAGCCCGAGCGCGGCGTCGGAGAAGGACTGCAGTGCGTCGCCACCAGCGTGCCCCCGCGCCACGCAGCGCAGCACCTGGCGCTCGTGGTCGACGAGCCACGCCTCTGCGACGGTCCAGCGCGTGCTGGCGATCACCATGCGGAGGCCGTGGCGCAGCGCCGTCTCGAGATCCGGTGCGCTGTTCACCACGTCGCTCAGGCGCAGGGCGAGCTTGAGCGTGCGCGTCGTGCGCATCTGGCGACGCTCGAAGGGAATCAGGAGGACCGCCATCAGGCCGCCGCTCGCCGCGACGAACGCCAAGCCCTTCACCGTCTGCGCCCATTGCACGTGCGAGAGATCGCCGAACATCCCGGCGACCGCAGCGTCGCTCACGCCGATCCACAGCGCCGACACGACGACGTACCCGAGCACGATCCAGGGCGTGCGCATGTCCGATGCTACGCGCTGCCCCTGGCGCGGAGCGCGACGGATGTCGCACGGCGCCGCGCTACTGGGGCCCCGAGCGCAGACCGTCGACCGGGTCGATGCCTAGCATGAACCGATGGCAGCGCATCCCGACTCGCCCATGCCCGTGATGACCTACGCCAGGTCTCGGCTGTACGTTGGCGCCAGCGCCGTCGGTACGCTCAGCGTGCTCGCTGCCCTCGGCGTCGCGTTCGACCTCCCGAGCGCAGTCCCGAGCACGGAGCTCGCGGCCGGCGCGGAACTGGCCTGGCTCGCCCTGCTGGTCGCCGCGCACGCTGCCCTGATGGCGCCGTTCGACCTGTTCGGAGGTTTCCTGCTGCCCCGCGAGTACGGGCGGACCCAAGAGTCGCTCTGGCGCTTCGCCAGGCGTTGGCTGCGAGGTGCGAGCGTATACGCCAGCATGCTGGCCCTGAGCGGCTTCGCCCTGATGCTCGCGTCGCGCACCTTCGGCGCCGGGGGCAGCGTGGTCGTCTTCGTCGCGATCGCAGCGCTGCTGCTGCACGCTCAACCGCGGGTCGCCGAGCTCGTCGGTGCTGGACGGATCGTCGTGCCTCGTGGCGCCTCGCCCGCGAACGACCTCGGCGGGCGCACGCGCGTCCTCATGACCGACGAGNCGCACGTGACGGGCGGTGCCTACGGACTGCCCGGCCGCACCGCATGGGTGGTGCCCGCACACTGGCTGCGCGACGGCGAGCGGGTCGGTCTCGCGCTGCAGCTCGTCCGGCGCACGTGGCTCACGAGCACTGGAGCGCGGGACCGGGGCGTGCTGCTGGCGCTCGCGTGGACGTCGGTCCCGCTGGCTGCGCACCTCGTCGCCGTCGGGCCGATCGTGGGCCTCGCCGACGTCGTGCGCCTGGCGCTGTGGGGCACGCTGTGGTCGTTCGTCGGCGTGCTCNTNCTCCCGACACCGTCGCGATGGGCGGTCTACCGCGCCGACGCGGCCGCCCTCGCGTCCGGCTTCGATCGCGATGCGCTGCGCGCCTCGCTCGAGCGGCTCGAGGCGGACCAGGACGACGAGCTCGAGCGTTCGCGCGGTGTCGAGACGATCTTCCACCCGGTTCCTGCGGCGCACCACCGCCTGGCGGCCGTCGCCGGCCGGCGCGACCCGGGCCCATCCGAGCTCGCCGCGTGGCATGCGGCGCGGGTGGCGCTCTACCTCTCGGTTGCCGGCTGCGGCCTGCTGGGGCGGGCGGTGCATTGCAACGTCGGGCGTCCGGAGGCGTGGGTGTTCCTGCCGAGCGACTGACGGCGCTGCAGACGCGCATGGCGGCGCTCACCGGGTATCGTCGAGCATGCTCCAGTTCTACGGCACGCAGCCTCCCGCGCCGCTCAACGCCCTGCGCTGCGGCGGTACCTGTCCGCACTGTGGGCAGCGCGCGAGCTTCACGCGCATGCAGGATCTGATCGAGAACGTCGCCAAGGCGGCGAAGCTGCGCCAGATCATGGTCACCTACCACTGCGATGCCTGTCTGATGCCCATCCCCGTCGCCTTCGAGGTGACCGACTGGGATCCGACCCGGGTCGACAAGGCGCGCATCGCGCTGCCGGTGCGCGAGGCGTTCGACGTCGAACACGTGCCCGACGAGGTGAAGCGCGAGATCGAAGAGGCGCTCGCGTGCCTGTCGGTCGGCGCCCATCACGGCTTCGGGGCCATGGCGCGCCGTGTGGTGCAGGCCATCGTGCGCGACCTCGGCAACGATGGTCGTTCGCGCATCGAGACCCAAGTGGGGGAGATGTTGGCGCTGAGCGGCGTGGAGGAGAGCGTCGGGGACGCCGCGCGGCGCTCGCTCCTGCCGTCGGACGAGGCCGACCTTGCGCTGCCCGACATGGACCAGCGGCGTTCTGCGGTGATCCTGTCGCTGTTGCGTGATCTCACGTACCAGCTGTACACGAGGCCCGGCCGGGTTCGCTCCGCCGCGGGTACCTGAGCGACGCTCGTGCTGCCCGGGCACGCCCACATATGATGGTGGGTGACGCTGCCGTCCGGAGGTTTCCATGTCCAAGCCCGCACCGTACCTGCGCATCACCGAAGAGCGCCCAGAACTGATCGAGGCGTACGAGCGCTTCGCCTCGATCGCCCACGAGGCCGGTCCCCTCAGCGACCGCGAGCGGCGCCTGGTCAAGCTCGCCATCGCGATCGCCACGAACTCCGAGGGCGCCACGCACAGCCACGTGCGCCAGGGCCTCGCAGCAGGGCTCGGCAAGGACGATCTGGAGCACGTCGCGCTCCTGGCTGCCACCACGGCGGGCTTCCCGGTGACGATGCGTGCCCTGACCTGGATCCAAGACATCACGGACGACGGCTGAACGAGCGCCCTTCCGGCGGACAGGTGCCGCACCCTGCCATGTTGGCGTGCGAATCGTGCCATACTGTCCGCCAGGAGGGGCCTATGCCGTTCAAGGAGAAGACCTCGACGACGGGTGATCGCTGGGCGAGGCCGGCCAGCGGGAACGCTGGCCATCCGCCGTTCGACGCCGCGTGGTTCGAGGGCGCGCGAGCGCAACGATCCTCGCAGGAGGCCGAGCGCCTGCGCCGGCTCTTGGGACTGGAGACCGGCGCCATGGCGGCGTTCCTCGGCGTCAGCGAGCGCACCTACGCGCGGCGCCTCAGCGAGGGCAGCCTCACGGAGCACGAGAGCATCCGGCTCGACATGCTGGGCGAGACGCTTCGCGAAGCGTCTCGGGTGTTCCGCGACGAGGCCAAGGCCATCCGCTGGCTGTACCGGCCCATCGTGAGCCTCGATCGCCTTCCGCCGCTCGCGCACCTACGCAACGTCCAGGGGTACGAACGCGTCAAGCGCACCTTGGCGAAGATCGAGCACGGGCTGTACTAGTGCGCGCCTGGCGCCTGTTCGACCACGCGGCACCCTACGCGCGCACACCCGGATTCGACCCCATCGACGGCGCCGGCGGCCTCCACGCCGCCGGTCGCTGGAACGACCTCGGCACTCCCGTCGTGTACACCAGCAGCAACGCCAGCCTCGCGCTGCTCGAGCGTGCCGTCCACACCGGGCTCGCCGACTTCGACGACCAGACCCTGCTCGAGCTCGCGCTGCCCGAGGACGCCAGCGTCGAGGAGGTGTCGGTCGAGCGTGCCTGGCAGTTGCAGCACCAGGCCGTGGCGAACGGCGAAGATCCCGAGGCGCGTTCGCGGGCGTTCGGGAGCGACTGGCTGCGCTCTGCCCGCACGCTCGTGCTGCGCGTCCCGAGCGTGATCGTGCCCTTCGATCACAACCTCATCCTCAACCCGCAGCACGCCGAGATGGCGCGCGTCGAGATCGTGCGTCGCGAGCGCTTCTCGCTCGACCCGCGATTGCATCCGTACCAGCGCGCCCTCGACGACGGACCACCGCGCGAGTGAAGTCGCGCTATCGGGTTCCGGAACGGACGTCGAGGTCTGCGAGACAGCCCTGAGGATGGCTTCGTGCGGGTCGTTGGCGTCCTCTGATTGACATTTGATAAGACAACTTATCACACTCTTCGTATGACCCCTGACCCAAGACACCCAGTCCAACGCCGCGCCTACCCGCGCCCACGACTCGCCATCCGACATCGCCACGCACCGTGACCTCAGCACCCTGATCGAACGCGGTCTACGTGGCGGAACACGTGCGCACAGTGGCCCTTCTCGGTGTACCCACGTCACCGTCACGTTCAGCGCACCGCAACATTATCGGACAGACCCTTCCCGGCGCGAGGGTCGACATGGATCGAGGGTGCGCGGGAACCGCGAGGCATGTGCCGCATTTGATAATTCGCGACTGAGTGCGACTGGCACTGCGCCCACGGTTCACGCCTCTCATGGAGCGGTAGGCTGGCGCCGAAGCGGGCACCAACCTGCGCCGGCAACGATGAACGGAGCTCCATGGCCACCACGACGACCCGCAGCGTGCACGTCAGCGACGAACGCATGCAGCGCCTGCGGCGCTTCAACGCGATCATGGGGCTGGTGCACCTCGTTCAGGGCGTGTTCATGATCCTCGTGAGCAACGACACCACCTACCCGATCTTCACCAACTTCCTCAGCTTCGACCCCGAGACGTTCTCGCTCTCCCCCGACCCACAGCTGCTGTTCGAGCTGCGCTTCGGCCCCGCCGTCGCGTCGTTCCTGCTGATCTCCGCCGTCGCCCACGGGTACCTCGCCACGATCGGCTTCTCGCGCTACGCGCGCGACTTGAGGCGCGGCATGAACCCCGTGCGCTTCTACGAGTACGCGCTCAGCTCGTCCGTGATGATCGTCTTGATCGGACTGCTCACCGGCGTGTGGGACCTCGGCGCGGTCATCCTCATCTTCACGGTGAACGCGACCATGAACCTGTTCGGAATCATGATGGAGTACCACAACCACTACACGGAACGGGTCGATTGGTCGGCGTTCATCTACGGCAGCGTTGCCGGCATCGTCCCCTGGATCGTGATCATGATCTCGTTCGCCGGCGCGGTCTCGTCGGGCGGCGAGGCCGGACCCCCGGCCTTCGTGTACGCGATCGTCCCCACGCTCTTCGTGTTCTTCAACATCTTCGCCGTCAACATGGTCTTGCAGTACAAGAAGATCGGGCCATGGCGCGACTACGTGTACGGTGAACGCGCCTACATCATCCTGAGCCTGGCGGCCAAGTCCGTGCTGTGTTGGATCATCTTCGCCGGCACGCTCGCACCCGTGTGACGGCGACGGAGCGCTCCCGCGTGGCCTGACGCCCTGTTTTCCGCCGGCCAGCCTCAGCTGGCCTCGTCGGCACCGTCGAACAACCCGGCCTGGGGGAACACCTCGCCGTACGAGCGGCCCACGTGGAGCTGCTCGAAGGACACCACCCGGCCCTCCATGGCCCGCACGCGCTCGAAGCGCGCCGCATGCCGGCGCCTCCGCAGGTAGCGAACGATCCGCACGCGTCCGTCACCGAGCGGCTCGAGCTCCGAGCGCACCGTCACCGGTGGTTGCTCGAGCTGGCGCTCGATGGTGACCGTATGCACGGGGCACGCAGGCGACGACGGCTTCGCGAGCCGTGTGGTTCGCCGCGTCATGACACCGTCCTAGACGCGTGATGGTGGTTGCGTGCGCGCCTCATGCCGGCATGCTACCCCGCACGCGCCACGGCCCCGACGCCAGGCCGTCAGGGAGCGAGGGCGAAGCTCGCGACGATGGCATCGAACGCGGGCCGGTACGCCTCGATGTGGTCCGCGTTCGCCTGCACGCTGATCACGATGAGGAGCTCGTCGGTGCTCGCGACGTAGACGCTGCCGGTCTGCGGCGCTCCGGCGCCCTGCGTGCTCACGCCGTCGAAGTGACGCACGACGCCGGCGACGCCACCGAGACTGATCGCGTCGCCGTCACGCGTCTCGAGGACCTCGACGAACATCACGTGACCGTCGAACAACAGCTCGAGCAACGTGGCCGGGTCGGTCGACGGGAGGTCGCTCGTCGGGTACACGGCAACGGTCGCGAAGCCCAATCCGGACTCGTCGAACAGGTCCACACTGGTCCTCTCCAAGCCTCCATCGAGCGCCTCCCACGAAGCCGGATGGTCGAGACGGAAGCCGGCGGCATCGTTCTGATAGGTCGCCATGGCCTCGCCCACGGCCGCCGCCGTGGCGAGCCCGAGGGCGACGACGAACGAGAGGGCGAGGGCGAGCGGACTGGGGGCGCTGGTGCGGCTAGGCATGCGAGACCTCCTCATGGACGCCTGGGTGGGCCATGGTCGCCGCGGGCGGCAGGCGTGTGGCGTGCTGGTCAACGTATCGCCTGACCATGATGCGGGGTGTGACGGAGCCATCAGCGGGCATGCTGTACCGTCCGGTATGTCCGACACCGCCATCGTCGCCCTCGTCCAGACCGATCCCGGCACCGACAAGACCGCCAACCTCGAGCGCACCTTCGAGCTGATCGAAGATGCGGCGCGCGCCGGCGCCGATTGGATCGCGCTCCCCGAGACGTTCCACCTGCGCGGCCCGAACGCCCTCAAGCTGGCGCAGGCCGAGCCGGTGCCGGGACCCCTGACCGAGGCGCTCGCCACGGCGGCGCGCACGCACGGCGTGTGGCTCTTCGCCGGCAGCTTCAACGAGCGAACCGACGACCCGAACAAGACCTGGAACACCGGGCTCGTGTTCGACCCCGAGGGCCGCCAGGCGGCCGCGTACCGCAAGGTCCATCTGTTCGACGTCGTCGTCGACGGCCAGGTCAAGGCGATGGAGTCGACACGCAACCTGCCGGGAGACCGGATCGAGTCGGTCGATACGCCGCTGGGGACGGTCGGGCTCACGATCTGCTACGACCTGCGCTTCCCTGAGATGTTCCGTGCCCTGGCGCTTCGGGGCGCGGTCGCGACCATGGTCCCGTCGAACTTCACCACGCCCACCGGTCGCGACCACTGGGAGGTGCTACTCCGGGCGCGCGCGATCGAAAACGGCCAGTACGTGATCGCGGCTGCGACCATCGGCGACGGCGACGGCGAGGGCGGCTTCAAGGCCTTCGGCCGGTCGCTGGTCGTCGATCCGTGGGGTACGGTGATCGCCTGCGCGCCCGACGAGATCGGCATCACGTACGCCCGCATCGATACGGCGCGCGTCAACAAGATCCGCCGCCAAATCCCTACCCTCCACCACCTCAGACCCGACGTCTACGCCCGCTCCTGAACCCCGCCGTGCCCATTTGCCTACGAGGAGGCCAACCATGAAGCGTCTCATACCTCCGATCCTCATCGCCCTCGCGACCACCCTCGCGCTGGGGATGGCCAGTGCTCAGACCGCCCGCGTGGCGCAAGCACTCGCACACACCTCGCTCGCCCCAGGCCAGGCCACCGGCCTCGCCGACGCAAGCGTCATGCGAACCATGTTCGAGGGCCTCGTCGGCTTCGACCTCGACTTCGATGTCGTGCCCGAGCTCGCGACCGAATGGACGATCTCCGACGACGCCACCGAACTGGTGTTCCAGCTTCGGGAGGGGGTCGTGTTCCACGACGGCACGGCGCTCGACGCGGCAGCCGTCGTCGCCTACCTCGATTGGATGATGGACGCCGACAACCCGATCGGTGCCCGCGGACGCGGCACCCTCGGCGGCCTGAGCGAGTGGGAAGCCACTGGCCCGATGGAGCTCACGCTCCGCCTGGCAGCACCGAACGGTGCGTTCATATTCAACCTCGCCCTGGCCAACGCCTACATCGCCAGCCCCGCTGCGCTGGAGGGCGACGTGCCGCGCAACCCTGTCGGCACCGGGCCGTTCCGCTTCGGCGAGTGGCGTGACGGCGAGTACGTGGTGGTCGAGCGCTTCGACGGCTACTGGGGCGACAGCGCCACCGTCGATGCGATCCGCTTCATGGTGGTGAACAACGCGGCCACTCGCGTGGCCATGCTCGAGGCCGGCGAGATCGACTGGGCCGAGGACGTCCCACCCGCGCTCGTCGACAGCGTCGACGCCGACCCCGAACTCGAGGTCCAGGTCACGCGCTCGACCTTCGCGCGCACCTTCCAGATGAACACGCAGCGCCCGCCCTTCGACGACGTCCGCGTCCGCCAGGCGCTCAACTACGCCGTCGACAAGGAGCAACTCGCACTCGTGGTGTTCCGCGGCTTCGCCACCGTGATGACGTCTGCGATGCCGGCGCCCGTCTTCGGGCATACGCCGGTGGGGCCGTACCCGTACGACCCCGAACGCGCCATCGAACTGCTGACCGAGGCCGGCTACGGGCCCGGCGGCGAGACGCTGTCGTTCGGCGTCCTGACCTTCACGGGGAGCGAGTACGAGACAGCAGGGACGGTCTTGCAGCAGATGTTCTCCGACGTCGGCGTACGCATGACGCTCAACCCGACCGAGCGTGGTGCACTGGTCGAACAGATCTTCCAGCCACTCGAGACGACGACGTTCGAGGCCGGCCTCGTCGGCGCGGCCAGCGCCACGGGCGACGCCGCCCGCACGCTCGAGATCTCCTTCGCCCGCAGCTCGTGGCCGCCCGCGGCGAACAACTGGAGCTTCTTCGAGGACGCCGCCTTCGAAGACCTCCTGGCGGCGGGCGCCGCCACCGGCGACCCCGCCGAGCGCGAGACGATCTACGCGCAGGCG
>SL_3KL_010_SEDDRAFT_10001374_pt1 | contig 22011 bp, 19 predicted proteins | sample SodLakKL_010_SED_2_FD_10381 | JGI IMG/M metagenome (IMG submission 10381) | reverse complement strand
GGATCGAAGTCCTTGGCGATGACCGGCGGTGCCAGTACGTTCAGATTGGCCTCGGCCGAGCCGTCCGGCCCGGCATTCTGACCGGACTCGGCGGCGAAGATGAAACCACTGATATTGGTATTGACCCCGATCGACGAGGAAGTCACGTCCACGCTCACCGTGCAGCTCGAGTCCGCCGGAATGACGCCGTCGGAGAACTCCAGAACGGTATCTTCGGGTTGCGGATTCCAGTCGGGTGTGCCGTCACAAGTGGTTGCGGCGTTGGCCGGGTCGGCCACGCTCATGCCGGGCGGCAACTCGTCGTCGAAAGTGACACCGGTCAGCGGACCGGACGTGTTCGGGTTGTCCAGCACGAAGGTCAGCGTGGATGTCTGATCCACGCCGATGGTATCCGGAACAAATGCTTTTTCCAGGGTCGGCACATCGAGAATATCGGCCGGATCGCCCGGACCGCAGCCGGTGAAGATGATGTTGTCGATCCGGAACGTGGCGTTGGCATTACCCTGGCTGCGTCCGGAAATATTGACGCGAAAGACGACATTGTCCGCTCCGGCCGGTACCTGGCCGGTCAGCGTGGTCCACTCTCCACGTTCGACCGGATTGGCATTGATGATGGTGCTGAACGGCCCGCCATCCACGCTGGCATGCACATTGGCGGTAATGTTGCCTGGTGTCGCCCAGTTGCCCGTTGGCGAGGGTGCGACGTCGATACTGATATCGATGGGCTCGGTCGGATCGGATGAAAATGCGCCGGTATCGATCTCGAACTGGAAATAACTGGGATCATTGGGTCCAGGCCCGGCAGCCTCAGGAGTAGTCGCCGTACCCCAACCGGTACCCTGCCAGGAGTTGACCGGATTGCCATCGGTGGTGCTGATGGTCTGGACTCCAGGCAATGTCGACAGCGGAGTGAAACTGGCGGCAGCCGTATCCACATCCGGATGAACCACGAATGGCGCGGGGGGCACGCTGGTCCCCTGGGAGGGATCCATGGTCCAACGCGCCAGTTCGGTATCCGGTACACAGGCCGGCGGCAGCGGACCATCAGTGACGTTCAGGGTGGCCTCGGCATTGTTGCCGGTGTCCTTGTCGCCAACGAACAGGTTTTCGGACACGTTGTCGTACTCGCCCTCCTCGTCAGCGGTGACATCGACCAGAATGGAACAACTGCCGAAGGCGCCGATCACGCCACCGGAGAATTCCAGCGTGACATCCTCTGGCTGAGGATCCCAGGTGCCGCCACAACTGGTGCTGGCATTGGCTGGGTCGGCGACTTCAACACCGGTCGGAAGGTTGTCGATAAAGTTGTAATCAATCAGTGTGACCGGGTTGGGATTGGTGATGGTAAAGGCCAGCCGGGAAGCCCCCCCGATGCTGGTGGTTGACGGCAGAAAGCGCTTGCTGAACCCGGAATCCGCTGGATTGAAGATATTGCCGTCACCCGGGGACTTGCTGAAGTCGGTGTTGTAGTGAAAGCTGCCGCCGGACTTGTCGTAGATCAGCGCCTCCAGACCCACGGTTTCACCGCCGCCACTGATGATCTCGATCTCGTAGACGGTCAGCACCACGCCGCCGGCCTTGCCGGTACTCAGACAGGATCGGTAATTGGGGCTGGTGATGTCGCTTTCCCAAAGGCAACCGTCGGCCCACAGGCGCGGATTGGGGACCGGCACCCGGGACGGGGGCGCGGTCAACACGCTATAGGTGGTCTCGACCTCACGGATGCGGAAGATGGTGTTCGACAGGGTCAGAAAGGATTGGAGCTGCTCGTAGGCGGTGGCGGTCTGGGTCGTCAGCTCGATGAAGTAGGTTTCCCCGACAGCAAGATTCAATCCCCCTCCGGCGCCCAGCGCCACCCAGTCCGAGCCGTCGGACTCCTGACCGTAGCGGATCAGTTGGGTCGAGTTGCGATTCTGGGAAACCAGTCGCTCGATATAGATCTGGCGATTCGAAGGCGTCGATGCGCTCACATTGCCATCGGTGGCTTCGATGCGGTATTCGCGCGATTGCCCGAAGGCGGAGGACGAACGATTCAGGCGAATTTCGAAGTAGGCATCAACACATTCGCCGGCCAGGATTTCATCGAATTCCAGCTCGATCAGAGAACCCGGACGGGTGTTGATGTACGGGTGTCCGGTGACAGGATCCAGCCCATCCTCCCAGATCATTTCGACGGTCACGTCCTGGATATCGTCACTGGAGCAGACCTGTGCACCAACCGGGAAAAGCTCTGGCCCGCTGGTGACTGGACGGTTGTGATCCAGGCCGACGCTGTCCCAGGTGATCGATGTCACGGTGATGTCCGCCCACGCCGACGACGCTGCCAGTGACAGTGCAGCCAGGAGCAAGGAAAAACGATTGTTCACAGGTCTGAACCCCTTATGTTTGTTAGTCAGGTCGAGCAATAATCAGTAAATGCAGCACCGGATCACCGGTGTTTGGCAAAACACCGGCACTCAAGCAACATCAACGCCTATGCAAATCGCAGGCCAAGGCGCGGACTCGGTGGAAATGGCTCACAAAACCCCTCAGTTGGATGCATCTTCTGCAACCATTCGGCCTTGACCGTGGGATTTACCCACGCTGGCTACAGCATGGACTCCACACAGAATATGTCAGATTGTGACGCTGATCAACACTTTGAAAAGAGTAGTTCGTGTATGGGTTTGGTGCTCAACCCGATCAATGGCATTAGAAGGTCTCTGGCATTCACCCAAAGTCGCATTGACGGAATGCGAGCCGAAATGCAAAATCCATTGATAAAATCAATTGGGCGTTCGCATGAACATTCGCGCCATTCAGTACCTGGTCACGCTGGCCGATGTCCGCCATTTCAGCAAGGCAGCCGAGATTTGCCATGTCAGCCAGCCAACGCTGAGCACCCAGATTCGCAAGCTGGAAGAAGAGCTCGATGTGCAACTGGTCGAGCGATCGCCGCGTCATGTCATGCTGACCCGGGTGGGTGAAGAAGTGGTCGAACGTGCACGTGTCGTTCTGGAGGAAGTCGAGGCGATGCGCGCGATTGCGCGCAGGTCCCGGGATCCGCACAGTGGCACGCTGCGCCTTGGCATTTTTCCCACCCTGGCACCCTACTTTCTGCCCCACGTCATCCCTGAAATCAGAAAGCGCTTTGCACGCTTGACTTTACGGCTGTTCGAGGAGAAAACAGAGGACATCCTGCATATGCTCGAGCAAGGCCATCTCGATGCTGGCTTGCTGGCGCTGCCGATTGCAAACGAGCAGCTGATTGCACGAACCCTCTTCGAAGAGCCCTTCGTCGTCGCCCTGCCTGAAAACCATGAGCTTAGCAGTCGAGACTTCATCCGGATGGAAGACCTTGAACACGAAGAACTGCTGCTGCTCGAGGATGGTCATTGCCTGCGCGACCAGGCCCTGGAAGTCTGCAAGATGACCGGGGCGCACGAAAAACTGGACTTTCACGCCACCAGCATGGAGACCCTGCGTCAGATGGTGGCAGCCAACACCGGAATCACGCTGATGCCAACCCTGGCGGTCAAACCACCAGTCGCGCCCACGGATAATCTGATCACCCGGCCCTTCGTCAATGGCGGACCGAAGCGCGTCATTGCCATGGTGTGGCGAAAATCATCTGCATTGACCGAATTTCTCGAGGAACTGGCCGGCGTTTTCGGGGGCATCGACAGCAGTCTGCTCAAGCCCTGAACATACAGAAACTTCAGTCGTCCTGCGGCTCCAGCAGGTCTTCACGGCGATGAGTCATGGCTTCGAAATTGCGTTCCCGGATTCGGAACTGCCAGGGTGAGAGACGGCCATCGACAGCCGCCGCATCAATCGCGATTTCACTGACCTCGGAGTCTTCATCGTCTCCGGTGACCGCCTCGGTTTCGGGGCTGACCGAAAAGTGCACCCATGAGCCCTGCTCGTCCTGGAACAGGCTGGCCACGAAATTCAATCCATCCCGGGTCACATACAGGGCGCGCACGGCATCCGACGGCACGGCGTCATGACGACGGACATCCTCGAGGTTGAGACTGGCCAATCCATTGGCCACCTCACGCAATTGCCACATCGGTTTGGCCTCGCGCCCTTCCGGCGCATTCATCAAGACCCAGTCATCGGCACCATCCTGCTCGGTCGAGCGCAAGCGCACGGTATCTCCATCCGGATGTCGCACGGTGACCTCGGCCAGTTCGGATGCCGGGATGTCCATGATCGCGCGCACCAGAAAGTCCACGGTCGAGCCGGGTACGCTGATGATCCGATCCGTCAGCCAGGTCTGCTCGTCGCCGGCGAGGCGAACGAACTGGGCACTTTGCTGACTGTCCTGATTGCCGAGAATGATGGCTGGAATATCGCGCTCTGGAAAGGAAATCTTGACACCGGTGGCGCCTTCTTCACCCATGTCGACCAGGCCAAGGCGGCCATACCAGTCCGGATTGGATGTTCGTTCATCCACCCGCTGTCCGACCGCCAGATTCCGAAGCAGATCATGAACCAACTCGAAGTCGGCCTCGTAATCGGACTTTTCCCGCACTCGCCAGCGCTCCCGGTCCCGGCGCAGACTGGCCTTGACCGCTCCATCCGCTCCCGTGACATCAATCGCATCGATCTCGTTGACGACCTCCTGCAGTCCTGGCACGAGCGGCAACACTTCATCGGTTTGCCGTTCGTCCCGAGGGGCCACCAGCACCAGGGCCAGGGTCAGCGTCACCAGGGCAAGAACGCCCAGAATCACGATCGAGCGCGCGCTCATCAATTTGCTTCCTTTGATCGGGCCATGTCTCGGCGTCGCTTCCAGGCCATTGCCAGGGCAAACAGGATCACCAGGATCGGCATCAGCGCGATATTGACGATCTTGATACGGGTCCCGAGTGCTTCGATATCCCGATCAAGATCACGCCGCACCTGGCGCAGTTGCTGGCGAATCTCGATGCGCTGGTTCATGAACCGATCGATTTCGGCTTCCTGCTCCGGAGTCAGCACGCTGAGATCGGCATCTCCACGGGCTTGCTGCAATTCACCCAGGCGTTGCTCGGCTTCGGCCAGTTCCGCTTCCAGTCGTTCCTCGGTCGAGCGCAGGTGCCGCTCGGCCTCGCGACGCAAATCATCGACAAGATCGAATGGTCGGGCCGCGGTCGCTCGACTGCGCACACTGATCAGATCGGCATTGCCGAGCAGATTGTCGATCGCATTGATGACGAAATCACCATTGTTTGCAAATGGCTCAAGCATCGTGGTCCCGAAAAAGCGCTGGCGTTGCACCCAGTAACGATCGGCCAGAAAGTCGGTATCGCCGACCAGCAGCACATTGATCGAGCCACGCTCAGGTCCCTCATGCTCGGGAAAGGCGCTATCAACCTCGCCTGAGAACCGGGCGGCCAGCACGTACTCCTCCCCGGTCGGCCCCAATTCCGCGTCCAGTTCCGAGGGATCTTCCAGCATTCTTAGACGTTCCGTATCGAGCAAACCGGCCCGGTCACTTGATTGCAAGAGCGCATCCATCTGCAATGGACTCTCCTCGTCCAGCGCGAAGTGGCCGGCGCTGGCCAGGTTGATGGTCTGCAATTCCCCGGTTGTCACGTCATCACGGTTCATGCTGGACCGTCCGAGTCCGAGAATGGCCGGATGACGCACCGCCGATCGACCCTGCTGCATGCTGACCTGCAGGGCCAGACCCGGGTCGGCCACGAATCGATCCGTCGGGAACCGGACACCCCAGGTTTCAAACAGCGGCTCAAGCGTCGAGTGGCGATCCGCGGTCATGGCGGCCATGGGATCGGATGGATCGGGACCCTCGTCCATCTCGGCAAAAGGGTCCACGAACGCCAGCAATCGCCCGCCCTCGAGCACGAATCGATCGATGTCGGCCAGGAGTTCGTCCTCCAGTGACTTCGGATGGACCAGGACCAGCGCGTCGATACCGTCCGGCAAGCGTTGTTCATCCTTGCTGATGCTGTCGACCTCGAACATCTGCTCGATCTGTTCCAGAACCGCCCAGGGCTCGCGCTGCTGGCCGGTCTGCATGTCCATACCCCCCTCCATCGACAAGCCTGACAGCAGGCCCACCCGGGGCCTCTCCGGGCGCGACAGGATATAGATCATGCGGGCCAGTTCATATTCGAGAAAGGCTTCCCGTGCCGGAGAGATGAACGGCAGCACCTCCAGGCCATCAAGCATGTTGGTGCCGACGATACCCAGGTAAAGGGTCTCTTCGCCACGCCCCGTGGGTACGGCTTCCAGGCCATACCGATCGGCCTGATCCTCCTCTTCGGAAAATGGCCGCGGATCAATCTGGCGAACCCGCAACTGGCCGTCGGACTGTTGAGCCATCTCATCGAGCAACTCCTTGATCCTTCGCGAGAAGTTTCGGACCATGGGGAGCTCGCGACTGGCCTCTTCACTGAAGTAGAACTCCAGGGTGATCGGTTCCTCGATCGCCGCAAGCAAATTGTGGGTGCCCTGGCTCAATGTATACAGTTGGTTCTCGGTCAGATCCAGACGCGCGCCCTTGAGCAAGGTGCCCGAGAGCATCGTCAAGGCCAGAAACAGAATGGCCAGCAAGACCAGGGCGCTGACTGAATACCAGTTCTTCATCGTGTTCAATCCGCCTTTTTGAGTTCCAGAACAATCCGGTTGGCCATCAGCCAGAAACCAATGACCAGAGCAAAATAGACCAGGTCACGCAGATCAATCACCCCGCGGGAAATCGAGGAGAAGTGAACCAGAAAGCTCAAGTTCGCGATTGCATCAACCAGCGGCTGGGACAGCCAGCCGCGAAACACGTCGAGCACCATCGGCAGCCCCGACAACAAAAACAGGAAACACACCACCACGGAGATGATGAAAGCCACCACCTGGTTACGAGTCAGCGCCGACAGGCAGGAACTGATCGCCAGGAAACCGCCGGCCATCAACCAGCTGCCCAGGTAAGCGGCGAGAATGACCCCATTGTCGGGATCGCCGAGAATGTTGACGGTGATCCAGATGGGAAAGGTCAGAAACAGCGCCAGACCGATGAACAGCCAGGCGGCCAGGAATTTTCCAAGCACCGCCTGGGTTGGAGTGATCGGAAGCGTGAGCAGCAACTCGACGGTTCCGGATTTGCGCTCTTCGGCCCACAACCGCATGCCAATGGCGGGGACCAGGAACAGGTACAGCCAAGGGTGGAAGGAAAAGAACGGCTCCAGATCGGCGATTTCACGCTCGTAGAAACCACCCAGATAAAAGGTGAACGCGGCCGACATGATCAGGTAGATCACGATGAAGACGTACGCGACCGGCGTCACGAAATAGCTGGCCAGCTCGCGCCGCAGCACCACACCCATTCCGCCCATCATGCAGCCTCCTGGCCGGTGACCTTGCGAAACACCTCATCCAGACGTCCGGGCTCGAGCTGCATCTGGTCGACCTGCCAGTCCTCGTGCTGGACGACCCTCATGACGGCTTCGAAAAGATTGCCCTTGCTGGCCGGAAAAACAGTCAGGCGTCCCCGGCGCACTTCCACTTCACGAGACTCCGGTAACTCGCCCAGTTTCGAGGCCGCCTGTTCAAGGTCATCCATGACCAGCGTCACGGCATTGTGATAACGAGACTGGGCCAGCAGCCCGGCCGGCGTGTCATCGGCCAGCAGTCGCCCGCGGGCAATGATCATGGCCCGACTGCACAGGGCATCGACCTCTTCGAGGATATGCGTTGACACCACGGTGATCTTGCGTGGCGCCATTTCGCGAATGAGGCGCCGGACTTCATGCTTCTGGTTGGGATCCAGCCCATCGGTGGGCTCATCCAGGACCAGCACCGGCGGATCGTGGAGAATGGCCTGGGCCAGGCCGACGCGGCGCTTGAATCCCTTGGACAGGGTCTCGATCGATTGACCAAGCACCTCCGACAGGTCCAGTCGTTCGACCGCATCGCCAACTCGCCGCCGGGTTTCATCGCCACGAAATCCACGCGCCTCGGCGACAAATCGCAGGAATCGGGCCACGCTCAACTCGCCATACAGCGGCGCTCCCTCCGGCAGGTACCCCATCTTCTTGCGTGCCGCCAGACCATCATTGCGGATATCATGTCCGAACACGGTTGCGGTACCGGCAGTCGGCGCCAGGAATCCGGTCAGCATTTTCATGGTGGTTGATTTTCCGGCTCCATTGGGGCCGAGAAACCCCAGCACGGTGCCCGGCTCAACCTGAAACGACAGATTGTCCACCGCCAGCAGCGTGCCGAAACGTCGTGTCAGGGATTTCAGTTCCAGCATGATGACGGCCTCATTTGTCTACGCAATCGATCGTTTCATCTCCAGGGGCGACGTTTGGGGTCGGGTTCGACAGAATTCAAGTCGTTGAACTCGCCCCAAAGCTTCCAACGAGCATCGAAAGCGGTTAGGTTATTACCCATGAAACTGGACATTATCGATCATCTGCCCGAGTCACTGCTGGAGTTGCCGGCCACCGAGCTGCACCGCCACCTTGACGGACCGACCCTGATTCACCTGCCGGGGCGCAAACCCGCACCATTGTTCGTCTCCGTGCTGCAGCACGGCAACGAAGTCTCCGGCTGGGAAGCGGTCCGCCGCCTGCTCAAGGGGCGCTACTCGCGAGACCCCCTGCCGCGCAGCCTGATTCTGCTGATCGCCAATGTCCGGGCTGCCGCCAGAGGACAACGGCGCCTGGCCGACCAACCCGACTTCAACCGTTGCTGGCCGGGCGGCAACGGCGCGAAAACCATCTGGCACAGGCTGTTTTCGGAGATCACCGAGCATGTTCGCCAACTCAAGCCCTTCGCCAGCATCGACATTCACAACAATACCGGTCAGAACCCCCACTACGCCGCCGTCAATCGTATTGAAGGGCAGCGCCTGCATCTAGCCTCCCTGTTCTCGAGAACGGTGATCTATTTCACCGAACCAAGCGGGGTGCAATCGATGGCCTTCGGTGAGTTCTGTCCGGCCGTGACCCTGGAATGCGGCCTGTCCTCACGGGTTGACGGTACCGACCATGCCATGGCGTACCTGGAATCGGTGCTCAATCTTGATCAATTGCCCGATTCCATTCCGGCGCCGGAAGATCTCGAGCTCTACCAGATGTTCGCCACAGTGACGGTTGATGAAGACATCGATTTCGGGTTTTCCCCGGATGCCAGTCAATTGCAGCTGACTCCCGGACTGGACCGCATGAATTTCAGTGAAATGCCGCCCGGCACTCGTCTGGCCACGACCGTCAACGGCACCGTCTCACCCTTGAAGGCGTTGCGTCACGACGGCCGTGACGTGACCGGTCAGTGTTTTCGTCAGACCAGCAGTGAAGTCGTCACAACCCGGCCGCTGATGCCGGCCATGTTGACCACTGATATCAATATCATTCGCCAGGACTGCTTATGCTATTTGATGGAACGCATTACCTTGAGCGGGCCTTCGGTTGGAACCGGACCGGACCAACCACAGTCCGAGCTCCCAGAAACCCTGCCATGAAATCCCGGAGCAGCACAAGACAATGAATATCTTTTCAGCGGCAGTGGCCATCACTGCCATACTGGGTATTGTTGCGATCGCTCGTGCCTGGGTGGATGCACGCAAGCATGTCACACCGGACAATTACCGCATCGAAAGCATCGAGAAAGAGTTTCGCGAGCGTATCGAAACCCTCGAGCGCATCGTCACCGACCAGCGAGAGCAGTTGAAGCGTCAGATTGATGAGCTCTGAAAACCACCAAGTCCCGGCGCTGCTGCGGCTGTTCTTTAAGGGTCTGGCAACCATCATCCCGATTGCCCTGACCCTGATCATCATCCTGTGGCTGGCCGGCCTGGCCGAGTCGGGCGTCGGTCGGATGATCGAATGGGTGCTGCCCGAGGGCTGGTACATCCGTGGCATGGGGCTGATCGCCGGACTCGTGCTGGTAATCGCCATTGGCCTGCTGAGCCAAGTATGGCTTTTCCAGAAACTGATCGAATTCGGCGAGGCTTTGCTCGATCGCATGCCGGTCGTCAAATCGGTGTATCGAGCCACCAAGGATTTTGTCGACTACTTCTCGGGTGAAGACGGTGAGCGCTTCAATCAGGTGGTGCTGGTTCGGCACCCTGAATTGAAGATTTCGGTGCTCGGCTTCATCACGCGTGAGGACTTCAGCAACCTGCCGTTCGGCGAACCCGACGAGGTCGCCGTGTACCTGCCGCTCAGCTACCAGATCGCCGGCTATACCATCTTTGTACCCCGCGAGTGGTGTGAGCCGGTCGACTTGCCGTTCGAGGATGCCATCCGCCTGATCCTGACCGCCGCCATGACACGTCGAGGCGGGTGACGGGACAATCAGGGTCAGGCAGGAATCATCTACCGCTCATCGATTGAGGGAACACGTCGATCCTCCGGACCGGTATAGTCGGCGCCGGGGCGAATGATTCGGTTGTTGGCGCGCTGCTCCATGATGTGGGCACACCACCCGGTCACTCGCGACATCACGAATATCGGCGTAAACAATCCGGTCGGAATGCCCATGAAGTGATAGGCGGAGGCATGATAGAAGTCGGCGTTGGCGAACAGTTTCTTCTCTTCCCACATGGTCTTTTCCACGATTTCGGAGACCGGAAACAAGACCAGGTCGCCGACTTCCGCGGCCAGTTTGCGAGACCACTCGCGAATGATGGCATTGCGCGGGTCCTTCTGCCGATACACGGCATGGCCAAAGCCCATGATCTTTTCCTTTGCATCGAGCATTCTCAAAACATCGCTGCGCGCCTGTTCGGGAGATTCATATTGCTCGAGCATGGCCATGGCCATTTCGTTCGCCCCGCCATGCAACGGCCCACGCAGCGAACCGATCGCGCCGGTGACGCATGAATGCATGTCTGAAAGGGTCGAGGCACAAACCCGGGCGGTAAAGGTCGAGGCGTTGAACTCATGCTCGGCATACAGGATCAACGAGACATCCATCACCCGGGCATGCAGTTCCGAAGGCTCTCGCCCATGCAGCAGATGAAGGAAGTGACCACCGATGCCATCGTCATCGGTTTCAACATCAATGCGCACGCCATCATGGCTGTAGCGATACCAGTAAGTGATCATCGAAGGCAGGGTCGCCAGCAAACGATCGGCGACATCCTGCTGGCTGGAGAAATCCCCTTCCTGCTCCAGGTTGCCGAGAAAGGAACAGCCGGTACGCATGACATCCATGGGGTGCGCCGAGGCCGGAATCCGCTCGAGCACTTCTTTCAGGGCGTCCGGCAGTCCGCGAAGGGACTTGAGTCGGGACGCATAGGCCGATAATTCATCATGTGTGGGCAGGTGCCCCTTGAGAATCAGGTGAGCCACCTCATTGAAGCTGGTCTTTTCCGCCAGCTCATCGACAGCATAGCCGCGATAGCGCAGGCTGTTTCCTTGCGCACCAACCGTACAGATGGCGGTTTCGCCCGCCGACTGCCCACGCAGGCCGGCTCCGGTCTTCTTGTCACTCATGATTGATCCTTGCTGAAAAGCTCATCCAGTTTTTCTTCAAAATCGTGGTACCCGAGTGCCTCGTATAACTCATCACGGGTTTGCATGGACTCCAGGACCGACTTCTGGTGGCCGTCGCGCTCGATCGCCTGGTAGACATCGAGCGCGGCCCGGCTCATGGCCCGAAATGCACTCAGCGGATACAGCACCATGGCGATGCCCGCCTTGCCCAACTCATCGACGGAATACAGTGGCGTGCGCCCGAACTCGGTGATATTGGCCAGCACCGGCACCGAAACCGAACCGGCGAAGGTCGTAAATTCCTCAAGCGTGTGCAAGGCCTCGGCGAACAGCATGTCCGCACCGGCCTCGACATAACGGTTGGCCCGATCAATGGCCGCCTGCATGCCCTCGGTGGCATGCGCGTCGGTGCGCGCCATGAACACGAAGCTGTCATCGCGTCGGGCATCCACGCCGGCGCGAATGCGATCCACCATTTCGGCGGGGCTGACCAGCGCCTTGTTCGGACGATGACCGCATCGCTTGGCCTGAACCTGATCTTCGAGATGAACGGCGGCGACTCCGGCCCGTTCCATCTCGCGGACAGTGCGCGCGATATTGAATGCGCTTCCCCATCCGGTATCGACATCCACCAGTAACGGCAAGTCGGTTCTCGCAGTGATCCGGCGGGCATCTTCAACCACATCGGCAAGTTGCGTAATGCCCAGATCCGGCAAGCCGAAAGAGGCATTCGCAACACCTGCGCCGGAAAGATAAATGGCCTTGTGCCCACTGCGTTCGGCCAGCACTGCACTGTAGGCATTGATGGTGCCGACAATCTGCACGGGCGGGCTTTCGCTGACCAGCCGACGCAGGCGACTGCCGGGGCTATCCTGGTTCATTGGAAGTGTCGGGTCCCGAAGTGATCAAGCCGGGCATTTTAGCATGGCCCTGCACCCCGATCCGGCATGCATGAAGGGGTGCCAACGATGGCATTCACCGGAACGAAGCCCCAGCAGTGAGACACGACGCTATTAAGACCAAAAAAAGAGGCGGTGCACATTCATGCACCGCCCCAGCCCCTAACTTCGGGAGCTTGCGCTCCCTGGGTGCGCCTTACCAGCAAAGGTCACCCTACCAGCAAAGAAGGGACTGTCAGATTGCCATCGAGCAGGCATTCGTGAAATGGAAAAAACACCTCAGTTCGCATAGGAGAAATCCCTATATGCCTAGGAAATTTCCTAGCTGGCTCATCTTCCCGTTCCAGTTTGTGACCGAAATGCATCCTTGAGTTGCAGCCACCAGTAGCGTGTTTGCACCGCGTAACGTCCGAGCGCCCCGCCCGCCCACAACGGTTGCCAGCGGGCAAATCTGGCCAGCCGCGCGGGTTGGCCACAAATGGCCTCGGCCAGAAGCTCTCCGGCCAGAGTGGTTGTGGCCATGCCGTGCCCGCCGAATGCCAGGCCATGCCACAGACCCTCGGCAGTCCGGCCCAGCAACGGCATCTCGTGGCGGGCGTAACTCATCCAGCCACCCCAGGCCTGCTCGAACTCGATATTTCCCAACCCGTCGAACACCTTGGCCAGATCGCGCCTGAGCAGTCGACGAATGGCGTCCGGTGATCGATCGGCAATGGAGATTCGCCCGCCCCAGAGCAGGCGTCCATCGGGGAGCGGCCTGAAATAGTCGAACGCGAAACGCGTGTCGTAAACCGCGACCCCACCGGGTACCAGTCTCTCAGTCAGACCCTGCAATGGTTCGGTCACGGCCACGTAGGTGGCAATCGGCTGCAAGGCCCTCTGCAAGGGGGGCCAGAGCGTCTTGTCATACCCGCCTGTAGTCAGCACGACCTCGCGGGCCCGGAGGACCGATTCCCCGGCGGTCAGTTGCCAGCCATTCCGGGTGCGTGAGATCGCCTTGACTGGCGACAGGCCATGTACCCCAACGCCGGCCCGGTGAAGATGTGCTGCCAGTCCGCGCACATGGCGCAGGGGATGAAAGTGAAAACTCCCCGGCTCCATCAGCCCGGCGCCGTAGCGGGGTGAGTCAATGATGGATGGCATGGCCTCGCGATCAATGAACTCCAGCTCAAAGTCGAGCTGATCGGCCATGCGTTGCTGGAATGCTCGCAGTCGCTGATCATCACCAAACCAGTCGGCCAGCAGCACGCCGGCATCGTTGACCTGGCAGTCGATGGCGTAGCGATTGATCCTGTCGCGTATCAGATCAACCGCATCGCGGGTCCAGCCATGCATGAGCGTGGCCTGCTCTCGACCCAGTTGTGTGAACAGGGCGTCATTGGCCAGTGAATAACCGGCAAACACGAACCCGCCGTTTCTTCCCGAGGCGCCGGCCCCTGGCTGGTCGGTTTCCAGCACGCGGACCGAATCAACCCCTCTTTCAAGCAGTGACAGCGCGGTACTGATGCCGGCCAGCCCGCCGCCGATGATGGCGACATCGCACTCGGCATCCTCGCTCAGCGGTCCTGAACCTGTCCAGTCAGGGCCGGCCTCGACCTGGTAATGGCTGATTCCAGGCCAGGAACGGTCGGCATTCATGGCTGCCGGACGGCACGATGCTAAACTAGAGTGCATAGTCAAAGGCTTGGAGTTCACCATGGGAAAATCCACCAAATACGAAGCAAAAGTGCCGGACGAGAACGGCATTATCCCCTACAACGACGAGGAACACAGTGTCTGGAGCGAGCTGTACTCGCGCCAGATGGAGATCATCGATGGGCGCGTATGCCAGGAATTCCTGGATGGGCTCGAGATCCTCGACCTGCCCAGTGATCGCATACCGCAACCGGTTGAGGTTTCGAAAGTACTCATGGAGCGCACCGGCTGGCAGGTCGAGCCGGTCCCGGCATTGATCAATTTCGATCGATTCTTCCGGCTGCTGGCTGATCGGAAATTTCCGGCCGCTTCATTCATTCGATCACGCGAGGAAATGGATTACCTGCAGGAGCCGGATATCTTCCACGAGATTTTCGGTCACACCACCATGCTGACCCATCAGGCTTTCGCGGACTTTACCGAAACCTATGGCAAGGCCGGGGTAGAGGCTTCCAAGGAGGAGCGTGTTTTCCTTGCCCGGCTGTACTGGTTCACCGTCGAATTCGGCCTGCTGCACACCAGTCAGGGCACCCGCATCTATGGTGGCGGTATTGCCTCCTCTCCGGGTGAAACCGTCTATTCGCTGGAAAGCCCCGAACCGTTGCGTCGGCCGTTTGATCCCATTGACGCATTGCGAACACCCTATCGTATCGACATTTATCAGAGTGTCTACTACATCCTCGATCGCATGGACGACCTGTTCGAGCTGGCCAGCGCCGATCTGCTCTCCCTGATTCGCGAGGCGCGCGTGCTCGGCGAATTCGAACCCACTTTCCCACCCAAACAGAAGGAAGCTGCCTGATCATGAGTGCCACCACCACCGACAGTCTGACCGAAAGAAAGTGTCTGCCTTGCGAAGGCGGCACCGAACCGCTGGGACAGGATCGCATTACACAGTTGCTGCCCCAGGTCCCCGGTTGGCAAGCCAGCGATGATGGCAAGAAGATCTTTCGCCGCTTTGAATTCAAGGGCTTTTACAAGACCATGGCGTTCATCAATGCCATGGCCTGGATTGCCAATGAGGAAGGGCATCACCCGGATTTTGAAGCCGGCTACAATTTTTGTCTGGTCAACTTCACCACCCACGCCATTGATGGCCTGAGCGAGAACGACTTCATCTGCGCAGCCAAGATCAACGCCCTGCTCGATGAGTGAACTCCTGTCACGAGACTGGCAGGATGATCCCTCGATTGCTGCCCTGGCACGCGCCCGGGCAGCCGTCAATGAAGTCATCCTCGACAAGCCCGAGGTCGTCGACCTGGCATTTTCGGCCTTGCTGGCCGGCGGCCATATCCTGATCGAGGATCTGCCCGGCGTGGGAAAAACAACCCTGGCCAACGCGCTGTCCCTGGCCATTGGAGGCCAACTGCAGAGAATCCAGTTCACCAATGACATGTTGCCGGCCGACATTGTCGGAATATCGGTATTCCAGCGCGACAACGAGGATTTCGAATTCCGGCCCGGCCCGATTTTCGCCAATGTGGTTTTGGCCGACGAGATCAATCGAGCCACGCCCAGAACGCAATCAGCCCTGCTCGAGGCCATGGCCGAGGGGCAGATCACGGTCGATGGGCAGACCCATATGCTGCCCCGGCCGTTTTTCGTCATTGCCACACAGAATCCCCTGGACCTGGTCGGCACCTATCCGCTGCCCGATTCGCAGCTCGATCGATTTCTGTTGCGTACACAGATTGGCTACCCTTCCGAACAGGAAGAACGCCGGCTGCTGATCGAGCCCGACCGACGCGACCTGTTATCTGACATGCGCCCGGAACTTGATCCCGAACAAGTGCAGACCCTCGTTATGGCCGCCGCCGAGCTGCACGTTGCCGAACCGGTGCTCGATTACATCCAGTCCCTGATCAAGGCCACCCGCATGCATGCCGGTCTGCGTGCCGGTCTTTCACCGCGGGCCGGACTGGCGCTGATTCAGACTGCGCGAGCCTATGCCTTCATCAACGGGCAAAGCTTCTGCTCGCCGGACAGCGTCAAGGCTGTCTTCCCGTCACTGGCCACCCATCGTCTGCAACCTGTCCCCGAGTCCGGACTCGCCGGCGAGGAGGTGGTCGCCGAAATCCTGGACACCACCACTGTGCCCTGATGCAAGGCCCATCCGCGATACTGCGGCACGTCAAGGCGTCATTGGCTGCCCGCAGGATGCTCGATCAATGGATTCAGCGTCGCGCCCGAGTCCTGCCGCCGACCACTGTCGGCTATCGACAGATCTTCATACTGCCGACCCGATTCGGCTGGATGCTGGGTCTGCTGATGTTCGGCATGCTGATGGGCAGCCTCAACTTCAACAACAATCTCGGGCTGCTGACCACGTTCATCGTGGCGGGCCTGGCGCTGGTCTCGATGCTGATGGCCTATCGCAATCTGCGTGGCATTCGTATTCACCGCACCAGCGCCGAGCCTGTTTTCGCCGGCCAGTCAATGACGCTCAATATTTCCTTCATCAATCATGACGATCGCCGACGCCCGACCCTGGAGCTGCTGGCCGGGCCGGGCCGGGTCGATTTCGGGCTGCCGCCTGACAGTCTACAGGAGGTCGGGATTCGAATTGCCACACATCGGCGGGGCTGGTTGAGGCCGGGTCGATTGCGCCTGCAGACCAGTTATCCGATGGGGCTGTTCGAAGGCTGGACCTGGTTCTGGCCGGAACGTCCCGTCCTGGTATGGCCTCGCCCGGCCAAGCATCCGCCTCCCCTGCCCACCGGCTTCGACCGGGAACACGGTCGTCAGCAACGCAATGACCCTGATGGCGAGGAATTCTTCAGCCTCAGAAAGTGGCGCGTCAGCGACCCACTGCACAGGATCGCCTGGAAGTCCAGTCAGCGCCATCAAACCCTGTTGTCGCGGGAGTTCCGGGCCGAACAATCCGAGCACCTGGTTTTCGATTTGGCGCGCGTGCCCGGCCGGGATATTGAAGAGCGTATCAGCAACCTGACCGCCTGGGTCCTGCAAGCCGAACGCGAGCATCTCCACTGGACCCTGAAACTGGCCGATGTCGCTCATGGACCAGCGACCGGCCAGGCACACTGCCACCGCTGCCTGCGTTTGCTGGCCGAGATTGAATGACTGCTGTCAAAGACAATTCACGGCTCCCACTGATGCCCGTGATCTGGACGCTTGCCGCCTTTCTGATCGCCGCCGGTCCGCACCTGATGGCCATGCCAGGGCTACTGATCGCAATCATCTTCACACTGGCGATCTGGCGAATCGCCGCTGCCCACTTCGAATGGCGGCCCGTTCCCGGCTGGCTGCGAATCCTGATCACCATGGTCCTGCTGATTGCCGTGGTCTTCGCTTATGGAGGGATGTGGGGACGACGCTTCGCGACCGGACTGCTGTGCGTCATGCTGGCGGCCAAGACCATGGAAATGCATGGTCCGCGTGACCTGCGCATGGTGGCCTCGGTATGTTTCTTCTTGATTGCGACCCAGTTCCTGTTCGATGAGAGTCTGCCCTACCTGGCCTACCTGGCGGCCGGCTGCTGGGTGGCCACGGTCGCGCTGATTCAGATTCAGCATATTCCCGCCATGTCCCGGGAGCGGCAAGAGGAGCACGGTCTGGAACAGCGCGGCATGCTCATCCAGGGCGCTGCCTTGCTGGGCCTGGCGTTGCCGGTTGCCCTGGCGCTGTTCGTGCTTTTCCCACGCCTGGCTCAACCGCTCTGGGGACTGCCCGATGAAATGATGGATGGACGCACCGGACTATCCGAATCCATGTCGCCGGGTACAATTTCGGAACTTTTCCTTGACGATTCTCCGGCCTTTCGAGCCGAGTTCGACGACCAGCCGCCGCCCCCTCAACAGCGCTACTGGCGTGGTCCGGTCCTGTGGCGATTCGACGGTTCAACCTGGAGAACCGTGCAGTTCTCGCGGTCAGCGAGCCGTCAGAGCGTACCGATCACCGAGTCCAGCCTGCGCTACCGCATGCAGCTCGAACCCCACGAGCGGCGCTGGCTACTCGGGCTGGATTATCCGGCCAGCAGCAACATGCCGGACTCGTCCATCACCAGCGACCATCAGCTGATCAGTCGCCACCCCATCACCACCCTGTCCCAGTACGAGGTCATCTCCACCCCCGACTTCGTGCCCGATGAACCGCTCACTTCCACCGAGCGTATGCTGGCCTCCTACTTGCCGCCCGACAGCAATCCACGGACCCGGGCATGGGCCGAAGAGCTTCGCGCGCAATATCCCGACGATCGGGAGCTGATCGATGCCGTGTTGCAGGTTTTTAACGAGGAATTTTCCTATAGCCTGAGCACCGCGCCGCTCGGACGTCACGGTGCCGATGAGTTCCTGTTCGACCTCAAGGACGGCTATTGCGAGTACTACGCCTCGGCATTTGCCGTGCTCATGCGAGCGGCGGGTATTCCCACCCGTATCGTGACCGGTTATCACGGTGGATTCTGGAGCCAGGCTGGTGGCTACCTGCTGGTGCGCCAATCCGATGCACACGCCTGGAACGAGGTCTGGCTGGAAGACTCCGGATGGGTGCGCGTCGATCCCACCGCCGCCGTTTCGCCTTTACGCATTACCGAAGGCTCACGCAGCGTGGTCGATCGGGGTCGTTCGCTATTCGAACTGGACTGGATTTACCAGATGCGCAACCAGTACGATCGCATTCAGCACCTCTGGAACCAGTGGGTGCTGGGGTTCGATGCCGAACGCCAGCGCTGGATGCTGAGTCAGCTGGGCCTGCCCCAACTGGGGCCCCTGGGCATCAGCCTGCTCATGCTTTTCGTTGTTGCGATGGTTGCCATCCCACTGGCGATTTGGCTGTTGCGCAACCATCATCGTCGACCGGCTGACGAAGCCGAGCGCGCCTGGCGGCGACTGCTGCGTCACCTGCGCCGCAATCGTCTGAACAAGCAGCCATCCGAAACACCACTTGAGTTCGCTGAGCGAATCGAAACCCAGCTGGGAACACGCGGTACGGAGTTTCTGGAACTGTCACGCTTGTACAACCGGGTGCATTACGGGCCCCTTGATCAGCAATTGACCAGCGACTTCATTACCAGAGCGAGAAGTTGGCGAACAGGTTGAACCCGGACGGGATTCAAGACTCCAATCAGATATCTCCAGTCTTGACTGTCAGCGGAGACCAGCAAGATGATGTCCATGTCCCGGGTTCGTTCACTCCTGCTCATTGCAGCAATGATGGCACTGTTGAGTGGATGTGCTTCCATTCCAAAACCCCTGGCTGGCGATTTCGCCGAATTTCAACCCGATCAGGCCACTGAACGCTCGATCGGTGCACGCGTGCGCTGGGGCGGACATATCGTCGATACCCGGCCAGTCGAAGATGAAACCTGTATCGAAATCCTGGCCCGCGACCTGGACAGAAACCTGCGCCCCTTGAGCGGGGATCACCATTACGGGCGCTTTCTGGCCTGTCGATCCGGATTCCAGGATCCGGCGGTATTTACAAGGGGTCGTGAAATCACCGTCACCGGCATCATCGAAGAGTTCTCGAAAGGTGAGATCGGCGAGTTCAGCTATCGTTACCCGCGTCTGGATGCGATGACGCTGTATCTGTGGCCGATTCGGCCGGATGTCGTCACCGTCTACCACCCCTATCCGTATTTCGACCCGTGGTGGCACTATCGCCATCCTTATCACCGGCATCCGCGCACTCGCGTGTCGGGTACGGTGATTATTACGCGGTAAGTTAGGAAGGGGTCAGGATTCAGGGGTCAGATAGGGGCCTTGGTCGATCAGGGTCGCAGCGCGGCCTCAGGGAAGCGCGTGAAACCGGGACTGAAATTTGATACAGTACCAGGATGCGCCTGACTCGTCGCCAGCAGGAGATTCTGGATTTCATTCATCGCCGTCTCAAGCGCGATGGCCTGCCGCCGACCCGTGCAGAAATCGTCGAAAATTTCGGCTTCCGGTCACCGAATGCCGCGCAATGTCACCTGCAAGCGCTGGCCGACCGGGGTGCGATCCGACTGCTGGCCGGCACCGCCCGTGGCATCGTGCCGGTTGAATCAGCCAAGCAGGAACCCTCCACCCCGCAAGCCATGACCCTTCCGATCATCGGCCGGGTCACTGCCGGAACACCCATACTGGCGGTGGAAAATCACGAAGACGAGCTTGCAGTGGACCGCGAGGCGTTTTCGCCAAGCCCGGACTATGCGCTCAAGGTCAAGGGGCACAGCATGATCAATGCCGGCATTCTCGACGGCGACCTGTTGCTGGTACACCGAACGCCAGACGCCCGCAGCGGACAAATCGTGGTGGCACGTCTGGGCGATGAAGTCACCGTCAAGCGTTTGCGCCGACGAGGGCGGGGCATCTGGCTGGATGCCGAGAATCCGCGTTACAAGTCCGTGCAGATCAGTGCTGACAGCGAGTTTTCCATCGAGGGGCTGGGCGTGGGCGTGGTGCGCAAGCGGATGGGGTGAGGGTCCCGGTTCAGGGTTCAGGGTTCAGGGTTCAGGGTTCAGGGTTCAGGGAAAGCGTAAAGTCATCGGCGTCCCTGAGGAAAGGGAAAGTCTCACGGAGTTGATGCAACTTGTTGATATCCATATTAATGACAGAAACATCCTCTTCATCACCCATGGCCTTCAAGATCTCGCCCATGGGGTCGAAGGCTGATGTTCTTCCCGAATACTGGATGTCATTGCCATCGCTGCCGGTGCGATTGATGCCGACGACATAACTCTGGTTTTCGATCGCGCGCGCCTTGAGCAGAGCACTCCAGGCTTCGACACGCGGGGCCGGCCAGTTGGCCACGAAGATCTGCAAATCGAACCCGCGTGTATTGCGACACCAGACCGGGAAACGCAGGTCATAGCAGACCTGCAAATCAATGCGCCAGCCTCGCCATTCGACCACGGTGTGAGCATGACCCCGTTGGTATCGCTCGTCCTCACCCCCGAATTCGAACAGGTGGCGCTTGTCGTAATGGGCCAGCACACCGTCAGCGGTCACGAACAGGAATCGATTGACCCGTCGTTGACCATCGAGCATCGCCAGACTGCCGGCTATCGCCGCCGAGCGTTCACGCGCCTGCTCGAGCATCCAGGCCACCGTCGCCCCGTCCATGGTTTCGGGCTGATCGGGACGATCGCCCAGAAACCCGGTCGAAAAGGTTTCGGGTAGAAGATACAAGTCGCAGCCGGGTTGACGATCCATCAGGCCGGCCAGGTGAGTTTTATTGGCTGCAGGATCCTGCCAATGCAGCCGGGCCTGCACCAGGGCCACTTCGAGAATATCCGTGCCGGTGTTGGTCATGGCCGAACCCGCGCCCTACCCGGCCAGTGATTCAAGACGCTCAAGCTCAGGTTCCGAAAAGCCCGCCCGCCGACGTGCCGGCCGATTGAACGGGCCACGCAAGGTTCCACCATAGTAGCGTTTGAGCAACCGTTCGAAGGTTGAATCCGGATCCAGATTACGCTCCCGGCATAGATGATGGAACCAGCGGGTGCCGATCGCCACGTGCGCTTCTTCCTCTTCGAGTATGACGCGCAGCAAGGCCACGGTTTGTTCATCACCGGCCTGCTCGAGCCGCTCGATCATGCCCGGTGTGACATCCAGGCCGCGGGCTTCCAGCACTCTCGGCACCAGGGCCATGCGGATCATCGGATCATGCGCGGTCTGCTCGGCCATGTCCCAGAGTCCATTGTGCGCAGGCAAATCCCCGTAGACCACGCCGAGCTCGTCGAGCCGGCCGGTCAGCATCGTGAAGTGGCGCGCTTCGTCGGCGGCCACGCTGAGCCAGTCACGGTAGTAGTCGTCGGGCATGCCGGCAAAGCGAAGCGCTGCATCAAGGGCCAGGTTGATGGCATTGAACTCGATATGAGCCACGGCATGAATCAGGGCCTGACGACCCTCGGACGAACCCAGGCCACGCCGCGGCAGCTTCCCCGGACTCACCAGTTCCGGTCGGCCCGGCCGACCGCAGGCCAACAGTCCGGGCTCGCCCGGGCAGGCTGGCTGCCAATGTTGCGATTCCACCGCATTCCAGNNCTCACC
>SL_3KL_010_SEDDRAFT_10001373_pt1 | contig 22015 bp, 17 predicted proteins | sample SodLakKL_010_SED_2_FD_10381 | JGI IMG/M metagenome (IMG submission 10381) | reverse complement strand
CCTTTCTTCCATTCGTAGATGAACCCTATCACCAGGATCATCAAGAACACGCCCATGGCGATCAGGCCGGTCATGCCGATCTGATCCAGCACCACGGCCCACGGGAAAAGGAATGCGATCTCGAGATCGAAGATGATGAACAGGATCGCCACCAGATAGAACCGCACGTCGAACTTCATGCGCGAATCCTCGAAGGCCTCAAAGCCGCACTCGTAAGGCGAGAGCTTTTCGCTGGTCGGGTTGCGAGGCCCGAGGATGCCGCCGACAAGCAATAACACGGCGCCCATACCCAGACCCACGGTTAGAAAGATCAGGATTGGCAGATATTCGGCTAGCATGCGTTGGTCATCCGTTCCTGGCGATCATTGCTTGTTGCGGGGAAAGTGATCGGAGTCAACTCAGTATCGCATGTCCTCCGAAACGTTTCCCGATTTTTAATGGTGCCGAAGGCCGGACTCGAACCGGCACGGCTTGCGCCACTGCCCCCTCAAGACAGCGTGTCTACCAATTCCACCACTTCGGCAATGTCAAAATTCTGGTTCTATCAGATTCCGGCCAATCCGAGCTCAGTCCTGCGGGGGCTCGGGCATGAACTCGTCCTCCTCCTCCAACTCCTCCGGCACAACCTCCTCGGGAGCGACCTCTTCGGCTTCGGCACCTTCCGGAACGAAGATGAATTCTTCGCCTTCCTCAATCTGCTCAGCGGTCGGAATGGTCTGGACCTGCCCAACCACTCCCAGGTCATCCGGAGAGGGACCGGTACCCGCCGAACGCGCCACGATGACCGCCATTGAAAGGCTAATGGCAAAAAACGCCACACCCAGCCAGCTGGTGGTCTTGGTCAGAAAACTGGCTGAACCGCGCGAACCGAACACCGTGCCCGAGGCGCCGGCTCCAAAGGCCGCGCCCATGGTGGCGCCGGGACCTCGCTGGACCAGTACGATGGCGATCAACGATGCGGCCAGCACCACATGAAATACGATCAGGACTGTATAAAGCATTGTCTGTCAGAAAACTCTTCGTCAATTCTTTCCAAAACGCCCACCGCCCGTTCCCGTCGGGACGGTGTGACCGGTTGCTCAATTGCTGTCACGCCGGGTTTTTGACTCAGGCTGCTCGGTAAATCGCCATGAAAGATTCGGCGGTCAGGGACGCGCCGCCGATCAGGCCACCATCGATGTCCTCGCAGGCAAAAAGCTCAGTGGCATTGTCAGCCTTGACGCTGCCACCGTATAAAATCCGAACCCGGCCGCCTATTGTAGCACTCCCGGCGGCAAGCTGTCCCCTGATTGCGGCATGAACAACCTGGGCTTGGTCAGGGGTGGCGGTTTGACCGGTACCGATCGCCCAGACCGGTTCGTATGCAACCAGTGCGCGTGCAAATGCGGCAATACCTGCCTGGTCAATCACCGCCTGTATCTGGCGTGAAACCACTGCTTCGGTCTGCCCGGCCTCGCGCTCTTCCAGGGTTTCACCGACGCAAAGAATCGGTTGCAGACCCGACGCCTGGGCGGCGACAAACTTAGCGGCCACCAGCTCATCACCCTCGCCGTGCAGGCTGCGCCGCTCGGAGTGACCGACCAGCACATAGCTGCACCCGCAATCAGCCAGCATGGAACCGGCCACCTCGCCGGTGTAGGCACCTGACTCATGAGCGCTCAAGTCCTGCCCGCCCATCAGCACCGGTGTGGACTCGGTCAGCGAGTGGACCAGTGACAGGTACGGAGACGGCGGCAAGACCATGACCTCGGCATCGCGGTCGGCATCCAGTTGCGCCAGGATCCCGGCGACCAGTTCCCGGACCATGGGTTTGCTGGCGTTCATCTTCCAGTTCCCTGCAATCAGCTTGGTTCGCATGCGGACAGAACTCCCCTTGATGGGCTCAAACCGGGTAGGATAAGACTCCACTCAATCGCGCGCAAGACAATCACATGTCAACCCGACCCCTGGCACTGGTCACAGGCGCCTCGGCTGGCATCGGCGCCGAATTCGCCCACCAGCTTGCCGAAGCCGGCTATGACCTCGCCATCACCGCACGGCGCCGTGAGCGTCTGGAAATGCTGGCTGAAAAACTCGATCAGTCCCACGGCACCGAGTGCCAAATCATCGTGGCCGACCTGGCCGATCCTGCGGCCCCGGCCGCCATCTGCGCCGAGCTCGAATCGGGGGACCGTCCGGTCGAGTTGCTGATCAACAATGCCGGCTATGCCATCGCCGGCGTTTACCACCAGACCGAGTGGGAAGACCAGGCCCGCTTTCTGCAAGTCATGGTCACGGCGGTCGCCGAGCTCAGCCACCGCCTGCTGCCGGGCATGCGCGACCTGGGCCGTGGAGGCATCATCAATGTCGCCTCGCTGGCCGGCATCGTGCCCGGATCATCAGGCCATACCCTGTATGCCGCCTCCAAGGCCTTCATGATCAGTTTCTCCGAATCCCTGGCCATGGAAAATGCCCATACGGGCGTGTGCATACAAGCCGTGTGTCCGGGCTTCACCTATTCGGAGTTCCACGATGTGGTCGGCACTCGCGATATTGTCTCGCGACTGCCGAACTACATGTGGATGAACGCCGACGAGGTCGTCCGCACCAGCCTGAATCGCTTTGGCCAGCCCGGCGCCCCGGTCATGCTGGTGCCGGGCCGCTGGAACCGCTTCCTGGCCATGCTCACCCGCAAACTGCCCTACCGCATGGCCTTCAACCTGGTCAAAAAACGCAGCTCCGAGTTCCGACACCAGTAGCTCCTTAAGGAACCTCTGAACAACTCTGCGCGGAGCGCGTTTCAGAGGTTCCTTAACGCCTGAGGGTATCGATGCGTTGCAATCGGCCGTTGACGAATTCCAGTTGGCGGGCATGCTGGCGAGGGCCGAAATCGTAGGTCCAGCGCTCGCGCTGCTGGCCCGAGCCGTAGGGGCCAGCGAAACCGTACGGACCGGGCACGGACAGGTCGTAACGGTGGTCGGGCTCTCCGCACCGAGCGTATATTTCGGCCATTGTATTGCCCGCATTTTCAAGCTCGTGCCAGGTGCAGCTGCGCGAACCCGGCCTCCAGCGAACGCCATAGCCGAGGGTCTCAGTGCGAGTCAGGCGACCATCGGAAAACACCAGTCGACGCATCAGGCGGCGGTCACCGAAATTCAGAGTCCAGACCTCGACCCGCTCCCAGCCGATCGGCCGACCATCGGGATCGCGCGCCAGGGGGACATCATAGTGCTCGCGCCAGAAAGGCTCTGGGCAGGCCCGACCGACCTGAAATATCGGATCGCCCACCTGGACAATGCGTCCATTGCAGTAAAAGCTGCGCGCCTCGACACTTAACACCACGCCCAGTGCCAGCAGCAATAACGCCATGACGTGAATTCTGCCCATGACTACACTGTACCTGAATCACTTGAATCAACTCTGAACGAAATGCTTTCACAACATCATGGCGGGGCACCATTCATCATTACGACCCTTCAAACAATGCCCTGTTGGCTCACCTAATTTCCTTTCAGGAGACCAAAGCATGCTCAAGCACATCACCACCATGGCCCTGATTGCCGGGCTCGCCTTGCCGGCCCTGGCCGACGACCACGACGAAGATGACACCGATCACGGCAGTATCGAGCACTACCTGATCGATACCCGCGGCGCCCACGCCTTCATCCAGTTCAAGATTTCCCACCTCGGATTTTCCTGGCTATATGGGCGCTTCAACGACTTCGAGGGTCAGTTCAATTTCGACCCGGAAGATCCCTCCAATTCCAGCGTGGAAGTCACCATTGCCACCGCCAGCGTCGACTCCAACCATGAGCGGCGCGACAATCACCTGCGCAACGAGGACTTCCTGACCGTGGAGGAGTATCCCGAGGCGCGTTTCGTCAGCACCGGCTTTCGCCATATCGAGGGTGACCGCTACGAGATGACCGGGGAATTGACCCTGATGGGACACACCCATGAACTGTCGATCGACGTCGAACACGTGGGTGCCGGGACCGACCCCTGGGGCGGCTACCGCCGCGGGTTCACCGGCACCACCTCATTCGCCCTGGCGGATTTCGGGATTGATTATGATCTCGGGCCGGAAGCGGAGGTGGTCGAGATCATTCTGGATGTCGAGGGTATTCGGCAGTGATTGGAACAGTTGGGTAGAGGGAGAGAGGGATAGAGGGAAACGGTCTCTTGGCCACTGCCTTTCCCTCTTTCCTCTCTCACCCTCTTTCCCTCTCCCCGCGACCACGACGTGGTCGCTTCATTGCCCAGCCACCACCATCCGATCCACCAGCAGCGAGCCCACCCGAATACTCCGGCGCTGATCAATATCGCTTCCGGCCCCACGCAGGTTGCCAAGCATGTCGCGCAGGTGGCCGGCGATGGTGATTTCCTCGGCCGGCCAGGCGATTTCGCCGTTTTCAACCCAGAACCCGGCCGCGCCGCGCGAGTAATCGCCGGTGACCAGGTTAACGCCCTGGCCCATGACCTCGGTGATCAGCAACCCGGTATCCATTTCCGCCATCAGTTGTTCCGGCGAACGCGACGGGCCGGCCAGGGTCAGGTTACGCACGCCTCCGGCATTGGCCGTGGTCGTGAGTCCGAGGCGACGGGCCGAGTAGTTACTCAGTACGTAGCGCAGCAGTTTGCCGTCGGCTACCAGGGCCGACTCGCGGGTGGCCACCCCGTCGCCGTCGTAGCAGGCCGAGGCGGGCCCTCCAGGCAGGCGCGGTTGCTCGATCAGCGATGCCCACTCCGGCAAGACCACATCGCCCACTGAATCCAGCAAGTAGCTGGAGCGTCGATACAGGTTGCCGCCGGACACCGCGCCGACCATATGTCCAATCAGGCCACGCGCGACCTCCGGAGCAAACAATACCGGAACGGGACCGGTCGGAACACGTCTGGCGCCGAGCCGCCTGAGTACGCGACGCGCAGCACCGGTACCGGTCTCCTCCGGTCGAGCCAGTGCCTCGAATCGACGCGAACTGTCCCAGTCATAGTCACGCTGCATGCCGCTGTCATCGCGGGCGATCAATACACAGCTTTGCGAATGGCGCGTGCCACGACTGGACCCGATGAATCCGTGACTGTTGGCATAAACCCCGATACCGGCTTCGGTCGATACGCTGGCGCCTTCGGAGTTGCCGATCCGCTCATCGGCATCACGACCGGCCTGCTCCATGATCAACGCCCGATCAATCAGATCCTGGATTCCCAGATCCGCCGGATGCCACAAATCCAGATCGGGAAACTCGCGCGCCATCCACTCGGGATTGGCCAGACCACAGGCCTTGTCCGGCTGGGTGTGACGGGCGATCGCCAGGGCACGATCCACGCATTCATCGATGACATCGGGGCGAAGATCTCCGGTCGAGGCCGAGCCCGAGCAATGATTCCGATACACGGTCACCCGTACGCCGCGATCGCGGGCCTCCTCCAGCACCTCGATCTCACCCAGTCGCACCCCGACCTCGCGGGCCAGACTGGAGGATATGCCCACCTCGGCCTGATCGGCGCCACCCTGCCGGGCACGGTCCAGAATACGCTGGGCAATGCCGATCAGCAGCTCGGTTTCGCGATCCGGGTTGTCGATGATCGCAGTTATGCCGGAGGCCTGCACTTGTCCCATCAGGCCGTACCTCCGACCGTCAGACCATCAATGCGCAGGGTCGGCTGACCGACGCCTACGGGCACGCTCTGACCTTCCTTCCCGCACACGCCAACACCGCTGTCGAGCTCGAGGTCATTGCCCACCATGCCGACCCGGGTCAGCACATCCGGGCCGTTTCCGATCAGGGTCGCGCCCTTGATGGCGCCCCCCAGCTTGCCATTCCTGATGCGATAGGCCTCGGATGCGGCAAACACGAATTTACCCGAGGTGATATCGACCTGGCCACCGTTGAAATTGACCGCATAGATGCCGTCTTCGACCGAGGCAATGATTTCGCCGGGATCATGCTTGCCGGGTAACATGTAAGTGTTGGTCATGCGCGGCATGGGCAGGTGGGCGAACGATTCCCGGCGACCATTACCGGTGGGCTGAACACCCATCAGCCGGGCATTGAGCTTGTCCTGCATGTAGCCAACCAGGCGACCGTTCTCGATCAGCGTGGTGCAGCCGGACGGTGTGCCTTCATCGTCGATGTTGAGCGATCCGCGACGCTGCTCGAGCGTACCATCGTCGACAATCGTACATTCCTCGGTGGCCACCCGTTCACCGATGCGATCGGAAAACGCGGAAATACCCTTGCGGTTGAAATCGCCTTCCAGGCCGTGCCCGATGGCCTCATGCAGCAATACCCCCGGCCAGCCGGGACCGAGCACGACGGTCATGTGGCCGGCCGGTGCGGCCTCGGCCGTCAGGTTGATCGCGCCCTGGCGAACTGCCTGACTGGCAAAGGTCTGCCAGGTTTCCGGATCCATCAGATCTTCGAGCGCAAAGCGTCCGCCACCACCGGAAAAACCCTGTTCGCGTCGATCACCTTCTTCCATCAACACGCGGATATCCAGACGTACCAATGGTCGAACGTCACCCGTCAACACGCCATCGGTGGAGGCCACGACAATCGCCTCGTGGCTGGCCGAGAGGTTGACGCTGACCTGACTGACCCGCTGGTCGAGCGAACGCACGTAGGCGTCGATCGTGCGCAGCAGCTCGACCCGATCCGAGGGTTGCCCCTGGCCCGTCGGGTCCTGTTCTCCATAGCGCTGGCGCGCCAGCGCCGATTGCTGAACACGAACCTGACCGGTTTTTCCGGAGCGAGTGATCGCACGCGCACTATCGGCTGCATCAAGCAGCGCCGGCAGACTGATGGAATCGGCATAGGCAAACCCGGTTCCGGCGCCGGCAATGGCTCGAACCCCGACCCCTTGATCGACATCCCAGTTGCCCTGTCGAACACTGCCGTCTTCCAGCATCCAGCCCTCGCGCACCCGGCGCTGAAAATACAGGTCTCCCAGATCGATGCCCTGCCCGGCCAGGCGTCCCATGGCCAGTTCGATTTCCGACTGCCCCAGCCCGGAGGCATCCAGCAGTTGTGCGCGCGCAATTTCAAACATGATTTTGGTCCAATCCAGGTTGCAAGGCACGCGAGCGCGTGCGGTCAAAAGAGGATATTCGGTCGGCCCGGGGTTGATTCAATCATCTTCCTGCTCGATCTCTCGCGCATCGATGATTTCTTCTTCGCCGTCTTCGGCCTCGACCCGGGCTTCGATCAGGTCGATCTTGGGGTCATCCCAACTACCGGTGACCGCATAACGTGCTTCCGCCAGACCACTCAATGGCCGATCAAGGATCTGGCGCAACACCAATCCGGCAGCGGCTCCGGCCGGCCCTCCGGCGAGGACGCCGATAATCGGCAACGTGGCGCCCAATCCAGGTTCAACCACGACCTGCTGGTCGTAACGGCGCGCAGCCATGTCCGTATCTCCGGTGATGGTGATCACGGCAGCGGGCGACTCGATGACAAGCCCATCGGTGCGAGCGAACCCGGCCGCCAGGTCAAAACGGCCCTCGATTCGATCGAATTTCAGCCCGGCGCCGAATACATCTCGGAAATCCAGCATCAGGCGTCTCGGAATGGCCTGGAAACTGGCCAGCCCGAGGAGCCGTCCGGCGCCGGGCCGCGCCTCGGGGATGGAACCATCGGAAACCTGAAGATCCAGTGCTCCACTGAGTCGTTGCAAGGTGAAATCCTGGGGTGCGCCCGGCCAGCGCAAGTCGACATCAATCTGGGCGCGGCTGGCCTGGATACCCGAGTCATAACCGGCCGAACCGAGCAGATCACTGAGCGATTCGGTCGTCAAGCGCCCCTGAAACTCGCTGTGAATGCGATCCTCACTCTCGACCCAGCGCCCGCGCCCGGTCAGACGCGCATCCGGCCCGGAGACATCCACGTACTCGATTTCCATGCCCTCGGCGATGGCGTGCGACTCCAGTCGGGCGCGCCCCAGATCGAGAGTTCCCCAGCGCAAATCTTCGACCAGCAAATGCAATGGCGGACGGTTGCGAGGACTTTGACCGGACGTCTGAGGGGGCAGCGGCTGGAGGTCGATATCCGGATCCTCTTCCGGATCAACCGCTTCAAGATGCAGGCGGGACAGATCGGCCACCAAGACCCTGCCCGAGTCCAGTGGAATCGGCACGGTCACCTGCCCTTCGAGCCGATCCCCCTCCAGTCCAATGATCCAGGTGTCACTTGTGCGCTCCAGGTCGACACTGATATCCGGCAACTCCAGGCCAAATGCCTGCAGCAATCCCAGCTCCAATTTTCCCTTCACCGGCAGCTCAAGGCCGTCTCCGGTCCCGTCGACGTCCTGGAACATTTCAAACCAATCGCTCAGGGCCAGCTCTTCGATCCGCCCCCGGGCTTCAATCCCGGGTTGGTCGGGCAACTCGTCCCGATCCTGCTGCAGTCCCAGCGCAACGCTCCAGCCATCGCCCCTATCTCGGGCCATGAGGTCGATCAGTGGATCAACCCTCAGCTTTAGCGATGTGGCCTCTGGAGCAGCACGAACCTCAAACCGTGTCGGCCAGGTATCAGCGGAGCGTTTTCGAAGCGGCGCGGGCAAATTGATCGATAACCCTTCCAGGTCGCTTTCGAGTTCATGACGCAATAATCCGTCGTCATCGGCTCGCAGGTCGTAATGAAACCGCGAGCGCCCATCCAGAAACCGCTCGGCAATCGACAACGGCGACTGATCGGGAAACAGGCGCGCCGGATTGGCGTTGGCCTCGACTTGCAGCCAACCCGGTCGGGCCAGCGCCGCGCTGACCGAGAATTCTTCGGGATCTTCCTCGTGACCGGCCGTCACCGTGGCCGGGCCAATCTGGTCTCGGTCGAAATCGACTCGTCCACTCAAATTCACAAACTCCAGTGGAATGACCGGCAGCATCAACTGATTGTGCTCAAGCAAAGCGTGGCCCTCGATCCACCAGCCCTCCATGTCGCGAAACGGCAGCTTGATGCGCGTGCTGACCGATGCCGGACCGGACCAGCGCATGGGTTCAAGAATGGCCTCCCAGTCGGCCTCCGGGATGGAACCGAGCAGTTCGGCGACATCCGCCGACTCAACCGATTCCGCCTCAAGATCGAGCACCATCTCCGGCTCGGTCAACTCGGCAATCGACAGCGAGGACGCGCTGACCGGCACCGCGCCCAGCCTGCCGGAATCGACTCGGCCAGCGAGCGATGAACCGATAAACTCAGCCCGCCCCTCGAGGTCTCTCGCCTCCGGCCAGCCCGGCCAATAGTCGATTCGGGCGCCGGAGAAATCGATACTGGCCTGGAAATCACCGTCCTGGAGTTCCCGCGCTTTCTTGCCGGCACGCATGTGCAACACGACAACGCCTTGACCGTACTCAACCCACTTGAGTGAGTCGTCCAGCCATTGCATGGCGTTTTCGGGAATGTAGCGCGGCGGCAGGTAAGGCCTGGGGTCGACTTGACTGACCCGTCGGGCGTCGATAGTGAAATCAAGGAACGGTCGCTCAGGGCCACGATAGATCCAGCCATCAGCCAATCCATGGGTAAATTCGTTCTCGATCTCCAGCGCCCGGAACTCGATACTGTCGGGAGACAGCAACAGCTCACCATCGACCGTGTCCAATGACACCGACTCTCGCAACAGCGCCGGCCAATCAAGTGTTGGCTGTCCCCCGGGACGCAACAGGGCACGGTCACCGGCCAACGCCATGTCGACATCAAGCCCCGCCACGCTCGGCAGCGGATCCGGCAAGCTCACGTTCAATCCGCCGAGCGTTCCCGTCAAGTGATACAGGCCGCTTCGGGACTGCCAACCGGCCTCGAGTTCACTGATACGACCGCCAAGTTGCGATGGAAAGTAAGGCAGCCAGCCCAGTGGTTCTTTCAACAAGTCATGCAAGGCCCCAAGATCCAGTTCATCGATGGCCAGCGCCCAGGCTGGGCCATCACGGGCCAAAGCCACGCCCGAGGCCAGGACATCGTCATTGCCATCAGACGACTGCAGGTGGAGTAACTCGATCTGGCTGCGCCGTTGCTGACGGGACAACAGCCACCTGGAACTTAGGACTTTGCCATCAGCGCCGATATTCGACACATCCAGGTCCAGATCGATTCGTGCGCCGTCCCCAGCGGCCCACTCCCCCCAAGCCTCCAGATTCAATTCAACCCCATCGGCCAACCGCTCATCGCCCATCCATGCAGCCAGCTCAAGGCGCTCGGCCACCGCATGCGCCTCGAGCCGCTCCCAGTGATCGGACGGGTGCGACAGCAGCACATCGATACGAATTTCGCCAGCCTCGCGATCAAGCGGCTCCACATGCCCCTGAACAAAGGTCTGGTCCCCGCGTCGACGAATCTCACCCTCGACCAGACGCGCCGAAAACTCCGGCAACTCCCTCGGTTTGACCTGAAGCCGGGCCTGGCGGATAAGCAAATCTCCGGCCAGCATTTGCTCACGCATGGGCCGCTCGGCCACCTGCGCACCACCTTCAAGGCGTATTCCCCATTGACCGTCGGCATCCTCGGCCAAAACCAGATCCAGCCCGAGTACGATCAGGCGCACCGGATTGCGCTGGGCGCTGATGAAGTCGGGAAGATGGATTTCCAGTCGGGCTTCGTCGATTTCCAGGACCGGTTCATCGGCATCTCCCAGGCGCAGGCCGAAAAGTTTCAACTGAGGCGTCAAGCGCGGCCAGTCGGCCTGCACACGGTCGATGTGAACATCCTGATCGACCCGTTCGGAGATACGCTCGGCCAGCCACGGACGGAGGTGATCCGCATAGGGAATCAGCGCTCGACCAATGCCGACCACAACGGCAGTCAGAATGATCAGGACCGCCGCTGTGGTCAGAAGCAGCGCACCAACCTGGCGCAGCCAGTAGCGCAGGCGAGATGACTTGCCGATCCCGGTCAAAGCAGTACGACGTCGTACTGTTCCTGGCCGTAGTGATCTTCGGGCTGGAACTGTATGCTGGTGCCCAACTGCTCGGTCAACTCGGCGATCGAGCGATGATGGTCCTCGAGGATGCGATTGACCACCGGCGGGGCGGCCATGACACGCAGCTGACCGGTTTCGAACTGGCGAACGGCGCGCAGGATTTCGCGAAAGATCTCGGCGCAAACCGTTTCCACGTTCTTGATCCGCCCCTTGCCGTTGCAAGACGGGCACGGTTCGCACAAACGGTGCTCGAGACTTTCGGTGGTTCGCTTGCGGGTCATCTCGACCAGCCCCAGCGACGAGATTTCCGAAACGGACGTGCGGGCATGATCACGCGCCAGTGCCCGCTGCAGGGTCCTGAGCACCTGGCGCTTGTGATCGGAGTCGGTCATGTCGATGAAGTCGATGATGATGATGCCACCAAGGTTGCGCAATCGAAGCTGACGGGCAATGGCCTGTGCCGCTTCAAGATTGGTCTTGTAGATGGTCTCTTCAAGGTTGCGAAAGCCAACATAGCCGCCGGTATTGACATCGACCGTGGTCATGGCCTCGGTCTGATCGATGGTCAGATGACCCCCTGACTTGAGGGGCACGTTGCGGTTGAGTGCCCGGGTGATTTCGTCCTCGACGCCGTAAAGGTCGAAAAGCGGTCCCGAGCCGCTGTAATACTCAAGCCGATCAACCCAGTCCGGGAAGAAGTCACCGGCAAATTTCTGCGCCCGCCTCCAGACCCCGAGGTCATCGATTCGTACCTTGTCGACACCGGCATGCATCTGGTCACGCAACGCGCGGTAGGGCAATGACAAGTCCTCGTAGATGCACTGACCGGGTCGGGCCGTCTGCATGTCAGTCTCGATCCGTTGCCACAGACGGCGCAGGAACTCGAGATCCTTGGCCAGCGCTTCCTTGTCGATGCCCTCGGCATTGGTGCGCAGAATGTAGCCCGCCCTGGCCTCCGAATTGGTCAGGCTGGAAAGCAGATCACGCAAACGCTGACGCTCTTCCTCGATCTCGATACGAACTGAAACCCCGATACTGTCGACCTTGGGCAATAGCACCAGATAGCGCGATGGCACGCTTAGCTGGGTGGTCAGCCGGGCGCCCTTGCTGCCGAGTGGGTCCTTGATGACCTGAACCACCAGATCCTGCCCCTGCTCGATCAGGCCCGAAATGGGCGGCACGGGCTCCGGGTCACCATTGGCATCGAGCTCAGGCCGACGCGGTGCGATGTCACTGGCATGCAGAAATGCGGTTCGATCCAGGCCAATATTGACAAAAGCTGCCTGCATGCCCGGAAGAATTCGCTCGACCCGGCCCATGTAGATGTTGCCGACAAAACTGACATCGTCGACACGCTCGACGTACAGCTCATGCAGCATGCCGTTCTCGACAAGGGCCACACGACTCTCGGTCAGGGTTACGTTGATCAGAATTTCGTCGCTCAAATCGGGCCACTCCGCCGCACAGGCGGCCACTCAGGCAATTGCTTGTCGGGGCCGATAGTGTACCGCGTGCGCATACTCAGGCAATCAGCCCGGCGGCTCGCAGCAGCTCACCAGTCTCATACAGCGGCAGACCAACCACTCCTGAATAGCTGCCATCGATCCGGCGTATCCGAGTGCCGGCCTGATTCTGGATCCCGTACGCCCCGGCCTTGTCCATGGGATCACCGCTTTCAATATAGGCGTCAATCCAGTCGCGCGACAATTCGCCGAACTCGACCCGGGTGACGTTGAGCGCCTGCAACTCGGCACCTTCGGGTCCGACCAGGGCCATTGCCGACATCACCTCATGAGCCCTTCCCGACAACGCCCTCAGCATGGCGGCGGCATGGCCGGAATCGACCGGCTTGCCCAGGGATTCATTCTCGAGGACCACGGCGGTGTCCGATCCCAGCACCCAGGCATCGGAATGTACTTGCGCGACGGCTCGTGCCTTGTCCAGGGCCACCCGTCCGACGTGCTCACGCGCCGATTCGTCCTCCAGGCGCCGCTCATCGATATCGGCCGGCTGCACGACAAATTTCAGCCCGAACATGGCCAGTAGCTCGCTGCGGCGGGGCGAGGCCGAAGCCAGGATCAGTTGTCTGGAATTACTCACGGGGCATTGCGCGGTTCATCAGGCTCAATGGCCGATGGTACCCGGTTTGGGTGTGAAGGGAAGACGGAAGGCGTGAGACGGTGGTCGGTGGTCAGTGGTCAGTAGTCGGTTGGGGAGGATTCACGGGGCAGGGTCCGATAACGGTTTACGGAAAAGGCTCAAGGCTCAAGGCCCAAGGTTCAAGGCGCAAGGAAAACACGACAACCGCCGGTCTCCGTCTTCCCTCTTCCGTCTCCCGTCTTCCCTCTTCCAAAAAAATCGGCCATGGCATGAAGCCCATGGCCTGAAACTGGAGAGTCAAGGGGCGCGACCGGGTCGCGCCCCGATGCGGACTGGATCAGAAGTTGACCGTACCCGTCAGAGTAATGGTGCGAGGTGCGCCGTAGAACGCGTTCATCACCCCTTCAAGCCCCAATGTTGACTGCGTTCCATCCGGGGTGGCAAAAACGTAACCGGATACCTTGTATTCCTTGTTGGTCAAATTGCGCCCGTGCAGGCCCAGTTCATAACGACCATCGTCGCGCTGCCACAGCAGGCTCATGTCGTAGAGGGAATAGGCAGGCTGGTCGAGGAAGTCGGAAGGAATCTCGAACTGATTGGTTTTCGAACGATACGACCACGATCCCAGAACCGAGAAATTGCCATCCGTGCCGAACAGTGAAAGCGGCGTGTCATAGCGCAACGACCAGTGGGCGGTGCGGCTGGGTGTGTTCTGGAAATTGCGCTCGTCCGAGACATCCTCCAGCGTACTCTGACCGGTTTCGGGATCGGTGACCGCGGTGATGAACTCGTCGTAGCCAGCATCGATGTAACCCAGAGCGATGGATGTGCTCAGCGCATCACCCGAGGTGATCATATCCTGAGCCAGCACCGCGCTGCCTTCGAACTCGACACCCTTGACGGTGGCCGAACCGGCGTTGGTCGTGACACCGGTGAAGGTATCCGAGACGCCATCTCCAGTGGTGTCGACACCGATTGAACCGGGCACCTGGATATTGGTGTAGTCACTGTAGAAGAATGCCAGGCTGGTGTTGATCCGGCCTTCTGCAAAGCGAGCCTTCCAGCCCAGCTCGTACGAATCGACTTCTTCGGAATCGAAACTCATGAACAGGAAAATGTCCTCATCGGTCACCTGCCCATCGCCGGTGATATCCGGCGCGGCCGTGGTCGCCCCGCGCGGGTCGAAACTGCCGCCCTTGAAACCCTGGCTGTAGGACACGTAGAGATTGTGATCATCCGTCGGCTTCCAGGCCAGGCTGACCCGGGGAGAGAAATCGGTAAAGGTATTCGAGCCCTCGAAATCGGACGTCGTTTCGATCGGAACGCCCTCACCGCCCAGGGCCGGCGAATTGCCGCCGATAAACGTCTGACGGAGCACGCGGGAGCTGCGCTCGTCGCGGGTGTAACGACCGCCCACCGACAGCTCGAGCCCGGTATCAAGACCCAGGTAGTCGGCCAGATCGAAACTGGCATCGGCAAATACCGACCAGGTATCGGTGTCGACATCGCCCAGGGTATAGGCATTCAGGCCGGGCAGACCAATGGCGTCCCCGGTTGTGGCCAGCAACACGTCGAATTCTGTATAAGCATTCGCCTCCAGGTAATAGAACCCGGCCACCCCGTTGATCCGTTGCGAACGGAAGGCCAGCTGGAATTCCTGGCTGAACTGATCGTTTTCGTAAATGGCGGGCACATCGACATCGGCGGCCGGCAAGGCCTCGAAATCGATCTGCTGGACGCTCTCATCCTCGCGATACGCAGTGATGCTCTTGAAGGTCAGGTTGGGGTTGATGTCATACTCGACCAGCAGGCTGGAGCCAAAGGCCTCCACATAGTGATCGCCGGTGATTCCGGAACGCGAGTTGTAGACATGGTCCAGCACCGGCGCGCCCGAAACCAGACCGGGGATCAGCCGATGACCACCGACCGGATTGGAGTTGTCTTCGTAGTAATCGCCGGCCAGGCGAATGAACAGGTCTGGTGTTGGTGTCCACTCGGCACTCAGTCGCATGGCCAGGACATCCTTGTCGTAGTTTTCCTCGTCAAGGTGGAGGTTGGTGCCGTATCCATTGCGATTGAACGAGGCGATGCTGCCACCGATGGCGAAAGCATCACCGATCGGCGCCTCGCCCGAAACCACCAGGTCACGCTGCGAGAAGCTGCCGATGCTGCCGCGAATACTGGCCGACGGCGTGTGACTCAAACGCCGGGTGACATACTTGACGGCGCCACCAATGGTGTTGCGTCCATACAGGGTGCCTTGCGGCCCACGCAGTACCTCGACACGTTCAACATCATAGATATCGAGCACCGCGGCCTGGGGACGATTGAGGTAGACATCATCAATGTAGACACCAACGCCGGCCTCGAATCCGGCCACCGGGTCCTGCTGACCAATGCCGCGGATGAAGGCGGTCAGGGTTGATGAAGTCCCGCGTGAGACTTCCAGGGTCGTGTTGGGTACTGTCTGCTTGAGAATGGTGATGTCCTGCGCACCGATATCGGCCAGCTCCTGGCCTGAAATTGCGGTCACCGATAGCGGCACATCCGATAGGTCCTCTTCGCGCCGACGCGCGGTGACTTCGATCCGATCCAACTCGGAGGCCTGTTCACCGGATTCACGCTCATCGGAGTCGCCATCCTGGGCCAGGGCAACCGAAGAAAGGGCCAGGGCGATAGCCGCGGACAGGGTGGAAACTTTTGCAAACTTCATCATAGTGCTCCCTTCAGGACTCTGGGTATTTCAATCATCATCGCCACTCCATGGACTGGGAACGGCTGGCTCATGACTCGCAAGCCTAGCGACCGACCTCATGCCGTGTAACTTGTACCTTGGTACAGTTCCACCCCGGCATCGTCAGGCGCGACCATGAAGACCGGAATTCATAGCCGGAAGTCGCGATGCTCAGTCTGATCGGCCTGCTTGCGGGCCTGGGCCTGTTGATTTATCTCACCATGCGTGGCATGAGCCTGTTCGTGGCCACGCCGCTGTGTGCGCTGCTGGTGGCCCTGACATCCGGTGTGCCACTGCTGCCGCCATTGGCCGGAGAAGATGGCATCAACCTGGTGACCCAGTACATGGACGGTTTCACCGGGTTCATCGCCTCTTGGTTTTTCATCTTTCTGCTCGGCTCGCTGTTCGGCAAGCTGATGGAATCTTCCGGCGGTGCCGATAGTGTCTCGCGTTTCATTATTACCCGCCTGGGCACCAAGCGCGCCGCCCTGGCCGTGGTGCTGGCCTGCGCGGTGCTGACTTACGGCGGGGTCAGCCTGTTCGTGGTCGCTTTTTCGGTCTACCCGATGGCGCTGGCCCTGTTTCGCGATGCCAACCTGCCGCGCCGCTTCATTCCGGCCACACTGGCGTTTGGGTCGGTGACATTCACCATGACCTCGGCCGGTTCGCCCGAAATTCAGAACTGGATCCCGGTCGAACATCTGGGCACCAGTCCACTGGCAGCCTGGGAAGCCAGCCTGGTGGTGGCTATCTTCATGGCCGTGACCGGTTATATCTGGTTGCGCTGGATGCTCAAGCGTGCCGTAGAGCGCGGAGAGTTTTTCGAGGAGCGCGACGATGACCCGCGCAGTGACCGGGGCAATCTGCCCCACCCGGCCCTGTCCGCCATCCCGCTGATGCTGGTGTTGGGCATTTCGTTTACCACCCACGACCAGCTCGGCACCTCGGCGCTGATCGTCGCCCTGCTGGCCGGTTGCATCGGCGCGGCATTGATCAATGTTCGCCACCTGCACAAGCCCGGCGAGGCGTTGACCGAAGGCGGCACCGGGGCGCTGATCGCCATCGGCAATACCGCCGCAGTGGTTGGCTTCGGCACCGTGGCGCGCGTTTCACCGGCCTTCGATGCCGCCGTGGTCTGGGTCACCGGCCTGCCCGGCAGCGGCCTGGTTTCTGCCGCCATCGCGGTCTCGGCCATTGCCGCCATGACCGGATCGGCCTCCGGCGGACAGGCCATCGCCTTGCCGATCCTCGGTCCGCATTACATGGACCAGGGCGTCGATCCCGACCAGCTCCACCGCGTGGTCGCCATCTCCTCCGGCGCCCTGGATTCGCTGCCCCACAACGGCTACGTGGTCACCACCATCCGCGCCATCTGCAAGGAAACCCACGCCGCCGCCTATGCGCCCATGGGGGCCCTGACCGTGCTCGTCCCGCTGGCCGGTTTGATCCTGTGCCTGGGACTGTTTGCGCTTGGGATGTAGGTCTAGAGTTCCGACATCGACAGGAATTTGATGTGTTTCGGTTTCCGGTTTCCGGAAAACCATGTCTTTGCCCGCCCCGGAAACCGGAAACCGGTCACCGGAAACCGTTAACTACCATATACTCGCCCAATGCAAGATACCCCCACGGTTTCCATGCGCGAGGCGCTGCGCGTCTGGTTGAAAGTGGCGTTTCTGAGTTTCGGGGGGCCGGCGGCGCAGATCGGGGTGATGCAGCGGCTGATTGTCGATGAGAAGGGTTGGCTGGATCAGACCCGATTCAACCATGCACTGAACTTCTGCATGCTGCTGCCCGGCCCCGAAGCCCAGCAACTGGCCACCTACGTCGGCTGGTTGCTCAACGGCGTGCGCGGTGGGTTGCTGGCCGGCATCATCTTCGTGTTGCCAGGGGCGCTGATCATGCTGGCGCTGAGTCTCATGTATGTCACCTTCGGCCAGGTTTCGCTGGTGGAGGGTGCGCTGTTCGGGCTCAAGTGCGCGGTTCTGGCCATCGTCGCCCAGGCCCTGATGCGCATGGCCGGCAAGGTGGTCCACGGCATGGCGGCCATGAGCATCTCGGCACTGGCGCTGGTCGCCATGTTCGTGTTCGGCCTGCCCTTTCCCCTGATCGTGTTGAGCGCGGCAGTCATTGGCCTGATCGCGTTTCGTCACAGCCGGCCGGCCAGTGACCTCGACACCCACACCCCCAGCATTTCAAAACGCGTCCCCATCTCCGTGGCCCTGGCCTGGCTATTGCCGGTGGTCGGCCTGATGCTATGGGCCGGGCGTGAGTCAGTCTGGACCCAGTTGGCCGAGTACTTCAGCCTGGTCTCGGTGCTGAGTTTCGGCGGCGCGTACGCGGTGCTGGCCTGGGTTGCCCAGTACGCCGCCGAGACCCGGGAATGGATCGCGGCCGGGGAAATGCTGGACGGGCTGGGACTGGCCGAAACCACCCCGGGCCCGCTGATCCTGGTCACACAATTCGTCGGATTTCTGGCCGCCTGGCGCCACGATGAACTGTTTCATCCGCTACTGGCCGGCAGCCTGGGCGCGATGCTGACCACCTGGGTGATGTTCGCCCCCTCGTTTCTGTGGATCTTCCTGCTCGCACCCCGGGTGGAGAAACTGCGTGGCAACGCCCGCATCGCCGGCGCCCTGCGCGGCATCACCGCCGCCGTGGTCGGCATCATCGCCAACCTGGCGCTGTGGTTTGGGCTTCGATTACTGTTTACCGAACAACGTCCGCTCGACATCACCGGCCTGGACCTGACCTTGCCGGTATTGAACTCGATCGATCCATGGGCGCTAACTCTGACCCTGCTGGCCATCGTGCTACTGTTCGGCCTCAAGACCGGCCTGATCACCACCGTGGCGGTGATGGCCGGCATCGGCATGGTGCTGGAATTGATTTTTGGCCTGCAACCGTAGTGTTTCGGTTTCCGGTTTCCGGAAAAGGCGCAAGGAACAAGGAAAACCTTCATCTCTTGCTCCCATGTCTTTCCTTGAACCTTGAACCTTGATCCTTATGCCTTTCCCTGAATCCTGAATCCTGACCCCTCACCTCCGTCTTCCGTCTTCCGTCTCCCGTCTCCCGTCTACCCGTCAAACCTCAAACGCACGCTCCAGGTCCCCGATAAGATCATCGACATCCTCGATCCCGACCGACAGGCGAATCAGCGTATCGGTGATGCCCAGGGCTTCGCGGCGGTCCCTGGGGACCGAGCCGTGGGTCATGATGGCCGGGTGATTGACCAGGGACTCGACACCGCCCAGCGATTCGGCCAGGGCGAACAGGCGGGTGTTTTCCAGGAAGCGGCGGGCGCGGGCCAGGTCACCGTCGATGTCGAAGCTGACCATGCCGCCAAAGCCGGACATCTGTTTTTCGGCCAGACCTTTTTGCGGGTGTGCGTCCAGGCCGGGATAGATGACCGTGCCGACCTCGGGGCGAGTTTCAAGCCACTGGGCAATCTGCATGGCGTTGTCACAATGGGCCTGCATGCGCAGCGCCAGGGTCTTGACCCCGCGCATGACCAGGAACGAATCGAAGGGTCCCTGAACACCGCCGGCCGAATTCTGCAGGTAGCCGATACGCTCGCCCAGATCATCGTCCTTGACCACCAGGGCCCCGCCGACCATGTCGGAATGGCCATTGAGATACTTGGTGACCGAGTGAACCACGATGTCGGCACCCAGGGACAACGGCTGTTGCAGCATCGGCGTGGCGAAGGTGTTGTCGACCACTAGCCAGGCGCCGCATTCGCGCGCCAGTTCGGCCATGGCGGCGATATCGACCAGTTGCAGCATGGGGTTGGTGGGCGTTTCCACCCAGATGATTTTCGTGCTATCGGTGATGGCTGCCCGAGCCGCATCGACATCGGACAGATCGACAAAGCTGAATTCCAACCCGGAAGAGCGCTTGCGCACGTTTTCGAACAGGCGGTAAGTGCCGCCGTAAAGATCATGCATGGCCAGTACGTGATCACCGGGTTCGAGCAGGTGCATCAGGGTATCGATGGCGGCCATGCCCGAGGCGAAGGCAAAGCCGTGACGACCGCCCTCCAGGTCGGCGACACAGGCTTCCCACGCCTTGCGGGTGGGGTTGTGGGTACGCGAGTACTCATAACCCTGGTGATCTCCTGGACTTTTCTGCACGTAGGTCGAGGTGGTGTAGATCGGCGTCATGATGGCGCCATTGGTCGGGTCCGGGGACTGACCGGCGTGGATGACGCGGGTGGAAAGCTTGAAAGACATGGTGTTATCCCAGTTGCGTAAGAACAAAGGCGGCGACTGCCCCGAATCCGCCAAGGGCGACAACGCCGATCACGACCCAGGTCCAGGGGTTGATGCCCTGGCGCTGATCGGTCTGGTCAAGAACACGTGGCGGACGCAGTCCCGGCGCCTGAAGTACGAAACGATGCTCGCCGAAACGGATTTCGTCGCCGGACTTGAGTGCCTGCCGGGCGACCGCGCTGCCGTTGACATAGGCCTCGCTTGAAGTTTCCAGGGTCAGCGTCTGACCATCGAAGACGATACGCGCCTGCTCGTCCGGCAGGCCCTCGATCCGAATATCGGCCTGGTCGGCACTGCCGATGGCGGTATCCTCACCCAGCTCGAAGGTCTGCCCGGTATGCGGCCCGGAGGCCGCTTTCAATCGAAAAGTCATTGGATTGTCACTTTATTGGAATTGAAAATCTTTGAAGCGCAAAGACGCGAAGACTCAAAAGATCCTGCTTTTTCATTCTCGATAATCAACCAGCTCGCGCAATACCGAGGTGGCATAGCTGCCCTGGCCCAACTCGAAACTCAAGTCCAATGTCTGGGGGTCGGGCCAGGCCCATTCAAGCTGTGAGACTTTCATGCGCAAAGCCCGGCGCTCATGCTTGAGGCGAAATTTGCACAAACCTTCGACCAGCGCTCGTTGCTCGTCGAACACGGCCTGTTCCAGCTCGGCGACGGTGCCGGTCACCGGGCGCTCTCCCAACCCGGCCAGCGGGCCGGTGGGGTGAATGTCCAGGCGTTGGCAACGCGCATCCAGCTCGGGATCATTGGCCTCGGGAACAAACCACGAACCGGTGCCGCTGAGCAATGCCACATCCCCCGGCGTGATCCGGTTCCAGGTGTGATTCTCGATCCGTCTTGCCAATACCAGGTTGAAGATCAGGCTGCGCGCGGCTGAAAGGTAGAACCCGCGCTTGTGTTTCGACGGTTTGCGGCGAAGCCTGCCCGCGAACAAGGCGTGTGCCCGGGCGATGTTGTTGCCGCCGAAGCGCTGTTCGCCGAAGCCGTTGGGCGCTCCATGCGCCCTGACCTGATGCAAGCGCTCGATCAATCCGTCCCGATCCCCCTCGATGGCCCTGACACGGATCTCGAAATGATTGCCGACCAGACGGCCACGCTGGATCTTGCGACTCGATCGACTGGCCTTGCTGATCTCGACACCATCGATCCGCCAGTCCTGCCAGGACGGGTCATCCCGGCCGGGAAGGTGAATCGAAAAATACTGGCCGGTGATCGCATTGCGATCCTTGAGGCCGGCAAAGGAGACCTGGCGCGGATGAACGCCGGCCAGTCCGGCCAGGGCGCCGGCCACATCGGTGGTATTGCGCTCGCGCTTTTCGACCCACAGCCACAGATGCTCGCCTTCACCATCCGGCGCATGGCCGAGATTTTCGCTGACCCGGAAATCCTCGGGCCGCTCGCGCAGCCGCCCGGTGACCGGTGGGCCGCCCCAGGCAAAGTCAGTCATCCGGCTCGTGATCGGCTTGTTCCGGATCGACAATCAGGAAAAAAGATTCCCCATCGCGAATCAGTCCCAGTTCGGCGCGAGCACGTTCTTCGATCGCTTCCAGCCCGGCGCGCAGGTCCTCGACTTCGGCGGCCAGGGCATCGTTGCGTTCGCGAAGTTTCTGATTTTCCTCGTTCTGCTCCTCGACCATGACCCGCAGGCCACGCACCTCGCTGACCTCGTTCCACAATCGGATTTGAACCAGGACCAGCAACACCACCAAGGCAATAAGCAGCACGCGCATGATGGCTCAGTGCCCCCCGCCAAGCATGCGCTGGATGATGTCGGCATAGATTTCTGGCAGACGCTCGAGATCAGACAGGTCGATGCACTCATCAACCTGGTGAATGGTGCGATTGACCGGGCCCAGTTCGACGACCGGAATACCGATCGGACCCAGGAAACGACCATCGGAAGTCCCGCCACCGGTATCCAGTTGCGGGCGAATCGACAATTGCGCCCGGCAGACATCGCTGACGACCTCCGGCAGCTTGCCGGTGGCGGGACCGAATGGCTCGCCCG